>Ga0307375_10000750_pt1 | contig 38590 bp, 37 predicted proteins | sample TR1MG_FD_202531 | JGI IMG/M metagenome (GOLD analysis project Ga0307375, IMG submission 202531) | Soil microbial communities from Risofladan, Vaasa, Finland - TR-1 | ecosystem: Environmental > Terrestrial > Soil > Coastal area > Acid sulfate soil | place: Finland: Risofladan, Vaasa | collected... | reverse complement strand
GAGCACAAAAATACGGCGGGGCTCGCCGGAATCTAAGCCTGCGGAGTTTCTGTAAGTCCTCTGCGGGTATCCAAGGAGGCACGAAATGTTGAAACAGGAAGCCCAGAACCGCGAGGTTTTGGAATCCTCTGGATTTATCCGTGGGGAGAAGGTCAAAGAGCCATGATTTCACAGACGACACGTTTTGCCCCAAGCCCTAGTGGGCGCTTACATTTAGGCAATGTCAGGACCGCCCTTTTTAGCCTTCTTGCGGCCTTACCCCATGGGCGGTTTTTGGTGCGCATCGAGGATACCGACCGCGCGCGCGTCGATCCGGCCTATGAAAAGGCCGCGCTGGCCGATCTCGAGTGGTTGGGCTTTGGGCCCTATATGGATCGCGCCGCTATCGTGTATCAATCCGCGCGCACCACGCTTTATGACGAGTACCTCGAGCGGCTCGTGGCGGCGGGGTCGGTGTACCCGTGCTTTTGTTCGCAGGCCGATCTCGCGCAGGAGCGTGCGCACGCCCAAGAAAAGGGTCTGCCGCCCCGCTATTCGGGGCGCTGCGCGCGCTTGGATCGCGCCGATGCCTTGGCGCGCATGGCGCACGGCGAATCCGCGGTGTGGCGATTTCGAGTGCCCGCGCATCAAGAGGTCCGGTTCCAGGATCTCGTGCGTGGACCGCAACAGGTGAGTACCGACCTCTTGGGGGATTTTGTCGTACGACGCACCCATGGGGAGGCGATGTTCTTTTTTAGTAATGCCTTAGATGACGCCTTGTCGGGCGTGACTCTGGTCTTGCGGGGCGAGGATCATCTGTCCAATACCGCCCGCCAGATCCTCTTGCTGCGCGCCATGGGGCTTTCCGTCCCTGAATATGGTCATTTACCGCTTGTGTTGAGCGAGGCCGGCGTGCCGCTTTCCAAGCGTGACGGCGCGGGGAGCCTCGCTAGTTTGCGCGAGGAGGGCTTTTTGCCGCAGGCGGTCGTCAATTATCTGGCGCGCTTGGGCGCGGTCATTGGGTCGGATGCGCTTTTGACGATACCGGAACTCGCGGAGGCCTTCGAGCCGGCGCGGATCGGGCATGCGCCGGCCCGTTATGATCGGCAACAGTTGCTTCATTGGCAGCGTTTGGCGATGGCGCAGGCGCCCGTGGAGTCCTGGCTCCCTTATGTGCCGGACATCGTACCCGCTGAGGACCGTATGCGTGTTGTGGAGGCTACCCGTGCCAATGCGCTGTTTCCTCAGGATTTTGCGCTCTGGGCCGCTATTGTCTTCGGGGAGGAGGGCGAATGGACGCCCGAGGCGCGTGCGGCGGTAGTCGAGATCGGCCCCGGATTCTTTCGGGAGGCGATCGCCTTTTTGGATAAGGGCGGCGCGAGCACGGATCTTTTGGCGGCACAAAAGGCCGCCGGTTATTCCGGGAAGAGGCTTTTTCATGGCCTGCGCGCGGCCTTGACCGGGCGTCTGGCGGGTCCCGAGATCAAAGATATTTTAATGGTTATGCCAAAGGACGTCGTGAGACGACGTTTGGTGCGAGGCGAGAGGGCATGTTGAAAATCTATAATACGTTGACGCGGGCAAAGGAGCTCTTTGTCCCGATAGAACCGGGGCATGTACGGCTCTATGTGTGCGGCATGACGGTCTACGATCACTGTCATTTAGGCCATGGACGCGTGTTCGTGGTCTTCGATGTGGTGGTGCGTTACCTCCGTAGTCTAGGCTACAAGGTCACCTCGGTCCGCAATATTACGGATATCGACGATAAGATTATCGCGCGCGCCCGCGAGGCCGGCGAGACGCTGACGGTATTGACGGAACGTTATATCGCCGCCATGGCCGAGGATGCCGCGGCCTTGTATGTGGAATCGCCCGATCATAGCCCGCGCGCCACGCGCCATATCGATCACATCATCGACATGATCAAGACCTTGATGGAAAAGGGGTATGCGTACCAAGGACACAACGGTGACGTGTATTACCGGGTGCGCCGGTTTGAGGGTTACGGACAGCTCTCGGGACGTACGTTAGACGATCTGAAGGTCGGCGCGCGCGTCTTGGCCGACGAAGCGAAGGAAGATCCTTTGGATTTCGTGTTGTGGAAATCGTCGCGGCCCGAAGACCCTTCCTGGCCCTCTCCTTTTGGCCCCGGGCGGCCCGGCTGGCATATCGAGTGTTCGGCCATGGCGGCCGATTGCCTGGGCAATCATTTTGATATCCACGGCGGCGGCGCCGATCTCATTTTCCCGCATCATGAAAACGAGATCGCGCAGAGCGAGGCGGCAACCGGCGTGCGTTTCGCCAACGTGTGGATGCATAACGGCTTTGTGCGCATCAATGGCGAAAAGATGGCTAAGTCCTCGGGGAATTTTCGGACCCTTCGTGATCTTCTCACCCGATTTGATGGCGAGGTCATTCGCTATTTCCTGTTGGCGAGCCATTATCGGAGCCCGCTTAACTATGATGAGGAGTCTTTGGTGCAGTGCCGGGAAGGGCTCACGCGTCTTTATCAGGCGCTGAAAGACCTGCCGGATGACATGTCGGGCGCAGATACTGAGTACGCACCTCGCTTTGCGGCGGCCATGGACGATGATTTGAATACGCCAGGCGCGCTCGCCGTTCTTTTTGAGGTAGCGCATGCCCTACAGCGCGCGCGCGAGCGGGGAGCGGGCTTCGAGGCGGCGCGTTTAGGGTCGGTGTTACGCCATCTGGGGGGCGTTTTGGGCCTCCTTTCGCAGGCGCCGCAGGCGTTTTTTAAGGGCGAGGGCGACCACGAGGAGATCGAGGCCTTGATCGCCTCACGCAACGAGGCCCGGCGCTTAAAGCAATGGGCGCAGGCGGACGCCTTACGTGAAGAATTATTGGCGCGGGGCGTGGTGCTTGAGGATACGGTGACAGGGACGGCGTGGCGACGTGCGTGAGTGCCAAGGGGGGTTTGGCGAGCTTTTCTGTCTAAACCCTTGACCATGAGCCCCCCTTATCACAAAATCAGGGGTTCGAATCAGACTAAAAGAGCTGGGGTGACGTCTTTGGAGCTTACAGGTGCGGAAATCTTCGTTCGGTGCCTTCGCGATGAAGGTGTGGAATACCTCTTTGGCTACCCAGGTGGCGCGGTATTGCACATCTATGATGCGCTGTATAAGCAAGAGGAGATTAAGCACATCCTCGTTCGCCATGAGCAGGGCGCCACGCATGCCGCGGATGGCTACGCCCGCTCGACGGGTAAGCCCGGTGTCGTGCTTGTCACTTCGGGTCCGGGTGCCACGAATGCGGTGACCGGGATCGCGACGGCCTACATGGACTCCATCCCGCTCGTGGTCTTTACCGGCCAGGTCATGACGCATCTTATCGGGGATGACGCCTTTCAGGAGGTGGATGCCATCGGTATTACCAGGCCTTGCGTCAAGCATAGCTTTATGGTGAAGGATGTCCGGGACCTCGCGCTCATCATGCGCAAGGCCTTTCATGTGGCGACCACCGGTCGACCGGGCCCGGTCGTGGTGGATATCCCTAAGGATATTACCGCGCACAAGACGACGTATGTATTCCCGAAAGACCCGACGCTGCGTTCTTATCAGCCCGTGACCGACGGCGACCCGGCCGTCATCCGGTCTGCCGCCGAGATCGTGCTCGGGGCGAAACGGCCCATGGTGTATGCGGGCGGCGGCGTCGTGTTGGGGAACGGCGCGCGTGAGTTGACCGACCTCGTGCGATGGATGGGGGCACCCTGTACGAATACGCTCATGGGGCTTGGGGCCTTTCCGGCGACGGATCCCTTGTTTGTGGGGATGCTCGGCATGCACGGGACGTATGAGGCCAATATGGCCATGCATGAGTGCGATGTTCTTTTGGCGATCGGTGCCCGTTTTGACGATCGCGTCACGGGCGATTTGGATAAGTTTTGTCCGAAGGCGCGCATTATCCATATCGACATCGATCCGGCTTCGATTCAGAAGAATGTGGCAGTCGAGGTGGCGATCGTCGGCGATGCGCGGCTTGTGATGCGCGATTTGCTCGATATTTTAAAGGGGTCCCGCCGGCGTCTCGATGCCGACGCGCTCAGCGCTTGGTGGCGTACCATCGAGGATTGGCGATCGCGCCTTTGCCTCCAGTACGACCGGACGAACACGGATGTCATAAAACCTCAATTCGTCCTCGAGACGCTGTACGCCCTTACCGGAGGCGATGCGTTCATCACCTCCGATGTTGGACAGCATCAAATGTGGGCGGCGCAGTTTTATAAATTCAATCGCCCGCGCCGTTGGATTAATTCCGGCGGATTGGGGACTATGGGTTTTGGCTTGCCGGCGGCGATCGGCGTGCAACTCGCGCATCCGGGCGAGCTGGTGGCCTGCGTCACCGGCGAGGCGAGCATTCAGATGTGCATTCAGGAACTTTCGACCTGCAAGCAGTACGATCTGCCCATCAAAATCATCAATCTGAATAACCGTTATATGGGCATGGTCAGGCAATGGCAGGAGTTCTTTTACCAGAGTCGGTACTCGCATTCATATTTGGAGGCCTTGCCCGACTTCGTGAAGCTTGCGGAGAGCTATGGCCACACCGGCTTGCGTATCGATAAGCCGCATGACGTGGAGGCCGCTTTAAAGGAGGCCTTGGCGCAACGGAATCGCTTAGTATTCCTCGACTTTATTACCGACCAAACGGAGAACGTATACCCTATGATTGCAGCGGGGGCCGGCCACCACGAGATGCATCTGGCGACAGATCGCGAATTGGCGTGATGCGCCATATTATTTCCATTCTATTAGAGAACGAGGCGGGCGCCTTGTCACGCGTCGCGGGACTCTTTTCGGCGCGCGGGTACAATATCGCGTCGCTTACGGTAGCGCCCACCGAAGACCCGAGCCTTTCGCGCATGACGCTGGTTACGACCGGCTCCGAAGGCGTGGTCGACCAGATTCGCAAGCAGCTCAATAAGCTCGTCGATGTCGTCAAGCTCGTCGATTTGACCGACAACGCGCGCATCGAGCGCGAAATGCTGTTGATCAAGGTCTGCGCGCAAGGGGAGGATCGCGACGAAATCAAGCGTCTTTCGGATATCTTCCGAGGGCGTATAATCGACGTAACGGACCGTGCCTATACCATTGAATTGACGGGTACCGGGGAGAAGATCGACGCCTTTATTGCCGTTATCCACCCACGCCGTATTTTGGAAGTGGTGCGCTCCGGAGTCATCGGTATTGCCCGTGGCGGTTTGGCCTGCGTCCCCGACGCGTCTTAAATATCTTTTAACTTAACATAGCCTGCGTTATCGCTTAAGGCATGAGGACATTGTATGCAAGTGTATTATGAAAAGGACGCCGACCTCGATTTGATCCGCAAGAAGAAGGTCGCCATCATAGGGTACGGTTCACAAGGGCATGCGCATGCCAACAACTTAAAGGACTCGGGCGTCGACGTCGTCGTCGGGCTCCGTGAGGGTTCGGCCTCGGCCGTCAAGGCGGAGCGGGCGGGCCTTAAGGTCCAGCCTTTGGACATAGCGGTGAAGGACGCCGACCTCGTCATGATGCTCGTCCCCGATGAGTTGCAGGCGGGCATTTATCAGAAGATGGAGCCGCACTTAAAGAAGGGCGTCGCTTTGGCCTTCGCGCACGGGTTTAGCATCCATTTCGATCGTATCAAGCCGCGTCCCGACATGGACGTCATCATGATCGCGCCCAAGGGCCCGGGCCATCTGGTTCGGTCGACATTTACCCAGAAAGGCGGCGTGCCTTGCTTGATTGCGGTAAGCCAAGACGCCTCAGGTCAGGGGCTGGCGTTAGCGCTTGCTTATGCATCAGCGATTGGTGGCGCCCGCGCAGGTGTGATCGCCACGACCTTCAAGGAAGAAACCGAGACGGATCTATTCGGCGAGCAGGCGGTTTTGTGTGGGGGTGTGACCGCGTTGGTGCAAGCGGGTTTTGAGACGCTCACCGAGGCCGGCTACGCCCCCGAGATGGCCTATTTCGAGTGCATGCACGAATTAAAACTCATTGTCGACCTGATGTACGAGGGCGGTATCGCCAATATGCGTTACTCGATCTCCAATACCGCGGAATACGGGGATTTGACGCGTGGTCCGCGTGTCGTAAACGAGGCGACCAAGGCTGAGATGAAGCGCATTTTAGGCGAGATCCAGTCAGGCCAGTTCGCGCGCGAATGGGTCGCGGAAAATGAGACGGGTGGCAAGCGTTTCCCGGAGTTGCGTGCCAAGGCCGCTCAACACCCGATAGAGGTGGTAGGCGAGCGTCTCCGGAGCATGATGCCCTGGATCAAGGCCAATAAGATCGTCGATAAAGAGAACAATTGAACGCTCCTTTGTCGGATGTGGTAAGCGAGGGGGGCAAAGCGCCCCCTAGGCTTGCGCGCGAGGGCTGGGGCCATGTGGCCTTGGCTTTGTTCGCCGCGGTCCTTGTGACTAGTTTGTGGGGTTTCGTCCCCGCTCTACCATTTTGGCTTATCGCCCTTTTCGTAGTGCAATTTTTCCGGGATCCCAGGCGCGTCTTGGCAACCGGCACAGGCATCGTGCTGTGTCCCGCCGATGGGCGGGTGATTGCGGTAGGGCCTGCCGAGGACCCTTACCTTAAGCGTCCCGCGCTTAAGTTCAGCATCTTCATGAATGTGTTTAATGTGCACTCCAACCGTCTCCCCGTAAGCGGGCGCGTACGCAAGGCGTGGTACAACAAAGGTCGATTCTTTAATGCGTCCTTAGATAAAGCCTCTTTGGATAACGAGCGCAATGCCCTTTGGATTACGACTCCAGATGGCGACGAGGTGGTGGTCGTGCAGGTCGCGGGCCTGATCGCACGGCGGATATTGTGCTATGTTGAAGAGGGCGACGCTGTCGTGTCGGGAAGCCGCTACGGCTTTATTCGTTTCGGTTCGCGCGTTGATGTGTATTTGCCGCCAAGCGCGCACCCGGAGGTGGGTTTGGGCGATAAGGTGAAGGCGGGGGCGCAGATCTTGGCCCGTTTGCCGATATCCGTCGCAAAAGACCCCGCGAGGACGTCATGATGGAAGATAAACGTAAGGGTATCTACATTCTCCCCAATCTCTTTACGACGGCCGCGCTTTTTGCGGGATTCTACGCCATCGTTCAGGCCATGAAAGGGGAATATTGGCATTCGGCCGTGGCGATCTTCATTGCCATGGTGATGGATGGGCTAGATGGGCGGGTCGCGCGTTGGACGCACACCGAAAGCGATTTCGGGGCGCAATACGATAGCTTGTCGGATATGGTGTCTTTTGGTTTGGCGCCCGCCCTCGTTATGTATGAGTGGGCGTTGTCGGGGCTGGGTAAGCTTGGCTGGTTGGCTGCCTTTATCTATTCGGCGGCCGCGGCCTTGCGTTTGGCGCGATTTAATATCCAGGCGAGCACCGATCGTCGTTTGTCGTTTCATGGCCTGCCAAGCCCGGCCGCGGCCGCGGTCGTGGCGGGACTCATATGGGTCATGCAGGGTTATGGCGCGCCTTCCCATGGGCTGAGGGTGGCGGCCTTGGCGATGACGGTCTTGGTCGGGGCTGCGATGGTGAGCAATATTCGCTACCACAGCTTCAAGCACCTCGATCTCAAGGGTCGCGTGCCTTTTATTGCAGTCTTGGCCATCGTGTTGATCTTTGTGTTGATATCCCTCGACCCCGCACGGGTCTTGTTCGCCCTCTTTCTGTGTTATGCCTTATCAGGCCCCCTGGATTCCCTCGTACGCCGTTATCGCCGAGCCCTGCACAGACGTCGCCATAACGAGCCCTCCGATGGGTCTCCGCATCCATAAAGGGCTTCGTTCCGGCGTCTCGCTGGGTGCCCCTTCTGTTAGAGGAGCGAGAGGGTGTCTGTAGGCGGGTTCGGTACGGGCGTGCCTTGGTGGAAGTGGATTTGCCAGTGACCGTGGTGGCATCGCCAGAGGGAACTGCGCCACGAAGGCAATAGGTCGCTTGCGTCATCATTTCCCACGAGGAGGTAGACCAAGAGGGCGATGTCTGGTACCAAAAAGCGGATCTGAAGATCGCGAATCACAGTGTGTCTGCGGCCTTCCTGGCCAAAGCGCGCGAGACTCTCTCCTCTCGTAGAGTCGGCCTGAGCATCCTACCTCATAAAAATCGTCTGCCCGGAGCGTGTCTAAGGGGGGCTCGGCGTGCGTAGCGTCCGATCTAAGAGCCGTTCTTCGAGAATGCGGAGGAGGGGTGTGATTCATAGTTTGCCATAAGTCTCTACTTGGTGGTTTCGCCAGGCATAACCCACTAGATCCGCAGTCAAGTCCGCAAGGCTAAAGGTGCGCGATTTCAGCAGAGGATATGGATGGCCTCGAGGAAATCGGAGGGCTTTGGGTTTTTATGGGCTCGATTCGGGCTTATGGGCGTTCTTGGGCTGAATGGACTTTAGGGGGAATTTTGGCTAGAGTTCGGCGGATTATGGGATAAATGGCGGCATTTTCGCCCATCATGAGTGATACGCGGTATGAGCGATCAGTTATTGGTATTTGATACCACTTTGCGCGACGGCGAACAAAGCCCGGGCGCTTCCATGACCTGCGAAGAGAAGGTGCGTATTGCCAAGGCCTTAGAGAGGCTGCGAGTAGACGTGATCGAGGCGGGATTTCCGATCGCAAGCCCTGATGATTTCAAGGCGGTCAAGGCGGTGGCGGAGGCGATCACCGAGAGTCGTGTCTGCGGGCTTGCGCGCGCCCTCACAAAAGATATCGATCGCGCGGCCGAGGCCTTGAAGCCTGCGAAGGCGGGTCGTATTCATACCTTTATCGCCACCTCGCCTATCCATATGCGCGAGAAGTTGCGCATGAGCCCGGAAGATGTGTTGGCCAATGCCGTGAAGGCCGTGCGTTACGCACGCCAATTTACGGACGATGTTGAGTTTTCGGCGGAAGACGCGGGGCGCTCGGATCCGGACTTTTTGTGTCGGGTGATGGAGGCGGTGATCGCAGCCGGGGCGCGAACTGTCAATATCCCGGATACCGTGGGTTATAGCGTGCCGGCGCAGTTTGGTGCGCTTATTGCGTCTCTTATGGAGCGTATCCCGAATGCCGATCAGGCGATCTTTTCGGTGCATTGTCATAATGATCTCGGTTTGGCGGTGGCGAATTCCTTGGCGGCCGTGTATCACGGGGCGCGCCAAGTGGAATGCACGATTAACGGCCTAGGGGAGCGTGCCGGTAATGCCGCCCTGGAGGAGATCGTGATGGCGGTGCGTACGCGCCAAGATTGGTTTAGGTGTGATACCGGCATTCAGACGAACCATATAGTCGCCGCGAGCCGATTGGTATCGACAATTACGGGTTTTGCGGTTCAGCCCAACAAGGCCATCGTCGGGGCAAACGCCTTTGCGCATGAGGCCGGGATTCACCAAGATGGGGTCATTAAGAATCGAGAGACGTATGAAATCATGCGCGCCGAAGACGTGGGTTGGGCGGCGAATCGTATGGTTTTGGGGAAGCATTCGGGACGTAATGCCTTTCGGGCGCGGCTGGCCGAGCTGGGCATTACTCTAAAAGACGATCTGGCCTTGAATCAGGCCTTTGAGCGATTCAAGGATCTGGCCGACAAAAAGCACGAGATTTTTGATGAGGATCTCCAGGCCTTGGTGAGCGAGGGGATCCTTGAAGCCGCGGTCGAATCGGTGCGCTTAACGGCTTTGGAGGTCGTTTCCGGCACCGAGACTAGGCCGCATGCCCACGTGCATCTCGTGTGGGATGGGCAAGAGCATGAGGCCAAGGCCGATGGAGGCGGACCGGTCGATGCCGCTTTTCGTGCTATTGAGAATGTGGTGGCAAGTGGCGCGACTTTGTCGCTTTATGCGGTAAACGCCATTACGAGCGGCACGGATGCGCAGGGCGAGGTGACGGTTCGTCTGGAGCGAGATGGCCGCATTGTGAATGGTCATGGGGCGGATACGGATATTGTGCTCGCTTCGGCTAAGGCCTACCTGAATGCGCTCAATAAGTTGTGGGTGCCCGATAACCGTACGCATCCGCAATTACATGGGGAATTATAAGAAGGCACAATAGGTTCGATTGAGGGTTTTGGGCGAGAGGCGAGAGGGGATGGACCGAGCCTTGATCCGACTTTAGGCGGATAGGTTTAAGGGGATGATCGGACTTAACATGGCAGGGCCTAGGATGGCGCGCACGAGAAAGGGATTCTCGACAGGATGTCGTTTAAGCAGGAAGCGCTGGGCTGGATGCCCAAATAGATCGCAGGGATGCTATCGGTAGGGATGCCGCGGAAGGTCCTGCACGGCGAAGGGGAGTGGCAAGGAAGCCGCCCTCCTTTTTTTTGGCCCGAATACTGTATATATTAACAGTATGCATTTTCTTACAGTACGCCAACAACAGGTCTTGGATTGGGTTCGCGCCCAAATCGAGGGGGCGGGCCGTCCTCCTACGCGGGCGGAGATCGCCACGGCCTTGGGCTTTCGTTCGGTCAATGCCGCCGAAGAGCATCTGAAGGCCTTGGCGCGCAAGGGTGTGATCGTCCTGACGCCGGGGAGCGCGCGCGGCATTCGTTTGGTCCAAGGGCGCGAGGAGGAGGGCGTGCCCGTCATTGGGCGGGTGGCCGCAGGTCAGCCCATGCTAGCCCATGCCCATATCACCGCTCGCCATCGCATCGATCCGACTCTTTTCCGCCCTAAGGCAGATTATTTTTTGCTTGTGGTAGGCGAGAGCATGCGCGATGCCGGTATTCGGGACGGTGATTTGCTAGCGGTCCATAAAACCCCTGTAGCGCGGGATGGGCAAATCGTCGTGGTGCGCCTAGCTGACGAGGTGACGGTGAAGCGTTTGCGCCAAGAGCGGGGGCGTATCGTGTTGTTGCCCGAAAATCCCGATTACGCCCCGATCATTCTGAACGCCCAGGATGACGTAGCCATCGAAGGGATTGGGGTGGGCGTGTTACGCCAGGATATGGGGGCCGCATGAGGGCCTTGCCTATGACACTCGAGAAAGATGCGCTTGCGAAGGTGGGCGTACGGCGCGGCATATCTCCTGCGCGGGACGCGTTCGTGCCAACGGGATTTCTGAGGCTCGATCAATGTCTGGAGGGAGGAGGTTGGCCCATGGGCGTGTTGACGGAATTACGTACCCAGCAGACAGGCATTGGCGAGTTGCGTCTGTTGATGCCTGTCTTGGTGCCTTTGAGTCAAAAGGCGCGCGTATTGTGGGTGGCGCCCCCTTATAAGCCTTACGCGCCGGCCTTGGCGGCACACGGCATGGATCTCGATCATTTACTCGTTGTGCGGCCCAAGACTCATGGAGAGGCCTTGTGGACGGTGAGCCAAGGTCTCCTGAGTCCTTCCATCGCCATCGTGGTCGGTTGGTTTACGGGTATGCGCGAAAATGAGTTTCGCGCCCTTGCGCGTCAAGCGAGCGAGGGGGGCCGTCTGAGCTTTTGTTTTTTACCAGACGATAGAGTATCTCGGCCCTCGCGTTTACGCCTCGTCTTGCAATCCACCGCCAGCGGAATACGCATCATCCCTACCCGAAAGGCCGCTCGTCCTTTAGCGCCGTTTGTTGTCGCACCTTAGAGGCGGGTTGTCGTCATGTTGTGGCTTGCCGTGGTTTTGCCGGATCTGCCTTTGGATGTGTTTCTGCAGCGCCCGACCCCCTTTGGCGTCATAGAGAATCATGTCCTCGTGGCGTGCGACGAGCAGGCAAGGACTTATGGTCTTTTGCCGGGCCTGACCATGGCGCAGGCCTATTCCTTGTGCCCCGCCCTTATCGTCAAAGAACGGGATAGGTCGGCCGAGGAAGCCCTACTGGAGAATCTGGCCGTTTTCTCCTACAGCTTGAGTTCGCGCATCGTGGTGAGGCCTGAGGGTATTTTGGCGCGCTTTACCGACAAGGTGAGCCCCCTGGGTGATCCGTATGCCGTGCTGCTGAAAGTCGAGGAGTGGTTTAAGGGGATGCGCTCTCGTTTCGAGGCATCCATGGCCCCTACGTCTTGGGCGGCTTGGCTCTGCGCGCGATCCGGTCTTCGTTGCGTATGGACCGCACAGGAACCCTGGCGTCTTTCCATGCGCCCTCTTTCCTTTTATGAGCTGCCTTTATCGAAGGACGTCAAGAACGCCTGTTTGGTCCTGGGATTTACCTGTGTCGGAGACCTTCTGGACTTGCCTAGGTCGGGATTCTTGCGTCGCTTTGGTAAGGACGCGGTTTGCGTCTTGGAGAGGCTCATGGGGGAGCGCCCCGATGTGGAGGATTTCTGGGAAGCCCCCTTGCGATTTAGGCGCCGTCTCATCTTTTCGTTTCCGGTAGAAACGGAAGACGCCCTTCTTTTTGCCGTTAATAGGATAGCGCACGAGTGGGGCGCGGTATTGCAAGCGCGTCGCGCGCGCGTCAGTCGGTTTACGCTCGATATCGTCTATCAGGATCGCAGTCTTCAGTCAGAGGCATTTACCTTGGTGCGCCCGGAAAGGGAGGCCGGTATTTTGCTGGGCCTGGTTCGGGAAAGGTTGCGGGGCTTTAAGCCGTCTGCGCCTATTGCGGAGGTATCCGTGCTTGCCCCGTTTGAGCCCTCCGCGGAGCAGAGTCTGACTTTTTGGGCTGACAGCGAATGGTCCGAGCAGGAATTTCAGGTCTTTTTGGATCGTTTGCATGCGCGCTTAGGCGCGGGGTCCGTGCATCGGCTGTCTTTATGCACTGATCACAGGCCGGAGCGGGCGACGATGGAATGCGGATGGATATCACGGCCTCTGGACCGTGGTTCTTATCCCGTTTCGCGCCACAGGCCCTTGTGGCTCGTTGACCCTCCGCTCTTGCTAGATGTGATACACGACGTCCCCTCTTTAGCGGGGCCCCTCCAGATAGTGGCGGGGCCTGAGCGGCTGGAGACGGGCTGGTGGGACGACCCCGTGGTGCGTGATTATTTTGTGGCTATGAATGCATCTTATGAACATCTCTGGGTGTTTCGTTCCTCGGAAGGCGAGTGGTTTCTTCAGGGGTATTTTTGTTGATGGCCTACAGTGAATTGCATTGTTTGAGCCATTTTAGTTTTTTAAGGGGGGGCTCGTCTCCGGAGGAGTTGGTTGAGCGCGCCTCCCTTTTGTCTTATGGGGCCTTGGCGCTCACAGACGAGTGTTCTCTCTCCGGCATCGTGCGCGCCCATAAGGCCGCGAAGGCCCGTGGCCTGCATCTTATCGTGGGATCGGAGATCCTCTTGCAGGAGGGCATAAAATGCGTCGTTCTCGTGCGTCATCTGACGGGGTATGCCGAGCTTTGTGCGTTGATCACGCGAGCAAGACAAGGAGAAAAGGGGCGTTATGTCCTCACGCTAGCCGACCTGCACGCGCTCACCGACTGCCTCATTATATGGTGCCCGGGCCGCGATCGGAGCCTCGATGAGAGAGTTGCGCCTTTGGCCCAATCGGCAGGTCTCCGTTTCTTTATAGCAGGAGAACTCCATAAGACGGGCGAGGATCGGGAGCATAAGGAGGATCTTCGTGTCTTGTCGCGGAGATTGAAGCGGCCGATCGTGGCGGCGGGGGATGTGCACGCGCATAAGCGTAGTCGTCGGGCGCTGCAAGATACGATGACCGCCATTCGCTTGAAGACGACGGTCCACGATGCGGGGTCGGATTTCTTTCAGAATGGCGAACGCCATTTGCGCGGGATCGACGCGCTCTCTTGTATATACCCAGAATCCTGGATTCGGGAGACGGAGAGGGTGGCGCGCTTATGCACGTTTTCCTTAGACGACCTTCAGTACCGCTATCCAAGCCATGGTCGAAGCGCGCGGCACTCTCTTGGGATATTGATGCGCTTGTCGCGCGCAGGCCTTGCCGATCGCTATCCAGACGGCGTGCCGCCATCGGTTCGGGATCTATCCCGTCATGAGTTGGCGCTGATAGGAGAGCTCTCGTATGCGGATTATTTTTTGACCGTATACGACCTCGTTCATTTTGCCAGGTCGCGGGGTATTCTCTGCCAGGGTCGCGGATCCGCTGCGAACTCGGTTGTCTGTTATGCCCTGGGTATCACCGCGGTCGATCCTGCGCGTCTTGAGGTCTTGTTCGAGCGCTTCATATCTCGAGAGCGCCACGAGCCGCCTGACATCGACGTGGATTTCGCGCACGAGCGGCGCGAGGAGGTGATCCAATACCTTTATGCGCGTTATGGTCGGGAGCGGGCGGCCATGACCGCGAGCGTGATCACGTATCGTACGCGGAGCGCCGTTCGCGACGTGGCTCGTGCGCTCGGCTGCACGCCCGACATGGTCGATCGACTCGCGAGATTGATCGGTTGGTGGGAGGGTTGCGAGGTCTTGGCCGACCGCTTGCTTGAGCATGGGTATCCCGTCGATCAGGCGCCGTTTCGTCAGCTGGTGGGCTTGGTAAAAGAGTTGGTAGGCCGTCCACGTCATCTTTCGCAGCATACCGGAGGCATGGTGTTGTCGCGCGATCGCCTCACGGAACTGATCCCCATAGAAAAGGCCGCCATGCCCGGAAGGACGGTCCTGCAGTGGGATAAGGATGATCTGGACGCGCTTGGCATTATGAAGGTGGATTGCTTGGGTCTTGGTATGCTCACGGCGCTCGCCAAGGCCTTCGATATGATGCGCGCGCACAAGCTTGGCCCTTGCGCGTTACACGAGATCCCGCCCGAGGATGCGGCGGTTTATAAGATGATATCGGCGGCCGATACCGTGGGGGTGTTTCAGATCGAGTCGCGCGCCCAAATGGCGCTCCTACCGCGACTGAAGCCGCGTACGTTTTATGATTTGGTGATCCAGGTGGCGATCGTGCGCCCCGGTCCGATTCAAGGGAATATGGTCCATCCTTACCTACGGCGTCGTCTCGGGCTTGAGCCGGTCGTGTTTCCGAGCAAAGACATCGAGCTTGTCTTGGGCCGGACCTTAGGCATACCGCTTTTTCAGGAGCAAGTGATCAAGCTTGCGGTCGTGGCGGCGGGTTTTTCTCCCGGAGACGCGGACGCGTTGCGGCGCGCCATGGCCGCTTGGAAGCGGGAGGGGGATCTTTCGGCCTTTAAGGATCGGTTTTTGGGGGGTATGCGCTCGCGGGGCTATAGCGGGGAATATGCGCAGAGCCTCTATCAACAAATCCATGGTTTCGGCGCCTATGGTTTCCCGGAATCCCATGCGGCGAGTTTCGCGCTCTTAGCCTATGCGAGCGCATGGCTCAAATGCTATGTGCCCGACGTCTATTTGTGCGCGCTTTTGAATAGTCAGCCGATGGGTTTCTATGGACCGTCGCAACTCATAGCCGATGCCCGTCGCCATGGCGTGCGCGTCTTGCCGTGCGATGCGCGTTATAGCAAGACCGCCACCGTTCTCGAGGTGCATGATAAGGCCCGCGCGGTACGGTTAGGGTTTGGTCTTGTGACCGGTATGTCGCGCAAGGGCGCGCAGCGATTAGAGGATACGCCCCCTGAGGAGCGTCTGTCATGGTCTGACTTAGTCCGTCAATCGCGCCTATCCCGGACCGACGGCCTCCGGTTGGCCAGAAGTGGGGCCTTAGACCGTGTCGCGGGATCGCGACCGCAAGCGCTTTGGAAGAGCTTGGATATCAAAAACCCCCTCCCCTTGTTCGCGGATCCGGAAGAGCCGGTATCGTGGCGGAAAGCCTCCTCCCATAGATCCGACGTACTATCGGATTACGCAGCCATGGGGTTTTCGTTGCGTGGCCATCCCATCTCTTTGGTAAGGGCGCATCTCCCTGCGTCGGTCGCCGCTATGGCCACCTTGAAGGCCGTACGCCCGGGCTCATGGGTCACGGTCGCAGGGCTTGTCGTAAGTCGTCAAAGGCCTGAGTCCGCAAAGGGTCTGATATTCCTTCTTTTGGAAGACGAGACCGGAACCACAAACGCCATCGTATCCCCGGAAGTGGCAAGCGCGTTTCGAAGCCTCGTCACGCGCGCTCCGATGGTGGTGGTGAAAGGCATATTGGAGAGAAGCCCGGATCACGTACAACATATCCTGGCCCGAGAATTGACGCGACTGCAGACAGACGGTCTGTCTTAGCAGCCGCGCCTTATCCACCGCTAGATCTTAGAGTATGCCTGTTTCCATCGCTCTTTTGATGCAGGCCCTGCGACTTTTCGTACCCATTTTGTTACGGCTTGCGTCTAGGTGTTCCTCCACGGTCTTAATGGAGATGTGGAGCTGTTTGCCAATTTCCTTGTAACTCGCGCCTTGCGCAAAGAGTCCAAGGACCTCTCGCTGGCGAGGCGTGATGCCAAGCGCTATGTGTTTTTTGTTGCCCACGAGCCGACCGAGCTCGCGCGCAATGGAACGTACCAGCGCGAGCTTCTCGTAGACCGGCCCTTCGTTTGCCGATAGGTCGAGACAGCCTATGAGTTCGCCATCCGGACTTATGATGGGAGCCGCTGCGCACATCCAGTCGTGAAAGAGGTGACAGAGATGCTGGCTGCCGTTGAGGACGACCGCGCGTTGCGAGAAGAGCGCTACGGAAACCGCATTAGTTCCCGCGCTTGCCTCGGAAAGCGAACTCCCGGGACGCAGACCAAAATTGCTTGCCGCCGTCAAAGTGTCCGGCGGGGCCCAGAGGCCGAGTATGCGTCCATCCGTATGGGTAAGAATAAGAAGCTCGTTGTTTGTCTTTAGATCCTGCATGTATTCGTCTATGACTAAGCGCCCGTAGGTGAGAAGACGCCCGTTTTGTTGCAAGAAGTTTTTGGTTTCCCCCTCCCCTAATATGTCTTTGATTCGATCTTGTGTTTCCGACACGCCTGCCGCGCGGGCACGCGCATAAGACTGTGACAAGAGTTCTGCCGTGACGAATCCCGCATGTTCTGCGGTGTGCGTTGTTTGTATTGTATGCCACATAAATCCCCCCGACGCTTGATGATTGAAGTATCGAGGCATGGAGAAATACTACCTTCATGGTAGAAAGGTGAGATTATCTCGTATGCCCCTTCATGGGACAGGCCATAAGGCCGCCTTATCACTATCTGCATAGCGAGGATATGAGTCAACCTGCGTAAATGGACAGGTTAGTAAACCATCAGGGTGTTTTCGAGCGTGGCCTACCAGGGGAGTTTTTCTTGCAATAAGCGAGCGAGCGCGGGGTCTTTTGTGGACGCAGCGTCTTTGCGCCACGCATGGCAGAGCCGTTCTTTTTTAGGACGCGATAAGCGTTTAACGGAGGCCTCGAGACGGCTCGCCTCGGATCGGTCGACGCAGGGTTTGACGGCCAGCAGGCGACGGGGCTTATTGATGCGTGTGAATGTGGCGCCTCGCCCGCTCGCATGTTGGTCGAAACGGCGCGCGAGGTCGACTGTGATGCCGGTATAAAGTTTCCCGTTCTCGCATTCGAGTATGTACACGAACCAAGGGTTGGGCGATGCGCTCATGGCCTGCGGGTTTGCATGGAGCGGCACAGGGTACCCGGTTTAAGGAGAGTGGGTTTTTGAGGGGCACGGCTCTTTGGGGATGGCGAGGCCATGGCCGCTCGTGGCGTAAACGGAGACTCAAAGTCTACGCCGTCTGTTCGGATCGTCAAGCCGCTGTAAGGCCACCGTTTTCTTTGAAGAGGCGGGGCGTCACATGTCGCGTGGGGGCGGTGGACATCGCAGGGGAAGAGGGGCTATCGAATCCCGTTCATGTAAAAACGCGTCGGGGTCTCGCTTGGGTAGTGAGCACGGTGAGGGACGCTCTAGGGGTGGTGCCCAGAGGTCGGGTCTTGAGTCTTTTGGGGGGGATCGCGGTTATACTATGGCTTATGACGCAAGAGATCAGAACCACTTATCTCGCGGCTATGGGGATTACCGTTTGGGAGCGCCGCGCCTGCGGGGGCGCGGCCTCTTTATGCGCGGATGCCCAGAGCCCTGGGACGATGCACGGAGGGGGCGTACCCGTTGGGCTTGAAGGTCTGGCGGCGGAGGTACAGTCGTGCACGCGATGCGCGCTTCATGAGGGGCGTACACAGACGGTCTTTGGCGCAGGCCCGCGTTATGCGACTTGGTGTTTTGTGGGTTCGGGCCCGGGGGCCGAGGAAGAGCATCAGGGCGCGCCTTTTGTCGGTCGTGCTGGGCAGTTGCTCGATGCTATGTTGGGGGCGCTCGCTTTGGCGCGGGAGGAGGTGTTCGTCGGTCATGCAATGAAGTGTCGGACGCCTGACGGCCGGGATCCGACATCCGATGAGGCGGCCTCTTGCCTCCCTTTTTTGCGTGCGCAGCTCGCTTGGGTCGCGCCGCGCATCCTCGTCGTGTTGGGTTTGTGGGCGGCGCAAAGTCTGTTGGGGACCGATAAGGGCCTAGAGGAGCTGAGGGGGCAGGTTCACGACTATCAGGGGACGCCATTGGTGGTAACCTATCATCCGGATGCTTTATTGACGCGATCTGCGGATAAGGCTGCGGCGTGGACGGATTTGAAGTTGGCGCGGGAGGTCTTGTTGCGATGAGTGCCTGGCGGATGCCCGCTCGCCCTACGGGGGTTTCAGGGTCGTCCTTGAAATTGCGCGCCATGTCCTTAGATGATTTGCCTTTCGTGATGCAAGTCGAGAAATTAGCCTATGAGTTTCCTTGGACTGAGGGGATTTTTCGGGATTGCCTGCGCGTCGGCTATTGTTGTCGGGTCTTGGAGGATCGTGGCCGCCTAATAGGGCATGGCGTCATGCTGGTTTCCACCAACGAGTGCCATCTTCTGAATGTGTGTATCCACCCTAGCTATCAAAGGCGCGGTCTCGGTCGGAAATTGTTGTTGTACCTTCTCGAGGTGGCGCGTAAGGGCCATGCCACGGTGGCGCTTCTGGAGGTGCGGCGGTCCAATAAAGCGGCTTATGCGCTTTATAACGAGCTTGGGTTTAACGAGATCGGTGTGCGTAAAAACTATTATCCGGCCCGCCGGGGTCGAGAAGACGCCTTTGTTTTAGCCCGCGACCTTTAAGGCCTGTTCATCCGCCGGATCTTCGGCGCGAGAGATGGGCGCCCGCCATGACCGCAAAGAGACCGAGCACGATAGACCCGAGGCTATAGAGAAGCCCGCGCCCGATGGCCCCTATTTCGATGAGTTTGAGTGTCCCGAGCGTAAAGGTCGAAAAGGTCGTGTAGGCGCCCAAGAAACCCGTGAGGAGGCCGGTGCGCAATTCGGGATCAATGGCGATACGTTCGATCGTCTCGAAGAAGAGAAAGCCCATCACGAAGGAACCGAAGACATTGATGGACAAAATGCTCCACGGGAAGGCATGGCCCGCGATGCCCCCTACGAGCAGCATTTGCCCGTATCGGGCGAGCGCGCCTGCGATAGCGAAGATGGCAATATAGGCGAGGGTCTTCATATAGAAGAGCGGCCTCGCCGCTTGTGATCCGGGGCGCGCACCTCGATTTTAGGGCTCATCGCGACTGTACGAGGCGCGCCATTTGACGATATGACCCGGCGGTAGCATCGCTTGGAGTTGTGGCAAAACCGCATCGACCGTTGCGATGTCGTCAAAAAATTCAATGACGAGAGGGAGGTGGACGGTCATACGGAGGAGGTCTGCCGAGTGAATCTCCCCATGCGAGCCGAAACCGGCAATGCCCCGAAATACCGTGACGCCATGGACTTTATGTTGGTCGTGGAGGAGCGCGAAGATCTCCTTCATGAGGTTATGCCCCGCAAACTGATCACCTTCACGGATGTATATCCGAACGATGTATGCATCTTTCATAATAAGCCTCGTTATGAGAGGTGGGGACCCATGAGGCCCCCGAGGAGGACCGCGGCAAGTCCCAAGACGAGCGAGGTGGCGAGATAGGCAAGACCCCGTATCGTTTGCCCGTTCTCAAAAAGCACCATCGCCTCAAGGGAAAACGTCGAAAATGTGGTGTAGGTGCCGATGCCTCCCACCATGATGCCGGTGCGCATAGGGACGCTTAACGGATAGATCGTCACTAAGGCGTAAGAGAGAAAGCCGATCAGAAAGGACCCGAAGACGTTGATGGAAAGCGTAGCCCAAGGAAAGTCGCGTCCCATCAGGCGTTGCACGCCCAGGCTCTGGCCGTAGCGCGCCCAAGCGCCTAAGACTGCAAAGCAGGCGATCCATAAAGCCGTCACGTCGTCTCCCGTCCGCACAGGGGGCGCTTCTTGCAGCTCTTCATGGGAGATCCTCCATAAAGCCGGCTGTCCTCCTTTAAGCGAAAACCATAAAAGCCTAGCGTGCGCGATCGGCTTTGCGCAAGACGGGCCCATACAAACCGTCTGGCGAAGCGCGATATCAGCCGGTTAGGCGCGTAATCTTGACCTTTTGTTCGTGGAGCGTGTGCAGACGCTCCTGGAAATCCTTGAGGCGTCGCTGTTCCTCTTCCACGACGGCCGCGGGTGCTCGCTCGACGAAGTCGGGGCGGCTTAATTTATTTCGAGCCCGCTCGATCTCTCGCTCGATCTTATCGATCTCTTTCCCGAGTCTTTGCAGTTCCGCGTCTTTATCTATGAGCCCATGGAGCGGGACCAAGACGCGCCACGAGTCGATCAGGCCCACGGCTGATTCCGGCGCGGTATCGCCGGGCGCGAGGAGCGCCATGCTGGCGGTCTTTGCGAGCACGCTTATCGTGGCCTCATGGGTCTTTAAGAGGGCCGCGGGCGCGTTTGCGCCGTCTATCAGCACGGGGATCTTGATGCCGGGGGCGATATTCATCTCGCCGCGGATCGTGCGAATCACGCCTATGAGCTCCATGAGCGTGCGCATGTCGGCGACCGCTTGCGTATCAATGCGCGCGGGATCCGCGCTTGGATATCGTGCGCCCATGATGCTCACTCCGCCGTCCCCGCAGAGGGGCGCTACCTTTTGCCACAAGGTTTCTGTGATAAATGGCATGATCGGATGTAGGAGTCGCAGGGTAGTCTCCAGGACGCGCAGCAAGGTGCGCCGTGTGCCGCGCGCGGCCTCTGTGTCTGCGGTGAGCAGCACAACCTTCGACCATTCCAGATACCAGCTGCAGTATTCGTCCCATATGAAGCCATAAAGGGCTTGTACGGCAAGGTCGAAGCGATAGCTGTCAAAGGCCACTTCGACTGCCTTTTCGGTTTCTTGCAGTCGCGATATGATCCAGCGATCCCCGATATTAAGCGCATAGGAGCCCTCGTTGCCGCAATCTTGGTTTTCGGTGTTGAGCAGCACGAAGCGCGCGGCGTTCCAAAGTTTGTTACAGAAATTGCGATAGCCGTCGACCCGCGCGAGATCGAAGTTGACGTTCCGTCCTTGCGTGGCAAGACTCGCCAAGGTCATGCGCAGGGCGTCCGTACCGTAGGCGGGTATGCCGTTTGGGTACTCTTTTTCGGTTGCTTTGCGGATCTCTTGCGCCTTGGCCGGCTGCATCAGGCCGCTCGTTCGTTTGGCGACCAAGTCTTTCAGGTCGATGCCGTCGATCAGATCGAGAGGGTCTATGACGTTGCCGCGCGATTTGGACATCTTCTGGCCTTTGGCGTCCAAAACAAGCCCATGCACATAGACTTCGCGAAAAGGGACCTCGCCTGTGAATTTCAAGCCCATCATGATCATCCGCGCCACCCAGAAGAAGATGATGTCAAAGCCCGTGACCAGCACCTGTGTGGGGTAGAAGCGCTTGAGCGTGTCTTTGTCTTCCGGCCAGCCTAGCGTCGAAAAAGGCCATAAGGCCGATGAGAACCAGGTGTCGAGAACATCCGGGTCTTGGGCTAAGGCGACATCCGCGCCGAGCGTATATCGTGAACGCACCTCTTCTTCATTGGGGGCGACGTAGACCCGGCCTTCTTTGTCGTACCATGCCGGTATGCGGTGACCCCACCAAATTTGGCGCGATATGCACCAATCTTTGATGTTGCGCATCCACTCGAAATAGGTCTTTTCCCAGTTTTCCGGTACGAATCGAATGCGCCCCTCTTCGACCGCCGCAAGCGCGGGGCGCGCGAGCGCCTCCGTGCGCACATACCATTGGTCGGTGAGCCAGGGCTCGATGATGGCGTGCGTGCGCTCGCCGCGCGGGACCTTGAGGCGGTGGGGTTCGGTTTGGGCGAGAAGACCGGCCTTGTCGAGGTCGATCAATATGCGTTGCCGCGCCTCTTCCCGGCTTAAGCCGTCGTAAGGGGACCCGGGTAGGGCGACGCGCGCCTTTTTATCGAAGATATTGGTGAGCGCAAGCCCGTGTCGCAGTCCGACCTCGTAGTCGTTGAAGTCGTGCGCGGGCGTGATTTTCACGCATCCCGACCCAAAGCTCGGATCGACATACTCGTCGCCTATGATGGGGATCTCGCGGCCCGTGAGCGGGAGTGTGGCGTGCTGGCCTATGAGCTCCCGGTAGCGGGGATCTTCGGGATGGACCGCTACGGCTTCGTCCCCCAGAAGCGTTTCAGGGCGCGTGGTCGCGACAATAAGCACGCCACCGGAACGTAAGGGGTAACGGATATGCCAAAGGAAGCCCGCCTCTTCCTCGGAGGCGACCTCCAGATCGGAGACCGCGGTTTCGAGCAGGGGGTCCCAGTTCACGAGGCGCTTACCGCGGTAAATGAGCCCCTCGTCGTAAAGCCGTACGAAGACTTCGCGGACCGCGACCGAGAGACCTTCGTCGAGCGTAAAGCGTTCCCGGCTCCAGTCGACGGAGGCGCCCATGCGCCGCAGCTGTTCGGTGATGCGCCCGCCCGAGCGCTCTTTCCATTCCCATACCGCGGCTAGAAAGGCCTCTCTACCAAGGCCTACGCGGGTCGTCCCTGCGGCCTCTAGTTGTCGCTCGACCACCATTTGCGTCGCGATGCCCGCATGATCCGTTCCCGGCTGCCATAAGGTGTCATCCCCGCGCATCCTGTGGTAGCGGATGAGCGTATCCATGATCGTGTCCTGGAAGGCGTGACCCATATGAAGGCTGCCCGTGACATTGGGCGGCGGGATCACGATACAGTAACTCTGTCCGTGGCCCGATGGGCTAAAGGCCCCCATGGCTTCCCATTGGGCATAAACGGTTTTTTCGATCTCCTCCGGCTCGTAGCTTTTGGAGAGGGCTTGGGTCATTGAGGTCATGGATGCGGCATCATATGGATTGTTGTAAGGCCTCGGTGAGCGCGCGTTCGAGCGTTGCCATCAGGTCGGTGCCAAGCGGCTCGTTTCGGGCTTCTTGCCAGAGCGCGTTGACGCGCGAGGCGATGAGGGCGGCGCGGATCGAGGCGCCTACATCCGGCGCCTTCGCCGGCTCGGATTCGAGCCGCGAGAGATCGCGTTCAGGATGCGCGGCCACCGTGCTTAAGGTGGGGATGGGGCCGCCAATGGTGTTCATGCCGCGACCGGGGCGCGTGGGGCTCGCAAGGGCTGTGGTCAGAACGGGGATACCGTCGTCGTCGCTATGCGTGGTGTCTTGCAGTTCTCCTGCAAGCGCTTTAAGTCCCGCTAGGATCTCCGGGAGGGCCGCCTCTTTTATGTTCGTCATGAGAGGGTGTGAACGGTCGGTTGTAGGCCCATGTCGCGATAGTGGCGGAAGCGGACTCGGGATTGTTCCTTTTCCGTGGCAGCTGAGCCCACGATCTCCAGGATGCGCGAAAAGTCGAGCGGGAGCGAAGGGGGCGCGGGCATGAGCGGGATCAGCACGTCGCCGCTTTGCATGAGGTCGGCCCCGATCACGACGGGCTCATTACCCCCCGCACGCGCATGTGGCACGAAGCTCGTGTCGGAAAATGCCCAAAGCCGGTCGTCCCAGGCCGCGATCTCGGCCTCCGGGACCCATAAAAAGACGTTGTGTCCGCGACGGTAGGCCGTCTCCGCAAGCCGACAGGCGAGCGTTTCGCGAGATGTCCCATCGCCACCTAGGTAAAAGTCTACACGCGTCATGATGGTTTTGCGCGACGCCTCAAAAATTCGATCAAAAGGGAGATGGGGCGTCCCGTCGCACCTTTCTCTTTGCCGCCTTTATAGGCGATGCCCGCGATATCGAGGTGCGCCCAAGCGTAGCTCTCGGTAAAGCGCGCAAGGAAGCAGGCGGCCGTGATCGTGCCGGCCTCGCGTCCGCCAATATTGGCCATGTCGGCAAAGTTCGAGTCGAGTTGTTTCTGGTATTCATCCCAGAGCGGGAGCGGCCAGACGCGATCCGCCGCGGTCTGCCCTGCTTGATCGAGTTCGGCGCTCAAGGCCTCGTTATTGCTCAAGAGACCGCCCGCCTGGGACCCGAGGGCGATGACGCAGGCGCCCGTCAAGGTGGCGATATCGATTACGGCCGCGGGCTTGAAACGCTCCGCATAGGTGAGCGCGTCACAGAGGATGAGCCTGCCTTCCGCATCCGTGTTCAGGATCTCGATCGTTTGCCCAGAGAGGCTCGTTACGATATCGCCGGGTTTGATCGCGCTTCCGCCGGGAAGATTTTCCGTAGTGGGGATGAGGCCTATGAGATTTAAGGGCAGCTTCATTTCGGAGGCGGCCTTGATCGTGGCCAGAACGGTCGCGGCGCCGCACATGTCGAACTTCATTTCATCCATGCTGGCGGCGGGCTTTATGGAGATGCCGCCGGAATCGAAGGTCACGCCCTTGCCGACCAGGACGATGGGCGCTTCCCCGGCGCTTGCGCCGGCATATTCGAGAACCAAGAGCTTGGCGGGTTCATGGCTTCCTTGGGCGACCGCCAAGAGCGCACCCATGCCTAGCGTTTCCATGTCGCTTTCCTCAAGCACGGTCACCTTGAGTTCCGCTGTCGTACCCAGCGCCTGCGCTTGTTCGGCGAGGTAGGAGGGGGTGCACATATTGCCGGGGAGGTTGGCCAAGTCTTTGGCAAAGGAGATCGACCTCGCTATGGCTTGTCCCGCGGACAGCGCGATATCGGCCTTTTCCTTACTTAATCCCGAGACGCCGAACGTGCAGCCATGGGGGAGGGCGCGCACGGGGTTGCGGGTCTTGAGCCGGTCGAACCGGTACAGGGCCTCTTCGCTCGCCACGACGGCTTGTTCGAGTGCCCATTCCACGGACCGGTCTTTGACCGGGATCTCCGACAGGAAGTTGGCGAAGTTCTTGACGTGCAGCTCGATGGCCGCTTGGCTTGCGCGGACGACCGCCTCCTTGTATTGGGCGGGCTTTAATGCGCCCGGTACGCCCATGCCCACGAGCAGAACGCGGGGAATGGACCCGGTTGAACGGAGCACGGGAAGCGTCTGTCCCGGTTTGCCTTCGATGTCGCCGCGTTGCACAATGGCGGCAAGCTCGCCGCCGAGCAGACGGTCGATGGCGGCCGCGGGCCCTGAAAGCCCCGCGTTTTCGTGAACCCCGATCATGAGGCAATCCGTGGCAAATTTTTCAGGAGCTTCTTGGGTGAGCGTATATTCCATAGGTCTTGGGAGTCCCGTGCGAATTCTGAAGTATGTGGGCGCAGTCGCGCGCATGGTGACATGATAAACCGCTTACGCCGCCAGCAAAAGCCGTGATTGTCCATAGAGCCTTTTATCGCGAGGCGACTCAGACCACGCTGCTTGTCACCTTGACGTTTCTGACGCTTTATCTTGTGGTAAGTCTCGTGAAGCTCTTGAGTGAAGCGGCAAGCGGCGCGTTTCCGGTCCATGTCGTTTTCCTCCTTCTGGGCCTCGAACTCCTGAAGAATCTCGCCATGATTTTGCCGTTGACGGTTTTTATTGGCTTATTGCTGACCATGGCGCGATGGTATCGTGATAGCGAGATCACAGTCCTTGCCGCCTGCGGTATCGGTCTTGGGCGCCTCCTGCAGCCGACTTTGGTGTGGGTCACCGCAGTCGCGGTGTTCATTTCCGCCATCGCATTTTACTTAGCGCCTATGGCGGCGTTGTTACTCCACCGGATCAAACTCGAGAATACCTCGGCGTACGCGGCCGGCATCGTGCCGGGGCGGTTTAACCATACACGCAACGGCCGCGCCATTTTTTATGTGGCGCGGGTCGGGCAGGGTGGGCGATTGCATGATATTTTCGTAAGCAGTACCCAGTTTGGAAAGAGCGGGGTGCTGATCGCCAAGCGGGGTTACGAGCTCAAGAATCACCATACCGGGGCCCATTTCCTCGTGCTTCTGAACGGTCGTCGATATCAAGGGATCCCGGGTCATGCGAATTATCGGATATTGCGTTATCGGACCTATGCGTTGCGCATCAGACGCAAACCCTTTACGCCCAATCCAGGTAATCTAACGCGCGACGAGATCCCGACCCTTCGTTTGTTGCGTTCGTCTAGCCCGCGCGCGAGCGCCGAGTGGCAGTGGCGTTTGGCGCAACCGCTTTCCTTATTTATTTTGGCGCCACTCGCCTTGGTCTTTGCTTACACGGATTCCCGCAAAGGCGCTTTTGCGCCGCTTTTTGGGGCGGTGCTCGCCTATTTTTCCTATGCCAACCTCTTGAGTGTCGCGCATGCCTTGCTGGCGCGTGGGCATGAGCCGCCATGGCTTGGTCTTTGGTGGGTTCACGGGGTATTTGGGATATTGGCCTTCGCGCTTTTCTCTCGGCGCGCCTACGGCAAGACCCTTTTGCCGCGCTGGAGGTGGCATTGATGCCTATCCTTTATCGCTATATCGCGCGTCGTTTGATCATGAGTACGACCCTTGTGCTCAGCGTCTTTGTGGGGCTCTTTTTATTCTTTGATCTAGTCACGACGCTCGGCCACCCGGGTCATGAGAGCCTCTATCAGGTATTCGTGATCTTGATCCTGGGTTTGCCTGCGAAGATATCCATGCTCTTTCCGATGTCGGCGCTGGTAGGGTCCACCCTGGGCCTCTCGTCGCTTGCCATAGACGGGGAATTGACCGCTTTGCGCGCGGCGGGCGTGTCGATTATGCGTATTGCCTATGCGGCCCTGCGCGCGGCGTTCGTCTTAGGCTTGGCGGCCGCTTTTTTGGGGGACCTGTTGGGGCCGCGGGCCGCATCGCTTGCGCGCCAACAAGAGGCGCAAGCGGCGGGCTTGGGCGCCGTGGAAAATACCCAGGGGCTGTGGCTTAAGGAGGGGTCGAGCTTTGTGAATATCGGCGAAGTCTTGCCTGACCTCACCATCTTGCGTATGACGATTTACGATTTTCATCATGGTCGTCTGGCACGCGAACTCTTCGCCGCGAGCGGTTCTTACCATCAGGGTCGTTGGCAATTGCGGGGCGTCTCGGAGACCCTTTTTCAAAAGCACAAGCTGGTCGTGAAGACCAGTCGTTTAGGTTACTGGGTCGGTATTGCACCGAGCCTGCTTTCGGTGTTTGCGGTCAACCCACACGTATTGTCTTTGGTTGATCTCTTTCACTACATTCGACATTTACAGCGCAACGAGCAGGCGACCGCCCATTATAAATTGGTCTTTTGGTATAAGATCCTAGCCCCGCTTACGACCGCGGCTATGGTATTGCTCGCCGTCCCTTTCGTGTTTCGCCATTCCCGCCACGGAGGGCTGGGCTTTAGGCTCTTTTTGGCGGTCGTGCTGGGCCTTTTCTTTTATGTGTTCAATCGCGGCTTCGGCGATTTCACGCTCTTGTACCATTGGCCGCCGGTTGTGGGCGCCCTGGTCCCGACCTTGGGCCTTACCTTAGTGAGCGTCTGGCTGCTTGCGCGCGTGGGTTGATTTAGGCACGAATAATACACGCGTACCACTGAGGCGGTCGTGCAGGGTCTGGGCGTCCGGATCAAAAAATATCCACAAGTAGTCGCTTGCGAAAAATAAGAGCGGCAAGACGGCGGCCAGATAGTGGCCCGCGGCTATGAGCATGAATCCACCGATTAGCGCGACCAACCCCGTCAAGGCCACCAGATAACGCCAAAAGGCGTGCGCGAGGCTTAAACGGCCGTGTGTTCCGACCAGCGTGAGACGCCATGCCTGCATGCCGAGCGTCTGTCCGCTCTTGGTCCATTTGTAACCGTAGTAGGCGAAGCCGACTGCGGGTAGCAAGGCTTGAAGAAGGATATCGAGCATCGGGTTCGCAAGGCCCGGGTGTCTGATCGTAAACACGATGGCGATGGGCGTGCTTGCGAGAATCCAGAGGGCGAAGAGCAAGATCGCATCATAGGCATTCGCGCTCATGCGGCGGAAAAAGGCCGCGTTTCGGCTGGGGTGGGAACTAACAGTCTCTTGTGTGTTCAAAGTGTGATCAATCCAAGTCAGACGATGGAGGGGGGCGGCTCTGCGCAATAAACTTTCTGTTTATGCACAGGCTTACTCACTGTTTTTGTCGATATCTTCATGGGGCCCCATACTATACGGGGCGCGCGGTTTGCGCTACGCTTGCGACCGATCTGGGGCGGCCGTAGCCCGTTTCTGGTCAATAAGGTGTTTTGTCATAAGGGGTGTAGGATGTTGTCGAGTGTCGCGCTGAATCTCATTGAACTTGGTCATTTTGCCGCTTATCTCGCTTTTTTCGTTGCTATCATTCAGGCCTTGGCGCCGCTTGCGGCACGCGTACTGAAGACTCCCAGTCTACGCATGATTTCGGTCAACGCAGCCCCTCTTGTCTTTCTCTTAACCACGGTAGGCATCGTCACCATCGTCTACTCGTTTTTGACCAACAACTTCTCGGTTCTGTATGTAGCGAATAACTCGAATACGCATTTGCCGATCTTTTATAAGGTCGCGGCGCTTTGGGGCGGACATCGCGGTTCTCTATATCTTTGGGTCTGGATCATGACCGCCTATACGGCGGCGGTCGCCTATCACGGCCGTTCGCGCTATCCCGAGCGGCTCGCCGTGATCATGGCGGTACAAGGGGCGCTCATTAGCGGTTTCTTCGGTTTGGTTTTATTCCTTTCGGATCCGTTTACGCGCGTGTTCCCGATACCGCCGCAAGGGCAGAACATGAACCCGCTCTTGCAGGATCCAGGCATGGTGATTCATCCGCCCATGCTCTATATGGGCTATGTCGGATTTTCCATCCCCTTTGCGTTCGCCATGACCGCCTTGCTCACCAATTGGAAAAGCGAGCTTTGGATCGGGCATACGCGACGTTGGTCGCTGATCGCCTGGGGCTTCCTCACCATGGGTATCGTCTTCGGGGCCTGGTGGTCTTATTACGTCCTGGGATGGGGCGGTTATTGGGGCTGGGATCCAGTCGAGAATGCCTCGTTCATGCCTTGGCTCATGGGGACTGCGCTCATCCATTCGATTTCCGTGCAAGAGCGTCGCCGTATGCTCCACACCTGGAATATCTTTCTTATCATCACGACGTTTGCGCTCTCTTTGCTGGGGACATTCTTGGTGCGCTCCGGCGTGCTCGCGTCCGTCCATACCTTTTCGGCGGCGCCCGGGCAGGGCATTTACCTTCTGAGCTTCATGGTGGTGGTACTTACCGTGGCGTTCGCGGTCTTCCTGTGGAAGGGAGGTTATCAGCGCGCGGAAGAGTCCTTCATATCCCCGTTGTCTCGCGAATCCATGTTTATCTGGAATAATGTGATCTTTACGATTGCGTGCGCGTGCGTACTTTTGGGGACGCTTTACCCCTTGTTTTTGCAAGCCGCCACCGGCGCGCGCATCAGCGTAGGCCCTCCCTATTTCGACCTCGTCATGGTGCCCATCTTCCTTGTGATGTTGGTGGTTATGGCGATCGGTCCGCTCGTATCGTGGCGCAAGGCTAACCTTGCTAAACTGCGGACGCGATTGATTCTTCCGGTAGTCGTAGCCATAGCCCTTGGTATCGCCGTGCGTCTGATATGGGGTGCCGTCTATTGGACCGCCCCGGTCGCGATTGGCCTCGTGACGTTCGTCGCGGCCACGATCGTAGCCAACGTCGGTCGGGCGGTATGGGCGCGCAAGCAGCAACGCAAGGAAAGTTTTCCGCGCGCATTCGCCAATACCTTCCTCGGGAATCGGCGTCATTATGGTGGCATGATCGTCCATGTCGGTATTCTGGTCATGGCCATAGGCCTCGTCGGGTCCGGTCTTTTTAAGACCAGCAAGCTTGTGATGATGGCGCCGGGCGACGTCTTACACTTGGCGCACGTGCAAGTGCGTTTTGATGGCGTGCACCCGGTGCGCGGTCCTGACTACAACGCGATGGAAGGCGTTTTGACGATCCTCAATAATGGCGCGCATCTGTATCCCCAACAGCGGGTATTTTTCGGGAGCCCGATGAAGGTGACACGCCCGAGCGTCAATTCGAACCTGCTGCGCGATGTTTATGTGGACATTGGCAGTCAGCACGACGGGAAATGGGAAATTCATCTCTTCATTAATCCGCTCGTGAACTTCATTTGGCTTGGCGGCGGGATCGTGCTGTCAGGTCTTGCCTTCTCACTGAGCGACCGTTTAGGCCGACGCAGGAAGCTTGCGGTCGGGTCCGAGGCCTTGCCTAGCCACTCATGAAACGTCTCCTTCTGTTAGGTTTTCTGTGGGCATGGCTCATTCCTGCCTTGGGGGCTACGATCGTCCACGAAAGTACCCTGCACCGTCGGGAAATTGCGATTGCAGAGAAGTTGCGCTGCACCGTCTGCCAGGCCGAATCGCTTGCGGTCTCCCAGGCGGGTATTGCGCGCGATATGCGTAAGCTGATTCGACAAAAGCTGCGGGCAGGCGAGACTCCTGCGCAAATCAAGGCCTATTTTGTTGACCGTTATGGGGATTACATCCTCCTTAAACCGCCGTTCGACCCATTGGGTGCCATTTTGTGGGTGTGGCCATTTGCGTTGGTGGCGGCCTTCGGGGGCGTGGCGATCGCGGTCATGCGACGTCGGGCTCGTGCACCCTTACCACCGTCGGCGCCTGAGTTAGATCCAGAAGATCGGGCTCGGGTCGAGGCCCTTACGCGTCAGGAGTAGTTGTTATGTACGTGATTATTATCTTGTCGGCATTGCTGGTTGTTTTTGCCGCATGGTTTTTAACGCGCCCGGCCAAAGGGCGGCTCGCGAGCGACGAGGGCCAGATCGCTTTGGAGCTGATGCGCGAGGAGACCTTAAAGCAGTTGCGGGAAATCGATTCGGATCGCATCGACGGACGCATCGACGAGGCCATTGCGCGCGACGAGACGCGCCGCCTGGAGTATGAGCTCGCGCAGGTCTTGCGTTCGCTTCAATCGGCCCAGGCGTCCGCCAAGCCCGCATCCCGGGGCTTAAGTCGTCGCGGCCTGATCGCCTTGTTTTTTTTGGTGGCGTTACCGGCGCTGGCGGGTGGTTTGGACTATTGGCAGAACAAACCCGCGTTATTGACGTTCGCGGGATTGAATGGCAAAGGACAGATGGCCGGCGTGCATGGCTTTCCGCCGATGGTCTTGAGCATGGTGGCGAAATTGCGCCGCCATTTGGAGAAACACCCCCGGAATACGGCAGGCTGGCTTGAGCTTGCGCGGGCCTATGTCGTGTTAGGGAATCTCACAGGGGCCGAGGACGCCTATGCCCACGCCTATAAGCTTGCCCCGGATGATGAGGCGGTGCTCGCCAACTATGCGTGGTTACTGTATTCATCGAACCCGGCACAGACGTCGGGGCTCGTGAATACGCTATTTCATAGACTTTATGTGCAAGATCCCGATCAACAAGATGCGCTCTGGTTCTTGGGGCTTGCCGCTTATAACCGCAGACACTTTCACCAGACATTGATGTATTGGTCCAAGCTTGAAGGGAAACTGCCTCCCGGCAGTAAGGCCCGTGTCGGCGTAGAGTCGGCGGTGCGTAAGATCAAGGCGATTTTGGTGGCTAAACGGCACGGTGCCATAGTGCCGCCCAGGAAGTCCGAGACACAAGGGACCGCGCAGTCGGGGGCGGGAGTCAAGGCGCCGTGAGTCCCGCCGGGCCTTTCACCGTGAAAGGGCTCTCCTGCGTGCGTGGCGATAAGATCTTGTTTGCCGGTCTTTCGTTTGAGCTTGGCGCGGGCGAGGCCTTGCATATTCGCGGTCCTAACGGGCTTGGTAAGACGACCTTATTGCGCGCCTTGTGTGGCTTGTCGCGTCCCACGCGCGGGGATATTCGTTGGGGGGGAATTAAGGTATCCGATCTCGCCGAGGAGTACACCGCTGATGTGGCGTACGTCGGTCATCTAAATGGCGTGCAAGGCGAGTTGACGGCGTCCGAGAACCTGAAGATGGCCGATCGCATCTTTGGTCGCGGCGTTCGTGTCGCCTCGGGCGTTAAGGATGCGTTAGCGCGGGTGGGGCTTACGGGCCTTTCTGATCGGCCGGCGCGTTATCTCTCCCAGGGCCAGAAGCGGCGCTTGGCCTTGGCGCGTTTGTTGGTGTTGCGGCGCCCGTTTTGGATATTGGATGAACCGTTTACGGCCCTTGATGCCGCCTCGGTTCTCAGACTCTCGTCGCTCATAGGAGAGCACACGAGCGCGGGAGGGCTTGCGTTAATCGTGTCTCATCAGGCCTTCGACCTGCCCGGTGTTCGAGATTTTGAGCTGGCTCGTTTTTGTAAGGTACGCGCATGAGTTACGGCATGTTCGCGGCTATGCGCGCGGTGTTCTCCCGGGAGCTTTTGGTGTTTTGGCGCCGCAGTACGGAAATCATGACGGCGCTTGTTTTTTTTATCATGGTAACGACCTTGTTTCCCTTGGCGATCGGTCCTGAGCGCCATGAGTTGATGTTGGTCGCGCCAGGCGTTTTATGGGTCGGGGCGCTTCTCGCCACCACGCTTTCATTGAATCATCTCTTTGCGAGCGATTACCAAGATGGCAGTCTAGAGCAGTTGTTGATGAGCCCTTACCCTCTGTCCGCACTGGTGTTGTCTAAGATTGCCGCGCATTGGGTATTGACCGGTTTGCCGCTTGCGCTCTTGTCGCCGCTTTTGGCGATCCAGATGGCGTTGCCGATGAAGGCCGTAGGGACGCTGGTCGGTTCATTACTTCTAGGTACGCCTATTTTAAGTTTGATCGGGGCCGTGCCTGCGGCTCTGACTTTGGGTGTTCGAGGAGGCGGTGTCTTGGTTTCCCTACTGGTCTTACCGTTGTATACTCCGGTTTTAATCTTCGGCGCCGAGGCTGTTGCTGCGTCTGCAGGGCAGGGCTTCGCGTCGGTCGCGCATTTATCGTTACTGGGGGCGTTTCTGGCACTGGCTTTAAGTTTTGCCCCATGGGCGAGCTCAGCTGCCTTACGTGTGTCACTCGATTGATGAAGTTTATTCATAAGTACGGCTCTCCGAAGCGTTTTTATGCGCTGGCGGGCCGCCTCGTGCCTTGGTTTGCGGGTATTACCGCCATATTGCTCGTGAGCGGGCTTTATCTGGGTCTTTATTGGGCACCGCCCGATTACCAGCAGGGCGATGCCTACCGCATTATGTTTATTCATGTGCCTAACGCATGGATGTCCATGATGGCGTACACGGTCATGGCGGTGTATGCGGCCATCGGCTACATCTGGAATATTCGGCTCGCTGATATTCTCGCCAAGGTCACAGCGCCTCTCGGGGCTTCTTTTACATTGACAGCACTTGTCACGGGATCTATTTGGGGTGAGCCCATGTGGGGCACGTGGTGGGTTTGGGATGCCCGCCTCACATCGGAACTGATCTTGTTTTTCCTGTATATCGGCTATATGGCCTTGCAGGCCAGCATAGACGACGATCGCAGGGCCGCGCACGCGAGCGCTATTTTGGCCATTGTTGGGGTTGTGAATATTCCGATCATTCACTATTCCGTGTATTGGTGGCATACGCTCCACCAGTCGGCGTCTATTAGCTTGACAAGCCAACCGAAGATTTATGCGACGATGTTGATACCGCTTGTGGTGATGTCACTGGCTTTCACGTTTTTTTACTTTACGATGCTGTGTGTGCGTGCACGCACGGAGATTCTCTGGCGTGAACGCCATACCGACTGGGTGCGTAAGCTTCTGGAGGCCAAGTCGTGACGTGGTCTCAGTTTTTGGCGATGGGCGGTTTTGGGGCTTATGTCTGGAGCGCCTACGGGTTCGCCGCCATCATGGTGGCTATTAATATCGCGCAGCCCTTAATGCAAAAGCGTAAAGTGTGGACGCGTCTGCGGCGCAACTTGGACCGTGCGGGGGAGGATGAATGAGGAAGCAAAATAAGCGGCTTGCCTTTGTCTTGATCGGGCTCACCGGAGTCGGAGTGGCGGTTTGGCTTATTCTTACGGCTTTTCGGCACAATCTTGTGTTCTTCTACTCCCCAACGCAGGTCTTGGAAGGTAAAGCGCCGCGCAATAGCGCTTTTCGGCTAGGCGGTTTGGTCAAGAAGGGCAGCATCAAGAAAGACGGATTAAAGACGACTTTTACCGTAACCGACCTGCGACATAGCATGGTGGTTCATTACACGGGTATTTTGCCGGATCTTTTCCGGCAGGGGCAAGGCGTGGTCGTACAAGGGCGGGTCGCCGGCGGCTCGGTTTTCATGGCAAGCCAAGTCCTCGCCAAACATGGGGCCAATTATATGCCGCCTGATGTCGAGGCGGAGCTGAAGCACTCCATGGCGATGAAGGCTAAGGCGGCGTCGTGAAAAGATTCCTCATCCCGGTCGCGGTCTTTATTCTGATCGGAATAGCGCTGGGAAGAGGGCTCTTTCTTAACCCCACCTATATTCCGTCACCGCTTATCGGCAAGTCCATGCCCGCCTTTTCATTGCCGCTTGCGGCAACACCGACAACGAAGTTCGATAACGCGGATTTAAAGGGCCATGTCACGCTCATCAACATTTTTGCGTCTTGGTGTGTGAGCTGCAAAGAAGAGATGCCATCGCTTATGCGCCTGCAGGCCCTGCATATGGTGTCTTTGGTGGGTGTCGATTATAAGGATACGCCGCAAGGATTGCGGCATTATCTGCATGCCTTCGGTAACCCCTACTCGACGATCATTACCGATGCGCGGGGAATGACGGCTATCAATTGGGGGATTTATGGCGTCCCCGAGACCTTCGTGATCAACAAGAAGGGCGTGGTAGCCTACAAGTTCGTAGGACCCATTGGTTATCGCAAACTGCACAAAAAGCTTATGCCGATGGTGAAGAAACTAGAGGCTCAGCCCCTCTAGGGGCGTTATCATAAACGGAATTCTGCTCATAAAGTCGCTTTTTCTTGCGCGACAGGTGGCGTACCTTCTGCTTGCATCAAGTCACCCCTCCCCCACAAAAAGCGCGAACCGAACGCGACGCGCAGTAGGCTTCTCGCCTTGTTCGGGCATCTGTTGTCCCCCGTGGCCATGAAGCTCTGCATTTAAGGCTGCTTTCGTGGGGTCGGCGCAATGGTTGCGGAGTTGATGTAGGTTTAGCACGGGATCGACGTGCAGGCTCTATCCCCCTATAAGTAAGTCTACGCTCTGTGCTTGGGTCCCAGACCGTCTTTGCGTGACCTATGCGCTACACAAAAGACGGGTCGTTGGAGAATTTGGCGGTATTGGGTGACGTTTAATCAAAAATATGCGCGTAGAACAGGATATGGTCATGTGCTCCGATCGCCTTATGCTGTGTGAGGGCCATAATGAAAGGGTGGTTATGAGGGTTTTTGGCAGTTAAAGGCTAAGCTTATGAAAGGCGTGGCGGCCTTAGGGTTTTAAGCGCATTCGGGGGATTTTGTGGCTGGATGTGGCGTATGCGGAGGCGTTATGGCAACAAGTGAGACAAGGTATACCGGGCTTACCATCGGTCAATTGGCGAGTGCGGCCGGAGTGTCGGTTGAGGCGGTGCGCTTTTATGAGCGCCGTGGCTTGGTGGATCGTCCCGAACGTCCTTATGCGGGTATTCGTCGGTATCCGGAGCAGGCCGTTAAGCGCATTCAATTCATAAAGCACGCAAAGTCCTTGGGTTTTACCTTACAAGAGGTTCATGAAATGCTCGTGCTGCGCGCCGATGACCCGGCTACGTGCGGGGAGGTGCAGAGGCTCGCTCAAGACAAGCTTGCGCTCCTTCACCAAAAAATGGAGTCCTTGTCCTTTATGGAATCCATTTTGCGCACGCTCCTTCAGGATTGTAGGCGGCATGTGGACACGACTTGTGTCTGTCCGATTTTAGAGGCGGTGGGGGAAGGGTTGTCGCATACGCCTGTTCCTGGGTCTCTAGGCGGATAAGGGGCGGGCTCTCCGTTTCTTATGGGCCGTACGGGAAGCCCGGCCTTTTGAGCTTGGGTGGGGTTCTTATGATCCGAGGCGTGGGGTGGTCTGGGTTGATGTTGTTTCGCGCTGATCCTGTGAATAAAGCTTCCTGCCACTAAGCGTGTAAACGCGTTGTAGCGGGAGACTTCATCGAGAGTATTGGCGGTCTTGAGGTGCTTGATGTCAGGCTGGCGCTAGACCCAATTACGGTACAGAGAGTGGCGGGGCTTACCTTGTTTGGTTGGAAAACGAGACAAAGAAAGCTTTGAATTATGGAACGTAAAAGACAGGCAATACTGGAAATGACCATCCCTATTCCTGTCGCCATATGGACAGAGAAGTAGGTGTCATGGCTTTCTTTGGTATAACGGAAAGCGGGGAAGGGAACGACGGAATAGCGCAACAACATGTTTCTTTTGGCTATGAAAAACTAAAGTTTAATGCGCGCTGAGAGCATCTGGGAGAAGCATATGCTGGGTCGGCGCATAGAAGTATCGATTACGAAAGAACCGTTAGGGACGACCGATCTGTAATTTCATATTGTATATTTAATCAATGTCACGCATCCTTTCATTACAAAAAGTCGATCGCAGGGGGAACCTGTTTGGCGATTTTGTCGCGAAGCTACTCAGACTCTTATGTTTGCCTAGATTACGGGGAAACAAGAAGCAATGTCTATTTTTGCGGTATCCGCGCCGCATTCGAAAGAGTCGACAATGCGGACAAGAGCTCGTCCCAGGGGGGCGGCCGGGTAGTGCGTCTGAAGGCATTGAAGGAGAGAGCTCTCACCGGTATCGGGGTGACAGTATTCGCTCTGTGTCTCGGCCTGTCGGTGTCTGCGCGCGCCTCACAGATCTCGCCCTTGACCCGCATCCTGCATGTCACGCGTCTCTGGCGGGCGGGAGATGAAGGGCAGGGCGTGCGTGTCGGCGTGATCTCGGGAGGGATACGGAATTATCAGGTGCTTGCCCGCCGCGGTATTCTGCCCTCGACCATCGTGCGTTTCGATCGGGATGGGGGCCAGGGCGACGAGGGCGATTGGATGCTGCAGGTCGTCTACGACATCGCCCCGCGTGCGCAACTTGCCTTTTGTCCGGGCGGGGCGCCAAGTCAAACCGTGGCGTGCGCCCGTCGGCTGATCGAGCGTTTCCATGCGGCCATTGTGGTAGACGATATCAATCCCCAGCCCGTGTCCTTTGCGCCCACGGCGAAGGCGCAGGGGTATGCGCGCCTCTTAAGGGAAAATCCTCACGTCCTGTTCTTCACGGGGGCCGGCAACAATGGCGGAGGTTATTACGAAGGGGCATGGCATCCGCTGGTGGTGACTGAAGGGGGGCGACGTTATGCCGCGCAGACGTTCGGGGCGTCGGCGCATCCTTATGAGAGTTTGCGGGTGGGGCCCTGGGTACATGCTGTGGTGCTAGTGGGAATCAATATATTGCCGCGCGCCTCTGGCCGCTGTGCCAGAGACGGCACACCGACCCATCTAGAGGTGACGAATCGTCATGGCAGGGTATTGGCGCAGGCAATAGGGACCTGCCCGGTTATACATCTCCGGTTGCGCAATGAGCAACCGCGGATCGCCCATTGGCGGATCTGGGTGCTGCGCCCCCATCGTCGGTGGCCGCGGGGGGCGATTAAGTTGGTGGCGATTCGAACTGGCCTCGGGGTGAGCCCTTTAGCGCTTTCCGACCACACCGCCGGAGGCGCCGGGAACTCTGCCACGGTTCGGGGGATAATGGCGATTGCCGCCCTGGATCCGGGAAGCGGCGATCATGGACAGTATTTCACGGAGCCCTATGCCAATAGCGGCCCGCAGTGCCTCGATTATACCTACAACGCGGAGGGCGTGCGGCGTCTGCTGCCACCAGTCTGTTTTCGGCAACCGGTGTTTGCTACTCCCGATAAGACGCGCGTGGCCATGCCTGCCGATAATGGGCGCGGCTATGCGTGGCGGCCCTTTTCCGGGGACTCGGCCGCAGGACCTGCGGCTGCGGGTGTCGCCGCTCTGCTGTTGGCAGATCACGTGCCAGCGGCGCGTATTGAGGCATTGCTCAAGCGTACTGCTCGCCCCCAAGGGTCGGAGCTTGGTTGGAGTCCCCGTACCGGTTACGGGCTCGTTGATGCCGATGCGGCGGCCGTGGCAGCTGGCGTTCTCGCGTCCCGCGCTCGTCCGATCCGTCATCGTCTTATCGTTTGGCACGCAGGTCGGGCGGCTTTCCGGGAGGATCGTGCCTTAGTGTCGGCGGCGCAGGCGGGTGATCGGCATGCCGCTCAGGAACCCCAAGGCCTGGCGCGCGCGGGAGAGCCATTGGCGCAATCGTTGCTGGGCACTCTCTATAATCGAGGTTGGGGGGTGACCCTGGACCCTCGCGCGGCGCACATCTGGTGGACGCGTGCGGCGCATCAAGGGGTCGAAAATGCGATCTATAATCTCGGGATAACGTGGGCAATGGGGCGCGGGGCGACTCCGAACCCTATGATGGGCTACGCCTTGATGCGTGCGGCGCAAGAACGAGGGCTTTCGTTCCCGCCCATGCGCCGCGCCTTGCACCACATTCGGACTCTCTTGAGCGCACGGGTCCGCGCCCACGCCGAGCGATTGGCGCGGCGCTTCGCGGCCGATCCGGCGCGCATTCCTTAAGTGGCGGATCAGGATGAAGTCTCCCGCCGCTAAACGATGTTGTAGCGGGGGTTTCTCAGGTCAACGACCAGTGCGAAAGCATGTTGCCACACTTGCGTCTTATTCGATCTCA
>Ga0307375_10000748_pt1 | contig 38850 bp, 41 predicted proteins | sample TR1MG_FD_202531 | JGI IMG/M metagenome (GOLD analysis project Ga0307375, IMG submission 202531) | Soil microbial communities from Risofladan, Vaasa, Finland - TR-1 | ecosystem: Environmental > Terrestrial > Soil > Coastal area > Acid sulfate soil | place: Finland: Risofladan, Vaasa | collected... | reverse complement strand
GCCACGAACAAGGGTGAACGCGTCGGCACCAAAACGCTCGAAGATGGGCGCAAGGTCCGCGTGTTCCGTTCGACTGGCGAGGTCGTGGACGCGTAAGGAACACGATCATGACGCGCCTTGAAAATTTTTATAAAGAACAGGTAGTGGCGAAGCTCACCGAGCAGTTCGGCTACCAAAACGTGATGCAGGTTCCCCGCATCACCAAGATCACGCTGAACATGGGCGTGGGTGAAGCTGCGGGCAACAAGAAGGTGCTCGAGAACGCCGTGGCCGATATGGCCAAGATCGGTGGTCAGAAGCCGATCACGACCAAGGCGCGCGTTTCGGTGGCCTCGTTCAAGATCCGTGACGGCTGGCCGATCGGTTGCAAGGTGACCTTGCGCCGCGCGCAGATGTGGGAATTTCTTGATCGCCTGATCAACATTTCCCTCCCGCGCGTACGCGATTTCCGCGGTGTTTCGGCCAAGGCATTCGATGGTCGCGGCAACTACAATTTCGGCATCAAGGAACAGATCATCTTCCCTGAAATCGATTTCGACCAGGTTGACGCGTTGCGCGGTATGGATATTTCCATCACCACCACCGCTGGCACCGATGAAGAAGCCAAGGCGTTATTGACCGCTTTCAGCTTTCCATTCCGCAACTGATAGGCGTAGTCCATGGCTAAGACCTCAATGGTAAACCGCGATATCAAGCGGACCAAGCTCGTCAAGAAGTTCGCCGCAAAACGTGGCGAACTTAAGGCAATCGTTCTGAGCGCCACCGCCTCGTACGAGGCGAAGATGGAAGCGCAGACCAAGCTGCAGAAGTTGCCGCGCGACGCAAGCCCGGTGCGGCAGCGCACGCGTTGCGCGCTTACCGGCCGTCCTCGTGCCGTCTACGCCAAGTTCGGCCTCGGCCGCAACAAGTTGCGTGAGGCGACGATGCGCGGCGACGTTCCCGGCCTGCGCAAGGCCAGCTGGTAAACCACTCCATGCAGGTGCGGTCGCAGGGGTCTGATCCCGCCACCAAGCCTCAGGCGGCTGCTCCGTTTCGCAGCCGTAGATGCGACTATCGCATCGACGTTCGCTAAAATCTGGAAAAGCTGATATAGTCGACGGTCTGCGTAAGGCAGGCCGACGTGTTGTTGGCTCACAATTTGATTGATTTCCGGTTTTATCGGATATCGGTGCACTCTGAAGGATGTTTTCATGAGCATGACTGATCCCATCGCCGATTTGTTTACGCGCGTCCGCAACGCCCAAGCCATGGGCAAGCCGGCCGTCCGTATGCCATCGTCGAAACTGAAGGTGGCGATCGCCGACCTTCTCAAGAACGAGGGCTATATTCTCGACGCCAAGACCTCCTCAGAGGAAGGCAAGCCGGTGCTCGAGATCAAGCTCAAGTATTTCGAAGGCCAGCCGGCCATCGAGACCATCTCCCGTGTCAGCCGTTCCGGCCTGCGTGTTTACCGCGGCAAGGACGAGCTGCCGAAGGTCCTTGGGGGCCTGGGTATCTCGATCATCTCGACTTCCGCCGGTCTGTTGACCGATGCGCAGGCCCGTTCCAAGGGCTTGGGCGGCGAAGTCATCGGCCAAGTGGCATAAGGAGACTTTCGATGTCACGTGTTGCCAAGAAACCAATTTCCCTGCCGAAGGGCGTTGAGCTCGTCGTGGGCGCCAATGAAATCTCGGTGAAGGGCCCCAAGGGTACGCTCACGGTGCATCACCTGCCGGGCGTCTCCGTGGTCGTCGACAACGGCGTTGCGACGATCTCCATGGACGAAGGCACGAACGACAAGTTCGGCGGTACGGCGCGTGCGCTGCTCGCCAACATGGTCACCGGCGTCTCCGCGGGTTATGAGCGCAAGCTCGAGCTGGTGGGCGTGGGCTATCGCGTCGCCATGCAGGGCAAGTCGCTGAACCTGAGCCTGGGTTTTTCCCACCCCGTGCTGTTTGATGCGCCGGAAGGGATCACCCTTGAGACCCCGACGCAGACGGAAGTCCTGATCAAGGGCGCCGACAAGCAGGCCGTGGGCCAGGTGGCCGCCAAGATTCGCGGTTTCCGTCCGCCAGAGCCTTACAAGGGCAAGGGCGTTCGTTATGCCGGCGAGAAGATCACCTTGAAGGAAGCAAAGAAGGCGTAAGTAAGTGGTTCGATAGTCGGGCGTCGGCCGTAACAGGCAGGAATGTCCAACCCAACCGCCGAAAGAGCCTATCCGCTTCCTGGAGATATCACGATGAACAAGAACGAAAATCGCCTGCGCCGCGCCAAGTCGACCCGCAGTCACATCCGCAAGTTGGCCGTGGCCCGGTTGTCAGTGCATCGCACTGGTCAGCATCTCTACGCCCAGGTGTTCGACGCCTCCGGCCAGAACGTGGTGGCCGCCGCCTCCACTGTCCAGAAATCGGTTTCCGAGGGGCTCAAGGGCACCAAGAACCTGACGGCAGCTGCCGCAGTCGGCAAGGCCGTCGCGGAACGCGCGCTGGCTGCTGGTGTGGAGTCCGTGGCATTCGACCGCTCCGGGTTCCGCTACCACGGTCGCATCAAGGCGCTTGCCGAGGCTGCCCGTGAAGCGGGTCTGAAGTTCTAAGCGACACCCCGGGCCAGGCCCGCCTTCGGGCGGCCTGATCGCCCACCGAGGCACCTAACAACTCCAAGCGGCCAAGCCGCAAGCAAAAGTCCCGGTTTGCCGGGCACATGGAAAAGAACATGTCTTCTAACGATCGCGAAAATTCGGACGGCCTGCTCGAGAAATTGATCGCCGTCAACCGCGTGGCCAAGACCGTCAAGGGTGGCCGCCAGATGAGTTTCACAGCTTTGACCGTTGTGGGTGACGGCGAAGGCAAAGTCGGCTTCGGTTATGGCAAGGCGCGTGAAGTGCCGGTGGCCATCTCCAAGGCCATGGAGCGGGCTCGCCGCCAGATGGTCAACGTCGAACTGAACAACGGCACGTTGTGGTACGCGGTCAAGGCCAATCATGGTGCGGCGCGCGTTTACATGCAGCCTGCGTCCGAGGGTACTGGCGTGATCGCCGGTGGTGCCATGCGCGCTGTGCTCGAGGTGGTGGGCGTCAAGAATGTGCTGGCCAAGGCTGTTGGCTCGCGCAACCCGATCAATCTGGTGCGTGCCACCATCAAGGGCCTGCAGGCGGTTGCCTCGCCCAAGAAGATCGCCGCCAAGCGTGGCAAGACACTGGAAGAGGTGCTCGGCAATGGCTAAGTCTCCACAAACTGCCGAAAAGACCGTGCGCGTGCGCTTGGTCAAGGGGCTGCGCGGCGTGCAGGCGCGTCACCGTCTCAGCGTCAAGGCGCTGGGTCTGGGCAAAATCAACGACGTTCGTGAATTGAAGGACAGCCCGCAGGTTCGGGGACTGATCAACACGGTCTATTACCTGGTCCGGGTCGAGGAGTAAGCATCATGCGTTTGAATGACATTCAGCCGGCTGCCGGTTCGCACAAAACGCGCCTGCGTGTGGGCCGTGGTATTGGTTCGGGCATGGGCAAGACCGCAGGTCGTGGTCACAAGGGTCAGCACGCTCGCGCCGGTGGCACGCACAAGTACGGCTTTGAAGGCGGTCAGATGCCGCTGCAGCGCCGGTTGCCGAAGATCGGCTTCCGCTCGAAGACGAAGGCGGAGAGCCAGGAAGTTTTCCTGTATCAGCTGGCCCATCTCAAGGCTGACGTGATCGATATCGTGGTGCTGCATCAGGCTGGCCTGATCAACAGCCGGGCGAAGAAGGTCAAGGTTGTGCTCAAGGGTGAAATCGGTCGCGCGGTGAAGCTGTCGGGTCTGCTGGCTACCGCCGGCGCCAAGGCAGCCATCGAGGCGGCCGGCGGCAGCGTGGAGTAATCGGCGTGGCTGCTGCCAAGGGCAATGCGATAGGCAAGTTGGGCAAGCTGACCGAGTTGCGTCAGCGTATCTTCTTCGTGATCGGTGCCTTGATGGTATTCCGGCTCGGGTCGTTCATCCCGGTTCCGGGTGTCAATCCCGAGGCGATGACCAATCTGGTCAACGGAAATGGCCTGATGGACATGTTCAACATGTTCTCCGGCGGCGCGTTGGCGCGGTTCTCGGTCTTCGCTCTCGGGGTGATCCCGTACATTTCTGCGTCGATCGTGTTTCAGATGATGGGCTCGGTCATTCCCAGTCTGCAGGCGCTGCGCAAGGAAGGCGAGTCAGGCAAGCGCAAGATGACGATGTATACGCGCTATGCCACTGTGGCTCTGGCGGCGTTCCAGTCATTCGGCATTGCCATGGCACTTCAGGGTCAGGTCGCCGCTGGTGGCGCTCCAGTGGTCTATACGCCGGGCTTCGGTTTCGTCATGTCGTCCGTGGTCGGCCTTACCGCCGGCACGATGTTCCTGATGTGGCTGGGCGAGCAGATGACGGAGCGTGGTATTGGCAACGGAATTTCGCTGTTGATCTTCGCTGGTATTGTGGCGGGGCTGCCGGCAGCGGTGGTGCATACGCTGGGCATGGCCAACAACGGTGAGTTGTCGCTTATCAAGTTGCTGATGGTGTTTGGCCTGGCACTGACCGTCACAGCGTTCGTGGTGTTCATGGAGCGCGCCCAGCGGCGCATTACCGTGAATTACGCCCGGCGCTCGGGTGGGCAGAAGGCTTATCAAAATCAGAGCTCCAGCTTGCCGCTGAAGATCAATATGGCGGGCGTGATTCCGCCGATTTTTGCCTCGAGCTTGCTGATGTTCCCGGCGACGGCGGTGACCTGGTTCAGCACGGGCCATCAGTCCCGGTGGTTGCAGGATCTGACGCAGTCGCTGAGTCCAGGTAACCCGCTTTATGAAATCGTGTTTTCGGTATTGGTCATTGGCTTCGCGTTTTTCTACACGGCGATCGTGTTCAACGCAGATGAGACGGCCGATAACCTCAAGCGGTCCGGTGCACTGATTCCGGGTATCCGCCCCGGTCGTGCAACGGCCAGTTACATCGATGCGGTGATGACTCGTCTGACCGGTGTTGGTGCGTTGTATCTGGTACTGGTTTGTCTGGTGCCATCGTTCATGCAGCAGGCCTGGCATGTGCCGTTTTATTTCGGTGGCACGTCGCTGCTGATCGTGGTGGTGGTGGTGATGGATTTTACGGCTCAGGTGCAGGCGCATCTGGTCAGTCACCAGTACGAAAGTCTGCTCAAGAAGGCCAATCTCCGCCGCAGCTGATGCTGTCAACGAGAGGCCATGGTCGGGGAGTCGCGGCACCTTGGTGTCGCAGGGCTTTCCAGTTCGGGTAATTCAGGTTAAAATTGCGCGTTTACCGCGCACGAAACGCATCGGAGAAAGTACATCATGGCGCGCATCGCGGGTGTCAATTTGCCGGTCCAGAAGCATGTCTGGGTTGGTCTGCAGAGTATTTACGGTATCGGCCGCAGCCGGGCCAAGAAGGTCTGCGTGGATGCGGGTGTGGTTCCCACCACCCCGATCAAGTCCCTCAGTGAAGGCGAGGTGGAGAAGATCCGCCACGAAATCGGCAAGTACATTGTCGAAGGCGATCTGCGCCGTGAGGTCGGTATGGCCATCAAGCGTTTGATGGATCTGGGTTGCTACCGTGGCCTGCGCCATCGTCGTGGCCTGCCGGTGCGCGGCCAGCGCACGCGTACCAACGCACGTACCCGCAAGGGTCCCCGTCGCGCGATCAAGAAGTAACGGATTCCGATTATGGCTAAGCCGGTTAAGACCAAGAAGAAGATCAAGCGTGTTGTCACGGATGCCGTGGCCCACGTCCAAGCCTCCTTCAACAACACCATCGTCACCATCACCGATCGCCAGGGCAATGCCTTGTCGTGGGCTACCGCCGGCGGCGCCGGTTTCCGTGGCTCGCGCAAGTCGACCCCGTTCGCTGCGCAGGTTGCCGCCGAAAAGGCTGGCCGCGCTGCTGGCGATTACGGTGTGAAGACCGTGGAAGTGCGCATCAAGGGCCCAGGCCCCGGCCGCGAGTCGGCGGTGCGTTCACTGAACGCCCTGGGCTACAAGGTGCTCAACATCATTGACGTCACGCCGATTCCGCATAACGGCTGCCGTCCCCCCAAGAAGCGTCGAGTCTAAGGAGCATACCCATGGCCCGTTATCGTGGAGCTACCTGCAAACTCGCCCGTCGTGAGGGTGCAGATCTCAGCCTGAAGAGCCCGGCGCGTGCGCTGGATTCCAAGTGCAAGTTGGAAAACAAGCCTGGTCAGCATGGTGCGAACAAGCGTGCTCGCTTGTCCGACTACGCGGTCCAGTTGCGTGAAAAGCAGAAGGTCAAGCGCATCTACGGCGTGCTTGAGCGTCAGTTCAGCAACTACTACACCAAGGCGTCGACCCTCAAGGGCAACACCGGCGAGAACCTGCTGCGCTTGCTCGAGAGTCGTCTTGACAATGTCGTCTATCGGATGGGTTTCGCGGTTACCCGCGCCCAGGCCCGCCAGCTGGTTGCCCACAAGGCGATCTTGGTGAATGGCAAGAAGGTCAACATTCCCTCTTACCAGGTTAGTGCAGGCGACGCGATCGCTCTGACCGAGAAGGGGCGCACCCAGTTGCGCGTTCAGGAAGCGGCGACCGTTTTCGACACCATGGATCTGCGTCCGATCTGGGTCGAAGTCGACGCCAAGAAATTCGAAGGTACGTTCAAGTCGGTGCCGGATCGCGGTGATCTGCCGTCCGACATCAATGAAGCATTGATTATCGAGCTTTACTCGAAGTAATTACCGGAGCTCTGCATGGCAGTTTCGTCAACTAGTGTGCTGCGGCCGCGTGGCCTCAGCGTCGAACAGCTCGGAGCCAACCGCGCCAAGGTGGTGGTCGAGCCGCTCGAGCGTGGCTTCGGTCACACCCTGGGCAACGCGCTGCGTCGCGTGCTGCTCTCCTCGATTCCCGGCAGCGCCATCGTCGAGGTCGAGATCGATGGCGTGTTGCATGAATACACCACGCTTGAAGGCCTGCAGGAGGACGTGATCGAAGTCCTGCTCAACCTCAAGGACGTGGCGATTCGTCAACATACGGGTGATGAAGTCACCCTGACCTTGTCCAAGAAGGGCAAGGGCGTGGTCACCGCCGGCGACATCGTGGTGGACCACTCGGTTGAAATCATCAACCCCGAGCACGTGCTTTGCCACCTGACCAAGGACATCGCGCTCAACATGCGTTTGAAGGTGCGTCGTGGCGTCGGCTACCAGCCGGCCAGCGCGCGTCAGCATCCGGATGACGAGGCGCGTCCGATTGGTCGCCTGCAGCTGGATGCGTCGTTTGCGCCCGTGCTGCGTGTAGCCTATGAAGTGGATGCCGCTCGTGTCGAGCAGCGCACCAACCTCGACAAGCTGGTTCTCGATATCGAGACCAACGGTACCATCGGTGCCGAAGATGCGGTGCGCAAGGCTGCCGAGATCATCAACGATCAGCTATCGGTGTTCGGCGACTTTTCACGTCGCGAGAGCGCTACCGACAAGGCCGAAAAGAGCGGGTTCGATCCGCTGCTGCTTCGTCCGATCGATGATCTCGAGCTCACCGTGCGTTCGGCCAATTGCCTCAAGGCTGAGAGCATCTACTACATCGGTGATCTGGTCCAGAAGACCGAAGTCGAGCTGCTTAAGACGCCAAACCTCGGCAAGAAGTCGCTGACCGAGATCAAGGACGTGCTGGGTGGGCGTGGACTCGCTCTCGGCATGAAGCTCGAGAACTGGCCGCCGCCGGGTTTGTCGCACGGCATGCAGCTGGGCTGATGATTCAAGTGTGCGATCGAGGTCTGATCGCATAGTCATGAGCAGGGCGCGGCCTGCGCTCTGCTCATGCGCCAAAAGCGGCCATCCGTGGCCGCACTTCTCATAAGAGCCCGGTCCAACAAGGCTCACAATAGCGGGTAACCGCGGGAAGCCGTGCCCTTGTGGTCGGCTTTTCATAACAACAGATAGAGAATTTTGCCATGCGCCACCAAAAATCCGGTCGCAAACTCAACCGCACCAGCTCACACCGTGAAGCGATGTTTCGCAACATGGCGGCTTCGCTGGTGAAGCATGAGTTGATCCGCACCACCCTGCCCAAAGCGAAGGAACTTCGCCGCGTCGCCGAGCCACTGATCACGTTGGCGAAGACCGACGGCGTCGCCAATCGCCGCCTGGCTTTCTCGCGCCTGCGCGACAAGGAAGCGGTAGGCAAGCTGTTCGTTGAGCTGGGGCCGCGCTACAAGGAGCGTCCCGGTGGTTACCTGCGTATCCTCAAGTGTGGCTTCCGTCCTGGCGACAATGCGCCGATGGCGTATATCGAGCTGGTTGGTCGCCCGCAGGTCGAGGCAGTCGACGCCGAATAATTCGATCGGCAACACCGATCGGCAGGATGTGATGAACGTCCACAGCAAAAACCCGGCAGGGCAACCTGCCGGGTTTTTGCTGTGTTGCGTCTGCTACTGATGTCATGCTGGCAAGATGCCACATGACTGCTGACAGCGCGGTGGGGAACGGGTAATGTCGTTGTTCCGCAACGCAGCAAAGTCTTATGAATCCATTTCGCTGGTCTTATCGCCTCAGTTTCTTCGTCGGCTTCCTGATTTGTTTCGGCCTGCTGGGCTTTGCACTTTTCGCCGAACACTACTGGCAGATGTTTCCGTGCCCGCTATGCATTTTTCAGCGCATCGCATTCATCGTGATGGGCGTGTTCTTTCTCCTCGGCGCCTTGTTTGCACCGAAGGGACGCGCACGCTGGATTCCTGCGGCGGGCGCGTGGCTCGGTGCGGCGTTTGGCGTGGCCGTGGCGGGTCGGCACCTGTGGATCCAGTCGTTGCCCGCTGATCAGGTTCCGTCCTGCGGCCCACCGCTGGATTACATGTTCAGCGCGTTCCCATTGGCCAAGGTACTCAAGCTGGTGTTCACCGGGTCGGGCGAGTGCGCCAAAGTTGAGCCGATTCTGGGCCTGCCGATGCCTGCGTGGGCCTTGTTCTGGTTCGTCATGCTGGCGGTGCTGGCCTGGCTGGCTGTCCGTCGACCGGGTGCCGCCAAATGAATCGGAGTGATGCGATGAAGGCGGGTCCCGAGGCTGAAGACTCCTTCGTGGCCGCTTCCAGCAAGGGCTGGGCGCCGCATTCCTGGCAGCAGCGAGAGGCTTTGCAGCAGCCGCGTTATGACGATGCGGTTGAGCTGGCAGCGGCGGGGGCCCAGCTGAGTCGGTTGCCCCCACTGGTGACTTCCTGGGAGGTACTGGCGCTGAAGCAGGCCATAGCCGATGCGCAGGAGGGCACTCGGTTCCTGCTGCAGGGTGGTGACTGCGCGGAGAGTTTCGCGGACTGCACCAGCCCGGTGATCTCCAACCGGCTGAAGGTGTTGCTGCAGATGAGTCTGGTGCTGGTGCATGGGCTGAAGAAGCCAGTGCTTCGCGTCGGCCGTTTCGCAGGGCAGTATGCCAAGCCGCGTTCCACGGATACGGAAACACGCAACGGCGTGACTCTGCCAAGCTTTCGCGGCGACGTCATCAACGGTCCCGAGTTCACGGCACAGGCGCGCCGCGCTGACCCGCAGCGGTTGATCCAGGCGCATGCCCATTCGGCGCTGACCATGAACTTCGTTCGCGCGCTCATTGATGGCGGTTTCGCCGATCTGCATCACCCGGAATATTGGGACCTGGCCTGGGTCGAGCATTCGCCGCTCGCTGCCGAGTATCGCGAGATGGTGGCAGGCATCGGCAATTCGTTGCGCTTCATGGAGACGCTGGCTGGCCCGATCGCCGGCTTCTCGCGGGTGGATTTTTTCACCTCGCACGAGGCCTTGCTGCTGCACTACGAGGAGGCCCTGACCCGTCAGGTGCCGCGGCATGAGGGTTGGTTCAACCTGTCCACGCATTTTCCGTGGATTGGCATGCGCACGGCGGCGCTGGATGGGGCACACGTGGAATATTTCCGCGGCATCCGCAATCCGATTGCGGTGAAGGTGGGTCCCTCGGTGACGGCAGAGCAGTTGTTGCCGCTGATCGATGCGCTGAACCCCGGTGACGAGCCGGGGCGGCTCACCCTGATCCATCGCATGGGCAACACGAAGATTGCCGAGGCGCTACCGACCTTGCTGGACGCGGTGAAGCGGGAAGGTCGCCGGGTGCTGTGGGTGGCCGATCCGATGCACGGCAATACGGAAAGCACGTCCAACGGGCACAAGACGCGCCGCTTCGACAACATCCGTGGCGAGCTGGATCAGGCCTTTGATATCCACGCGGCGGCGGGTACCCGTCTGGGCGGCGTACACCTGGAGCTGACCGGCGAGGATGTCACCGAATGCATGGGTGGTGCGCGTGATCTGTCGGAAACCGATCTCGATCGCGCCTACAAGTCGATGGTCGATCCGCGCCTGAATTACGAGCAGTCGCTTGAGCTGGCGATGTTGATCGTGCGCAAGTCGGTAGGCGGGCAGGGTTGATCTTCGCCTGATGCGAGGATCAGGAGCAGGCAGGCAACGTCCGCCTGCTCCTGATCGAGATCAGCGGGTGATCGAGTCTGCGACCGGTTTGCCGTCCAGCGTGTCGAGGAAGTGCGGCGGCCGCCAAGCCTTGGCGTGCTGCTCGAAGCCATAAGCGATGCTGATCAGGGTCGGCTCACTTCACTTCGCGCCGAACAGCACGATGCCCACCGGCAGGCCGTGGACGAAACCGGTAGGTACGGTGATCGACGGATAGCCGGCGACGGCGGCAGGTTGCGAGCAGCGCGTCCAGGTGCTGCGCCTTGAGCGCGGCGTCGATGCCTCCGGGCCGGCCAGGCGCTTGGCCTTGGCGAGGGCGTCGACATAGGTCCCGTCGCTGAGCGGGCCGCGCTTTTGCGCCTCCAGAAACAGCTCCTGCCCGGACCACGGCATTTCCTCGGCGGCATGTTGTTCGTTGAATGCAGTCAGGTCGCTCAGGTTCTTGACCTTTCAGCCCCCGGCGGGTGGCCAGGTAGGCGTTGATATCGTGCTTGAAGTCGTAGCTGAGCACCGTCAATTCGGGCGCGCCCAGCTCGCTGAGGTGCGGAATGGTTACCGGGTCGACGATGATTGCGCCCTGCGCCTTCATCAGCGTGATCGCCTGATCGAGCACCCGGCGGCATTGGGCCCGGCGCCGGCGAGCTGGCGCACCACGCCGATGCGTTTGCCTTTCAGGCCGTTCGGGTCGAGAAAGCGGGTGTAGTCGGTGGCGTGCTGGTCGGCATCGACGGTGGCCGGATCGCGCGGGTCGCTGCCGGCGATCACGCTGAGCAGGGCCGCGGCGTCGGCCACGTCGCGCGCCATCGGACCGGCGGTGTCCTGGTCATGGCTGATCGGCACGATGCCGGCGCGGCTGACCAGGCCCAGAGTGGGCTTGATGCCGACGATGCCGTTCATCGAGGCCGGGCAGATGATCGAGCCATCGGTTTCGGTACCGATCGCCACCGTGGTCAGACCCGCCGCCACGGCGGCGGCCGAGCCGCACTGGAGCCGCAGGGGTTGCGGTCGAGCTCGTAGGGATTGCGCGTTTGCCCACCGCGACCGCTCCAGCCGCTGCTGGCATGGTTGGAGCGGAAATTGGCCCATTCGCTGAGATTGGTCTTGCCCAGGATCAGCGCGCCAGCCTTGCGCAGTCGTTGCACCAAGCCGGCGTCGCGCGGGGCAGGCGCTCCCGTCTGCGCCAGCGAACCGGCCGTGGTAAGCATGCGGTCCCCGGTGTCGACGTTGTCTTTCAGCAGCACCGGAATGCCGTAGAGCGGGCCATGCGCCGCGCTTCCGGTGCGTGCACCGTCCAGGTGGGCGGCCAGTTGCAGTGCGTCGGGATTGGTCTCGATCACCGCGCGCAGGGTCGGGCCGGCCTGGTCGATCCGGGCGATGCGACCCAGGAAGATGGTGGTCAGTTGCCGGCTGTCCAGCGTGCTGTTGGCAAACCGTTGCTGCAGTTGTGCGATCGCCGCATAGGCTGGCGAAGGTGGTGTGGTGACATCGCCTGCGAAGGCCGGAGCGGCAAGCAGCAGGGTGATGGCGGCAGCAAGGCGGGCAGCTGGGGCGTTCAAGGTAACTCCCAGTGTCGATGGATGCGACATGTTGTCACGGCACCTCAGCGTATCGCGATACGCCGACGATCGCGCCCGCCATGCCCGCGTACAATCCTTCGATGATCAGCCGTGCCTGCCATCGCCGTGACCAATCCCTTGCCGTCATCGCGTCGTGCGCATTTGCCTTGCTGTTCGGTCGGGCGGCCCATGCAGCCGAGGCGCCTGTGATACCTCACACCTTGCAGCAACGGATCGCCGCGTGCACCAGCTGTCACGGTGTGCACGGCGAAGGTACGCCGGGCAGTGGCTACTTTCCGCGACTGGCGGGCAAGCCGGCCGCCTACCTCGTGCGGCAGATGCAGGATTTCCAGAGCGGCCTGCGCAAGTACGCGCCGATGGAATACACCGTGCGCCAACTGAGCCCGGCGTACATGCGCGAGATTGCTGACTACTTCGCCGCCCAGCAGGTGCCTTATCAGCGGTCGGCGATGCCGTCCGTGTCTGCACAAACCCTGCTGCGAGGAGAGCAATTGATCAACCACGGCGATCCGGCGCGCAAGATCCCCGCCTGCACCGGTTGCCATGGCAGCCAGCTCACCGGGGTGCAGCCATCCACGCCCGGGCTGGTCGGCCTGCCGTATGACTACCTCAGCGCCCAGCTGGGCTCGTGGCGCACCCATACACGTGCCACGGTGGCACCTGATTGCATGGCGGTGGTGGCCGGGCGGCTCGCGGATTCGGACATCACCGCCGTCGCGGCGGCGCTTGCCAGTCGGGAACTGCCGGCAGAAACCCATGCCCAAGCCGCCGGTTCCGTGAGCCCACCGTTGCCATGCGGCGTGCTGGGCGCCAAGGCGACCTCACCGTGAAGTGGCTGCGCAGGCTGTTCGCGTTGCTCGCGCTGCTGCTGGTATTGCTGGCAGGCTGGGTCATTTCTGTTGCCGATGTGGGGCATCGCGCCGATGCCCAGACCACGGTCAGCCAGGCGACCTTGCGTGATCCGGCCCTGATCGCCCGGGGCGACTATCTGACCAAGGCCGCCGACTGCGCGGGTTGCCATACGGCGCAGGGCGGTCAGCCGATGGCCGGTGGGCGCTTGCTGGCGACTCCGTTCGGCAATATTCCGGTGCCCAATATCACGCCCGACCAGGAGACCGGGCTGGGCCGCTGGAGCTTCGAGGATTTCTGGCAGGCACTGCATTCGGGACGCGGTCGCCAAGGCGAATGGCTGTATCCGGCATTTCCGTATACCTCGTACACCCGGGTCACGCGTGACGATGCGCTCGCCATGTTCGCCTACCTGCGGTCGCTGCCGTCGGTGCATCAGCGGACAGGCCCGGGGTCGCTGGGCTTTCCCTACAGCCGGCGTGAGAGTCTGGTTGCCTGGCGCGCGCTGTATTTCCGCGCCGGCGAGTTTCAGTCCGACCCGAATCAGACGGCACAGTGGAATCGCGGCGCCTATCTGGTGCGGGGTCTGGGCCACTGCAGTGAATGCCACGCAGCACGCAACGCATGGGGCGGCACGCCTTCGGCGCCGGCGTTGAGCGGCGGTCAGATCCCGGTGCAGAACTGGTATGCGCCGGATCTGGGTACCCGAGAGCATGGCGGCCTGCAGGGCTGGCACAAGCAGGACATCGTGCAGCTGTTGAAGACCGGCCAGTCCGGCAAGGGCACAGCGTTCGGCCCGATGGCGGACGTGGTGGTAGGCAGCACCCAGCACCTCTCTGACGACGACCTGCAGGCGATTGCCACCTACCTGGTCTCCCTGCCGCCGCGCGTGGCGGGGCCAGAGCTGGAGGCGAAGACCCATGATGATGCCCTGGTACATCAGGGGCAGCAGGTTTACGGCGAACATTGTGCGGATTGCCACGGCAAGGACGGGCGCGGCGTGGCCGGTGTCTATCCGCCACTCGACGGCAACCCCTCGGTCATCGAGCCGAGCGGCATCAATGCCACCCGCGCGGTACTGCTTGGTGGCTTTGCGCCACTGACCGAGGCGCATGCCAGGCCGTATTCGATGCCGCCGTTCGCGCAGCAATTGAGCGATGCTGAGGTCGCGGCGGTGGTCAGTTACGTCCGCCACAGCTGGTCGAACCGGGCATCGGCGGTGCGACCGGAGGCCGTTGGCCGCGATCGGCATACGCCGGTCGACTGAGCGGCAGTTACCGGCAGCGCTGTTCGAGAGTCTGGCGGTGGATGTCTGCCAGTTGTTGCCAGGGTTCGAGGCTCCAGTGACCGCGAGCCAGCCCTGACGGGGAGGGCAGCACGAACACACGCGTATTTCCGATCGCCTCATCCTGCAAGCCATAGGCGACGTGCTGGCCAAGCGCAACGCGTGCTGCATTTTTGCTGGTGAAGGCCACGATGCCGGGTTGATGCTGCTCGATCTTGGTGATCAAAGAGACCCGGTCGAACGCCTCGCGGGGCAGTTCGCTGTCGTTGCCGGCATGGTGCTTGGCCAAGTCGGTGAGGCCGATGCCGTAGGCGGGAAGTTGCATGAATTCGCTCGGGGCCAGCAGGCGTGGGGTCAGGCCGGTTTCGAACAGGGCGCGCCAGAACAGGTTGCCCGGGTGGGCGTAGTAAGCGCCTTCCGCCGCCGAGCGCCGACCGGCTGCGGTGCCGCAAAACACCAGTGCCAGCCCGGCCCGCAGCAGGTCAGGCAGGATCACCTCAGAACGGGTTGGCATCGCGGCTTGGCTCGACATCGAGCAGGAAATCGGTGAACTGGAAACGACTGTCGCGCAGCACGGATTCGCCGCGCCGCAGTTTCAGCGGCTGGTGAAACAGCGGGCTGGCGTAGCTGAGGGTGTGGAACTCGCCGCGTTCGCCGCAGGGATCAACCCCGACCGGCAGCGCATCGAGCAGGGCGGCGTCGTAATCACGGCCGCAATAGCTGGCGTCCAGTTGCTGGGTGTCGACGCAGCACAACATGGCGCGATGGCCTTCGGCGATGAAGCGTTGCGACAGCGCGGCGGTGTCTTCGCCCCATAGCGGAAACACCGGACGCCAGTTGTCGCGGCCGAGCTGGCGCACGCGGTAGTCGCGCACATCCTCCAGGAACAGGTCGCCGAACGCGCAGTGGCGAATCCCCGGCCAGCGCATGCGCGCCTCCACCAGGGCCTTGGCATGGGCCTCTTCGTAAGCTTCGTTGCTGCCGGGCCAATCCAGCAGTACCTCGAGCAGGGGCAGTCGTAGCGTGGCCGTCTGCGCCAGCAATACATCACGATGTACGCCATGCATCGCCACTCGCTGGTAGTTGCGGTTGATCGTGGTGAGCAGGCCGACGACCTTCCACTGCGGGTCAACCAGCAGGCGCTGCAGCGCGAGCAGGCAATCCTTGCCGCCGCTCCAGGCCAGCAGGATTGGTCGGCCGGAAAAATCGCGGGTCACGGCAACGGCTTCCACTGGGCTATCTCGGCGGGCCAGGACAGGGCGACATGCAGGCGTTGTCCGTCATCGAGACGAAATTTCAGCTGCAGGCCAAGGGCGTCCGCCGCTGCGCTGGCCAGCGCCAGCCCCAGCCCGGCATGGCCGGCATGCGGCAATTGCTTGCGCCAGAATCGCTGGCCGAAATGGGACAGGTCAGCGGCGCTCAGTTCGGGAGCGGCATTGTCGATGTCGAGCCCACTGGCACCAAGATGCAATGTCACTGTGTCGCCCGCGGGCGCGTAAGCGCAGGCGTTGCCGAGCAGGTTGCTGACCACGACTTCGAGCAATGCCGGGTCAGTACGAAGGCTGGCCGGAGGCATGCCTTCAAGCCGCAAGGTGACCTCGCGGCGGTCGGCCAGGCCTTGCTGCCTCTGCAACTGGCGTTCCAGCCAGGAGGCCAGCGGAAGCGACTGCAGTTGCGGTTGTTCCAATCCGGATTGCAGTCGCGTCAGCAGCAACAGCGCGGTGACCGTGGCCTCCAGCTCGGCACCGATCTGGCCGACTTCGCTGAGTATGTCAGGCAGGTTGCGGCCGCTGGGGTAGCGCGCTTCCACCTCGGTCAATGCGCGCAGCTCGGCCAGCCGGGTGCGGGTTTCGTGCGCCAGCCCGCTGGCGAACTGGCGCTCGCGCGCCAGGCCGTCGTCCATCCGTCCCAGCACGTCGTTGAAGCGCGTCACCAACGGGTCCAGCTCGCGCAGGCCGCTGGCGGCCAGTCGCTGGCCTGGGGCGTTGGGGCCGATGTCGCGCATGCGATCGACCAGGGCGGTCATCGGGCGCAGGCCGCGGCGAACGATCAGCGGCACAGCGATCAGCGCGATGCCCAGTGCCAGGACCGGGCTCAGCAGCAGGATCCAGTCGATCGCCAGCATGATTTCGTTGGTGGTGCTGCGGTCCTGTTCGAACAGCAGGGCGCACCGGCGTGGGGGCTTGCCGATGCCGGGTGATGGCCTGGTAGCCGTCTGAGTGGGCGCGTCTGGGGGGTCGTCCGCGCTGACCGAAAACGCGAACTGCACGGCACCCAAGTGCTGGTCAGCGTGCTTCAAGGTGCTGAAGCGGGGTAGCGTGCTGGTGTGGTTCGGCCAGTCCGGTGGCGTGGCGAGCGGCGGAGGCGTGCTCCGCAGCGGTGGCATGCCGTCACAGCGCAGCTCGTAGTAAGTCATGGCGTTGGCACCGAGCACACCCGGACGCCGACGTTGGGAAGCGTCGCTCAGCACCTCGTCCTGCTCGAGCTGGACCATCGTGCTCAGCGTATTGGCCTGGGTCAGCAGATTTTGCTGAAAACGGCTTTCCAGCTCGTGGTCCACGCGCCAGTCCATCATTCTTGCGCCACCACCAAACACCACCAGGCTGGTGAATACCAGCAAGGTGGTAATGCGGGCGGACAGCGAAGCCAGTTTTACCTTTATCAGGCTCACGGGATCAGATAGCCCGCGCCACGGCGGGTCTCGATCAGCCCGGGCAGGCCGGCGGCGTCGAGCTTTCGGCGCAGGCCGAACACGAGTACTTCCACACTGCGATCAGACACTTCGCTATCGGCGCCGGCGGTGCGCTCGAGGATTTCGAGGCGGCTGAACGCGCGGCCGCGATGGCGCAGCAGCAGGCCGAGCACGGCAAACTCGCGCGGGGTCAGGGGCAGCGTCTGCCCGCTCACGCTGGCGCAGTGGGAGCGGGGATCCCACGCCAGCGCGCCATGGCTGAGGGTCATTGGCTGCGCCTCCTGCGGCCGGCGCGCCAGCGCGTGCAGGCGGGCAACCAGTTCGTCGAAGGCGAAAGGCTTGACCAGGTAGTCGTCTGCACCGGCATTGAGGGCTTCGATGCGGTCGGCAACCTGGTCACGCGCCGACAACACCAGCACGCGTGGGCGCTGGCCGCCGCTGGGCAGGGCGCGCAGCACGCCAATGCCGTCCAGCCGAGGCAGCATCAGGTCCAGCACCACCAGCTCATAGCTGTAGCTTTCCAGAAAGCCACAGGCCTCCACGCCGTCGGCCGCCGCATCCACGGCAAAGCCGGCGCCCTGCAGCCCATGCCGCAGCGTCTGGCGCAGGCGTTCGGAGTCTTCCACCAACAGCAATTTCATGCGCGGCCTCGTTCGGGTCGGGCTCCATGCTAAAGCAAGACCGTGCCGACCTGCTGTGGCGTGCGGTATTCATCGACAGTCTGCCCGCGCAGCCGCTATAAAGATGGTCTGTCTTGGGAGTATGCGGTGAGCGAAGAAATCCTGATCAACGTGACACCGCGCGAGACGCGGGTCGGTGTGGTCGAGAACGGCATGTTGCAGGAGGTGCACGTCGAGCGGGCATCCCGGCGCGGCTATGTCGGCAATGTCTACAAGGGGCGGGTGCAGCGGGTGATGCCCGGCATGCAGGCGGTGTTTGTCGAGATCGGCCTGGAGCGCGCGGCGTTCCTGCACGCCTCCGATATCGTGCGTCCCTCCGTCCTTTCCGCTGACGGGACTGAGTCGAACGGCAATGGCAACATACCCTCGATCAGCGAACTGGTGCACGAAGGCCAGGAGATCGTGGTGCAGGTGGTCAAGGACCCGATCAGCACCAAGGGTGCCCGGCTGTCGGCGCACCTGTCGATTCCATCGCGCTACCTGGTGCTGCTCCCGTACGCACGCACGTTGGGCATCTCCGCGCGGATCGAGGACGAAACGGAGCGTCAGCGGCTGAAGGACGTGCTCACCCCGCTCATCGGCGAAAACCCGTTGGGCTACATCGTGCGTACCAACGCCGAGGGCCAGAGTGCCGAGTCGCTGGCGTTCGACGTGGCCTACCTCACCAAGGTATGGCGCGTGGTGCAGGAGAACATCGCCAAGGCCAAGATGGGCGAGCGAGTCTACGAGGAGCTGTCCTTGCCGCTGCGCAGCCTGCGCGACATGCTCAACGAGGATATCGAGAAGGTGCGCGTGGATTCGCGCGAGACCTTCGACAAGGTGGTCAAGTTCGTGCACAAGTTCATGCCGCAGCTTGACGACCGCGTGGAGCACTACGACGGCGAACGGCCGATCTTCGACCTCTACGGTGTCGAGGACGAAATGCAGCGCGCGCTGAAGAAAGAGGTGCCGCTGAAATCCGGCGGTTACCTGATCGTCGACCAGACCGAGGCGATGACCACGATCGACGTCAACACCGGCGCTTATCTCGGTACCCGCAACCTGGAGGAAACGGTTTACCGCACCAATCTGGAGGCAGCGCAGGCGGCGGCACGACAACTGCGGCTGCGCAACCTGGGCGGCATCATCATCATCGACTTCATCGACATGGTCGATGAGGAACACAAACGGCAAGTGCTGCGCATGCTGAACAAGGGTCTGGCGCGCGACCACGCCAAGACCACCGTCTACCCGATGTCGGCGCTGGGCCTGGTCGAGATGACCCGCAAGCGGACTACGGAAAGCCTGGCGCGTCAGCTGTGCGAACCGTGCGCTACCTGCAACGGGCGCGGGGTGCTGAAGACCGCCGAAACGGTGACCTACGAGATTTTCCGCGAGATCACCCGCGCCGTGCGCCAGTTCAATGCCGAGAAACTGCTGGTGATGGCCAATCCGCTGGTGGTCAATCGAATCCTTGAGGAAGAGTCCAACGCGGTCGCCGAATTGGAAGAGTTCATCTCCAAAAGCATACGATTCCAGGCGGAAGAGCACTATTCGCAGGAACAGTTCGATGTCGTCTTGCTGTAAATCCGGCCAGGGCTGCCGCGCGTGAACAAGCTGTGGCTGCGACGGCTGCATCGCTGCGCCCGCGGGTTGGGCTGGGTCGCCGGCGTTGCGCTGATCACGCTGGCGGTGTTTGCGGCGGTGGCCCAGCTGACCCTGCCGTTGCTGGCGCGACACCCGGCCTGGGTGGCCGCGCAACTCAGCGCGCGCCTGCAGCGACCGGTGAGCTTTGTCTCGATGGAAGGGGGGTGGACCGCGTCCGGTCCCGAGTTCGTGATGCATGGGGTGAGCATCGGTGCGGCGGCAGGCCAGAGCGGACCCGTGCTGCAGTTGCCCAAGTCCGAGTTGAAGCTCGATTTCGGCGGCTGGCTGCTGCCCTCGCGGCATCTGATCAACTTCCACGTGGATGACCTGCAACTGGATTTGCTGCACGATGCCGCAGGCTGGCATGTCAACGGCATTGGCGTTGCCGGTGGCAAGGACCGGCAGCCGCTGTCGCTGGGACCGTTGTCGGCGGATCTGTGGCTGGAAGACCTGCGCATCGTGGTTGTCGATACGGTCATGGGAAAGCACTACACGCTGCTATCCCCTCAATTGCATCTGAGCCATCAAGGCAATCAGATCCGCGTGGGCGGCACGCTGCAACGTAATGGCGTGGCCGCGGCCTCGGTGCACATGGCCGGTCGCTTTCGCGACGATGGAAGCATCGGCCAGATATGGGCCAGCGTTGACGGGGCCGAGCTCAAGCCGCTGTTGGACGGCGTAGATTTGGCCGGCTATTCGGTCGCCCACGGCGCCGGTCGGGTATCTGCGTGGCTGGACTGGAACAAGGGCAATATCACTCGCGGCCTGGTTCGATTCGACCTGGATACGTTACGGGTGCGAGCACCCGGTGGCGGGGTCGCCAGCGTGGCGGCGTTGCATGGTCTGGCCGGCCTGGCGCGTACCGATGACGGTTACGAACTGCGCTGGGCTGGCGACGATCACAGCGCCATGGTGGTCGCATGGCGTCAGCCGGGCACGGCCCGGGCCAGCGTGGGGGTGGCCGCCAGCGAGTTGCAACTGCAACCGCTGCTGCCGTGGCTGGCGCTGGCGCCGAACATGTCTCCGGCGCTCTCGCAATGGCTGGGCAGCGGGCGTCCACGCGGCAACCTCAATCATGTCGCGATGCAGTGGACGCAGGCCGGTGGCTTGCAAGCCATCGACGTGCAGTTTGCCGATCTGGCAATCGATCCGGTCGGCAAGCTGCCCGGTGTGAGTGGTCTGCATGGCCAGCTGCGTGGCGACGCCGAGGCGCTTTCGCTGGCGCTGCCGGCGCAGCCGGCGACGGTGCAGCTTCCGAACGTGTTTCGGCAGCCGATCGTGTTGTCGAACCTGGCCGGCACCTTGGCATGCTGGCCGGAAGACGGGGAATGGCATATCGGAGCCGATACGCTGGAGTTTGTCGGTGCAGGCTATGCCGGTCAGGCACGCGGAGAGATCCTGTTTCCGGAGCAGGGCGGCGCTCCGTTCATTGATCTCTACGCCACGTTGGACCATGCCGACGTCGTCGCAGCCAAGCTGTTCTGGCCAACTCCCTCGATGTCGCCGGCCACCATTGCCTGGCTGGATCGCGCGCTGGTGGCCGGCCATGTCGACGAGAGCGAGGTGCTGGTCCGCGGCGATATGGCCGACTGGCCTTTTCGTCACAATGAAGGGCGCTTCGAAGCGCGTGCCGTCATCAGCGGATTGACCTTCAACTACGGCGAAAACTGGCCCCTCGCCGACGGGGTCGATGCGGTGGCGAGTTTCGTCAACACCGGCATGCTGGTCGAAGCCACGGCCGGTCAGTCGCTTGGGGTCAAGGTGGATCGAGCGGTAGCGCTGATCCCTGATTTTGCCGATGGTCTGCTCGACCTCAACGTGCACGGTAACGCCAGCAGCGCCAAGCTGCTGGACTTCGTGCGCAAGAGTCCCATCGGCATCCGCCAGGCCGATACCCTGGCCAAGCTCAGCCTGGGCGGCAGTGCCACGTTTGGCTTGCACCTGAGCCTGCCGCTGAAGAACGTGGCGGCTGCCCAACTGGACGGCTCCGCCCAATTGAAGGACGCCAACCTCGCCGCGCCAGCGTGGAAGCTCAAGTTGGACCATCTGAGGGGGCCGTTGCGATTTGATCTGCACGGCCTGCACGCCGGCCCGCTGGACGCAAGTTTCCGCGGTCAGCCCTCGACCCTGACGCTGGCGATTGCCGGCGCCAACAGTGACCCGGCCACGATGTTGTCAGCCCAGTTGCAGGGTAGTTACAGCATCGCCGAGCTGGTGCAGGATTATCCTTCGCTGGGCTGGCTCGACGGGTTTGCCGATGGCCGCAGTGATTTCACGATTGGCTTCCGCATCACCCACCAGGCGGACACCGATGCGTTGGCGCAAACCCTCAACATCGATTCGCCGTTGACCGGGATGACGTTGAAGCTGCCAGCCCCGCTGGACAAGGCCGCCGCGAGTGCTCTGCCACTGCACCTGGCCATGAGCCTTCCGGCCAGTGGCAGCGACCTGCAGGTGGCGCTCGGCCAGGTCGTGCGCGGACATTTTCGCCTGGCCGACGACGCGCATCCTTTGGCGGCAACTCTGGACTTTGGCGATGTGATGCCACAGTCCCTGCCGCCGCGCGATCTTCGCATCCGCGGCCATGCCGGCAGGTTGGACATCACCGGCTGGGTGCAGCAGGTCGTAGCCGGCCGTGGTGGCGGTGGCCCCGGGCTGGAGAGCATCGACGTCAGCGCCGACCATGCGGACTGGTTTGGTCGGCCACTGGGGGCGCTGAGGCTTGTCGCCACACCGCAACCCGAGGTGCTGAGCGTTGATGTGGACGGCCCGGCGATGGCAGGAAATTTCCTCGTGCCTACCCAGGAGCTGAACAAGCGCGGTGTCACGGCACGGCTGCAGCGGCTGCACTGGCCCAAGGATCCGGGCGCGCCGGATGCGGCCGGCGCCACGGTCAAATCAGGTGAAGCGGGCAAGTTCGCCACGGTGCCCAGCAGTGGGCTCCCCGGATCTGGCATACCGCCGGTGGATTTCGCCAACACCGGCATAAACCCTGCCGCCTTGCCGCCATTCCATTTATGGGTGGGTGACCTGCGTCTGGGTGATGCGAAGCTCGGCGAGGCACGCCTCGAAACCTGGCCCACGCCGACCGGCATGCACATCGAGCAACTGCGTGCGCTGTCCAGTCGTGTGCAGATCAATGCCAGCGGCGATTGGAACGGCAGCGCCAGCAACAGCTCCACCCACATGCGCATCAATTTTGCCGCCGAGGATCTGGGCGCCATGCTGGGTGCATTCGGCTTCGATGGCCTGGTGCTCGGTGGCAAGACGCACGATCAGCTGGACGCGAGCTGGCCGGGTAGCCCCAGCGACCTCCGGTTGGCCACGATGGACGGCACTTTGAGCATCGACGTGCGCAATGGCCGCATTCCCGAGGCAGCGTCGCCAGGGGTGGGGCGTCTGCTCGGCCTGGTGTCGCTGGCCGAACTTCCGCGCCGGCTGACCCTGGATTTCGGTGACGTGTTCGGCAAGGGTCTTGGCTTCGATTCGATTACCGGCGATTTTCGTCTGGCCAACGGCAATGCCACCACGAACAATCTGGTGATTGCTGGCCCCTCAGCGAACATCAGCATCACCGGCCGTACCGGCCTGCGTGCCAAGGACTATGACCAGCAAATGCGCGTGGTACCGCATGTCGGCAACAGCCTGCCGCTGGTCGGCGCCGTGGTTGGCGGGCCGATTGGTGCCGCTGCCGGTTTTGCGATGCAAGGTTTGCTGGGCAGGGGGCTGAATCAGGCGGCCAGTGCGCATTACCGCATTACCGGCAGTTGGGACGCCCCGGTCATGACACTGATCGATCAGGACGGTGATGCCACCACGCCGCCGCGGGCGCCGCTGCTCAGTCCTCCCGCTGGAGCCACCGGGCCGGCCGTCACGGGTAGTGTGGCGCCGGCGGCGGCGACCAGCTCGGGCAAGCCCTAGCCACGGCCCACATCAGGGCAGCGGCTCGTCGCTGGCCTTGTTGCCGCGAAATGGAGACAACTGCTGTTTGACGAAGCCATCGGGCATGTAGTCGCCGACCACGCCGTAGCGCTCGGGGAACCGGTTTTTCGACTTCACCGCCGTGCCAAAAAGGTAGTCGATGAAGGCGTAGTGCGCCGCGTAGTTGCGGTCGATCGCCTCGTCGTCGGAGGCGTGGTGCCAGTGGTGGAAATCCGGCGTGACGATGAGGTACTTCAGCGGACCCCACGGCAGGTGCACGTTGGCGTGGTTGAACACCGCCTGGAAACCCACGATCAGGATGTAGTCGTTTATCGCCGCCTCGCTGAAACCGAGGATGTACAGCGGCGCCAGCACGCACACGCGGATAAAGATCAGCTCCAGCATGTGCTGGCGCGAGCCGGCCAGCCAGCCCATCGTCTTCACGCTGTGGTGCACGGCGTGGAAGCGCCACAGGAACGGAATCCATGATACGCACGATGCATCCAGTATTGCGCCAGGTCGGCCACCAGCACGCACAGCAGCAACTGAGGCAGGAGCGGAATGTGCTGCACGGTTTGCTGGAAGTGGCTGCTAGCCGAACATGTGGTGCAGCAGGAAGTTCACCGTCAGCAACGCCAGCCCCACGATGAAGTGGTTGACTGCGAAGTGCTTCAGGTCGGTCTGCCATTCCTTGCGGAACACCGCCTGGCCCCGGTACAGCGGAAACAGCTTCTCGATCACCACGAAAACCAGGGTGGAACCGAGCAGGTCCAGGATGAACCAGTCGAGCCCGATATACGGTGTGTGATCGGGAAAATTGCCTACAGGAACGCGCGAGCCACCCAGCGCCGTAGCGGCCAGCACCAGCAGGAATGCCACGATATTGAGGTTACGCTGGCGGTTGAGAATCAGGTTGCCCAGCGACATGCCGCCAGCCACCAGCAAGCCGACCAGCAGCACCCGGCGCAGCACAGCGACCGAATATTTGTGGCGCAGGTCCGGCGTGGTCAGGTACTGCGGGAAGTGGAACGCGACCACCGCCAGCAGGCACAGAAAGCCCAGCGACAGGGCGATCACGCCGCTGACCCGGCCCGGTCCCGGCTTCAGCTCACCATCGGCGTGCAGCAACTCGCGGGTTTCCACCACCGGCTGCACGGCGCGCCCGATGACCTCGCGGGCGGCTTCACGCTTTGAATGTTTACTCAGGAGTGGTCCTTCACAAGGCAATTTTTCACGGATGGAACTCCAGGGCAGGCTCGACGTCGCCGTGTGGGCCGGGTCGACGTTGCCGCCGAGCGTACAAGGCTTTAAAGCCGCCAGCGACAACCCCATGTGGGATAGTTCCCGAACGACCGCAGACGAACCCAAGACCCATGGACTCCCTGATCACCCTGGCCGAAAGCAAGCTGCTGGCCCCCGGCGGCATCGCCACCGGCGATCTCGACCGCGTATTCACCCAGTTGATGGGGCCGTCGATCGATGCGGCGGATCTGTATTTTCAGCACTCGCGCAGCGAGTCGTGGGTGCTGGAGGAGGGTATCGTCAAGGACGGCAGCCATTCGATCGAGCAGGGTGTCGGTGTGCGCGCCATGTCCGGCGAGAAAACCGGTTTTGCCTATTCCGACGAAATCGTGCTGCCGCAATTGCTCGAAGCTTCCCGCGCCGCTCGCGCGATCGCCCAGGATGGCAAGGGGGCCGGCAAGCCGCTCGCACTCCATGGTGCACGTCAGCTGTATCCGGCCATCGATCCGGTCGAGAGCCTGCCCAACCCGGACAAGATCGCCTTGCTGCGCGAAGTCGATGCCTATGCCCGTTCGCGCGATCCACGGATCAAGCAGGTGATCGTGAGCCTTGCCGCCACCATCGACACCATCCTCATCGCAGCCTCCGACGGCACCCTGGCCGCCGACGTGCGCCCGCTGGTGCGGCTGAACGTGCAGGTGATCGCTGAACAGAACGGCCGCCGTGAACAGGGTAGTTCCGGTGGCGGCGGCCGTTACGGTTACCGCGAGTTGATCGCCAATGGCCGCGCGCTGGGGTTCGCCGACGAGGCCGTGCGGCAGGCGCTGGTGAATCTGGATTCGGTTGACGCCCCCGCCGGTCAGATGGCCGTGGTGCTTGGCCCCGGTTGGCCCGGCGTGCTGCTGCACGAAGCAATCGGCCACGGATTGGAGGGCGACTTCAACCGCAAGGGCAGCTCGGCATTTTCCGGTCGGATCGGCCAGCGCGTGGCCGCCAAGGGGGTCACCATCGTCGACGATGGCACTCTGCCGGGCCGCCGCGGCTCGCTCAGCATCGACGACGAGGGCACCCCGACCGAGTGCACCACCCTGATCGAGGAGGGCATCCTCAAGGGCTACATGCAGGACAAGCTCAATGCCCGCCTGATGGGCATGGCGCCGACCGGCAACGGCCGCCGCGAATCGTTCACCGCGCTGCCGATGCCGCGCATGACCAATACCTACATGCTGGCCGGTTCACACGATCCGCAGGAGATCATCCGCTCGGTGAAGAAGGGGCTTTACGCGCCGAATTTCGGCGGTGGCCAGGTCGATATCACCAACGGCAAGTTCACCTTCTCAGCCTCCGAGGCATACCTGATCGAGGATGGCAAGATCACCCGCCCGGTGAAGGGCGCCACCCTGATTGGCAGCGGGCCCGAGGTGCTCAACCGGGTGTCGATGATCGGCAACGACCTGAAGCTCGACGAGGGTGTCGGGGTATGCGGCAAGGATGGCCAGAGCGTGCCGGTTGGCGTGGGGCAGCCGACGCTGAAGATCGATTCGATGACGGTGGGCGGCACGGCCTCGTAAACGCGGGCCTCTTTGCTGCTGGGTACTCCTTGTCGATTCGGAAGCGACGGTAGCTGGTGAGCCGGCCCGATGCAGCGCGCCGATCTGTTCGGGGTGGAACGAGTTCGTGGCGCATGCGGGTGGGTGATTCCAGTTACTTGAAGCGGCGGCGCAGCTGGCTGCCAGGCGCGAGCTTTTCTCGCGCGTATGGTCCAGAGGCCCGATTCGTTCCCTGCCATGTCTGCGGCACGGTGTCGCACGATGCGCTGCCGTTTGCGCAGTAGAGGCACAGAATACCGCCCTCATCGCTCACGATCGTGTGGACGCGAAGGTGCAGCGGCGGCATGCCAATTGTGAAAAATCAGACACTTGCATGCAAGCGCCACGTTATTTCCAGCCGTGGTCGATGGTGCTGCGGCAGCATGCGACCGCGATTCGTTGCTCTGGTGAAACGTGGCGGTACTTGATCGCGGTCAAGTGTTCATGCGCCGTATGGTTCTACCTTTGCCTACAAGTTCTTAACGACCACGGTAAATGGAGCTCACGCGAATGTTTGCAATGACGAAGTGGAACCCTTCAGGAGAAGGGACAAAAATCTCCCGGCTGCAAAAGCTGCCTGTTGCGGCCTGCCTATTGCTCGCACCCACCCTGGTCATGGCCGTGCCGTCCTACGCACGCCAGACGCATCAGCCCTGCGCAGCCTGCCATGTGGGTGGCTTCGGTCCTGAACTGACGCCGTTCGGGCGCGAGTTCAAGATCAACGGCTATACCATGAAGGTCGGCAACGATACCAAGGTGCCGCTGTCGGCGATGCTGGTCGAATCGTTCACGCATACGTCGAAGGCGCAGACTGCGCCGCCGGCGAATGGCTTCGGGACCAACAACAACGTCGAATTGCAACAGGCATCGGTGTTCCTGGCCGGCCGCCTGAACGATCACATGGGCGTCTTTGCCCAGGCGACCTATTCGGAGAATGGCGGTTTGCTCGGCTGGGACAACGCCGATGTGCGTTACGCCAGCCCGTTCAGTCATGGTGACCACAACGGCACCTGGGGTATTTCGGTAAACAACAACCCGACCATCAGTGATGCCTTCAATTCGGCGCCGGGTTGGGGCTATCCCTACATGGCGTCGGACCTTGCTCCGGGTGCGCCGGCCGCACCGATGCTGTTCGGTGGCTTGGGTGGTCAGTCGATCGGCGCCACGGCTTATGCCCAGATTGATGGCAAGCTTTACGTCGAAGCGGGTGGTTACCGGTCTCTCTCGGTGGCTTGGGCAAATCGTGTCAACGGCCCGTATGATGGCAAGCTCTCCGGGATGGCTCCGTACGCTCGCGCCGCCTATACGTGGAAGGTTCCGCACGGCAACCTGACGTTTGGTGGGTTCCTGCTGAACATGAAGCGTGGCCCGTTGGGCACTGATCTGAGCGGCAACGCCATTCCGGTGGCCGGCCCGACCGACAATTACAACGATGTGGGACTCTCGGGCGACTACCAGTACTTCAAGGGTGACAACATCGTCACGGTCAACGGCTTGTACGTCCACGAGAAACAGACGCTCAACAACATCTACAGTAGTGGCGGTTCCTCCAACCTGCACAACAGTCTGGACTCGTTCAACCTCAAGGGCAGTTACTGGTTCCGCAACACGTACGGCTTCACCCTGGGCCAGTTCATCAGCAACGGAAGCAATGATCTGACGCTTTACGGCAACAATGGGTCGCCGAATACCCAGGGTGGCATTCTGGAGTTCGACTACAACCCGTTTGGTCAGGCCACGTCCTGGATGGAACCGTACGCCAACGTCCGCTTCGCACTGCAGTACACCTACTACACCAAGTTCAGTGGTCTGGTGCATAATGTGGATGGTGCCGGGCGCAACGCCAGCGACAACAACACCACCTACTTCTACGTGTGGTTCGCGATCTGATCAGACACCAGGAAGTAGCTTGAACAAGTGATTTCGGGGGGCCGGTCAGAGACCGGCCCCCCGTTTGCTTTCTGCGTATTTCCTTTCAACCATTCGGGCTGCTGCGGGTGCCGCCGAGCCGATGCCGCGGTTTCCCAGGTACCGCACGGATGGCGCGGCCCACGCCAACACGCAAGCACGCCGGCTCGATGTACGGCTGCGAACCTGAGCTCTCCAGGCCGTTGCTTGCTGGGGTCGGTTCACATTGATGTTGCGGCAGCGCGATGCCGAGCATGTGCCAGGTGGCGTTGTACGCGCGGCGTGCCGGTGTCAACGCCGCGCCGGCTTCCCGGTGGTTATTCGCGCCGAATGAAGCTCAGCCTTTCGCTGAATCGTCCGTTTGGCTCAGATCCTTCAATAACTGAAAAATCTCCCGATACGCCCGTGGTGGCTTGTTCGGGGTTTCCTTCTCGATGCGCGCCTGCCGCACCAGCGAACGCAAATGCTGGCGATCGACCTGCGGGTGCTCGTTGATCAATTCGGACAGCGCGCTTTCATCCTCCGCGATCAAGCGGTCACGCATCGATTCGAGGCGGTGCATCACCGCGTTTTCCTGGCGCTGCTTCTCGCGGTTCTCGCCGAGCTCGGCACGCACGGCGGCGAATTCGTCTTCGCCGTAGCGGCGCATCACCTTGGCCAGAAAGGCGAGCTGGCGCTTGCGCGCACCGTGGGAGGTGATGCGACGGGTGATGTCGATTTCGCGGCGCACGTCCTCTGGCATGTCCAGCTTGGCCAGGCGGCTGGGCGGCAGTTCCATCAACTGGCCGGCCAGGGTCAGCACGGCTAGCGCCTCGCGACGCTGCTGGGTGCGGCTGGGACCGTAGTCCGTTTCGTCGAGTTCGGTCTGGTTGCGGCTACGGCTGGGACTCACGATGTTCGATTCCAGGTGGGGCGTGGATCAGCGGTGGATAGTGGCGTTGTCGGGTGCGATCGGCTCGTCGTCAGCCTGCTCCAGTGCGAAGCGGGCGATCGGTTCGCCGTCCAGCTCGATGGTCTCGCAGAACATGACTGCCGGGCGAACCCACAGTCCATGCTCGCCATAAAGCGCCTGGTAGACCACCAGCAGCTCCATGGTTTCACTGTGACGCGCCGTGCCAAGTACGCGGTAGTGCTGACCCTTGTAGTGTCGGTAGATGCCCGCGATGGGTTGCATGGGCGTTCCTCGGTGCTCTTTGCATTTCTCCGCGGCGACCCCATCTGGAGTGGCTTGATCCCCGTGCTGGCGACCGGCGTCTGCGAACCGCCTATTCTACCCGTCAAACCTTCAGGAAAGCCCAACGTGACCGAAAGCAGCATCAGCCAGGACCGCAGCCACTCCGATCGCAGTCAGCAGGAGCTTGACCGCCTGGCCGAGCTGGCCGAGGACGTGATCCAGCACGCGCGCGCCGCCGGCGCCAGCCAGGCCGAGGTGGCGGCGAGCATCAACACGGGGTTGAGCGTGAACGTGCGGCTGGGTGAGGTGGAGACGGTGGAGCACACCCGTGACCGCGGCTTTGGCCTCACCGTGTACTTTGGCCAGCGCAAGGGTTCGGCCAGCACCGCCGACCTGCATCCGGACTCGATCCAGGCCACCCTCGACCAGGCCTGCGCGATCGCCCGCTATACCGAGGCCGATCCGGCGGCCGGACTGGCGGACGCGGTGCGCATGGCCACCACGTTTCCCGACCTGGACCTGTGGCACCCGTGGGATATTGACACCACGCGGGCGATCGAGCTGGGCATCGAGATCGAGGATGCCGGCCGTGCGCATGCCGGTATCAGCAATTCCGACGGCGCCAGTGTGCAGGCCGGGCAGGGCGTGTCGGTTTATGCCAACTCGCACGGTTTCGTCGGGCGCGAGCGCGGCACCTCCCATTCGCTGTCGTTGGCGCTGATTGCCGGTGACGAGGACGGCATGCAGCGCGACTACTGGTACGACAGCGTGCGTGCCGCCGGTAACTTCATGAGCGCGAAGTCGCTGGGCGACAAGGTGGCTGAGCGCACGCTGGCACGCATGGGCGCACGCAGCCTGTCGACGCGGCAGTGCCCGGTGTTGTTCGTGCCGGAGCTGGCTCGCGGACTGGTTGGCCACCTGCTCGGCGCGGTCAGCGGTGGTTCGCTGTATCGGCGTGCCAGCTTTCTGCTCGACCACGTCGGCAAGCAGGTGATGCCGTCATGGATGAACATCAACGAGCAACCGCATCTGCGGCGCGGCCTGGGCTCGGGCAATTTCGATGCCGAAGGCGTCGCCACCAGCGATCGCCCGCTGATCGAAGGCGGCGTGCTGGCGCGCTACGTGCTGGGTAGCTATTCGGCGCGCAAGCTGGGGCTGGAATCCACCGGCAATGCGGGCGGCATCCACAACCTCATCGTCGCGCCGGGCAGCGTTGATGGTTCGCTCGATGATTTCACCAGCATGCTCAGGCGCATGGGTACCGGCTTGCTGGCGACCGAGGTGATGGGTCAGGGCGTGTCCACGGTCACCGGCGACTATTCGCGCGGTGCATCGGGCTTCTGGGTCGAGAACGGCCAGATCGCCTATCCGGTGGAGGGAATCACCATTGCCGCGAACCTGCGCGACATGTTTGCCGGCATCGTGGCGGTGGGCACCGATGTCGATCGGCGCTCGCATCTTCTTGCAGGCTCGATCCTGCTTGAACGCATGACGGTGGCCGGCGAGTAAGTCGACACAAGCACTTCCGCAGCATTTGTCCAGGTCGTAAGTTCACTCGGCACGGGGGGGCGAGGCTTGCTAGCATGGTCGGCATCCGGTGACAGCGCCGGTGATCTGCCGACGAGAGGATATGCGCATGAGCGTTCCACCCGAATCCGTCACCCCACCCCCGCCGAATGACCCGTCGCAGGCCGGGCTGCCCGCTCCCGAGCAACGTCAGTGGGCGATGTTTGCCCACCTGTCGGCGCTGGCTGGCCTGGTGGTTCCGTTCGGCAACATCCTCGGCCCCTTGGTCATCTGGTTGATCAAGAAGGACACCATGCCGCTGGTCAACGACCAGGGCAAGGAAGCACTGAACTTCAATATCACCGTGGCGATCGCGGCGGTGGTGTGCTGGGTCTTGTTCATCCTGCTGATTGGTTTTCTGCTGTTGCCGGCTCTGGTGATCATCTGGCTGGTGTTTGTGATTATTGCCACGATCAAAGCCAATGAAGGCACGAGCTACCGCTATCCCTTCACCTTGCGACTGGTGCAGTAGCGGGCTTCCCCAAGTGCCAGGGTGGCCCTAGGGTTCCCTCGGTACCCGAATCAGGTACGGGCACTTTCAGTGCCGCCGGTTGGCTGAGTAGTGTGCCAACTCACGCAGCAGTTCGGCACGCTCGCCCCATGGTGCGATGGTTTCGAGCGCGGTATCCGTCAGTTCAGTGAGCCGTGCGCGCGAGGCGTCGAGGCCGATGATCGACGGGAAGGTGGGCTTGTCGGCGGCAGCGTCCTTGCCGGCGGTCTTGCCGATCACGGCCGACTCGCCTTCCACGTCGAGAATGTCATCGCGGACCTGGAAAGCCAGGCCCACCGCATGGGCGTATTCGTCCAGCGCGCGCAGGGTGCTGGTGTCGGCGCCGGCGAGCAGGGCGCCCAATTGCACCGAGGCACGGACCAGTGCCCCGGTCTTGCAGGCATGCATGTGTTCAAGCTCGGCCAGACTCAGTCGACGACCTACCGCGGTGAGGTCCAGTGCCTGGCCACCGGCCATGCCTTCGGCGCCACAGGCGCGACCGAGCGTGTGCAGCATGGTCAGGCGGGTGGCGGCATCGACCTGGCCGATACGGTCGTCGGCGAGCATCTCGAACGCCAGTGCCTGCAAGGCGTCGCCGGCGAGTATCGCCATCGCTTCGCCAAACACGATATGGCAGGTCGGCCGGCCGCGACGCAAGGCGTCATCGTCCATCGCCGGCAGGTCGTCATGCACCAGCGAATAGGCGTGGATCAGTTCGACCGCGCAGGCGGGCGCATCGAGGTGCGGGCTGTCCTGGCCCAGTGCCTGGGCGGCCGCATACACCAGCAGCGGGCGCAGCCGCTTGCCGCCACCGAGTACGGCGTAGCGCATCGCGCCATGCAAGGCGGCGGGGGATTGTTCGGCTGGTGGCAGGCAGTGACCCAGTGCCTGTTCGGCACGTACGATCAATGCCTGCAAAACGGGACCAAGCTCAAAGTTCGGGTTCAAACGGTTCGGCGCTGTCGGGGGCATCGGGATCGAGCAACAGCCGCACGCGAAGTTCGGCCTGCTGCAGTGATTGCTGGCAGTGACGAAACAGGCCGATGCCGCGTTCAAATGAAGCAAGGGATTCGTCCAGGCTCAACTCGCCGCCTTCCATCCGCGCGACCAGTTGTTCCAGCTCGTCGAGCGAGTGTTCAAAGTCGACGGTGGGCGGAGTTTTGACAGATGCGGGAGCGGTCTTGGCCATGGGCGGTCACGCTAACGCAGCGGCCGTCCGGAATCAATCCGCTTCGGCGTTCGGAGAGCGTTCTCGCTCGGCTGATCAGCGTGCTGGTTGCCACTGCGGCACACTGCCGGCTTGATCGAATAGCGCCACGCCGCGCACGCTGGCCCAGCGGTCGGCCACCGCCACCAATTCGTCTTGCTCGTATAGCAAGGGACAGCCGACGCGCTGCCACGGCGGCACGCCGCCATGCTGGAACAGCGCGCGCAGCTCACGGGTATGTGCGTCGCCGGCGGGTCGGATGCGCTCGCCGCCTTGACGCAGGCGCACCTGCAGCGGGTTGGTCAGGCGCGCACCGTCGTCGCGTAGCGCAAGCATGCCGCCATCGGGCAGCCTGAGTGGTTCGCCGCCCCAGGTGGATTCCCATGTTTCGGCGATGGGCTGCGCGGGCGGCAATGCCCATAGCCGCCCCCTCCAGAGGTAGAGCTCGGCACCGGGCCAGCGAATGCAGGGCAACTGGCCCGGCCGTGCGCCGCATTGGCGCTCGATTTCGCGTCGTTGTGCCGTGGTTGGCGCGGGCAATTGGCGGGCGTGCAGCCAGTGATCCAGCAACGGCCCTCGCAAGGCGGCTGCGAGCGCCAGCCAGCCAGCCGCATCCAGACTGCCGCTGAGTGGGTCCAGCAACGTGTCCGCTGCGGCCAGCCAGTGTGTTTGCAAGGCGTCGGCCGCGGCGCGGCTGAGCGCGGAGCTGTGGATGATCGAGTCCACCGCTTGCGGCCAGTGCGCGCTGAGTCGAGGCAGGATCTCGTGGCGCAGGTGATTTCGGGCCAGGCGGGTATCGGCGTTGGAGGGGTCGTCGATGCAGGGCAGCTGATGGGCTTGCACGTAGGCACGCAAGGTCTTCCGCGGCAGGTCGAGCAGGGGGCGCCACAGCTGGCCATGCGCGAAGGGGCGCAGCGCGCGCATGCCGGCGAGACCTTCGGGACCGGCGCCGCGCAGCAGTTTCAGCAGAACGGTTTCCGCCTGATCATCGCGATGATGGCCGAGCAGCAGATACTCGCCTGGATGAAGCAGCGCGCCCAAGGCCTCGTAGCGAACCTCGCGCGCAGCTGCTTCGATGCCGCTGCCGCCAGCCGTATCCACCTGCACCTGTACGACCTCGCAGGGCAGCTCCAGTCCGGCGCAGAAACGTCGGCAATGATCGGACCACGCCGCACTCCCGGCATGCAGGCCATGGTCGATGTGCACGGCGCGCAAGCCGCGCGCCCGCGCAGACGGCAGCTGCGCCAGCGCGTGCAGCAGGGCGGTGGAATCCGGGCCGCCACTGTAGGCGACGCAGAGTGGAACCTGCGCTTGCGCGGACAGGGCCGCCAGCAGGTGCAGCTGCAGCGCGTTGCTCACTTCTTGCCGCTGCGAGGGCGCATGTAGAGGTGTTTGCCGTTGCCGATCACTCGCTCGTCGGTCTCGAACAGGCCGATGCCGTTGATCAATCCACCGAGCTTGGCGTAGCCGTAGTTGCGCGGGTCAAAGTCAGGTGACTGCTTGTTGATGATGCTGCCGATGGCGCCCAGGCCGGCCCAGCCGGAATCGTCCGAAGCGGCCTCGATCGCATTGCGCAGCAGGTTCATCAGTTGCGCGTCACCTCGCAACTCCTTGGCATTGCGGCGCTTCACGCCCGCACTGGGTTCAGTCTCGCTGGCCTGCACCAGCACCTCGGTGTAGATGAATTTGTCGCAGGCGGTGCGGAACGGTTCGGGCGTCTTCTGCTCGCCGAAGCCGTATACGGTCTGGCCTGATTCGCGAATGCGCGAGGCGAGCCGGGTGAAGTCGCTGTCGCTGGAGACGATGCAGAAACCGTCGAAGCGATCGGTGTAGAGCAGGTCCATCGCATCGATGATCATCGCCGAGTCAGTGGCGTTCTTGCCCACCGTGTAGCGGAATTGCTGGATCGGCTGGATCGAGTGACGCAGCAGCACTTCCTTCCAGCCGTTGAGATCGGGCTTGGTCCAGTCGCCATAGATACGTTTGACGTGGGCGGTGCCGTATTTGGCAATCTCGGCGAGCAGACCTTCGACGATGGCAGGTCGCGCGTTGTCGGCGTCGATCAGTACCGTGAGTTTGGTGGTGTCATGGGCCATGGCGAGGATCCGTCAGTGAGGTTGGACCGATGGTAGCGCCGCACAAAGGCTGAATGGGGTTGCCTGTGGGAGCGGCTTCAGCCGCGACGCTCGTTGCCCAGTGCTGGTGAAAGAGCATCGCGGCTGAAGCCGCTCCCACGGTAGCTCCTTCCACGGAACGGGGTCGCTATTCCTGATATGCGCCGTAGCCGCGCAGGCGCTGGTAGCGCCGTTCCAGCAGGTCGGCGATTGGCATGGCCTGCAGTTCGTCGAGCTGATTGAGCAGCACGGCCTTGAGGCGGATGGCCATCGAGCGCGGATTGCGATGTGCGCCGCCCAGCGGCTCGCGCACCAGCTTGTCGACCAGGCCCAGTTCGAACAGGCGCGGAGCAGTCATGCCCAGGGCTTCGGCGGCATCCTTGACCTTGTCTGGGCTCTTCCACAGGATCGAGGCGCAGCCTTCAGGCGAGATCACCGAATAGGTCGAATATTGCAGCATCAGGGTGCGATCGCCCACACCAATGGCAAGCGCGCCGCCAGAGCCACCCTCACCGATTACGGTGCAGACGATCGGCACCTTGAGTTCGGCCATTTCGAGCAGGTTGCGCGCAATAGCTTCGCTCTGGCCGCGTTCCTCGGCGCCCACGCCGGGATAGGCGCCGGGGGTGTCGATCAGGGTCAGCACGGGCAGGCCAAATCGTTCAGCCATCTTCATCAGGCGCAGTGCCTTGCGATAGCCCTCGGGCCGCGGCATGCCGAAGTTGCGGCGCACCTTGGTCTTGGTGTCGCGTCCTTTCTGGTGGCCGATGAGCATCACCGGCCGGCCATTGATTCGACCCAGGCCGCCCACGATGGCGGCATCGTCGGCATACATGCGGTCGCCGGCCAGCTCATGGAATTCCTCGCAGATCACGCCGATGTAGTCGAGCGTGTACGGGCGTGCCGGATGACGCGACAGCTGGGTGGTCTGCCAGGAGTTAAGGTTGCGGAAGATCTCATTGGTCTTGAGCTTCAGCTTCTCACGCAGGCGACCGACTTCCTCGTCGATATTGAACGCCTGACCATGGCTGGCATGGCGAAGCTCTTCAATTTTCGCGTTCAGTTCGGCGATGGGTTGTTCGAAATCGAGGAAGTTGGGGTTCATTCGTTGCGTTTCATGGCACGGAAGCGACTCAGTATACCGTTCTGCACGAAAACACGAGAACGGCGTCGCATGGCTGTGACGGCGTCGACTCTTGCCTGCCGGGACCGGTCTGTTTGGGTTATCGTGCGCCCCATCAAGCACTGCAACGGCGGATTCGAGCATGTCCAGCAAGCCCACCATCGACAACGCAAAACTCGACCGCATCGTGGCCGAGGCGAGGCGCAACGCTGAACAGCGTGAACTGGGCTACCGCGAACGCGCGTTGAAGATGTACCCTTGGATTTGCGGTCGCTGCGCGCGCGAGTTCACCCGCACGAATCTGCAGGAACTTACCGTGCATCACCGCAATCACGACCACGACTTCAATCCGGTCGATGGCAGCAACTGGGAGTTGTTGTGCGTGTATTGCCACGACAACGAGCACTCGCGCTACATCGACCACATACGCGGTGGCGTGCTGGCCGCCGAGGAAGCACCTGCTGCTACCGGCAACCCGTTCGCCGACCTGAAGGCGATGATGGAGCGCAGCAAGAAATGATCATCGCCACGGTGGGCGTCAGGTTTGCTGTTTGACGATGCGCAATCGCGCCGCTTCCACGCCCGGCAGCGCGCGGACGGCGCGCAGCAGGTCGGGGACGGCATCCACGCGCCAGTCCTCGCCCAGCTCGATATCAGCCTGGGCGTTGCGGTTGCGGTAGCCGTGCAGGATCACGCTGGCACGACCGCCTCGATAGCCGGTCAGAGCCTGTTGCAACTGGGCGACGAAATCGGGCCCGATGCTGTTCAATTTCAATTGCAGCAGACGTGCGTGCTGGCGGCAGGCGTCAGCCAGCGAGCTGGCGCCGCGCGCGCGTAGCTGGAAGCCGCCACCGGAAAAGTCGTCGATGCGCAGGCCACCTTCCACGATCAGCATCTGGTCGCGGGTCAGCAGCGGGGCTATCTGCTGGTACAGCTCGCCGAAGAAGCTCACCTCGATGCTGCCGCTGCCATCTTCCAGCCGCACGAAGGCATCGCTGTCACCGCGCTTGCGTACGGCGGTGACCATGCCCGCGACTGTCCACGGCGCATCGGGTCCACGGCGGAAACGGTTGCCGTCGTCGTTGTCGTTCTTGCGCGGCTTCGGCGGCTGGTAGCGGTCAACGATTTCACCGAGCGGGCAGGTCGACAACTGGGCCAGTTCATGTTTCCACGGGTCGGTGGGATGCCCTGACAGATAGTGCCCCAGCGTGTCGCGCTCGCCCTGCAGCTTCTGTTCCAGCGGCCAGTCAGGTGCGGTGGGCAGGTCGATCTTCACTACCGGCGTGGCCGCGCCCATCGCCGCGCCGAACATGTCGTTCTGGCCGGACTGCTTGTCGCGCTGGTGCTGATCGGCGGCCTTGATCGCATCAGGCAACTGCAGCATCAGGCTGGCACGGTTGGCCGCCAGTGCATCGAGTGCGCCAGCATAGATCAGCGCTTCCAGGACACGACGATTGAGCTTGCCCGGATCGACCCGACGGCAGAAATCAGCGAGGTCGCTGTAGGGGCCATGGGCACGTTCGGCGACGATCGCCTCGCACGCGCCCAGGCCGACGCCCTTGATCGCGCCCAGGCCGTATTGAATCACCTTGGGTTCGACCGCCACGAACATGTATTGCGAGGCGTTGACGTCCGGCGATTGCACGACGATGTCGAGCGCGCGCGCCTCGTTGAGGAAGATCACGGCCTTGTCGGTGTTGTCCATGTCCGCGGAAATCGTCGCGGCCATGAATTCGGCAGGGTAGTGCGCCTTCAGCCACGCGGTCTGGTACGAGACCAGCGCGTAGGCGGCGGCGTGCGATTTGTTGAAGCCGTAGCCGGCGAACTTCTCCATCAAGTCGAAGATGGTGTCGGCCTTCTCGCCGGTGAGTCCATCCTTGGCGGCGCCTTCGCGGAACTTGGCGCGCTCCTCCGCCATTTTTTTCGCGTCTTTCTTGCCCATCGCGCGGCGCAGCAGGTCGGCGCCGCCGAGCGAGTAACCGCCCACGATCTGCGCCATCTGCATCACCTGCTCCTGGTAGACCATGATGCCGTAGGTCTCTTTCAGGATCGGCTCGACGCGGGGGTCGGGGTATTCCACTTCCTCGCGGCCGTGCTTGCGCGCCACGAAGCTGGGGATCAGGTCCATCGGACCGGGGCGGTACAATGCCACCAGCGCTATGATGTCCTCGAAGCGGTCGGGCTTCGCATCCTTGAGCATGCGCTGCATGCCGGAGGATTCGAGCTGGAACACCGCGACCGTCTGCGCCTTCTTCAGCAGCTCATACGGCTTGGGGTCGTCCAGCGGCAACTGCGAGATATCCAGTGCCGCCTCGCCTGACTTCGCGCGGCGTGCATTGATCGCCTTGACCGCCCAGTCGATGATGGTCAGCGTGCGCAGGCCGAGGAAGTCGAACTTCACCAGGCCGACGGCTTCCACGTCATCCTTGTCGTACTGGGTCACCACGCCGCCACCGCCGGCTTCGCAGTACAGCGGGGCGAAATCGGTCAGCGCTGTCGGCGCGATCACCACGCCGCCGGCGTGCTTGCCGGCATTGCGGGTGAGATTTTCCAGTTTCAACGCCAGATCGATCAGCGCGCGCGCCTCTTCGTCCTGCTCGTAGGCTTCGCAGAATTCCTTGACGACCCGATCGGTTTCCTTTTTCGACTTTTCCGAACGGCCAAGTGCGTCGGACAGGGTCAGGTCCAGCGGGCGCGGCGGGACCATCTTGGCCAGGCGGTCGACTTGGCCGTAGGGCATGCTCAGCACGCGACCGGAATCGCGCAGCACGGCCTTCGCCGCCATCGAGCCATAGGTGATGATCTGGCTGACCTTGTCGCGGCCGTATTTGCGCGCGACGTAGTCGATCACTTCGTCGCGCCGATCCATGCAGAAATCGATGTCGAAGTCGGGCATCGACACGCGTTCGGGATTCAGAAATCGCTCGAACAGCAGGTTGAACTGCAGCGGGTCAAGATCGGTGATCTTCAACGCCCAGGCGACCAGCGAGCCGGCACCCGAACCGCGGCCCGGGCCAACGGGGATGCCGTTCTGCTTACCCCAGTTGATGAAGTCGGAAACAATCAGGAAGTAGCCGGGAAAGCCCATCTCGATGATCACGTCGAGCTCGCGTTCCAGTCGGGCTTCGTAGTCGGTCAGGCTGTGACCCGCCGCCAGCGGCGCGCTGGTCAGCCGTTCGCGCAGGCCTTGTCGCGACAGTTCGCGGATATAGCTGTTGAGGTCGTAGCCTTGCGGCACCGGAAAGTCGGGCAGGTAATAGGTGCCGAACTTCAATTCCAGATTGCAGCGTCGGGCCAGCTCGACGGTGTTCTCCAGCGCCTCGGGCAGGTCGGCGAACAGCTCGGCCATCTGCGCCGGTGTTTTCAGGTATTGCTGGTCGCTGTAGTCGCGTGGCCGCTTGG
>Ga0307375_10000747_pt1 | contig 38913 bp, 42 predicted proteins | sample TR1MG_FD_202531 | JGI IMG/M metagenome (GOLD analysis project Ga0307375, IMG submission 202531) | Soil microbial communities from Risofladan, Vaasa, Finland - TR-1 | ecosystem: Environmental > Terrestrial > Soil > Coastal area > Acid sulfate soil | place: Finland: Risofladan, Vaasa | collected... | reverse complement strand
CAGTTAACACGTTGTATAAAACAAAGCGGTTTAAGTGGTTCTCGAAGCGCATCACCCGTACCAATTTCCCTGCATCGGGAAAATGGTGTAGCTCGCAATCCGCTTCGATTTCATACCACCACCGTTATAGCCAATTAAGACTTGCCCACTCGCTATTGGTAATTATCATCTTTTTACCATTTTCAAACTCTATTAAAGCATTCTCACCATCTGTTAGCCTTACACTATTTTCATTATCAAACTCGGTTTCCTTTGAACGCTCCAGCCAGATACATTTTACACACCCATCGCTCACGTCTATTTTCGCGGCTCTGGTATAATTGAAATCTTCTTTTTCTGTAATCATAATGTTGAAATTAGGTTAATGATTATGGTTTTAATCCTTAATCGTTGGCATCTTTTCGGCTCCTTGCTGAAATTGGGGAGAAGAAACAATGGCGTGAATTTTCTTCTTGCCCAAGTCGCCTTGGCAGTGTGGGCATTTGCAATTTTCGAGCAGATCTATTATTACCTGTCTGCTATCCGTTTCGCCAATAATTTTTGCTGGTTTACCCTCCCATAGAAGGTAATCGCCCAAGCCTGGGTTTTTCATTGCTCCTCCTTTTTTCTGAGGTTATTAATTGCTTCCGTATGAACCTCCAGCTTATGGTATGCCAACAGGGTTTCGCGCAGGGCCCTTTCGCACACCTGCTGAACAATGCTCCTTACCTCGCTGCTTAGGCTCGATTTTTTAGCCCAAATGCTTTCGATGTTGGTAAGGAAAAACGTGCTGGTTACGTTGCCTTCATCCTGCATTCTATCGTACCAATCTCGCTTGTAGTAGAAGCCTGGCTTTGGCGCAGGTCGCGACAACCTGCCAGTTTTTAGCTCCTTCACCTTTTGCTCCACCATCCCAATAAAAATAGGATCGCTAATTATTTCCCCCACCGAGTTAAACCGGTGAGGCTTCACCTTCTTGCTTCCGCTGGTGGCTGTTCGCTTTTTAGTTAGTTTTTTTGTCTCCATTTTATTAGCTATTAAATTAAATTTGAAAAGTAGTTTGTATATTAGTTAATCTCTTTTTTTCAGTTCAAACTCATACACCCATACCCAAGGGTTATTTTCCCAAGTTCCGTTACCGCTAATTGATTTTATGAGCCAATAAAATGACTCTACTGCAGATGTAACCCACATTTCAAACCCCTTGTAAGGCATATACATTTTGTATGCAACAATATCTTGCAGTGGAATAGTTTCCACTCCCTCCGAAATGGCATCGGCCTCGGTAATGCTCTTCAACCGTTCAACACGCACGTTGGTAATGGTTAAAAAGTAGCGTGCCTCGCGCTCTGGCATCATTAGCTTGCTCTTGTATTTTGGTTTATGGATAAGAAGTTCAGGAACAGAGTTCCAGTCGGTTCCGTAGGCCGTTGTTCGGTCTGCAAAATAATCGGGTATGTAGTTTTCCTTAACGTAAATTACCTCGCCAATTAGGTATTCTGGCTTAACAAAAACGTTATCTCCGGTAAGCATATTTAAAAAAATGGATTGACCATTTTTAAAATTATGCGCGGTATGCATGTAACGAGAAGGCACTTCATTAATTACCTCCAACCCCTTGGTTCGACGTGTCATTGTTTTGGCTCCTGCAGCAATCTGCTTTATCAGGAAATCTTTAAAGAGGATTCCTTTCATGGCTATTTCTCCTTTATTCGTTAAGTAACTCTTCAATTTCTCGTATAAAACTTCCAATAATGTATGGTATCTGCGGAACTACCGCGTTGCCTAAAGACTCAAGTCGGTCCACCCTATTGGGAATCCCATCATCTCCTCCACAAATAGGGGATTGAGTAGGCCAGCTGCTCCATGCCTCAAGAGGTAGCCCGGTATTGAATCCCTGTCTACCTGAGATGGTGGAAGCGCTGAGTTCTTCTTGTCCTGACAGGTTGGCGTTGGAATAAGCTCGCCCCGCTTTATCATTCTGGTAAGGCAGTTCTGATTCATATTCTTGCTCGCCTTTTTTCCTTCCAGTGCATAAGGCGTTGGCAGCAATCCACTGTGGGCATAATCTATCAGCTTGTAGCTGAAGTTCTGCCCTGTTTTTTTTTGCGATCGGCGGCCGAGCACTGGAACCGCACCGGCCTTTGCTTCGCTGGACGTTATTGTTGGAAGCAATTTTTGAATTGATGGTAATGTTATCTCCGAATATTTTGGACGTTTCGAACTGTGAAAGTTGCTCTGCACTAAATCCTGAAAGGTTGAAGTCGATGCCGTTATGGTTGGCAGAAGGTTCCACCTTACCTGCTGTGCCAGCGTTCCCGTTGAACCACTCACTCCATGCGGCTTGCAGCTTTCCATTAGCGTTGCTGTTGGAGTTTTTATGAGCGATAATGAAGATTCGCTGCCGCTTGTGCGGGGCGTTGACACCTGCAGCTGGAATAGACAGTATGATTGGTTGCCCATCAAGTGTTGACGGGAGCGAGTAGCCATCTGCCTCCAATTGCTCGATGATCGAGGGTAGAATGTTTTGGTAGTAACGGATGGTTTGCGCACTATTTTCCACTGTAGAAAAACTATTCTTGAGCGCCATGCTGGTGATGCCAGGCACATTTTCAGCAATAATCCAGCTGGGTTGGGCTTCCCTATACGCTCGGCGCATTTCCGGCCAGAGGTAGCGGTCATCGTGCGAGCCTCTCCGGAGTCCGGCAATGCTGAACGGTTGGCATGGGAATCCTCCGCTGAGAATTGTAGCATGGTTTGCATATACGGTGAAGTCTGTTTCATAAATGTCGGTGTGATGAATTGCGTTTGGAAATCGTTTTTTAAGCAGCTTATAGGGAAATGGCCTATTATCGCAGGTGGCAATGGTTCGAAATCCAGCCCACTCAAGCCCTAGGTCTATGCCTCCAATTCCGGTAAATAGAGAAATGTGGGTTAGGTCCATGGGTGTTCTCATTACATCAACCCCCAGCTATGCATTAATGCCAAAGCCAACGTGGCTAATACAATAACTGCCGCAAAGCCGCCAATAAGCCCAATTATAGCAAGCAGAAGTATAAATATTGGACCTTCCGGCTTGTCGTTCTCAGCGCTTACGTGGTTGTATGGGCTGGTGTGGTTTAGCATTTTAGAAATGCGCTGCTCTTTGAGCATGAATTGCCTTTCGGATTCAATCCTGGCTAATTTTTTATTTGTGTTCATGGTAGTGTGTGTTAAATGTTAGGATTCTATCTCTAGTAAATTATTGGGTGATTCCTTGCTGCTGCAGGCGCATTCGGCTAATCGGATAAGGCGGGTTACCGTTTGCTCCAGCATAACCCGGTCGCCTCCGCATAGGGGGCATGGTTCCGTTGTGGTTGTGCTGCCGTGGTGGCTGCTGTGCTGAAAAACCTCTAAGGTTCCGTTGCCCTTGCACCTTGGGCACACTACTGTTAATGACTTCATTGGCTATGTTTATTAGAGTTGTAGCATATTCGTATAGTTCAGCGGGATATTTTGTCTCGAGCAATAGTTCTATCGTTTTTTTCCCATGCGATACGGTAGCGTGGTCCTTCTCAAATATTTCTCCAGCCTCAGTAAGGGTGCATAGCTTATTATTTATAAGCGCGTAAAAAACTACCTGCCTGGTCAATACCAGAAACCTACGCCTATTCTTATAGGTCAACGATTCCTGAGTAAATCCCGATGCTGCAATAATTGCATTGGCTACTCTTTCGTATCTCATTGTTTCCATTGCTATTCCTCCTTTTCGTTTAAATTACTTTGGGTGTAGAATGCGCCTCTATCGGTGCTACCTATTGCGGGTTTAAACCCATCGGTGGGGAGCCTTAACCTCCGTATGTGGGTGTAATCGTTGCTAAACTCCCACTCCCGCATCGAAAGAAAACCTCCATCCATGAGCATTTTTACCGTTGCCACAAACTGCTCGGGGTTTTTCGATAGCAGGTTAACGGCTATTGGTTCACCCACTTTAACCGTGTTTGTAAGGTATTGAAGCACTTTATCGGCGTATTCCATTGCTTTAAAGAAAAAATTAAAAATCTTAAAAGAGACACTAAAAAGTAAAAAAAATGAACTAACACAACTAAGTATCAATAAACCAGTAATTAAGCAAAACTAACTTCTTCATTTTTAACCTTTTTTTAGTTTTTATACAGTGTTTTTTGAAATTATGAAAGTTTGTTAGTTTTTGTTAGTTATAGTTAGTTTATTTTTTAAAACCATTTAAGAAGATAATATATACATTAATAGAGAGTTAGTTCAGTTAGTTGTGTTAGTTTACTTTTTATTGTCTATTCTAGCGTTTTTAAAAAACTAGAATGGAAAATCACCTTGTTGCAACTCTGTTTTTGCTAACTCATTTTCCTTAACATCTTCTACCGGAGTTATTTTTTTATTCTCCGATTCCAAAATGTAGTTGATATTAATTCCAATTGCTTCATAATCGAAAGCATAGGCCGTAGTAATGTTTAATCGCTTGGCCTTTCTTGTTTCGCCCCAATCTCCTGTTACCGTTTCCTCAGAGAAACCACGAGTTTGCTGGTCCATTACTTTAAACGCCATACTCTTTTTAAGACCCAAATATTCTTTACTGTTTTGTAAGTAATACTGAAGGGTGTTAATTGGGAGTATTTTATCGCTCGATATTTTACCATTTTTGCGATAGAGTTGAAAAATTCTGGTGTGATTTATAAATAGAACGGTTTTTGGAGTACTCCATTCAACATCTATTTTGTCAGTTTTTAAAATGCTGAGATGTTCTATTCTAAAATCGGCCTCATTGAAAATTTGACCATCCTGAACTAAATAGGCTACAATATTCCAGAACGTTGATAACTCATTGCTTCTTACGGTCTCTACACTCTGGCGCATTAGATATTCTGCCGAAAGTTTTATTATTTCCTTTGATGAAAAAGGAAGAGAAATATAACTTTCTAAGCAGTGGTAGGTAGCTGCAATAACAGTCCAGTTTTTAAAAACACGTTCCTCTACTTTAACTCCGGCAATAATCTTATTTATTTCAGAATTAACATACTCCCATGAATACATATATCCTTCTATTATTTTGCTTCGGTGAGTTAAAATAGAGTTTGTTATATGGCTTAACCCTTTTTGATCGATGGCCATTAATTTATCGAACTCATTAGCCTCCGATACCGTATAGGTTGTTTGGGTAAACGTTATAAATATCAACCTTGAAAATAGCGCATTGTCGGCAGTTGGCATTTCTTGACCAGTAAGTATTACTCCCGCATCCACGCTGGTTGTTTCGCGCTTCTTATCTCGGTCCATATTCATCCGAGTACGGCCAGAACCATCCCAAAGACCTTTTAGAAATTCAATTTTATCAATATCCGATGAGTTTTTATATTCATCTAGGTGGCAGCAAGCATTTCGTGCTTGACTAACCACATCGGCCAGCGCAGGAATGGTAGCGTTGTTGATGTTTGGAGCATTATTTTTGACTACAAAAAATGCCATCAAACTCTTTGCCATTGCACTTTTACCGGTTCCTTTCGGTCCGAAGATATTAAGTATTGGAAAAAACTTTACAGCGTTAAAAATCAGATCTCTGAAAAGAGTGGAGAGATAGAAGCAAATACCAATTTTTGCATTATCACCAAAAACTTTAATGAGTTGTCTAGCATAATCTGGAAAAGAGATGGTTCCCGTATCGACATGCACAAACTTTCGCTCAAACTGAAATAGTTGATCTTCATGGTCGAAAATGTTGGAGGTGGCAGGAAGGTAGTAGTTCTTACCCTTAACGGTAAATATGCCAAGCGGCGAAACCTTTACAAACGCATCGGTAAAGGCACCGTTGCCCCACGCCCAAAAGCCATCTTTATGCCACCCCAGCTGCACAATTTCGTAGCAGGTATCCGTTTTCTCGTATAGAAACCTTTTATACTTCATTAATTCACTTTCTCCACCTTCCCAAATGTAGTTGCCAAGGCCCTCCACTTTGAGCCTAAATTTAGCAAGGGCAATAAGCTCCTCCTGCTTAAATTCCACCATTTCTTCTGCTCCAAACTCATTGCGAATTTTAAACAGTCTTTTGGCATTTATGCTTGAAACATGGAATAATGGTTCAATAACAAAGTTGGAGGCGCGCTGGATCCCAAACTTGCCGGAGAAGTGTAGGCAGTTGTGATCGGCGTAGAAGCCATACTTTTCGAACTCCTTTGAGTTCACATTTTTGGGTAGCTTGCTCTCCTCCTTTGGCTCGGTTTCGGCCAGAATGGCCTTAACGCGATCGCGCCACATCTTCTTTGGCTTAAATACCTGCGAAAGGTTGTGGATGTAGTACTCAATTTTGGAGGAGCTCCCGGTGCTGGCAATAAGGTGGCAAAGATCGTCAATGGCCGATTGCTTTTTTTCTACCGAAACGTTATTCAGCAGCCTTTCGGCCATCCACATAATAAAGTCGTAGGTGTGCTCCTTCCGGTATTCCTGCAGCTGCTTGGTGGTTTTAAAGAAGGAGTCGGCATCGTGCTTTACGCGCGAACCATCGGTGTTAAACTCCTCTGGAAGGTCGAGCACAAACACATCAAAGCCCTCCTTTATGAGCATGTTGCCGTTTCGCATTACCGACTTATACCCGGCATTGTCGGTTTCGGAAACCATTATAACGGTGCTGCACATCCGCTTTAGCTCGCTGCAGTGCTCCAGCGTGAACCCGGTTCCCATTGCCGAAACAGTGTTGCCCTGCTTCAGTTCGTGCATGCGAATTACGTCGGGGTTTCCTTCCACCAGAAAGGCTGTTTCTGCCTTCATAATTTCGCTACGCGCCTGGTATATGCCGTAAAGGATGCTCTTTTTCTGGTAGATGGTTGTTTCGGGCGTATTGAGGTATTTGGGCTGACCGTCAACCTCCTGCAGCAACCTACCGGTAAATGCTACAATGCGTCCATACTTGTTGTAAACCGGAATGGTAAGCCTTCCGCGGAAGAAGTCGTATAGCTTGCCCTTACTTTCGGCCAGCAATCCAGCCTCCTTTAGTATCTCCAGCTTCACGCCATTTTTGGTAGCCCAATCCTTTAGCCCATTCCAATCGTCGGGAGCCCAGCCGATGCCAAAGAGCTTAATGCTATCGTCGCTCCACCGAGCGGTGGCGTAAGCCTTGGCCTCGCCGCTGTTGGTGTAGGCTTGCTGAAAGTAGCGAAAGGCTACCTCGTTGGCCACCATGAGCGATTCGCGCTTATCGTGCTCCTTAATCTCCTCCGGCGAGGAGTCGGTAAAGGGAATTGGTATACCAAACTTATCGGCAATACGCTTAATGGCCTCAATCCACTCCACCTTATCTACCTGCATTACAAACGACACTGGTCCTCCGCCTGCCTGGCATCCAAAGCACTTGAATATGTTTTTGCCAACGTGGACCTTAAAGCTGGGCGTTTTTTCGCCGTGAATAGGGCAGCATGCCTCCAGGCTAGCACCCTTCTTCTTGAGCGTAACGCCCCACTTTTGCACTACCTCTTCAATGTGAAGATCGTTGATTTTATCAATAATATCTTGTGGAATCATTTTACCGTTTTTTCAGGTTTCCCTTGTTAGGGTTAATGAAGATGATAGTTTTGCTATCGATTATTCGGCGCTCCATCCCGGCAAGGCCCTCAATGCCGGTTGCGATGGGTTTCGTTCGTCGGGCCTTCTCCATGGCATTGCCAATGTGAACGCTATCTTTTGCTGGCATGGCTAAAAGGGCTTAAATTGGTTGAGCACCAGGTAAGGTGAGTATTCCGTTTTCCCATTATCAGCAATCCACTCGTTGGAGTTCACAAAAATGGTAGCCTCAATCTTATCTCCCTTTTTAAGGTCGCAGTGCTCGTGGAACCATAGCAGCGTGAAGTTTTTATCCTTTGTGTTTTTGTTGGAGTCGAATCGGTCAACGTAACCGGGCTCAATAACCAATATTTTGAATAGATTTTTTGCCGCGTTGGGTCGCTCAACTCCCTGAACGATAACCCTAGTTTGTGGAATTTTCATGGTAGTTTATTTTCTGTGTGTAATATCATATAGTGCCGAGTCGAATTGGTGAACAAACTCGCGTTCATCTATCAGCATAAGATCGCAGCCTTCTGGCTTGTGGGTAAAAGGATATGGATTGTGGGCTATAGAAACCGTTTCGTTTACCCGCTTAACCTCAAGGGAGGTGCTTTCGCCGGTGCTTACAAAGGAAGTTCCTGTTGGGTGCTCAATTCTATAGTAAGGCATTGCTCTGCTTGTTTAATTAGTTCGTGTAGCTTTTCGTAAACCGCCTCGTGGTTGGAGGCTCCTTCACCTGGAGCAATTGCAAGCAGCTCGCTCCGGTGGCGTAGTATGAATCCGGCAATTTTAATCTCCGAATTGTAGGGGTAGGCCAGCAGCAACCGCTTAACGGCTTCCGTAGTGTTGGCCATTGCCAGGCTGTTGCGCCTGCTTCTATTGTTGCGGAGTATAATCTCCCGCTGCGCAATCACCTTCAACAGAAAGTTTCTCGCGTATTGTTGGGTAAATTCCATGTCGCCTAATTTGGCACTGTTCAACAATGCTGTCCATTGAATCATCGTCTCCGGACTCAATTTTGCCGCTAACCATATATTCGGGCTGTATGGGTGCTCCGTTTTCGGCGTGGAGAATGAGCTTATTGGCGGCTCTGCAAAAAACATATTCGGCCATAGCGCCCTTGCTATCCCTGTATCCTTCGAGCATGGCTACAATGTGGCATCGGGTGCCAATGGTAAAAATATCGTGGGCGAGGAGTGCGCCATAGTCAAGGAATGGCTTCTCCTTGGCAATATAGTGGGGAATAATAACGTCGAACCCTTTACCTTCAAAAAAGGCTTTTGCTTTTAAAAAAGCGGGTAGGTTGCCCTGTTCGATCCCTGTCATGGGACCAGCAATGTAAACGGTCATATAGTTAAGGTTTAAAGTGAAACGATGTTGTTCTTAATGGCAAAGGTTACGAGCTCCGTTTTGGAGTTTATGCCCATTTTGGCATAGATATTTCGCTTGTGAACCACGAAGGTTAACTCGGAAATATGGAGCTTGTCGGCAGCGTTTTTATCGGGAAATCCCAGCGCAATTTCCTGTATCACCATAATCTCCCTTTTGGTAAGGTAGGTATCACCAACCTTCACCATTTCGCAAATCTTACCCTCAAATGGGCAGGCGTTTCGGTGGCCGCAATCCCAATATTCAGGAAGAAGTTTTTGGGTTTCGGGGTTTAAGTCGGGATTATTGTCGAAGCCACCAAATCGGCAGGAAACATACTGAATCAGCATTTCGTTAATGTCCGATTTTCCCATGGAGTGCATGCTCTTAATGGCAGTTGGGTTTTCGAGCATATAGTCTAAAAAGATGGTCTTAATATCCTCGGGCAAATCGTCGAAAAGTTGAATTTTGCCATCGAACGATGCTTTTAAAATACCCTCGTGCATAAAAACCTCTAGGTTATTATCGCACAATCCGGCCGGTAGGTTCATAGCGATTGTATTTTAGCGTTCAGCTCTTCCTTTCGCTCCTTATTTTTCTGTGCAATCTTAACGGCCTCCTCTAGAACTGCAATAGAGTAACGTTTTCCCCTAAGCACTGCGTTAACATACTGCTTAGTAACCTTGAGCGTTTTTGCTATTTCAACCCTATCGCCCCAGGTGAGATGCTGCCTAATAGTGTCCAAGTTCATGTCTCCCATTTTTTTGGTATTTACTTTTGTTGTCAAATGATTTACATTTGTGTTTGTATTGTGTCACAAATGTATGTTAAAAGATACTAATGTGTATCTAAAAAGATAATTAATTGACGAAAAAAATACATTTAAAATGTATAATTCACTAGGTCAGCGCATTACGCTAATACAAAAATGGAGTGGATTAACTGCCTCCGACTTTTCGAAGTCGATAGGTGTTCTACGCAATCAGCTATACCGATACAACGATGGCAGTCAGCAGCCTAACTATAGCGTGCTGCATAGTATTTTAACCAGGTATCCGCAAATAAGTCCGCAGTGGTTAATGCTTGGAGTTGGAGAGATGGTTATCCAAAAAGATACACAAGGCCTGGTAGCCGAGCCAAGCGAAGTTTATGAACTAACGGGCCCCAACGATGCCGAGCTCCTTACCATGCTAAAAACGGTAAAGGAGGCCATCTCTACCTACATTTACCGAGCCGAGAAGAAATAGTTGTAGTCCCAAAAACGTCCCAATTTTATCACCAACACCATTTAAACCCCTTTAAATGTTGGCCTTTCACAAAACACATTCGACTGCACGTGGCACCACAAGCCGGAAAGATAACTCTTTCCGGCTTTGGGTTTTTGTAATGAACTCAAGCAGTTGATTGATTTTTAGATTGCCCTGTTTACTGATGTTTTAGCAAATTGTAGTCCCAGAAACAACCCGCAAAAAAATGGCGAACGTAACTGTTTATATTCGTGAGGATTACACCCGAAAGGATGGAACTAACTCGCTGTATGCCAAGTTCTACATACAAAGACAGTCGGTAAAAATACCAATGGATATCTATGTTAAGCCCGAAGAGTGGGATAAGGAAAAGCAGCGGGTGAGGGGTAATTCCAAGCAATCGCGCGACCAAAATCTAATTATAAGTAAGCAGGTAGATGCAATAAACAACGTTTTTGTGCGCTTTCGCCTGCAGCAAAAAACAATTACGAAGGAAGAATTCTTTAAGGAATACACCAACCCTACCATTTATGTCGATTTTTGGGATTTTATGGAGCGGGAGATCAAGAGCCGTAGGGGAAATATTTCGGAGAATACTTTTCGCGGCCAAATGTCTACCGTAAATAAGCTGCGCGAGCTGGTGCCGAACCTTCAGCCCAAGGATATTACCGAGGATGTTATAAACGACATGCAGAAAGGGCTCAAAAAAATAAAGAATGGGGGGAATACCATTCATAAGAATATGGTTACCCTAAAAACCTACATTTCCAAGGCTATCCGAAAAAAGTTGATGGAGCACAACCCCTTCGACGTGGTAAAGCTGCACCGGCATAAGGCTGAGCGGCTTTGGTTAACGGAGGAGGAGCTATTGAATCTTATCGACAAGTATAATAAGGAGTGGTTGAAGCCAAATCTGCATAAGGTGCTTGGCTATTTTCTGTTCTCGTGCTTCACGGGGTTCCGCTTGAGCGACGTAAATGCCTTTTGCCTGGAGAATGTTGTGGGGGAGTTTATAGTACTGCGACCTGTTAAAACAAAAAATGTGAACTCTAACATTGTAACTATCCCGCTTACGGATCCTATTCGTATGCTCATAAAGAAGGTGGCTCCACATCGGGTTAGGGGATCGGTATTCGAAACTTACTCCGACCAAAAAACAAACGAATATTTAAAGGATATTGCCGATATGTGCGGTATCGATAAAGCGCTCAGCTTCCACAGCGCAAGGCATACCTTTGCAACCTACTTTCTATCAAAAACAAACGATGTGGCTACGCTGCAGCGCTTGCTTGGCCACGCATCCATTGCCGATACAATGATTTACGTGCACATTTCGGAGGAGAAGAAGGTAGCACAAATGCACACCGCGTTCGATGGCATTACTATTCGTAATGCTTAACGGTGTAGGCCGTAACCTCGTCAACGGTAACCTTACTATTGGTATGCGTTTGCTTAACCTCGTTTAGCAGCACGTTATTTCCATCGATACGGTATAGCCTGTCGAAGCGTGGATTTTTAAAGTTTTGCAACCCGCTAGTTACGCTTACCGGCTTGGCCGAACTAATGTAAATATTGGCGTAAAACTTCCAGAATCGCTCATAAAGACCATCGTCACCTACCAGCTGAAGGCTAATCTTATCATCAAACAGCTGGTGCGTGTTTGGAGCAGGGTTGTTAAATCGCAGATTATAGGAGTCGTAAAGGAATGGACTACCCCAAGCAATATGGCTGGTAAGCGTTTTATTAACGCCTCCATCAACATAGTTAACAAATAGCCCATGCTTTCCCCTATAGGTGCACAGCGCAGGAGTGAAATTAACACTATCGTTGTAGGCATTTAATCCAAAGAAATCATCAGCAAAATCCTTTAACTTTTCCTCGTAAGATGGGAGCATTAGCGTTTCAACGGTACCATCAAACGAAACCCCTCCCACAATAAGATTACCCCGTAACGTTGGATGGTCCATTGCAGGAACGCAAAGCGATGTTTCAATTTTCTTAGCGTTATCCTCGGTGGAAGTTATATCATAGTCGCGGCTACCAACGAGCGTTGAAATATACTGCCAGGCTGTTTTATCATCGTTTTGAACCCAATGCATAAAAAAGTAGCAGTTCATCGACAGTACCAATATAATTTTATCGGGGTAGTTCACCCTATCGGGAACAGAACGATCATCTAGGTAGATGGTTCTTTCTGGGTAATAAATTCCAGTATTAACGTATGAGAACGGTAACCCTTCTATAAACGCTTGGGAATATTGAGCAGGCTTGGCATACTGAGACGATAAATGGTCGCTGGTCATACTCAGCGGCCTGGCATCATCGGTTATCACATCGAGCTTGCCGTTTACGGTAATTGGGTCGAACTTAAGGCAAATATCTTCAATACTGAGAATTTGAGCTTCCCGCTTATTCATATCCACCGAGAAATGAACGGGGAACTTGCCTTCTATCCAGCTAATAAAGTTACTTACGCTATCGCTTGGAAGCAGCTCGTTCCAGTGAAGATAACCGTCGCGTATGGGCATGGTAGCATTATTAATTATTGCCATGCGGTTAAATTCGTCGATAGTATCTAGAAAATTGTATGAAACTCGTATGCCATACGACTGAAATATGAGCGAAATAGCGGCATTAAGGTATAGGAATGGAGAGAAATCGGTAAGCCCAATCACCGTGCTTTCATTCCTTTGCCAAAATTCACCATTATTTAGGTTTGGTGCATTCAGAATTCTAAAATTTACCTGTCCTGCAGCGTCGGTACTGCGAGAAATAATTACAGGGAAACAGGTAAAGTATTCGTTTGGCCACACCTTATCAACCGATTCGCTAACTCTAGCGAACCAGGCACCCGTTTTATCGTAAACAGTTCCAGTAAAAGTCTCATCGGGGAATGATAGCTCATTCATTGGCGTATTTTTTGCCCACTCCCAGAACGCGCCCTCGTTTATCTTTAGCGCCATCTCAACGCTGGTGGCATCGAGGTCTGTAATTTCGCTATTCCCACTCAGCTTAATAGTTCCGCTTTTAATGGTGGTTGGAAAATTAACCGAACCAATGGTTTTACCGGTAATTCTATCGGGGTGCTGAAGCCGTAGCATGTTCCGCTTGCTGCGCGAAACCTTAAAAGGCAGCGAGCTACTTCCCTTGTCGTTAAAGATTGGACTTGTAAGCGATACCGAAATGGCGGTATCGGGAAGCAAATCCAGGTTACTATTGTTGATTGCGATTTGTAGCATAGTTTCAATTATTAACCAACTCCAACAATTAACCAATTCAATCTCGCCCTGTCGGCAATAAACATAAATCCGGTATTATAGGAGAGCGATACCGAGCTGGTATTTCTTACCGTTTGACCACTTACAGGAACAACTGAAACTCCCTGAGTGTTGGTGGTTACAAGCAACACTCTGCCATCGTTGTAGTAAATGGTTTGGCCATCTACCACCTCCGTAGCATTCATGTCGGGTAGCGTTACTGTAATGCTCCCGCTGGTGTTAATGCAATTGATACAAGTTTTATCCTTGTCTGCGGCCAGCATGGAGTAGGCTCCAGCCGTATCGCGGATGCTACAGAGTAACCCTGCCACGGTCAATCGGTTTACGGCCAGCCCACCATTTCCAAAGGTGAGCGTTTGCGTTGCCATCTTATTTATTAGCTCGGCATTACCGCGAATTCTGAGGTGCTTACTATCAGTATCCTTGGTGTTGAAGTAAAACCAAAGATTTTGTGCCAAAATTCTTAATCCTGAGTATCCAATTTCAAAATTCTCGGTGTTCCCTGCATGGCTCACCGTTCCTTGATCGAGGTAAACACTGCACAATATTGGATTATTGTAGCTACCAACTCCGTGCGGTCCGGCATAGTAAATATAGGAGGTATCGCTGTATTGAATATAAATTTCGTGACGCACATAGGTTGCATTCTCAACCGTGAAGTTGGACTTTACCGTTAGCTGGTGTGCATTCTCGTCGGCAATGTTAAGGTAAACCGACTTAGAGGCAAGAAGGTAGAGCTTATTTCCGCTCGAATCGGTTGCCCAAATTTTAAGCATTACTGAAAGGCTAACAGCAATTACCCTAGTTTCCGTTGCGCCCGGTTCTGGAGCATCTACGCGCATGGAAAATACGGCAGTGGTATCATAGGCTCCACTGGCAGCATAAACAATTGTTCCCATTATGCTGGTGTATGGATTGGCATTAAGTAGCACCTCATTTTGCCATGTTCCACTTCCAACGTTGATGTTGGTTGGTGTTGGAATACCGCTTGTAAGCTTTTTTGCCGACAAGAGCAGCTTTGAGGATCCGTCGCGCAAAAAGTTGATGAGCTGGTTTACAAAATCGAGCTTAAACTTACCGGTAAATGTGGCTCCCCCGTCGGAAATTGACTGCTCCTTTTCGATACCTTCTGGTGTTATTTCGGCCCCGGCAATCTCTCCGGAGTCGGTATAAATGGCCCCTCCCTCGGTAATTACCGACATAGGCTTTGAAGTATTACCTGCCACTCGGTTAATGGCATCCTGTAAAGAACCACCTGCATATACGCGCGGAGTGTCTGCTCCAGTGCCTGCACCATTAATACCGGCCTGCTCGGTCCAATCGCCGTTAGAGTTTGTTGCCCCCACCTTCAGCAGTGTGCTAGCAACAACACCTCCAGTAATACTTGTATCTTCAGAAAATGCTTTCTTTAGGTAGGAAGCCTCGATGTCTGCAGAAACAGCCTTGCCTTTTGTAACGTATTTATAAAGGCCGAGAACTTCATTTGAGTTTAGGGCTCTGCTGTAGAAACGAGCCTCGTCGAGCAAACCATTAAAGTGATAAGGAACGTCGTTAGGATCGTAGCCAACAAAAAACTCATTGGAATGATATTGCAGTGTGGCGGTTCGATAGGCGTGTAATATTCCATCTATATAAAGATACATTGTAGTGCCATCGAAAATACAGGCTGCATGGTGCCATGATCCAAATAGTGTTTTTGTAGAATAAACGTCATACCACGATGCTCCATCACATAACCACCAAGAAATTGTTCCATTCGGCTGTTGAAATAGGCGGCAAAAAAACGTATTAGCCCATATACCTCCCGCAGTCTGGCCTGCAGCCATCCCAGGAGAGTTAAACCAAACCGAAAATGAAAATGCAGGGAGTCTAAATTTCGTAGAGTCTGTTGAAAGGTATTCTGTACCATTGAAACGCCGAGAATTTCCACTCACTCCGCTAGGTGCTGCTATGCTGCCATTTGCCGCCGAGAGCGTATTTCCGTTGCCTGAATTGTCCCGAACTTCACTAGCAAACGAAACGTTGCCAATCCAGATAAGATCAAACCACGCTGTTTCTCCAACAACACCATTATTCACATAAAAGAATAGGTATGGAAAGCTATTTACCTGTATGTTGTCCAAGCGAACAAACCAATTATATTGATCAATAACTACAGGGTTTTCGGGATGAACTAGATCACTACCAGAGTAATAACAAAAGCTTAGGATTGGGTTTTTGCTACGAACCTTAATGATTGCTGATTTTCCTCTTAAAGATTCACTCCACCCTCTTTCAATAGAGGCACCGTTATCGTTGTTAGGATTATCTGCCTTAATAGCTCCGAGCTCAACTGAAACAGCCACGCCACTATTGCCACTCCAACCATCCAAGCCCTTTACCCACTTATCAGCACTCAGGTAGGCCGGAGTTGAACCGTCCGGAATAATCGGATCGTCGTCGAAGCTCCAATGTGCCACTAAGCCTTCATCGCTAGGAAAAACAGCATTAGCCTGGTTTAACGCAGCGCTGGCAGTCAGGTTAATTGCAGCGCTGATGGCGTTAAGAATCTCTAACTTTCGAGTGTAGTAGGTCGAGAACATGCCGTTGAACGTAGCAGCATCAATTACGCTGGTTGTGGTCATATTGGCCAGCAACGGGATAATGTACGCATTCAGAGCATAGTACGCATCGTCGTAGTCGTCGTAGATAAGACTGAGGTTATCTGCCGCCGATTCTACCCCGCTAAATTCGGCTTGAATAATGGCCCATTCCTTTTTTGTGCTCTGCTTTTCGTTGGGTGTAAGTTTTCCATCGCTGGCTATATCGGCCAGCAACGCGTTGGCTGTATTGGCCGATGCTTGAGCCGATGCTGCGTTGGCTAATGCCAACGTAATATCTGTATCTGCAATTCTGGCCCAGGAGAATACACTTCCAACTTTCTGAAACCGATAGGCATAGCCCATCGAAGTCCAGTAGAATAGGTCGCCAAGGTGAATTTCCATAACCTGGGCATCGCCCCAATTCACAGCAGGAACATTGTCGAGCGTTGGCTCGTAGTCGAAAAACCAAGATGAAATGGTGCCATCAATCTGAGCCTGCAGCCCGGCAGCAATGGCATCTACCTCAGTTTTTTCAGAGTAACCGGTAAACTTGGCGTTATTAGTATATAAGCCCATTCCGGTCATGCCAAAGTCGGTCATGTCTCCCAACCGAGTGGTTACCTTATTGGTAAGCGAGAAGCCACTAATACCCTGCAGTATGTCGATTTTAGGAATAGCCGTAGCATCTATAACAATGGCATTCTGGCGGGTTACATCGGTGGAGTGGCCCAGCTGCACAATGGTATCGCCTGCCTCCGGTACTCCGGTTCCATCCTTGTCGGTATCCGATAGGTCGATGGTGTCGGTATCTACCGCAACTACCTTACGCCAGTAGTATTTTACATTGCCGTTAAACATTTGGCACTTCACCAAATCGCCCACCACAAACGGGTTTTGCATCTCGGTGGTCTTGTCGAGCGTGCAGCGGTAACCTCCTGTTATTGCCTCTACCTCCTTTATTTGTCCGTTGGCTACGCTCACAATCAGCATTCCCCCTACGCTGCGCAACTTCTGCACAATGAGTTCAAACACGGTCATGTCGTTGCGAACGAGCAGCGACTTAATCTCCATGCGCCCATTTTCGTCTAGCGAGAAGCCTTGCCCATTCATACCTGCCACAAAATCGCTGGAGGAAAACGACTGTAGAAGCACCTGCATGAGCTGCGTTAGGCCATTTACATCGAGCATGGTGCCAGCATCGGCATCCTTACCAATGCCCACCTTCTTATCGAACCGCTGGCTTTCGGCAAATCGGTTGGCTTTGCTTAGCTTGGCGGCATCGGCTAAAATGGTATCGAGGTAGAAGGCGTTATTTCCATTCTGGTTAATGGTTAGAAATGGAACAGCAGGTTGCTCGTAGGCAAAGGTTGCGCGGTAGGTATTCGATACCGGCTTTACCTGCGTATCGCCATACTCGCGCGTCTCCACAATTTTTTCGATAAAAACATACACGGGCCACTGAGCCACATCGGCTAACCCAGCAAAACGAGCAACCTTGTAGCCGTCGGCATGGGATATGGCAACAACCCCAGAGCCCAGGTTACTGCCATCGATGCTTAACCCCTGAATAATTACGGGACCTAAATCCTGCAAAAACGATTGAAACGCATCGAGCGTCTCAACCTGTAGCGATACGAGATCGTCGCCAAACCATTTTCTTACTCCTGTTTGCTGAACTTGCTCTTTCATTGGATTAGCTGGGGTTTATCCTCGCTTTCGAGCGAGAAAAGTATTGGTGGTTTAGCGTCTGCAACTAATGGTATTCGAAGTATTGTGTCAACAATAGCCACAATGGCTCTAATTAACTTTGAAAAAAAAAATCGGAAATCCCCACAATAGCCTCAATGGCCATCGACTTGGGGCCAATGTCGTCGGAGGAGATAACCACCTTGTCGGTTTGTAGCACCACCTTCTCCAACCCGCGCTCAGTTACCATGTAAACCTCCTCGCTGAGCGCCAACTCCTGCATCCATTCCAGCTCCTCGTTGCTCATAAAGCCAATGTTTCCCTTTAGGTAACGAATACCCAAGGCCCTATCGCTGCCCGTTTCTAGCGCGTTGCGGAAGCGGCTTACAACGGGCGTGTTGAATACCGTTCGCTGTAGATCCAGCTCGCCAATAAATTGCCCCGTTGCGGTTATGGTATCCCACCCGCCCAGCGAATTGCGGAAAATAATGGAGCGCGACTGTAGGAGGTTCTCGGTAATAACTTCGAACGATAGCGTTTGCGTGAGCGGATTATCGTTAAAATCGTTGAGTAAAACCGTATACGCCACCGCGTTGGTAAAGTGTGCAGGGCTTATGTCGAAATCGTAGAGCTTTCCGGCCAGCATTGTTCCTGTCCATAGTATTACCTCCTCGGTAGTTCCATCGGCAAGCGTTTTATTACCCTTTAGCGTAACGGTAGAGCTCCCCGCCGTTCCGTTAATACAGCGAACAATTAATAGGGTATCGCTGGCAATTCGGCGCTTTGGCGAATTGGTAAGGAACATATTGCTCGATTGTATTTGCTGGGCAAACGAGCTATTTGCTGCCTCCAGCTGCTTCAGATACCAGTCGGAGCAGCCTCCGGGTATTACAAGGAATGTTCCGCTAACATTGCTGTAGGCAGAAATGGTGAACGGTATGCCAAAGCCTTCGGCTATTTGAAAGGTGAGCGTTCCTACTGCGCCGGTATCCTGGCTAACAATGCCAGCAGGGAATGGATACTGTAGCGTAGGCTTAATGGCCGCATCTACCACGCTCTGTATGTCGAACTGCGACACGCCGTTTTCGTCGGGTTCAACCGAATCGACCCACAGCTCCTCACCGTTGAGCAGCACGCGCAGCAGAATGGTATAAAATGCTCTCCTATTCCCGGTAGCAGAATCAATCACATTGTCGGAAGTGATTGCAATTCGCATGGCATTTCCGGAAAGGGAGAGCGAAGGAATTATTTGGCTTACTGTAAGCATCAGTTTACTTTAATTAGGCGGTTGTAGTTGATTTTCGCATGTGGGTTATCGGTCCACATATCCTGAACCAGCTCTTTTTTTTTGAGAAAACCCCAAAAACCCGGTTGCCGCTGTCGGTGAATAACCTGCTGCAGGTCTACATCCATTTTAAAATCAACAGATGCGGTGGTATCGCCCTGCTTTTGTGTTGAAATGTAGTGGAGCCATTTGTCGGTGTAGGAGACAAGGAGTGAGGTATCGCGACCGTCGATTTTCTTTTTTATTTCTGCATTGAACGATGCGCTTACACCCAGCATGCTCTCCTGGTATTGCTCCATCTTATTCAACTTTACGCCGTGCGCCTTTAGCTCGGCCTTAAGTTCAGGAAAGGCTTTTTTAACCTCCTTTATTTGCATTACCAAGGCTTTTACCTGCGCTTGGGTGGAGTCGGCGTTGAACTTTGTGCCCTGCGCCATAGCAGTAACGTTGCCGAACATGCGCTCGCGCGCTGCTTTTTCTGTTTGCCATAGCCCAAACAGGGTGTAGCAAGCCATTGCGAGCAGGACAAGTAGCCCCGCTCCAGCAATGGTTATTTTAGTTTTAATGGACATACCTCGATATTTTGTATAACTGCCTGGTTAACCTGTATTTTTTGTAAACACCATCTCCCTCTCTGGATCCGGCATCGTTCGTATTGCCCTCCACGCTGGTGGTGTAGGTGCTGGTGTAACGGTATATAAAACCGACGTGCGCAATCCTACCCTTGCTTTCGAACCAAATACCAAATACATCACCAGGCATAGGTGTGCGGTTTTTGAGACCGCCACGAATATAAATGGTGCTGCTCTTGGTAAAGTAGTTTGGTGCCCAGCCCGATTTAGGATTGGCAATGTGGTTTTGCGTTAAGCAGTAGCTCACAAAGGCTGCACACCATGGGTTTCCTCGTGACAGGTTGACCGATGCGAGGTAGGTTTCTACCATAGGCCCATCGTTGTGGCCGGTGGCCTCGCGAACTCCGATTTGCCCGGTAAAGGTGGATACCAGCGAATCCCTTAAGGAATTCTGACTAAAACCACCAAGGCTATAAAATAGAGTGCAAATAAGAATAGCGAGATAGCGCATTTTTGATAGGTTGTAAGGTTTAACATTCGCGTTTGCTCGGTTACGGTTCCGGGGATTGACTTATTCCCGGCAACGTGCCCTTCGAACTCCTTATCTACCCATTTGTAGATGCCTGGGAACGATAGCTTAATGAGTAACCATGCCACTCCGTTGAAGAAAAATAGCCCAATGGCAGCAAGCAGGTAAACCTGAAGTATTCCAGTATCGAAGGTGGCGGCCACCGGGTCCATCATGCGCAAAAGCATTGGTGAGAAATACCACAGCACAAGGGCTAGCGGAATGGTAAGGATTTCGTTCCAGTTGGCAATAAACCGCTTAACAACCGGATATGCAGCCCGGATGGCTACAACCACGTAGGCCAACAGTAGGCCAAAGAAGTGGTAAATAAGAAGGAGAAAGTTTTTCATTATTCTTTAGGTTTAAGGAAGTTTTCAAAGTTTCGGCGAATAATCGTGAGCAGTTCCAGCATGAGCTTGCGCCCGGTTATTTCGCTCATATTTTCATAAATGCTTACCAACTCGGTAAATGCCACGTATCCTGCCACAATGTTTGATAGGTTGCTCCAATCGGGCAGGAAGGTATTCTCCAGCACAAACGTGCTCATTATGGCCAGCACGTAGGTGGTGATTTTTGTTATGCTCTTGCGAAATCGGTAGCTGGTTAGCTTTCGGTTGGCCTTTAGGCTTTTCCATACGCCTAGAATCCAATCGACAAGCCATAGGAAAACTACGGCATGCACCATTTCGCGGATAGGCATAAAGTAGGCAACGGTGAGCAGAAAGGCTTTAATGCCTATTCCCGGAATTGTAATATTCATTGGCTGTATGGTTTGGGCACTCATGGCTATGGTTGGTCTGGTTTAATGATAGGTGGCAACTCGGCCGAAACGGGGAGACCTGTTTCCCTATTCGTAATGTTTAGCCTAAACTTGTATGCCGCTCCTCTTACCATGTTCCTGTTTTTTTGTCAAAAATCAACTATTCAACGGTCCATTTAAAGGACACTTTTACTGCTATTTTTTACTCACCTTGCTATCGATAGCGCTCACCTTATTCATTTTTGTTATTAAGTTAGTGTAGCTAATGTCGGCAGATATGCCCTTGCTCATGGTTTCGTTGAGCGAGGCAATAAGCGAAGCCTGCTGGAGCAGCAGCGCCTTAAGGTCGGCGTTGCCATCGGATTGCGAACCGGAAGCGGCAGGGTAGCTACCCGTAGCATGCTGCGGTACGCGCAGCGCCATAATGCTGCTAAGAATGTGGGGAGAATTCATGCGTATGTTGCGCACCGTGGGCGCATCAATAACCACCTCACCACCCTGCTCACTTATGAGCGTAGGAGAGGGGTAGTAGCCCGTTTTGGCAGCACCGGAGTAGGGTGCATGGTATGTTTTTCCATCCTGCGCACCTATAACGGTGTAATCGCCCGAAGCCTTTTGGTTTATGCTGGCCGAAATAACCGTTTTGGCAACAGAGAAAGCCGCCTCGATCAGTGCCGACATCATAATGGCCTTGGCTGTTCCGGCTGCGCCCCAGGTGGCAATACTTTCCGGTGATGCCAATGAACCAGCCCACACCTGAGCAATAGCCATGCGGACAATTCCATGCAGCGTATCGAGGGCAATGAGCAGCATGCTCTTTCCAAAGGCGGCGGCCGATAGCTGCTGACCAGCAATTTGCTGGCCTACCAACTCGCCAAACGCGGCACCTGTTTGCTCAAATATTCCTTTTTGTTCCTCAGCGCGCTTATTGGCCAGCTGAAGGTTTTTCTTTGCCCGATCGTCAGCAGCCTTATCCTGCTCGTCCCACGACTTTAGCTGAGCATCCAGCTCGGCCTGCGCCCCCTGCACCATATTATCTACCGCCTTGCTCGAACTCAGCTTGGCGTAGTTTTCAATATCGGTCATCTCCTGCGTTGAGAGCGATTGAAACTTATCGAGCATGGCCTGCTTTGCATTAACAAGCGCCTGCTCCTCGTCAACAACGCCCTCCTTGTATCTCTGAGCCGTAGCCAGTCGAGCCTGGTAGTAGGCCACGTCGAGCTTGAGCATTTCGAAGTCGTGCGTATCCTTGGTAGTTTTCTCTGTGAGCAATTCCTTATCGAGAAGAACCTTGCGCCGCTTATAGTCTTCTTCCAACGCCTTAAACGCAGCATCCTTATCGCCCTTGGCTCCGTTTCCACCATTGGGGTCAGTAGCCTCCGGTTTTTTTGCTGAGAAATCGGTTTTAGCCGATAGGGCCTTATCTATGCTATCTACGTAGGCATCGTAGAACTTCTTGGTTTTATCCAAATCCTGCTGCTCAAATTTCATATTCATAGCGTAAACCGAAATGAGCGTTTTCGATTTGCTGGCCGTTTCGCCCCACTTACCCGCTAGCTGGTTGGCTAGCTCTATGGACTTCATGTAGTTTTCGCGGCCACCCTTGGCCTGCAGGTCGGACATTTGTTGGGTAATCTCCAAAAACTCTTTCTCGGCTTGCTCTGCTGCAGCGTATCCGCTCTTGTCGGCAATTAGCTTGTAGTATTCCTTAAGCCCATCGGTGCGCTTCTTTGCACCCTCTTCGCCAATTTTCTCCAGCTCATCCCTGCGCGACTTAATGGCAATGTCGCGAATGAGTGCCTGCGTGGCCAGCTCCTGCGCCTTTGTAATTTCGTCGAGGTTCGATTTTTCTGTTAGCTGGTTGGGAAGGTATTGCCCATACTTCTCGTTAATGAGCTGTATGGCAGCAGCGCGCTCCTTGGAACCGGGGAGCGCACGCTTGGCGGCATCAAAGGCATCGCCAATGGCAACCTTCTCCTTGGTGAGGTTGTCAATAAACTCCTTGTGCGGGTTGTTGGCCAACTTTATTTCGCGCACCAGCTCGTATATGCCTGCAGCAAGCATGGCCACACCCGCAGCAGCAGCAACCCACGGATTGGCGGCAAGCGATAGGTATAGCTTCTTCATGGAACCAATAATGTTGTTGGTCCATAGAACCTTTAGCTTATCGAGCACAATGGATGCGTTAACCGCAACACCATAGGCTACAAACGCGGCTCCTGCAGCCAATAGCGTTGGTCCATACCGGTAAAGAGTTTCGGGAAGCATGCCAAGCACCTGCATTAGCTTAGTTCCGGTGGAGGTAGCGCCTAACATTATGGGGTTAAACTTGGATGCCACCACCTGAGCGGCCTCCGAAAACTGGTTTTTTGCCTGCGCCAGCTTTGCCGACATGCCGGAGGTATTCTTTTGCGCCTGCTCGTAGGCCACGCTGGTTCCGGTTACGGCCTTGGTGTAGTAATCGACCTGCTTGCGGTTGCTCACAAGTATTTGCGCTACCGTGTAGTTATCCTCCCCGAATATTTTAATTATTCCGTCGGCATCGAGGTTTTTGTTGGATAAGTTTTCGAGCGCCTTCCCCAAGCCAACCACCTTTGGATTGGTATCGTCGGCACCGGCCATCAGTTTTAAGAAAACGTTTTTAAGGTTAGTTCCGGCCAGCTCGCCCTTTACTCCCTTTTCGCCAATGGTTTCTATGGAGCCAACCAGCTGCTCAATGCTCAACCCAGAAATGCTGGCGGCAGTTCCCGATTTTATAATAGAGGTAGTTAAGTCGGGAATGGCTACGGCACCGGCCTTACTTCCTGCGGCCAGCACGTTAATGTATCGGCCAGCCTCGTTGGCACCAGCCGAGAATTGGTTCATGGTGCTGGCAAGCCCATCTACGGCCGGACCGGTTTCCATTTTTGCGGCGGCCGCCAAAATAAGCGCCTGCTTAGTTACCTCGCCCAGCGCCTCCTTGTTCTGTAGCAGCTCCGGCTTGGCCGAACCCATAAGCGTGTAGGCATCGAGTATATCCTTGCTGCTGGCCTTAATACGAATACCCGCGTCGGTGGTGGAGGTGGAGAGCTTATCGGCCTGCTCCACCAGGTAGGCAATGTTTTCGCCATCGAGCCCAGTGAGCGCTGAAAGGTTATTCTTGGCATCCTCCTTTGCAAGGGCTTCGTCGCGAAACTTCTCTAACCTATTCGATAGCAGCGTAATGGATGCCACAACGCCAATAATGGAGGCACCCCACTTGCGTACACCATCGTTCATGCTGCCAAACATGGTTTGCGACTCGGTGCCCATGCCTGACATTTGCGCCTTTGTTTTGGAAATTTGGCCGTTTACCGCCTGCAGCTGGGCTGCTTTTTCGGCAAAAGCGGCCTTCTCCTCCTTGGTATTCTGTGTCGATTTTTTTAGCTCGGCGCTCAGCTGGCGCTGCGCGCGCGTAAGATCGGCAAGCGCGGATCCAGAGAGGTTGCTCATTACCCCCGAAATATCCTTGGTGACAATTTTGAGCGCGTTTTGCTGCGCGCGGTTCTCCTTCATGGCCGCGTTGGCCTTTTCCCATCCGGTAAGGTCGTTGGCCTCCTTGGTGCGCTTGAGCTCAGCGTTTAGCTCCTTGGCAGCAGCGCGCAACTTGTTCATCTCGGCTTCGGCATCCTTACCGTCGATTTCGACCCGCGCCTTGGCAGTTTCGTTTATGGCCATATTGCTCTATTTTTGCGCAATATGGTGCGAGAGTAGGGCTAAATAAAGGACAGAAAAAAGGGATATTACTTGTCCTGCGCTCGACTTTATTACATAAAAAGAGGTGATGTAAATCACCTCTTTGTTTTTATTCGCTTGTGCTACCTAACAACATAAGCTCTGTTGTTATTATCACCCCTTCAAAAAATGAATCTGGCAATGTATTCCCTTGCTGGCTGGCTAGGTTGATAAGATAAAGATTTGTTGTTAAATAAGCAGCGACCTCTTTAGGGTCGCTGGTAAATTCTCTAAGATGTGCCAATGTTTTTTCCATAGTTGTTTTGAGAGTTTATTGGTTACTACAGACTACATTCAGCGCTTAGAGGAGGCGAAAGTTTCTACCAATTATCTGATGGCGGTTTTAATAGTGCAATTTTTAATGAATGGCAAAGGTTTATGAATTTATCGTTTATGCCTCGGTATACTGAAACTACCGATTGCTTTCTCGTAGGAGTAGCCCAAGTTTCAAGCGGTTTATCCTCCTTCTTGTATCCATATCCGGGAATATATCCGTCATAGGAGTGAACAATGTCGGTAATTTCATACTTCACGCGCCCAGGCTTAAACATTACGGTAATGGTGTAGTAAAAGTAATGGTTGGCTCCATAATCCAAAACCCCACGGCCCTTTATAATGCCATTGTCCTTATCGTCTACCTGAATAACGCTTTTGGCATTGTTGAAGTTATCCACAAACCACAGCTTAGCCTTGGTGTAGGTGGCGTTAATGGTGGTATCGGGAACGGTAAACACGTCGGTGTAGTCTATTCTCCCATTTATAACGGGGAAAATGCTATCGAGTGGAACGGTTTTGCTTTCTGCGGGTGGCGTATTGGTCCAAAACGATTTCTTTTTTGGCTTATCCTGCGAAAAGCAAGCGGTTACAATAAGTATAGCCAGCGCAAATAGTATTAACTTTTTCATACCTATTAAATAAATATGAAGCTAATTTAAGAAAAAATGCTGCAAATTAAGTGGACTTCTAACTTTTTTGCCACGATAGGGAGTTATCGTCAATGTTTTCAACAATGAGCAGCGCGGCTTTACGGGCGTATTTCTCGGATAGTATTTCGCCAAGTATGCGAACCTGGTTAAAAAACGTTTTTGAATACCACGGTTTCACCTTTCTGCGCGAGTTGCCTACCTCACCATAGCTGGTACCCTTGCCCACGCTCATGTCGGCGAATTTTCCGTAGTAGTTAAAGGCAAACTCTACCATTATAGGATCGCCGTTGGCGTTAAGCACCACATGCTGGGCAAAGGAATTAAGCAGCGCGTAGGTGTCGGTAACCTTTAGCTGGTAAATCTTTTCCTCCCAAATCCGAATAACAATTTCGGCCCAGGCTACAACGGTTTCGTCTATGTTGGTGTTTTCGCTCACAACCAATCGCTTGCATTGTAAACAACTCCGGCCGGCTGTAGCAGGCTAAACGATACCGAACATCCATAGTAGCCACCAGCAACAGGACCAATGCCGCTAATGAGCACAGAACCTGTATCGAAGTATTTTAACCCATCAACACCGTTGCGCCGGTCGGTTCTTAGCTTCGAAATAACCTTCTTTACCAGCACCTTGCATTCGCGCATGGCTTTCCGCTGTGCCAACGAGTCGTTGGTATTGGCAACTTTTAAGATGCAAAAGGAGTAAAACGGAACCTCGGAGATACTGTCGGTATCGTTTTCAGCCAATCGGCTCGATACATCGTCGATAGCAACAAGGCATGGGAGGTTGAGTGAGGTAATTCCCTCCATTAATCCCTCGAGCAAGCCCATACCGGAGGCGGTTGCAAATGCCTTATGGTTTGAACTGTGGGCTATCTCCTTTAGCGAGGTAGCTACGTTCTCCATGTATTCAAGGTGGTTGTATTCCATACTAGCGGTGTATTAAATAATTCATTCGCTCGTTTGCTTTCGATGTTTGCTCGAAGCTCTCCAGCGCATCGTATAAAAGAGTGTTGCGAACGCCATCGGCCTCTGTAGGGAAACCGTTGGTCATGGCAATGGTAATCTTATGAAAATCCTCAAATGGATCCTTTGCCTTGCCGCCGCCACCGCTTCCAAGCGTTTGTGGAAATTTACGAGAAAGAAACTCCTTGCATCCGTCGTAGTAGAAGCGCATAACCAACTTTTTATAGGCTGGAAGTGAGGCAATAAGGCGAGCGTTTTGCTCAATTGCCTCCTCGCTAAACTCCTGCATGGTATGCTTTTTTACTCGTCGGTAAAGAACGGCCAGCAGCCGGTTAAGCCAAACCTCGTCCTTAGTGGTTAGGTAGCGGTAGTAGTATGTTTCGGCAAATATAAACTCACCAAAGAGCATATCGGTTAGCGCATTTTCGTAGCCTGCAAATCGCTTAAACCTGAATTTAAGAATAGGAAACGGCTGCTTTCTAATCTTTGGCCGAAGCAACCGGTTGCCTTCCTTGTCGGGCTTCTCGGTTAAGAACTCGAGCGTATTGCCCAGCGCGGCTATATCGAATACCGAAAGCAGGTAAACTCGGCGCAATCCGTGCTTAACGTAGAAGTGCTCTACCTCGTCAACAATAACCTTGCGGCGACGGATAACCCGCATACCCAAGAAGTAAAGCACCAGCCTCACCTTAATGTTATCCCAATGCTGCTCCGCAAGCATAATTTTGGCAACAGCAATAAGCTGCTTGGGGTTTAGCTCATCCCACTTGGAGGGTAGCGTATACTTGTCGTTGTTAAATCGAACTACCTTCATGGCTAACCTCCAAAAACAAATATTTTGCTATCCTCTGTGTTCTCAATAACAGGATATGGAGCAGCAGTAGCTATAGCACCTTCAGGAAACAACTCTACAAATTTGGTTGGGTTGGTATTAAGGTAATCGCGAAGCAGGTTAATAAATAGCTCGGCATGGCGTGTATACTTTTCGTCGATCTCCTCCGCTGCCGTTTGGTAAGCAATGCACCTGCGGCATCGCTTCAGCGCTTCAGCCCTCTCAGCTTCCATGTTGGCAGGTGTTAAACTTTCGGTTAACAGCGCAGCGGCCAGCGCATCGCCCAACACTGGAATAACGTTCACCATCTCTACGCGGTCCATTGCTTGGCGTAGCTGAAAGAACCGGAGGCGGCTGTATCCAATATCAACAAACTTCTGAAAATCGTCTACTGAGCGAATAAACCCGCTACTGAATGTTTTGTAGGCATCGGAGGCGGTCCAATCGGTAAAAACGGTTTTGTTCTCGTCGAGGTGCTTTAGAACAGCATCTAGCGCGTTGAATCCCAAATCTTCAAGGCTATCCTTAAATGATCCAACTCGCTCCTTGCTGGCCGGAGCCATCGATTGTGTATTACCAACCAATATTCCGGATTCGGTAATATTGAGGTCGAGCGATGGCGTTGCAAGAAAAAAGGTAAAGCGCGATAGCGCACTGCGGGTAAGGTCGAGTAGGGTGTCCCACTTTGCTGCATTCTCGGTTACGTTTAAACTTCCGCCTGAATATGAATCAAGCTTAGCCAATAGATCGCCTCCCATATAAGGTTGCAGATATTTTCGGGTAGCATCGGGAATAAACGGGTTGAAGTTCTCTGCGGATACCGTATTGGGTAGCCTCAGATACTTTTTGGCTTGGTCTATGGTAAGTAACATGGCTATGAGATTGTTTTTTTAGATCCGGTTCCTTGGTCTAGTGTGGTGAGTTCAATATCGGGAATGGTGAAGAAGATGTCAACAGGCCAATTATTGATAGCCTTTACAACATAAAGAGGCAGCAATAACCGATCTCTGAAAGGCTTCATCATTGCCTGCTTTATAATGAATAGTTCTCTGGCCTCAGTGCCATTAATGGTGGTGTTTTTGCCAGGCGCGGAACCAATTAAGGAGGGGTGAACGTTCATTCCATAACTTATTACATTAGATACCTCCTCAAGATCATCCAGGTATTCGCCACCAGCAAACTTGTTGTCAATAGCGGTAACGGTCATCATGGCTTCGCTTTTACCTTCTTTGTATTTAATATATGAAATTATTGATCTTCCGGTGTTTTTTGTGTCAGTTAGGAACTTATTTATGTCCTCTAGTTCCTTCACTCTCCGGGCTTTCTTTTTGTCAATATCAACAATTCCCTCTGCTTTGTAAAGAACGTCCCAGTAGTTATCGCTTAGCTGAACGTGATATTTAATGGTCATTTGATTCGCCATTAACGCCTTTTTAAACTCAACAATTTGTTGGGCAAAGTCATACCAACCGCTCGTAATTATACTTAGCCAGTAAGGCTTTTGATAGTAAAACTTACCTGGTGTTGGAAATGTAATTGGTATTACAAACCTATCACCACTTGGATTTCTAAGTGTTTTACCTTGATTGTCAGGTATTATTCCTCTTCGTATTTTTAAATCGCGAATAGGGTTCTTACTGTCAAGCAGAGGCGTTATGATAATGTCAGCTTCCTTTGGACTTTCACCCCACTTTGCAGAATAATAGTGATAGAGTATTTTCTTATTTACAGCATCAATTTCGCTAAATCTACTGAATGTAGCCTCTAAACTGTTCAACTCAGCAATTTTCCCTTCATATGAGAATACTAATTCTGCAAAAGCATTATACAAGAAGTTTAAATCTGTGCACTGCTCAAGGTAGTATCCGTTAATGTCGTTGTTTTCAAAAAACTCATTGATTTCAGCATTGTCATAAACCGGTTCAAGAACTAACTTCCCATTAACAACCGACCGCCTTACAGGCATTATTCCGCTTCCGTATGTCATTTGGATATTGAACAGAAGGTTGGATGCTACCATAGGGTTGGCTCCAACCTTGTCAATTAGCTCCATTGGGAATTTATTGGTATCTCCCCAAGGAACCATTTTGGGTTTATTCGCAACGGGTATAGGTCGCGCTACCGGAGATGGTGTTGCAACCAACTCAGCGGATGGCTTACCCATTTCTACAAATGCCGATGTTCCCGTTAGATAGGCTGTTGCTCCAAAATCAAATACTTCTTGGCTCATATAAATACCCTCTCTCCATTTAGTCGCATTACTAAAATTCTTCTTATCGTCCTAACTTCTTGGTTTGGAAATACAATGGTTATAGTTTTCCTTTTCCCGGATGTGCTTGAACAAGTCACCCTTTGAGCCTCTACCATTACTCCGTTTTTTTTCCTAAAGGATATGTTAAACGCAATCTTCTTCCCGTTTGCATCTGTCCTAAGAATAATGGGGTCTAGCGCAGAAATGTGAATTGGCATCCGGTATTTTTTCTGCAATAAAGGAGAAGGAGAGATGGAAATAAAGGACAAATAAATTGAGCCTATTAAAGCACTGTATAATCACAAGATTTTTTAAATCCTATCGCTGCATTAAAATCAAATATTTCTCATATTTTTTCCTTCAACTACAAGAATTTGTGCCAATTGTATTTTTTTTTTCACAATTAAATAGTTTTTTGGACAGAGTAAACCCCGCGGCGCGCTGAATAAAAGTTGCAGCAACACAAACATGCAGCGTGTAATATGCTGCATGTTTGTATGTTAAATAACAAATTATTGAATTAAAACAAATTGGCCTAGGTTGCCAATTAATAGGTAAATGATATGGTATTCTCTACTAAGAACAGAAGTGCTGCAACTTATACATGCAACGGTAGGAAGGAGAGGGGTGCAATTATGCCCTTCATACTATGGCTTTGATGAAAAGAAAGATGTCGTGTTAATCATATCGAATGAGTAGAATGGATTGAAGTTCATGCCAACCCAAAGAGTATCCCAAGCATCAGTAACGTGGGTTTTTATCTCATCAGGATTATCGGGAGTATCTTCCTCCTTCTCCAGGCCTTTGTCTTTTTCAAACCCATTGCGGCCTACCTTGATACCTGCCTGCTCAAGGGCAAGCTTTAGATATTCATTGTTCTCTATGTTGAATGTTGGAAACAGGTAGTTCACATCTCCCTTCATGGACAGATCGATTAGCATGTGCTTCTGCTTATGACTCATTGCTTGCCCTAGGTATACAGGCTGCACCGTCCATCCGTGAGACTCAAGTGCTTTAATAACTATATCTGAAAAGGATTCGTCTGAGCTGGCGCTTGTAGCCACGGCGGTATGGTCATAGTAATACACAACCTGCTTGCTCTTATGGTGAACATAGTAACCACAAAACTTGGCAACCACTTCCTTAATCTTCTCTGGCGTTTTAACAAAGAAAGAAGAAAGGGTTCTCATCTCCCTGTCGAACTGCTGACCAACAACCAGGTTATTAATGCTTGAGTTGTAATCCAGGGCAATACACAACGGTCGTGATAGATCACAATCTGCATCGGCGAGGCATGTGCCCTCTGCTACCTTCCTGAAGTCGTAATCGCATGACTCAAGGAAGGAATTGTTATTCATAGAATAGAAGTGATTCTCGGTTAAAGATGAGTAGAACCCATTAGCCTTTCGTAGCAAGCGAACATTGCAAATGGATGTTAAGAATATAAGGCGAGGTAGATCGCGCTTCATTTGCTTAACGAACTCCTCTCCAACCACTTCGATGTTATCGAAGATGTCGTATTCCTTGTAGTAGATTGCCTTTGACCTAAATAGATCGAGGTCGCGCTGAATCTCAACTAACTTGCGCCTAACATAAGCAGTTTGGTATGGCTTAGCCTGGAATGCTATTTTTTCTCGGACCAACGCCTTTATCATTTCAATTAGCGCCGGATCCATTTGCTTCTCCTTCTCAAAAATCCACATTCCCATCTTGGATGTGGGCATATCGGTTGTATACATTACCGAGTGATGCCATGGATTGCTGCCAAAATATTGGAGGTTTCCACGATTGGCAGGGTTTACCTCCTCCTTAATCTTTTTAAAGTCGAGATACTTGGCCTCTGGTCCAAGCAGGTAATCTAAACTCATGGAGTTAGCCGACATGGCTCTGTCGAATGATAGGAGATGTGTTACGGAACCATTGAACCAATGAATGGTATAATCGTAGGAGAATGGTTCGATATATGGTTTTTTAAAGTTGTAAGAAGCCGGTGCCTTCCTTCCTAAAAAATAGTGGATGTTGCGCTTATAACCCCACCCATCCAACGCATGGGCAATTGCTGGCAGGGTATTCCTTAACAACTTTGAGTAGGTTGGAGATATAATAGCCCCGGCACTGCGAGGCATGGCATGAATATTTCGAATTAAGAACCTCGAGTCAAACCCTTCGGACTTGCCTAAACCACGGGAGGCAATTATATACTCCTCCTTGGCATTAACCGACATGGCATCGAGCTGCGCCCTGTTGAAGTATTTATGCTCCTTCATGGTCCTCTACATAAACACGCTCCTGTTTTTCTTCTATGTCCATGTCCACCTCTTTTAAATACTTTCGGCGCATAGCAGCACGCTTGTCCTCATCTATTTTAGGGAGGCCAAGTAGCGTAACATCGCTGGTTGGTTCAAAGGCTGGTGGTATTAACTCTTCCCAATTTATTTGCTCAATATCGTCCTGATCGAGCCGGGTGTACTTCCCAATTTTGTCGGCGGCAACGGCCATCGTTTTATAATCCTGTGCTGTTCTAGCCTTCTCGTATGTTTCCTCCAACATCGCTATAACCTTGTAGCGATAATACTCCTTCGATGCTTTCTGAAAATTTCCCCAGAGGGCCGTTGCCAACCCAATATCGCGATAGGCTTGCGCCTCTGAAATATCAAATTCGGACCTTAGCAATTCCCTCAGCACCTTATTAGATGTTGTAGGTTCGCTAATGAGCTTTGCAAAAATCGCCTCCACACGCTTTTTTACCTCCAGTTCCGGGATGGTAAGGTAAACCTCTGCAATTGTTTTGGAATCGAACAGGTGCAGGCGAAGCTTATCAATGGTTTTTAGCTCTTTGCTCATGGGGGTTGGTTAAATAAGCAGGCGCAAGAGAACCTCACGCCTGCCTGGTAATACTTACTCGATAGCCTACTTTCCTTTAGGCTTATCTTTCAGTGACTTTCCTTGCGCCATAAAATCCTCAATTTGCTTTTCCCATTCGGCAATTCGCTGCCTGCGGTTTGCCTGAACGTTTGGCTTCTGAGCATCGAGATCCTTGCTGGCTCGGTTGATATTATCCTTTAGCAGCTTCACTGCTTTTCCAATATCGGCACCGGTCATGGGTTCAATTTTCTTTTCGCCTTCCAGCCTAGCCCTGTTCTCGTTCCACCAGGCATCAATAGCGTGCCAGTTTTCGTCGCGCTCCTCCTCCATAGCAACCAACTCCTCTGCAGCGGTGGCCGCATCAGCATCGCCCAAACCTTCTGATTGTAGCAAATTGTGGGTTTCTGCCATTAACTTCGTTAACTCCTGATTCCGCTCGAACTTTGCACGAAGATCTTCTGGCAACATTTCTACACGAACCATTGGATTGGAATCAATACGCACGCCACCTCCGTTGGCATTCCCCTTGGGTGTTTTCCCTGCAGTTATAGGCGCGTTGGCCTTACCTGGCTTTTGAGCTGGGATTGTGGTCGAAACTCCTTTTATTCGAAGAATGTTTTTCAACTCGGTAATAAGCATATTAAAGGCAATGCTTCCTGGCTTATGGTCCGCACTCGAAAAGAGCGCATCGTAACGCTTGTCGCGCTTTACGCTATCGTAGAGCGCCAATCCATCCTTAAAGGTTTTCTCGGGATTGTTTAAATAGTTGACAATTTTTTGCATGGTGTGAGTTTTAGTAACTAAAAAGTTGCAGTAACAAAGAAGATGCTAAGTTGCTGCAACTTTTGAATGAATTAAAGGACTAATTAACAGCGGTTGATTTTCCACTCAAAGCCGTTAACAACCTCCGTTTGAAAGCTGTCGTCCTTATTGAATGTGTTATGGATAGAGTGGTGCTCGTCGTGCTTTGTGCTAAGCCGAAAATCGCCCCTAAAGTGCTTGCGAATAAGTATTGGGATTCCCTTTCGCTGCAACTTCATGCTAAAGTATATGTCGGTCATGTTGATGTATGGAAAATCGTCCATAGAAGCCTTAACGGTATCGACATGAAAAGCCATAGCACCGGTTCCTAGCTCGTGGGCAAAGGTGTCGGTGATTATTGTCCCGAGAACGCCATAAAACGCGGCTGGATCGTGGTAGTAACTTCGGCAAGGCGATTTAAGCAAACGACCGTGGCACGAAACTACCGCCTTACGTCCATAACGCTCAATGGCGGCTATATGCTCGGCCACGTAGTTCCTCGGGTAAATTATCTTATCGTCGACGGTGAACACATAGCCTTCTGTCCAGGTGTTGCAGAAGTAAAACTTTCCAACATCGCCAAGATTCCCAATTTCATGCTGGCTTCTGAATAGCTTAATCTTGGGATGCCGAAGAATGGCAGGAATTTCATCGTCCTCAAAATCGTTTAGGTAGATATTGAGCACATCGCACTGATTAATTATGCTTGGAATGCTATCGGCCAGCGCAGGAATGCGGGGTGGCATGGTGGCCATGTTGAATGTTACCTTCTCTCTCATGGGTTACGTGTAAAAAAAGCCCCCATGTGCCGGGGGCTTTTATTTATGCTTCGTCTGTTTTTGTGGGCTTTACTTTCCCCTGCGGTGAAGCCTCAATATCCCGCTTGGGTGCTGGGGCATCCGGTATTTTCTCCAGGTATGGGCAACCTTCCTTAACTAGCTGCTCCGCTTTTTCGTCGGATATTTCGGAAAGGTTAACTCTTCCATGCCCGAAGAGGTTTACAATACCCGGTGCCTTAATGCCCTTTAGCCTAAACTTTTTCATGGGTTAGGATATTAGGACACTGCAGGCAGCGTCTCCGTTTCGCTCAGCGCAATTGCCCCACGATATTCGGTGAGGATAACCTTGCTGTCGGCTTCAACGGCAAACTTGAACCCCTTGTGATCGGATCCCTTTGCGCCGGAATCCCACGATGGCTTAATACGAGCTGGACGGGCAACGGTTCCAACCTGAAATCGAACGCCGTTGTCGTGGAAGAGAACAATACACGGAGTATTGTTTACATCGCGCGAAAACGCAATGGCCTGGGTCTTATTACCGGGGTGAGTAAACTCACCTTTTGGCCGGAAGGAAGAGCTGTCAATATCTCCCTGATTTTCGGGGGTAAGTTTTACCGTTCCCTCGGTGCAGTACACCTCACGCCAATACTTAGTAGCAGCAAGCGTGTGGGTGTCGGTAATTACGCACTTCTCCTCATCGGTAGTAGGATTGTCTACGAGCTTCGCCTCGGTACCTATCCACGATATGGGTATAAAGTGAATAATGTTGTCGAGACCGCCCATGTTTTCCTCACCATCGGGCCACTCAATGGCACCAACACCAAATGTAGCGCAGGCAGTTACGCCGGATGCTTCGGCTGGGTTAGAGCCCAAAAGCATGAATACCCCGAAAATCAGGGCAGAGAAGAGAAAGCTCAGTATCGATTTACTATTTTTCATTTTTTATAAAATTAGAAGGTTGAAAAATAGGGGCATTGCTGCCCCCTTATTGGATGTTAGGAGTAATCTCCGCTAAGGAGTAAACTCTCGGTGGTGCCTCCGGTCATGGCAAAAGCCTTTGGGTGAAGGTTCTTTATGCGCTGGCCAGCCTTGAACTGCAACCAAAATTGAATCCAGTTTGGATTTTCGTATGGTTGTCTAATTTGAACAAAGTCGCGATCGCCAAGTGAGGTTAACCCGTAATCGAGCGAACCAAGGGAACATGCGAAAATCCGGGTTCCGGTTCCCAGCATGGGAGAGGTTTTGATATTTAAGCCAGGAGCGTTAGCCTTTTCCCTGAGCATGGTTTCAACCACAGAGCGGTTAACATCTTGCAAATAACGGAACTTATTCCCCGTTGCATCAATAATGTTCAACAGCATATCGCCAGGAATGTAGCATGCAAACTGGCTATTACGCATCAGCGGATGTAATGCGCGCAACCAATCCAAAATGGTTTGGTAAGCCGTTATATCGGTTTCGTCAGCCGGAGCCGTTAAATCGCCAATAGCAATTAGGTTTTTCTTTGCTTCCGAAATTTCACCATCGGCAACAAAGTTATCCTGAATGGTGTAGAAGCCATCGCAAATGCCCATTGGGCTTTCGTCGGCCTCGTCACGCTTGGAGTGAAACGCTGCATCAATCATGTCCTCGGCTACGGTGGTAACCTTGGCCATCACAATTTGCGCAGCAAATGGATGCTCCTTGGTTTGGTTATTCACCTTGGTAACATTGTTCAAAATCTTCACCTGGTTGGTGTAGTTGAGAATGTTATCCTTAACGGCAGCGTAGGCCAACTTCGGAGTTAGACCCATTTCCACAAATTTAATGAGCTCCTGCTCGGAGGCATCTTTGTTGGATGCAGCAGTAACCGAAAGAGGTTTAAGCACACCACCCCTACGCTGCTGCGTAATTTCGATGTTCTCTCCATCGGCAACCTCAAGCAGGTTAATGCCCATGGCAGTAAACACCGGATCGAGAGTTAGCGATGGGAGTGCTTTTAGCATTGGATCGTAGGTTTTTGCCGCTTGGCTTAACCCCTCAATATTAATAACTTCAGCCATTTGTATCGTTTTTAAGAATTAGTAATTTTAGTAACCCTTCGCCTTCAGGTAGGCATGCCTTTCGGAAGAAGTCATGCTTTTTACAGCAGCCAAGTCCGGGTTTACCACAACGGCATCAACCTCTTTTTCAACCACCAAGGTGGCCGACTCGGTTGCCTTGCCCTTAAGAATTGCCTCCTTTTCGGATTTCAGCTGAGCAATTTCGCCATCCTTGGCTGCAATTGTAGCGGTGAGTGTTTCCGAGGCAGCGGTGGCCGCGGCGAGATCGTCGGTTGCCTTTTGGGTGGCCGCGTTGGCAGCAACCAAGGCACCCTCTACTTTGGCCATTTGCTCTTCGGAAAGTGCAGCATAGCCATCTTGGTCTGCCTCAATCTCGGTGAGACCAAGCGCAGCAAGCATCAACGGATATTTGTTCATTTTGCTTTTTGGGTTATTTGGGGTTTGAATTGGTTTTTTATCGTAGGCGAGAACCATCGAAACGGTTTCGTCGAGGCTGGCAATTTTGTCGATAAGGCCAACGGTGAGCGCACCTGGTGCAAACTCCATTCGGCCTTTAAAAATGGTTTCGTCGGTTATTTTGCTACCGCGGGTGCTCTTTACCGTATCAATAAATCCTTGCGCGAGCGGATCTAGCACGGTAGTTCGGGTATTATCGTATTCCCCATTGCGAACCTCATCAGTTAGCCTATTCTTATCCTCACTTAGGGATGATACTATATTGTGAAACTTAACGCCCTGCTGCTCCAATGCCGGTTGAACATCCTTAAACGATAACATAACTCCAATGGAGCCAACCTGCGCATTTCCGTTTTCGGCCACAATTTGGTCGCACTGAGAGGCAAGCCAGTAGGCTCCGCTTGCGGCCATATCGCTTACAAAAGCAAAAATTGGCTTCTGCACGTTGCGAATAACCTCACCAAGCACCTTTGTTCCGGCAACGGTTCCACCGGGCGAGTCGAGGTAAAGAATAATACCATCGATGGAGGTGTTGGCATCGGCGGCTTTAATGTAGTTGGCTATGGAGAGCATGCCGCGCGGACCGCACTCCTGATCGTATTTCATAAGGGGAGTGGTAATGGGAATGAGCGACACACTACCGCTCCTCCCACGACCTGATCCACTATTGGCCATGGAGGCCCTGGGTTTTATACCTTTAGGATATGCACCCTGCATTATGGTGGGCGCATACTTTGCTGGATCGCCTTCAAAAACGAGCTTTCCCTCGATAAGCTTAGCCAGCGCATCGACGTAATCTTGGGCAACCTCGGGATTAATAGCCCAGGGTTCCCGCATAATTCTTAAAAAGAAAGGATTCATGTGCAGCACGTTTATACCGCAATGGTAGTGTGCTGAGTCAGAACTTTAAAGGACTAACAGGCCCATTGGGGTAGTGCTCTTAGCCTGTATGGTTACTTCATAACCGCTATAATCCGAGGCCAGTGCTCCGGGTATGGTGCGGTAGGTAACGGTAGCCGGAAAGTTTACGCTGCCCATAACAATAGCTGCTCCCGATTCGGTTCCCAGCTTAGCCACCACGCGGGTATTCCGTAATCCAACCAGCAGTTGAAGGTTGTCGGCATTAATACCCGGAAGCCTAAATACTACCTTCTGCATAAGAAGTTCACCGGCATCGGAATCGTTAGGCTCCTCCGATAGCATTGCAGACCCGTAGGAGAATGGGAGTGAGGTCCACGCCTTGCCGTCGTGGAATTGGATAGCCCTACTATTACCAATTTCGGTAAAAAGTAGGATGTTGCTGATACCCGAAATGTCGAGCGAAGTAATTCCACCTAGGTTGTCGTATGGGGTGCTCATGGCTATAAATTTGCGGGGGACATGGTGATACGGAGTTTTTTAAACATTTGATACTGATCGCTGCGCTGCCAGCTCTTTTTTAGCATGTCGAAGGTTATGGCGTTCATGGTAAGGTTATACACGCTACAGAAGTCCTCAATGCCCTCGTTTTGCTCCCTCCCTGCCCTGGCATAGGCTAGCACGTAGTTGTGCATTATTTCCTTGAAGCCCTTATTGAGCTCCTTGGCCAATATATGCTGAAGCCTGGCATTTAGAAACGACCGATACTGAGGATCGGCATGGAATAGGCAACCCCCCGAGCGGGTTTTGAACATAAAAACGTCGCCTATCTCAATTTTTATGGAGCAAGGATCGTGGTTTACCGGAATAAAGTCCGATGGCATGCGCTGTAGGATGTATTTTACCTTTTGGCTAAGTAGGTCGTCCTCCTTGAGAACAATGGTAGAGCTTCCGTGAACGCACTCAATAAACTCCTTGAGAACAGGCTTAACAGCCACCGAAATTGTAAAACCCATTGGCCTAACGTTTTCACAAATATAGCACTAAAAAGAAACAACTGTATCTAAAAAGATGCAGTTGTTTCAAAAAAAAGAGAGGAACGGTATGTTCACATGTTGCCCTTCAGTCATTATCAATAATATAATTAACACCAAGGAGGGGTGTCTTTCTTTTTTTCTTTGCCCCGTTGTAGCTTATTCCATGTATTCTCGCATAAGTTGCTATTGTTAGAGGGTTAAGATAGGAACCACATAGCTCAATAATTTGAACCAAATCGTTGTTACTCAATTCGCCGTTATGAACTGATTCGCCAATCAGTTTCTTAATTTGTTCAATAGATTCAACACTTTTCATGTGGTTCAATATTTTGAGCTAAGGTTATAAACTAGTTACCGCCCATTCATAGAAACGGCACACGGTAAATTGTAGCATCGTTTAAAACGATAGGAAAATCTTTCATCTTAAGTGAATGATATGGAAATCCAAATTCTTCACAAAGCTTTTTGAAATTACCC
>Ga0307375_10000744_pt1 | contig 38965 bp, 39 predicted proteins | sample TR1MG_FD_202531 | JGI IMG/M metagenome (GOLD analysis project Ga0307375, IMG submission 202531) | Soil microbial communities from Risofladan, Vaasa, Finland - TR-1 | ecosystem: Environmental > Terrestrial > Soil > Coastal area > Acid sulfate soil | place: Finland: Risofladan, Vaasa | collected... | reverse complement strand
TGGCCAGGGCGGGTGTCGACGAGGGCTACCTCGACAATATCCAGCTGACGGCCAGGGATGATGCGCCCGACCGCTGCGAGGTGGTGACGCGGGCGTTACGGGAAAAGACGGCCGTGGTCTGCAACGACATCGACACCGATCCGCAGATGGTACGATGGCGCGAGGAGGCGCTGCGGCGTGGCTATCGGTCGGTGGTCGTATTTCCGCTGCAACTGGAAGGTAAAGTGATAGGGCTACTGCTGCTCTACGCGTCGGAGGCGGGTTTCTTTGACACGGAAGAGATGCGGCTGCTCATCGAGATTGCCGGTGACATTTCGTTCGCGCTCGATCACATCGATAAAGAGGATCGGCTCAATTACCTCGCTTACTACGACGCTCTAACCGGACTACCGAATCGGAGCTTGCTTCACGACCGTCTGGATCAGAGGATTAGCGCGGCGCGCGGCGAACAGAAGATCTTTGCGGTAGTTATACTCAATCTTGAGAGGTTCAGGAACGTCAACGATACGCTGGGGCAGCATGCCGGAGACGAGTTGTTGCGCCAGGTCGCGCGGCGCCTGCAAGAGGGGCTTGATGAGGCCGACATCCTGGCCCGCCTCGGCGCCGATTCGTTTGCGATTGTCACGCGGCGCTGCGACGACGACGGCACGGTGGGCCATATCCCGGAGCAGCTTCTGTCATCCATTCACGGGCAGCCGTTCGTGATCGAGGGCCAGGAACTGCGCGTTGCCGCCAGGGCGGGGTTGGCGATTTTTCCGCACGACGGCGGGGATGCCGAAACGCTGGCACGCAACGCCGAGGCGGCGCTCGGGAAAGCCAAGCTTTCCGGGGATAAATATCTGTTCTATGCGCCCGAGTTCAACGCCCGGGTGTCGGAGAAGCTGGGGCTGGAAAATAGACTGCGCCGCGCGGTGGAGCAGGGTGAACTCGTGCTGCACTACCAGCCGAAGGTCGATCTCAAGAAGCGACGCATCAGCGGAATGGAGGCCTTGATGCGCTGGAACGATCCGGATACCGGCCTGGTGCCGCCGTTCCAGTTCATACCCATTCTCGAGGAGACCGGGCTCATTCTGGAGGCGGGGCGTTGGGCGCTGGAGCAGGCCGTCGCGGATTTCGCGCATTGCAAGGGCAACGGCCTGAGGGTTCCGCGGATCGCCGTGAACGTCTCAGCCATCCAGTTGCGGCAGAAGGATTTCGTCGCCACCGTGGAACGCGCGCTCGGCGTCGCCGGGGAAGGCGTCCTGGAGCTGGAGATCACTGAGAGCCTGATCATGCAGGACATCGATGCCAACATCAGGAAGCTCCGCGCCGTCCGCGATATGGGGGTGGAGATCGCAGTCGATGATTTCGGCACCGGCTACTCCTCGCTGAGCTACATCAGTCGCTTGCCGATCAATACCCTGAAAATTGACCGCGCGTTCATCATGAACATGACCAGCAAACCGGATGATCTGAGCATCGTATCCACTATCATCTCGCTCGGGCATTCGTTGGAACTGAAAATTGTCGCCGAAGGCGTGGAGACCGAAGAGCAGGCGAACCTGCTGCGGCTGCTCAAGTGCGATGAGTTTCAGGGATATTTGTTCAGCCGACCGGTTCCGGCGGAGCAAATCGAGATCCTTCTGCAAGAGAACAAGTCGCCGCCCAAGTCACCGGGCTGACGATCAACATAACTTAACTCCAAATACGGATCCAGCCATGATCGCCTTTCTTTCCGCTGCGCTGGTCTTGATCGGCGCGGCCATCCACGTTGCAAACGAAGTCAGCCCACGCTGAGTTTGAAGAAATTTGCCGCCTCCTATCAACGATCACCCAGCAAATTTCCTGTTGGATTGCAATTTCCGTTGCGCTCGTAGTTGCAGGGACGCGTTGCTCTTTTGCAATTCGCGCCAATCACCCTTAAGGCATTGAAACCAAAGGAAACTGATTTTGAGCCACAAACCTTGGGAGAGGACATCAGGAAGCGACGGCTGCAACTGGGGCTCACCCAGAAGCAGGCAGCTGAGCGGCTAGGCGTCACCCATTGGACGGTCCTGAACTGGGAGAAAGACCACACCGAGCGGCCGATTGAGTCCATGCCCGACATTATACGGTTCTTGGGCTACGACCCTTTCCCCGAGCCGAAGAACCTTCCTGAACGCCTACTCGCCAAACGCCGGGCGATGGGATGGTCGATCAGGGAAGCCGCCCGGCAACTTGGGGTGGATGAGGGTACGTGGAGCGCCTGGGAACGCGGGGATGTGATTTCATCTAGAAAACATCGAGTCCTGATTGTAAAATTTCTTCAAATGTAGATCCAATAGGCCAATTCTGGACATCAGCTGTGCCGGTGCCTCGCGTACAGATTGAGCGCCGCCGAAGCACAGTCAGTGCTTCAGAAACCTCTAGCTACGTACGAAAAACGCTTCGTGCCGGAACGGCCGTTATCGCGACGAATCGGTCGGTCGTCAGCGATCAATGTCGTGCAGATTTCTGCAGTGTTTGGAGTCCAAATAAACGCAACGACGCTAACCAAATTGATAGTTCACCCCGCTCACATCTAGACGGTACTTCAGCATCGCACGGCTCACGCCGTATTGCTGAGTAGCTTCCGCTTGATCAGGAATGTGCCGTTTTATGTGCACAAGGGCTTCCCTGGGGAGAAGAAGGCAACCCGCTAGCCAGTCGGCTTCTTCTTCCTGCTTGCGGTCGTAGTTATGCAACATCATGATGCCCTCGGCATTCACGTCAACTGCACTTGGTCGGTGCTCCAGTATGTGGTGAGCAAGCTCGTGCATCAGATTGCTTGATTGGCGACCCCGCGAATGTGAGGAATTCAAAATAATAAGATTGCGGCGTCCCACGCAGATTGTTGCGGCCGACCAGCTACCATCATCTTCGAAAAGTTTTTGCTTCGCTTCCTCCGAAAGTCCAGGAACATCCTCGATGACCCAGATCTTAATACCTAGGTTTTCCGCAAGCATGCGTGAATCTAGCGGATCTTGAGTGCGCAGATCGAGTTCTCGCCGTTTTTGCAGCGACAATCGCTCACACCAGGCTTTAAACCCACGTTCAAACACTCGATTGTCCCAGTACGTCTCTTACTGAGCTTCTTCCTGCACCATAGCCTCGTGCGCTTTCATGATCATTTCGGCCAGCGCCTTGGCTGTATCCGGTTTCATTTCCTTCTCTTTCTTGAAATGGACTCGGATCTCGCGTTTGATTGTCTGTGTCGGCACATAACCGAGAATCGTTCCGGGATCGACGTCTAGCCAACTACATATTTTCCGGAACGTGTCGAGATCAGTTACGTTCCCATTCTCCACCCGGGACAACGTCGCCGCGCTAATACCAATGAGTCTTGCCGTCTCCCTGATGCCCTTGCCTGCTCTCTTCTTCACTACCAGTCGTGCAAGTTCGTCCATCGAGATATCAGCCACTCCTAAGCCTCCGTTCGGTTAAAGAAACAAAACTGTTTGACATGTAAAACGGATTTGTGGTACCGTCCGCTCATCATGTGAAACGTGACTGTCTCACGTGTGGGAATCGCCGTCAAGTACGGCGGTGCAATCCGATCGCTGTGTAAGGAGCTACAACATGGCAAGAAACCCTCCCATCGGGGACGGCCACCAGCGAGGCGCCGTTACGCAACGCTCGCAGGTCCTTGACCCGCGAAATGACCGCTGGACGAAGCGTGACACCGAGACTGGTCTGTTCCTCGATCAGAAGGCCAATCAGAAACCCTTCAAGGGTGTGCGGAAGGAGCGCTGAAATGCGCGCCGCTGCGCATGCCGTGATTGGTGCCGCCAGCTCTGCTGTGGTCGTGCTCGCCATTAAGACGCGCTACGCGGATGCCCGTCTCCCGCCCCCAATCTTTGCCGGTGTTGTTGGAGCGATTGCCGCAGGCCTTCCCGATTTTCTGGAGCCGGCGATTCATCCTGGACACAGGCAGTTCTGCCACAGCGCGGCATTCGCCGCACTCATTGCGTCCACGCTGAAGGATGTCTACGACTGGAGGCCAGAGACGGCGAACCAAGAGTTCCTCCGCGACGTGATCTTGAGTATTGGGCTGGGTTATCTCAGCCATCTCACGGCTGATGCGACCACGGCTGCGGGACTTCCTTGGTTAGGTCGCTTCTAGCTATTGACGAAAGGAAACGCAAATGAGTAACGACCCTGAGAAAGGCGGCGGCGGGCACGACAAGCCTGAGCACCCGTCACACCCCGAGCATCCCTCACACCCCGAGCATCCGCCAACGCCCGGGCCACACGAGCCGCCGAAGCCGCCGCATCACCGGCCGGTAGGATGAAACCGTGGTGGGAACGGTTTCCCGGCCGGCTCGACCGGGAAACCGCATCGCTCGATCGCCGCGGCATAACATTTAAGCGCGATGAGGATGCGTGGCGCGATGGTCAGCTAATCTTGGAGGTGAATATCACGCCCACCGAAGGTGCGGCGATTCGCCTGATCGCACACTATCCATTCACATTCCCATATACCCGATTTGAGGTTTTCGCCCCGGACGTAAGCCTGCCGCGGCACCAGAATCCTTTCGAAAAGAACCTCTGCCTCATGGGGCGATCTAGCTCAAACTGGAGCGTCCACGACACGCTTGGCGATGTCCTCACGACGCAGTTGCCGACACTCATGCGATTCGCGACCGAAGGCCAAGCAAGCTTACGCGACCTTGAGGAGCCGCAAGGCGAGCCGTTCACTGATTTCTACCACTACTATCCGAATACTGCAGTGCTCGTGGATAGCAGTTGGCAACTTAAGTCGATTACCAGCGGCAAACTCAAACTTTTGTTTTCAAGCGCGTTGCCCTTCCGAGGCGCGGTTACGGAAATACTGGATTCCAGCGGCAACACGCTGGTCCAGGCCGAAAAGGTCTTCAATCGCGCCTTTACCCACTCGGCCCGCGGACGCTGGGTACGCTGGGAAACACCAATTGTCGAAACCGACCCCAAGCGCTTCCTCGGGATTGTATCCGCTAGATATCGTGACTTCGGGCAGATGGCGCTTTCCGCGCAGCGAGCCCTCAGCCGCGGCGATCCTGAAATCTTCGGCATCGTTTTTCCGGAGGAAGGTGAGCAAGGTAAGCACCACGATGCTTGGCTTTTCCTTGTCCGAACGAAAGATGGTTTGCACTTGGCACGCGCGTGCCGCGCCGGGCGCGCCGACGTCGGCAGTCGGGCCCCCGAGCTTGCTGCGTTGCCTGGTAAGCGCGTCACCGCGATTGGCCTGGGGTCGGTCGGCGCACCTAGTGCCATAGAATTGGCAAGAAATGGAGTTGGAGTCCTGAAGCTCATGGACTACGACTTTATTGAAGCCGGAACCAGCTCGCGCTGGCCGCTCGGGCTTGCAGTAGCCGGCGGCTCGAAGGTCGACGTAACCGCGGACTTCATTGAACAGAACTACCCTTATACTAAAGTAGATAGATTTTGCGGGATGATTGGACGCGCACAGCGCGTTCCGGCACCAGGTTATTGCGATTCGCGAGACCTTGCGCCGCTCCTGGATACCGACCTCATTCTCGATGCCACTGCCGAACCAGGGATCCAACTCCTGCTCGCCGACTTAGCGGCTGAGCGGGGAATTCCGTATATTTGCGCATCTACCACTCCGGGTGCATGGGGAGGCGTTGTCTTCCGCCAACTGCCTGGAACCGACCAAGCCTGTTGGTCATGCCTTCAACACGCAATGACACAAGGTTTGGTGCCAACACCTCTACATGACCCAGGCGGAACGCTACAGCCGGCGGGTTGTTCGAATCTCACCTTCACCGGCGCTAGCGTCGATATTCAATTCCTTAGCCTCATGGCTGTGCGCACCGCGATCGCGACATTGTGCGCAGGGGCGCAGAACGGATATCCCGATGTGGACTGGAACGTGGCAATCGCCACGCTTCGCTCGCCCGATGGCCAGCTTATCGCGCCGCGATGGGAAGTCCAAACTATCAGGCGTCACTCAGATTGCCACAATGAACAAGCTCATAAACGTGATCTGGCTACCCGGACAGCTGCATGATGAGATGAGCATCCTCGCCAGCAACGCATACCCGAATGAAACGGGAGGACTGCTGATCGGGTATGACGCGGGCAACGGGCTCGTCATCACGGCGATCACGGGCCCTGGACCTAATGCTATTCATAAACCGAATACCCTCACTCCGGACTACGCTTACCACGACGCCGAGATCGAGCGCATCTACAGTGAATCAGGTCGCCGCCATACCTATTTGGGTGATTGGCATTCCCATCCGGATGGCGGCTCTATGTTAAGTTCAAAAGACAAACGGACACTGCGAGCAATAGCCGAATACCAGCCAGCGCGGGCGCCGTCGCCGATCATGGGAATCCTGGATGGAGGCCCACCTTGGCGATTTGCCGCGTGGCGACATTTTCCTAGGTCGCTACGTATGCGCAGGTTGTTTGACCGATACGAGCAAATGATACTGATTCCGTAAGGAAGACTTGGCCGTGAGTAGGTGTTATCGAGCGCCAGAGTTACGACAAATTGAATTTGCTTTTCGACGAAAATTCACCTAACTACTGTCGTCACGATTGCCCCTTCGATCGCGGAGGGATTTGCGTGTAATCGGGATGTCACGATCGAGAGATTGGAACTGCGAAACGTTTGCGACTTGGCTAACCAAAGGTAAGGCCGAAAGCGCGCAAGTCAATGGCGTCGTATTCGTCGCTGCGGCGACAGCTCTTCTTGCAGCTATCCGGTAATCGCGATTGCTGCAGGTGGCGCCTTGAAATCGTGCGCGAAATCCCCATATCCGCAGTAAGGGCACCCGGATAATTAGAATCAGTTCCTGGGTATTCTAAGCTTGGAGAATGGTCCCTGGACGATGCGACCGTCCAGGGACCGTGACCGCGCGGTTTAGGCACAGTCTAGCGAACAGGGGCCGAATCATCGTCGGAGCCTGGGATAAAGTCAAGCCGTCAGCCACATCCCCTAGCGTAGTCCAATCGCAGAGAGGAGGTGAAGAAAAATGGTTGACGACCTGAAAAATCGTGGTCCGCAAGACCGGTCGCGAGTCAACGTCAATGAACCCTGGGAAGTACGCTATTGGTGCGGGCACTTTGGATGCACTGAGGGGCAACTTCGTGCAGCCGTCGCGGCCGTTGGGGTTTCGGCTGACGCTGTGCGCCGTCGCTTGGGCGGCAAGTAAGTCGTAGTACCGATGCGGAACGAGCGTGTAGCTTGTTCCGCATTGCGTCAATAATCCTCAAAGGTAATCTTGTCTCTAAGAAATCCCAACTGACTTTCTGAATGCACATCGCAGCTCGTGTTTCGCGAGAGGAAAGTAACCCGCAGGATTCAAGGTTTGACGAACCGCACCCCGATCACCGGGTGAATCTCCCGAAGCGTGGCCGCATGCATGCCCTTTTCCCCTCGTGGGGGCGTCGCCAACGTGCGCATCATCGAAGAACAAGCCGCCGGTAAATTCTATGTAGGGTGCGTGCTGCAAAACGCTGCCGGTGCTGGACGGCTCCTTCTGTTGTAGCAACTTGTCGCGGATCAACTGACGTACGGCGCCAGCCTTCTCGCGCACATACGGGTCCTTGACATAGATCGGATCGTCTTTGGGCACCTCGACAACGATGCAGTTATCGCCCGATGTCGGGCTGTTCGAGATCTGTATGTGGTAATCCCCGTCAGGCTCTCCTACTACAAGGTACACGTATCCGCGAACGGACACAATTTGATCCTCGCCGACGACTAGTCGTCAATTAGGGATCCGATCCGCTGGCGTCAAGTTGAGGAAAAACGCCACTGGCGTTCGGGCCGACGGCCGCTGCCTGGATCGACTTTGGGCAGCGCTATGGGGCCGATTTGTTATATAATCCTCGGTTGCGCCACGAGCCTTTGGACTTGTGCAGCAAGTAGAGGCCTCCCCCTTCCGAGCCCCCGGAAACCGGCCATAACTGTAACATATTGAATTTTCTAATGTTCTCAATAGACATCTGAGGCTAACACTAGATTTAGCTGTCAACAGATATCGCGAGTACTACATGTTGCGTATTTTTGATATAAAGTTATATAATTTTAATGTGAGTAATAGAGGAACAGATAAGTGCCCAAAGATAAGTGCCCGATTTCAGTACTCGTGGACGATGACTTAGACCGCACGGTTCGTTTGTACATGAAAGCATCAGGTAACAAGTTAGCGGAAGTGGTTCGTCGCGCCCTTGAAGGACATGTTCGGCGTGAACTTGAAATTAACGCGGGCGTGAGGGAGAAGTATGATCAGCTTACGGCTGAATACCTAGCTTCTTCAAAAGTTCTTTCTCTCGTCGCACATAGGAAGCCTAGGAAAAAGGCTGAGTCGGGCAGTCAGAATGACGGTCGAGTATTAGGAGATAAAACTCTATGATGACCTCTAATATGAAAAGAAAAGAAAAGGTAATTCTGGCGATCTGCAAGTCCGGAAGACTCGATGCGATTGTCAGTGCTCTCTTCGAAAGCAAGTATCCGAAGAAGCTTTACGTATTGTCAGAGGTCAAGAATCGTGGTCTAACAAGTAAAGCAATCGTCAAGACCGGACGAACGGATGACTGTGACCTAGTTGCTAAGTTCGCTTCTGAAATTAATCCTGATTTTGTAGTCATCGGACCAGAAGAACCCCTTGCAGCGGGGGTGGTCGATCGGCTCGCTACTATGGGGATTCCCAGTGTTGGGCCCACACAAGCGCTAGCAAAGATCGAGTGGAGCAAAGCATTCGCTCGACAGCTTCTGTCGGAAAAGGGAATCCCTGGCAATCCAGAACATCAGGTCTTTCATTCCATGACTGGTGTGGAAGCGTATCTACGTACTTTGGGCAGTTTTGTAATTAAGCCTGACGGGCTAACTGGCGGCAAAGGTGTACAGGTTTCCGGGGAGCACATTAAAACGATTGATCAAGCAGTTTCGTATTGTCGTGAACTGTTCGAGGCAAAGCAGCCAGCGATAATCATAGAGGAAAAGCTCGACGGTGAAGAGTTTTCCTATCAGTCGTTCTGTGACGGGAATCATGTTGTTCATACTTTTCCGATTCAAGATCACAAGCGCGCCGGTGACGGCGATACCGGTCTAAACACAGGCGGAATGGGTTCATATTCGTGTGAAGATCACCTGCTGCCATTTCTTAATCCAGACCATATCAAGCAAGCAGGCAACATTAACTCACTTGTAGCTGCCGCTCTCAATGAGAAAGGCCTCAAGGAATCAGGCGTGCCATACAAAGGAATTCTGTACGGCGGGTTTATGGTCACCAAGAAGGGGCTTCGCCTCATCGAGTACAACGCACGATTTGGCGATCCAGAGATCATGAATGTTCTGCCTCTTCTCGAGACAGACTTCATTGACGTATGCGAAGCAATAATTCAAGGGAATCTCAATTCGTTGTCCATCTCCTTCAAGAAGAAGGCGACGGTCTGCAAGTACATAGTGCCAGACGGATATCCTAGTCACCCAGTCAAGGGTCTTGCTATTGGGAATATTCCTGAGGCGAGTGATCATTTACGCGTCTACTATGCAGCTGTTAATGATGGGCCAAATGGTTCGTTACTCATGACAGGCTCCCGAGCGTTAGCGGTAGTTGGTATCGGTGACAGCCTCGCGGAAGCCGAAAAGCTAGCTGAAGATGCCGCCTGCAGAATTACTGGCCCCGTTTTTCACAGACGCGATATCGGAACCGGACGGCTAATTCAGCGTCGGATCGATCATATGAAGGCTGTTGTAGCAACAAGCAACAAAAGACAGCCAAAGATACGCCAAGCCGCTTAATGACTGAGAGCGTAAAATTAGCGAGTGGCGATCGTGTGATTTTGTGCGTCAGCAGCGCAAGCGGTGTTTATGCCGGCCCTCATGCACGCACCCGCGAAATCATTAGCTCCCTCGGACTTGAACCTCTTATATATGAAGGCGTTCGGCTGAGCGTTCGGGAGGGTTCATTGGATCGCGAGATACGAGACGATTTCTATAGTGCACACCTGAAAGTAATTCTGCTTGATGTAAAGCAAGGAGAGCCGCTATCAGACAATTGGGCGCTTCCAGAAGTAGCGCACATAGATAAGAGGCAACTTCTGGTCTACGCTTCGTCCAATGTAACGCCCGACGAGATCAAAAGACTTAATCTGCCTGTAAATGTGATGCTCGTTGGCGGCGAGGAAGAATTTGTTGGTCTACTTCGGAATCAACTCAGTCAGCTAATGCGCTGACTGATTATCTCGTTTCACCTCACTGCACTGGGTGGCAGTAGAAGGTGGTAGGAAATGCCTCTCGGATACGTTTTATCAGCGGCCCCAGCTCGCTCGGCGACGAGACCGCCACATTCAGTCTCGTCACATACCGCGCGCTCGTGAAGTACCGGGCTGGCCATAACCTGCCCCCGAGTGGATACTTTGGTTCGCTTAAAAGGAAACCTCAGGGACGCGTTGCTCTTTCGCAACGCGTGCCCATCACGCTTAAAGCACTGAAACCAAAGGAAACCGATTTTGAGCCACAGACCTTGGGGGAGCACGTCAGAAGGCGGCGGCTGGAACTAGGGCTGACCCAAAGGCAGGCAGCCGAGCGGCTAGGCGTCAGCCCCTGGACGGTCCTTAACGGCGTAAGTCTCTGCTTATCAGATTACCGGCCGAATCCGGCGATCGGGGCCTTGGGAAGGGTAGAGGTACACCAGAAAATGGCGTACTATTTTTGCCAATAAGGCAGACTGGAGGAAAACGAACCATGAAAATTCGAAACATCAACGGCACCAGCGCCAACGCATCCAAGTGTGGAAGTTGGCTCGACCACTGGAAAAAGTTTTCCGGTCAAGCAGTCCCCGCTTATTGCCCGGAGAAGTCGTGCACTGAAAAGCAGTTGGTCGGCGCCCATGATCAAAAGGGCAATTCGACTGACAATAGCTGGTACATTCTCCCGCTTTGCAAGACCCACAATGCTACCGGGAAATCAATTGACGTAAGTGACAACTATAAGTTGGTTTCTGCAAGCGTCAGTCAAACTTGCGGGTAATGACTGACGGCTACGGCGGTCGCGCGAGAGCGCGACCGGGAACACCGTCTGTGACCTGGTACCTGCAAGGCACAAAAAAGGCGAGCTTTCGGGGTTTGTAGGACTGTGGGGCCAGTAATGGGACAGAGCGCAGGTGATTGATTCTTGTTAAATCGTTTTCAAGTCAACCAATAGGCTTGAATTATAGTTTGAATTGCAACACGCCTTTTTGAATACCGCGCAGGGCGTACGCCAGCCAAGACACTCGCGTGGCGTGTGGTTCATGAAGTCCGCCACTTCGTCGAGTTCTTCTTGAGACACCATACCAAGGTCGGAACCTTTTTCATACACGCGTCGCACTCGTTCGTTGCTGTTTTCATTTGTGCCGCGCTCCCAAGGCGCATGCGGATGGGCGAAATACACAATGGCTCCGGTGTCCCGCTCGATCATTTTCCAGATTGCAAAGCCCGATCCACGATCATACGTGATGGTCTTGGCGCCCTTGAGCCGGCCGTCGTCCTTGATGGCGGTGTGAATCGCATCGCACCCTTCGTTCGATATCTTGTGCAAGATCTCGTATCGACTCGCACGGTCGGTATGGGTGAGGACGGCGCCATTTCTCCCGCGCACGGTATCGCCTTCGAAATCGCCGATGCGAGTTCGCTCTCGAATGATGTCGGGGCGTTCATCGATTGGCCGAACGAGTCTCGTCCAACCTTGTTTTGCTTGGCGTTTTGAGCCATACCGTCTCCGCTTCTTCCCATGCCGAGGCAGACGCTCTTTCAAATCGGGACGAGCGCGGTCGAGCCAGGCGTATATCGCCTCGTGCGTGATGCCAAGCAGATGAGCGATGACTTTCGGAGAGACGAGTGGGTGGAGCAAGGCCTCGGTGCAATCAGCAAGCGGTTCATTGTTCTCAAGAAGCCGACAGTCTCTCTTCGAGAGGCGTCTCCGTTCTCTCGCGAGGATATCTGCATGCGTCGCATGGTACCCATCCTTCCAGGGATTCCTCTTTAGCTCTCGCCCGACGGTCGAACGGTGGACGCCGAGACTGCGAGCGATATCTGCCTGTGTATATTCCTCTCGCAGGAGCGCTGCTAGCGCACACCGCTCTTCGCGGTTAATGTGATGGTGCATACCCGTATGGTGGTTAGGTTGTTCAACACTCCTAGCGTACCTGCGGGTATGCGCTTTTCAATGCTTCAGGAGTTGTTGCGTTTCAAGGGAGAATTCAGCAGGGCATTCGAAAAGAATGATGATCGCATGCCGATCGTACTGTCGCAATTGGCCGACCAGTGGCCTAATTGTAAATTGACCGATGTGGGTAAGGCATTAGAAGAGCTGAAATCGACTCCTGACGACGCGATCGCTTTTCCCCGGGTAAATGCCCGCAGGAGTAATACTTGAAATCAGGAACCGGAATTGATCAAGACGCTTTATGGTCAGAATGCGCAGAAGCACTCAGCGAAACTGTTCCGCGAAGCAAAATATGTCAAACAACTTTATGTTTCGCTTTCTTGTCCGGTGGCAACTTGATGGTCTTTGAATAGATTTCATCCACAGCGATTTTTAGAAGCTCTACCTTGTACCCATATCCCCGTAATATCTTAGTCGTGTTGTTTAGGTTAACCCGCGAAAAGAATGGCAAATAAAGCTTGTCCTCCTTCGCATCACTGATGACTGCATAAACGATCGTAAATTCATCTTGCGCCGGCCTTGTGTCGATACGGACCAAACCTACAAATGGCGCGGTCAGCTGTTCCCGCACCTTCTTTCTGAATTCGGCGTCGATCTGAATTAGCTGACCGGAGACAAAGCCTTGCGCGAAAAGATGACTAAAGACGTTGGATTTTCCATAGACCTTGACGTGAATAAGCTCTCGATCGATGGAAAGTAAATCGCAGATTTCAATCTGTCCATGGCCGCCGCCGTGCATCACCTTTTTGGTATCGTCGAGCAGCGCGTAGCGAGCTGGCTCGGTAGCGGCGATACTGGCGTTATAGGCGCCCTCACCGCCACCTTTGTACTCTGCTAGCTTCAACTTCGATGCTGGTATCTTGGCAAAGTCAGCATCAGTTTTAGCAACGAAGTCGGTTGCCACGCAAAACCATTTTCCGTCATTTAGAATGAATTTACTGCCACCAAAATCCATCTCCGCGTAAACGCATTTGAAGACAGACCATGATTTGAAAACCTTTTTATGGTCCGCATCGGCACATTCAACTTTGCGTTGCCGCAGCAAATCGAGCGTCAGAGGTGTATCGGGTTTGACGGTCTTAAGGAATCCTTCCAGGGTGATATCCGGGTGCATCTGTCCGCGCCCATGTGTGTACATGAATCCGGCCACAGTGTTCCATTCAATAATCTCCGGAATTGAGAGCCAAACACCGTCGAAGGACCTCGCCGCGAGTTTTGTATTCAGCGCCGCTTCCAACGTATCGATCATGGCGGCGCTCTTCGTAATTGAGATGTTATTCACCCATTGATAGTCTTGGGCACGCAGATCGGACTCGAACTTCCTCCTGTACTCATTTAATAAGAATGGCAGATCTGAAAGGTCCATCCTGACAGCAACCGACAGCGAATCGCTTCCCGTCATTCGAACGCCAAGGGCCTGATTTAATGGCGCGCCGACGATTGCTTTCAACATGTCCTGTTCAACGTCGAGACCGAACTGATCAGGCGTCGTTTCCTGAGCGGACTGAATTCTTGTATGGCTCTGGATCGCATCTAACGATTGGACATCGACGCAACGAAAGCTTTTTGGATCCACCGAATTGAGCGCGCAGAGAAGTCCAAACCGCTCTTCGGAAACATCGTCTTTAATTAGGAAGCGCCCACCCTGTCCAAAAGCTAGCGCAAAATACCTGCCATTGACATTGATCAGAAATACGGCCGAGATGCCACGGACTGCCAACGTATTAATGTCAATGTATTCGTTGAACAAGGCGGCCCACTTTGGCGGCGATGGAGGAGTTTTCCGAACGAAGAGCTGACCGCTGTCAGAACCTGCAATCTGCACATCGACAGGAGGTTCGCATGAATCCGTGTTCAGGATTGACTCTGCGTCGGTGTAAGCAGGTTTAATGAGGAAGATGCTGAGGTGATTTAGCTTCTTCTCGATGGCCATGTCACGCTCTCCTGACGACTGATCTGGTTATGGTTCTTATGTTTGACCAATTTTCGAACAAGGCCAATCAAATGTTACCGCCCTCGCCTCACTAACGTTGCTTACCAAGTGACCGCGCAATTACTGCCGCGATCGCCTGCCGTCGCGCACCGGCTTCCTTCGGGTCCACCACCTGCTGTACGGTACGTACCTTATACCCGCGCACGGTTTGCTCCGTGGGCTGCGGTGTCTCTCCCAGCGAATCGAGGTATTCGGTTAAGCGCTCTGGCACGATATATCGCACCTTGCCCTGCTCGCTCTCGTCTAGATTCTCTTCGACGAACTTTGCAAGGGCTTTGATGTGCCGTTCGTTGCTCGCGACCAATATGACCTCGGTGTAGCCGGCGGCCAGGCACTTCTCGACGTTTCCAAGCTCATGGTCCTGATTCGTCGTTACCGATATCTCGCACGCAATCCGACTCGCGCCGCGGATTAGCGACACGTCAACGCGGCCGGCGCCGTCAAGGATCGTTTCCTCAATCGAGGCCCGGAATCCCCGCTCTTCCGCAAGCTGCTTAAATAGATGCTGCAAGTACTTGTGCTGCTGACCGCCCCGGCCTGACTGCGCGGGCTCCTTTCTAGCCGGCGGCGCCTTTTTCTTGGCCTCAGGTCGGGCCGCGGCGGATGCCGGCGCGGTAACGACCGGCTCCCGCAGGACGGGGGCGACTTCCGGCTGTGAATCAATCACCGCCTCCACTGGCATCGGCGGTGTCGCCACTGTTTTAGGTTCACGGGGCGCGCGGACTGTTGCTGGCTGAGGCGGGGCAGCGAACGGAACGTCCGCGGGTAGAACTGGGAGAGCACTGTAGACGGCTCGATTCTTTTCCAAGAGAAGCCGCTGCTCGGATACATCCATTGTCGGGAGCGATTCGACATAGCCCAACGGGATATGCACTGAGAGGGCTTTCGCTGTGAAGTTGCGAACATGGCATGCAAATTCCGTGTAGTCGCGCCCTTTCTTCTGGGACATCAAGAATTCGGCGGTGCACCGCAGTTCCGAGTCGAGCACGTTTGCGTCCTTCGCGCTCACACCGCCCGCGAATTTGATCGAGGTGCTCGCCAGGACACTTGAGCGCAGGCCGGCGCCCAGCTGGTCGAGGTTCTGGTGGGCAAAGATGAGGCCGACTCGGTACTTCCGGGCCTGGTGCAAGAGATTAGAGATATTTTCGTCGAAATAATCCTGAGCTTCGTCGATGTAGACGAAGCTTGACCGGCGCTCATGCGGGGGGAGTGCCGCGCGCTGCACGGCAGCTTGAGCGATCAAGGCGATGAAGAACCGGCCGAAGATGGCCGAGCCTTCCTGGCCCAGAAGGTCCTTGGCCGTATTGATGAGAATGATCTTGCCTTGGTTCAGCAGTTCGAAGATATCGACCTTGTTTTTGGGGTGCGAAAACATCCGCTCAAGGGATGCGTTGCTCATCACGCCCCATAGGCGGGTGAGAATCTGCTTCTTGGTCTCGTTGAATTGCCGGTCGAAGAACCGTGTTGCATAGAAACTCCGCGCCGTCCCGGTGAGCTTCTCCATATAGGGACGGAACCGTTCCCCATCCTCCATAAGCTCCCGGAGGGTATGGATCGTCGCGTCGGGTATCTCGATCAGCAGTCGCGCGAGGTACCGGAAGATGAGCCCCTGGCGCTGCGTCAGCTCGGCGCCGAGCAATGCGCCGAAGAAGTATTCATACAGCTCGACGGTGGCGTTGAGTATCTTCTCCCGGTCAACCGGCGCGTAGCCGCTCAAGCGGTCACGGTTGAAGTCGAACATGTTGAGGCACACGGGGTGCTCAACGTCGTTCGGATCGACAAGCACGAACCGCTCGGCCAGGCTCTCCGCGGCGCCGGGGTTGAAATACGCCAGCCGGGAAATGGTCCGGATGAGGTCGCCCTGGCTATCGAGCACCACGACCGAGCGGTTGTCCTCCATTGCCCGCACCAGATCGTGGTTGATAAGGAACTGCAGGAGCTGCGTCTTGCCGTGTCCGGTGCCGCCGACAACGTGTGTGTGCTCGAACCGTGCGGGGAAGGGAATGGCGAACGGCAGCGGACTGTGAAAGAACTGAAGAAACGGCGTTCCCTGCAAGTACGCCTGAATCAGAAACTCCGGGGATTTGTTCTTGTGGTTGCTTGGAAAGATGGCCTTGCCGGCCGACTCGTGTCTCTTCTCCAGCGGAATCCCTGAGGCTCGAAGCGCGTTGTCATCGAACCGCTCGCGCAAACGATCGAATAAATGAGCGTTTGAGACATCATCGTCGAAGAAGGTGATCAACAGCCGATCGAGAACCTCCGGCAGGTTGTCGCAGAGGTCATACGCCCTGGCTTCCGGCAGCACGACCGAATCGTCGGCGGCAACGCCCTTTTCATCAATATCCGTGAACGCCGATAAAGGGAAATATTCGAGCATTCCCGAGAATGCGTAGACAAGTTTGTCGCGCCAGATCGTCAGCAACCGGTCCTGGTCGGCAAGGAACCGCAGTTGTCGGTTCAGTATCGCCCGTACGAGGACGCCCTCTTCAAGCGTGAGCTTTGCCAGAGCCGCTTTATCAGGCAGCTCGACGAGAAGTCCATCAAAGTACAGCAGGCTCTTGATGGTTCCCCAGAGCATCTCTCCGAGCGGAATCGATGGCGTAACGCCCCGTTTCTCGCAGATCTCGTGGATGAGATCAATGAGAAAGTTGCCAAGCCGTTTTTCGTCCGCGAAGGGAGAGTTGCTACGGGCCTGGGAGACTTGCGTGCAAAGATTGACGGTATCTTGAAGCTCGCGCTCGCGAGCCGTTCCAGCGAACAGGTCGAGAACCCCGTTCCACAAGTTCGAAGCCACGTTACTTCAGCTCGATCACTTCCTCGCCGCCAAATGAGGCAGCCGCCTCAAGCACGTTCTTGAAGGTCTGGGCAGCTTCCTTGATCTGCTCCTCGACCGCTAGCATCTCGATGATATCTTTGCAGTCGATTTTCTTTCCGCCCGCCAAATCATTGACCGACACCGAGATATTCATCATCTTGAAGGCTACGCGCGAGGCCAATCCAAGAAGACCGCTGCCACGCTCAGTGAGCTTGTCCCGCTCATAGAGCATCGTCTCCCCTAGCTTGTATTTATTGATGTTGCTCTTCTCCTGTTCGGTGAGCTCCGCCCGGACAGCGAGCGTGAACGTGACTTTGCCAATGAGTCCAGATTTCTGGTCCCGCCGCAGTAGTAGCTTCATTGTCCCCTCCTCAGGGTGTGGTTTAGCCGCTACCGTACTCCAAAAGCGACCTGACCCGCCTAGACCCAATGGCCTAGGCCATTTAATTAACCGGCTAGACCGTTTGGATGAAGCGCGGTCGCCCTGAAGGGACGGTTCACAACATTGTCCACCGTTGTTGACGTAGTTGTTACGTTTGTTAATGTGATTATAAATGGAAGAAATAATAACTATAAGAACATCCGGTGGGCGATCAATTGAAGGGACGCTGTCATTTGTCAAGAAAGAATCCGACCTGACAATATTTGTTCACGGCCTTTTCGGTCATCCCAACGAACACATCTTCTACAATACGAGCAGAATTTTCCGACACCGTGGGTTATCTACATTTCGCTACGCTCTACATGATCAAACGTCGTGTGAACAATTCACCATTTCTCAGTGGGCACGTGATTTAGAGGAAGTGGTTAGATATTTTCTTTCCGAGTTTTCGACGATTAATCTTGTAGGCCATAGTCTTGGCGCTATCGTTATTCTCATGTGCGACCTGCGGCAGGTGGGTCGAGTAGTCTTTTGGGACCCTTCAAGGAATGCTGCCGATGTCGTTTCTCTCGCCCAATACAATCCGGTACTTGACTCTTTCGTGTTTGAGAACGCGTATCGAATACTAGTGCCAAAGGAAATGGTTGTCGACGCGAAATGCCTACCAAAAGTGGAAATGTTGGTTAAGGAAGTTCGCAATCCAATTAAGATTATTACAGCTGGTAAAGGTGGGTTTTCTTTTGCCAAAAGCTTGTACTTTGATAACGCAAATGTGCCAAAGTGTTTCATGAATTTACCGAATTCAAGCCATTGGTTTGACGAAAATGGCATCGAAGAAACGCTAATCAGTGAGACATTAGATTGGTTGTTGCGCGACCGGCGCATTTCATCGATCGAGACTGTCACATAGAGTTTTTGTGATTGGAAGTCCGGTAAGCTCTTCTATCCACAACCAGTGTCCTTGGGAATTGCACTCCAAGAATACGGATTCCTCTTGAGGTGTGACGATAATATCGATTATTCCAAACGTAAGCCCAAGGTGTTTTACGATGCGTACGCATTGTTCAGACAAGTTAGCGCTAATATTTGTCATTGTATGCGGTGTCTGGGAAATTGCGTAATTTCTCCAGTCAATTTTCGTCGCATTTGCTTGCTGTGACTCTATTTTGCAAGCTAGTACGGTTTCACCAATAACGTGCAATCGCAATTCATACTCCTTTTCAATATATTCCTGGAATAAGCACGGCGATGAATAGAGGTCTTCGTTACGAAGTGTTTCGGCGTCAACAAGCTGAGTAAGTAATCGTTGCCCATCCAATCGCACCCCTAACAGTGGTCCCGATTTAACGACTATGCGCGTGTGTCTTCCAGCTAGCGCTCGCGCTTCCTCAATATCATTTGTAAATATCGTCTCGGGAACCCGAAGACCATTGAGTTTAGCTATATGCAACTGACGAGCTGGAGAGGCGGCTGCTCGCGAGTGCTGCGGACCATTAAACCAGATAGCAGTATCTAGCGAATGTTCGAGCCAATCAATTGCGTTTCGCCATGCGGAAGCGTGTAGCTGCCAATCAAGGTCATCGTATGCTATCGAACTGAAAGGTCCAACGGTCGCATGGTGAACGAATACCGCGCGTACCTTAGAACCTTGAAGCGAGTGTTGTTGAATGGGCAATGTGCAAGTGTGGTCGCCACGTAGCGTTAATAGATAACTATCAGAAGTTACACTGTCCATATTCAATCGGGATACATCGCATCCTCGAAGTAACAAATTCCTTTCTACAGCATTTGCGTGGGTGTTGGCGCCAGTGGAAATAATTAGAACGGCCATACTTATATGAATGTATATCTCAGGCGACTGGCGTAAAGCCGATAGCCTGCCGCGGCATAGAAATTCTCGATTGCTACTTCTGGTATCGCTGAAACTCGGATATCGTAGCAAGAGAGTGAACGAGCCAGTTCCCTTACTTCCTGAAGAAGCTTAGTGCCGATACCCTGTCGTCGCGAAGATGATTCAACAAAGAGCGCCCACAGCTCGAATGTGGCCATCGAATGAAAGGGTGTGTACACTGAGGCCCCGGCGGCAAACCCAATTGGCTTTGCTGCTAGGTCGAAGGCGACCAGAATTTCGGATTGTGATCGCTCAATCCGAGCTGCAAGCTCCGCCGGCCTCATTTCCTCCTGGTTAAACAGTTTCCAGAGGGAGGACAGATCGTCAATTATTTGTTGCGGCGCATTGTGCGCAATGCGCCTAATTGTTACGCCGGCTGATGTCGCTTGCACCGGCAGTTAGCGTTCTTGGAATATCTATTGCTGAAGCGTCTAATCTTCGCCGTTTTCGGTGGAATATTCGGTCGTCGGACTGTGACTATTTAACATGGCAACATCCACTATCACTTCAGGCTGCCACGACCATTGTTTGTTGACGTCCAAACCGTGCTCCGGCACGGCTTCAACGAAGCGTCGCAGGAACGACAATTGACGATTGGATTCCATGTTTGCCTCCAAGCAAGAATCACGATTAAAGTCTGGTCCTATCTTGGGTCGGTGTCAAGTAATCCCCAATTAGCCTAATCCCCAATTAGCCCCTCAGGCGATTTAGATACTTTAAACGACTGTGGGGATACCAAGTACGGTAATGTTGTGGATAACTGCATCAAATCCAAGTCGTAGCGTACCCTAACGAATTTCAGAATTGGACATACTGTCTGGATGAAGCGTCGTCGCGCTGAAGGGGTTGCTCGGTGTCCCGTCGATCATGAGCTTGAGATAGATGTCATGGTTAGCAAGGTTCATGAGGTCGAGAGGCTCGAACACCGGGTCATATTCGCGGGCGATCATTCCGGCATCCTCCGGACCCAGGCGAAAGGAGATGAGGGTGCCGACGTTCCCGAGCACGGCGTGCTTCACCTCGGGTTCCAGTTGAAAGAGATGCTGGTGAGAGAGCACCAGGCCGACATGGAACTTACGCAGCTCCGAGACCATGTTCGCCACTGACAACGTGGCGAAGCTCTGGAATTCATCGATCACGATGATGTGGTCAGCACGTCGTGACTCGTCCGTATCGGCCCGGCTGAAGGCCGCGAGGCCCAGGGTTGTCACCAAGAGCGCGCCGAGCACGTTCGCGCTGTCCTCGCCGAGCCGCCCTTTGGCGAGGTTCACAATGAGAATCTTGCCTTCATCCATGATCTGCCGGAAATGGAGGTCAACCAGTTGGCCGGTGAACATCCGGTAGAGGTGGGGATCGGCGAGAAATGCGCCGACCTTGTTTTGAATCGGGGCGATTGATTCCTGCTGATACCGCGGATTGTATTTCGGATATTCCTTGGTCCAGAACGCCTTCACCTGGTCGTTCTTCACCCGGGCGAGCACCTGTCTCCGGAAGGGCAGGTCGGAAAGGATTCGCAGAATGTCCGGTAGCGTCGCGTCCCCGCACTCAATGAGGGCATAGAGGGCGTTTCGGAGGATGTGCTCCATCCTCACGCCCCAGGCATCCCCCCAGAGCTTCTTAAACGCTTCCATGAGGCCGGCGGCGGCCAGGGGGATTCTGTCCGCCTGAACTCGCCGCAGGGGATTGTATCCATAGGGTTGTGAGAGGTCCGGGGCGTTCAGATAGACGAGGTCACGCTGGCGCCACGGTGGAACGTTCGCGACGAGCCGCTCGGCGAGATCCCCATGCGGATCGATCACCGTCACCCCGCGCCCGCGCATCATGTCCTGGAGAACGATGGTTTCCAGGAGTGTTGTTTTCCCCGTACCAGTCTTGCCGATCGCGTACGTATGAAAAAGGCGGTCGGGCTGTTTGATGCCGAACCTTCGGTGCGGCAGGCGCCCGTTGGTTGTTCCGAAGTATGAAATGTCTGGGTTCCCGGGCATGTGTTCAGCGTAGGCGCAGGCAGGAAGAGAGACACGAGGGCAATACGTGCCTCGCTGGCACGTTCTCACCCCGTGTGTCTTCAATCGGTATGCCTAACTATGAGTGTCGGATTGTTCTTTATGAAAGGAGTCCGACATGGAACCTGTTTTGTTAACTGACTTGGAGCTTCTCTCGCTTCTTATGGGGGAGAAGACCGCAGTACGTCTCTATCACGGAAGTTTGCTATCGCTCTGTGCCGCGGGGGCGACTGAACAAGAAACGCATCCGAGGATTGTTGCTGCCTTGGAACTCGCAAGGCGCGCGCTGAAAGAAGAATTGAAACGCAGCTCTGTACTTTCAAGTCCGTCTGCGGTGCGCGATTACATCCGGCTGCTCTTGATCGGAAGGGAGTACGAAGTCTTCGTTGTACTTTTTCTCGACGCGCAGAACCGCGTCATCGAAGCCGAAGAGCTGTTCCGCGGCACGCTAACGCAAACCTCGGTGTACCCGAGGGAAGTGGTCAAGCGAGCACTTCGGTTCAACTCATCCGCTGTGATCTTTGCCCACAACCACCCTTCAGGTGTTGCGGAGCCGAGCCACGCCGATGAAGCCCTCACGCAAGCGCTTAAGCAGTCGCTTGCACTGGTCGATGTAAAGGTACTCGATCACTTCGTCGTGGCCGGTACCGCGTCGATCAGCTTTGCGGAAAGGGGTTTGGTTTAGGAATCACGAACAGCAAAGGTAGCCTACCGACCGGTAGGCTACCTTCTTGCCCCGATAAATGGACGAAGCCCAGTGGCCATTAAATAATGGATACCTGTTCTCATGCCATTGACATCCTCCCATGCGTACCAAATAATGGGGTTGATCCTCGGACCGGCGGGTTATGCTCAACCCACACTTGTAGGCGGAGGCGCTGAGCATGCCCCATCGAAGAGGGTTGGCTACGAGTGCATGTCGCGGACAGGATGATCTTGCAGTCGAAATGCAGGGCGAAAGAGGTACACCCCTCTAGGTTGGTAAGGCGGCTACCCCTTACCGCAGTAAACCTACCACTCCCCACGAGAGGTGCATGGATATCTCGGAGAGAGTACCAACGATTCCAATCGAGGTCTCTCGACCCGGCAAGTACCGAAAGGAATAGGCCGGGTTTTTCATAGTATAGATTGAACTCGAATTTCCAAGAACGCGTACCGCTGTATTTTGCGCAGTAACCCGGCTTCGTTCGAATTTCTCGTGCTAGCGGTGCTGCAGTCATGAAGGGAGAATTGATATGGCCAAAGGGGAAAAGGAAGTGAAGGAGGCGGCATCGCCTTCGCAACTCAGTCTAGTCTCTCTGGAGCAACGGACAACCGACGAAGAACTTCTGAAAACAGAGAAGACTTTTCGTATTGCTGTGACGGGCGATGTGTTCGTTACGCAACTTGAGCGCAAAATTATAGATACCCCTCATTTCCAACGACTTCGCGGTGTGCGTCAGCTTGGTAGCGTGCAGCACGTCTATCCGACCGCGTTGCACACGCGCTTCGATCATTCGCTTGGCACGCTTGCGATGGCGCAGAAAATGATTCAGGCGATTAGGAACAATACGGGTAGTGAAGAAGCTGAACGACGCATCACGCTGAAGCAAGAGATTCTTGCGCGTCTTTACGCCCTGCTTCATGACATAACGCATGTACCATTTGGACACACAATTGAGGATGAACTCCACTTATTGCCACGACATGATGAGAACCCCGACCGAATTCTGAAGTTCTTAGGGCCAGATAGTTTCATTGGACAAATTATCCAGAGGGATATTGGTTCGGATGGTTACGACCGGTTTATGCGCATCTACCTCTGGGACGATAAGCCGGAGAAGCAGATCAAACGGTCTAAAGAAAAAGTGTGGGAACCTCTAAAGGACTGGTTGGTAACAGATGCACTCAATGACGATATTTTTATTCATGATCTAGTTAGCAACACCGTTTGCGCTGATTTACTGGACTATGTCATGCGGGATAGCTACTTTTGCAATCTTGGGATTGGTCTTGAGTATCGGTTCATTAATTTTCTCTACCTGTCCAAACCCAACGGTAGCGAGTTTCGGCGCACCTTCGTACGCTTGTGGAAGGGACGGCATCATGTTCCCCGCCGGGACACAATGACTGATCTCGCTCGCCTCCTGGAGGCGCGATATATGATTGCGGAGCGAGCGTATTTTCACCACACTAAACTAATTAGTGGTGCGATGATCGGTCGGGCTCTGCAGGAACAGAAGCTCGCAGGTTTCTTGAGAGAAGAAGATCTCTACACACATACCGACGACACCTTGCTTCATGCGCTTTGCAGCAGCAAAGCTGACGTTGTGTCAAAGATGGCGACAGCGGTGCGAGATCGAGTTCTTCACAAAGTAATAGGTCAACCATACCGTAGTTCGGCATTCGACACGATTGGCCTTGATGATATTGAGGCCAGCCCGAAAGAAACCGCAGTTGCTACCCTTGGAGATGCTGATAATCGCAGGGCCATTGAGAATGAGCTTGCGGAGAAGATTGGTGCGGAGCACGGCGATGTGTTGATTTACGCGCCTACGCTCGACATGAATCCGAAGGCAGCCGATATGAATGTTCGATGGTCTAAGATGGACATGAAATTGCGTGAGATCGATGACCCGGTCGTAAGGCCGCGACTGGAGCAAATCATCAAGTCGCACCATATGTTGTGGGGTATCCACATACTTGCGACGAAAGCAATTGCAAATGACAGCGAGCGCAGCGCTTTACTCACAAATGCTTTCGAAACGGAATTCCTTTGCGCTCACCGCGACCGCGATACTCGAAAACACGAACACTGCAAGAAGTTAATCGAATTTGCACTAAAAAACGATAATTATGACTTGACAGGGATAACATACGTTGAACTTGCCAAAAGAATAGGCGCTGCGGCCGGCGCCTTGGCAACAACTGCCAGAGACGGTGGTGACTTTAAGAAACGGGTTAAGCAAGCCATCGAGCGATTTATTCGAATATAGACACGTATGATCTTCCCAAGTACTAGGGCGTGTTCACAATCAGGTGATCCATACGCATACACAGGCGAGCATGATTATGGCGGCGAAATGACGATCGAGTTTTTCGTATCGGGTAGCGATGCGTCGGAATTCCTTGAGCCGCCGGAACAACCGCTCGATGAGATTGCGCGCCTTGTAGAGCCGCTTGCTGTAGCGCCGAGGCGCGACGCGATTGGACCGTGGCGGGATGACCGCCTCGGTGCCCTGGTTGTGCAGCAATTCGATGAGCGCGTCGGCGTCGTAGCCCTTGTCGGCGACCACGGCGTCGGCCTGCTCGGCGCGGGCGATCAGCGTGGGCGCTTCGGTAATGTCGGCTTCCTGCCCGCCGCTGAGCGTGAAGGCAAGCGGCTTGCCTTTCCAGTCGGCAAGCATATGCAGCTTGGTGCCCCAGCCGCCGCGGGAGCGACCGAAGCTTTGCGCGCCGTTTTTTTTAGCGCCCCGGCGGCATGCGGATGGGCGCGCACGGTCGTGCTGTCGATGAACACCGCGCGAAGCTGCGGATCGGCGCTCACATGTTGCAGCAGCCCATCCCAGCGTTCGGAGCGTGTCCAGCGGCCAAACCGTACGAAGGTGGTGTGCCAGTTGCCCAGTTCGGCGGGCAAGTCGCGCCAAGGCGCCCCGGTGCGAAGCACCCACAGCACCGCTTCGATGAACAGACGATTGTCTTTGGCGTGGCGTCCCGGGTCGCCGGGTTTGCCAGGCAACAGCGGCTCGATGTGCGCCCATTGGGCGGCAGTCAGTACTTGGCGGTTCATCCTGATCGGTATCCAAAGAACAGGATGTAAACAGATTTCGCGTCAAGTTAACAGCCCCCAGCGCGGGATTTGATTGTGAACACGCCCTAGTGTGTGGAAGGCATGATCCCTGAGTACGTTCTCGACAAAGCATTGGTCGATGAACTTGAAAAGCAGCTAGCTGTGGCCGATTTGCTTAACTGGTTGGACGGTGAAGCGGATCAGCTCGCGCAGCTAGGATTCAGAGAAGATCAGGGGGTTCAGTTTTCGGCTGAATTATTGCGGGCGCGTAATATAGAGGAACTTCGCGCCGGAACGACAGTAATTGGTGAGCATGCCTCCATCGAAGTCGGAACGCGTGGCTACGTTATTCGGCATCGAGATGATCTACCGCGAGACCGCATAAAGTTTTCACTTGCACATGAAATTGGGCACACATATTGGTTTGATGCCCAGAATCTGGGGCAGCCAATCAGTTCGATGCAATGCAACGCGTCTGGTGCCGCGACTATTGAGCATCTTTGCGACTTCTTTGCTGGAGCGTTGTTGCTGCCGAGGCGACAGATGGAGGCGATAGCCGGTGAATTTGCCACATCAGAAATTCCGCCCCTCCACCTAATCTCATTACTCGCCAACGAATTCCAAGTAGCAGATCAGGCTGTGGCGCGTCGGCTCTTCTTCCAGATTCTTCCGCGAAAAGTCGCAATCGTTAAACTAAAGAAAGGCCGGATTTCTTTTCGCTCACCAGCGGCAAGGGATGAATGGCGATTGAGTTGGTGCGCGGTTCCGCGCGATCTGCGCAGCGCGCACTCTATAACGGGGCTTCGTGCCCCGTTTCTAACCAGTAGTCGCGTAATTCCTGATGATATGATTCCGAATCCGGTGGGCGACTGGACGGAGCGTTGCACGATTGACGGCAGATGGTGGGAAGGATTGGTAGCTCAAAGTAAGAAGGAATCGCGAGTGTCATTTAGGTCACGGCCTCCCAAGCGTGGCGCAGATGCTTTTGTTCTTGTAAGCAGGTCATCTGACAATCTATCCTTATTTGAGGAGTCGAACGCTGTGGAATGTATGTATATGGTGTTGCCGCTCGGGTGACAGTCTTCTGGTTTTCCACATCAATGCAGGTCAAACACCGTCTTTTCGGGTAGTCTCAATTTCGACAGTATTCGCGCTACGTTCGACAACGCCGTACCGAATGCACAGTTGCTCCACTTTCGGCTTTTCGGCCGCCGGTACCACGTAAACCCCGTGGCTCTTGTAGGTTGAAAGGCGGAGTCGCTTTCGCAGGATGCCGCCGACGAACCGGTTGGTGATCGGCCTGTCATACTCCTGTCCAAATCGACCGACAAAGGCGGCGGTCACTTCGGAAACGGGAATACTCGCTCGATTTTCTTCCGGGAGCATCTCTGCGAGAATCTCCAATATGCCAGCTTCTGCGGATGCCGAACGCTCCGCGTACAGGTCCTGGTCGAATGACTTTACCGAATCGCGCACTTCCTCCTGCAGCCGCTCATCATCAATGATTGAAAGCAGCGGAACAAGGATCTGATTGAGGCGTGGGGACAGTGAAGGATCGACCAAAGACTCATCAACCCGGATTCGTGCGAGGGTCTGGAAGCGGTACATGAGCAGCCGATTGCGCAATGATCGCGCTTCTTCTTTCTGCGCATTCGGAAGGTTGATTGGAATATCGTCTCGCAGGCTCCGTTGGCCCATTTCCTCCGTCAGAAAGCGGCTCTCAAGGGCCTGATCCTCGAACGACCGCCGCATGGCTACTATCTTGGGGCCGTAGACATTAAAAGCCCTGGGGTCGAATTCGTTCTTCACCGTAACGGCGGTACGCAGGACGGGGAAGCCTTTCGCGTTTCCGTTGTTGAATATCTTGACGAGCTCCGACCTCTCGTCGCTGAACCGAAAGTCGGCTTCGTCGAAGATTAGGGTTCCGCGGAATCTGTCGAGGGTATGAAATATGGGCGAGACCGTAGAAGCGCCGCTCGCGAAGAACGTTTTGTAGCAGAGCGAACCGATGACAATGAGTGCCCGCGTCTTGCCTGATCCGAAATCTCCGCGCAGCCGTAGATACGGCAGTTCGTTGAAGGCGTCGTAGACCCAGGTGAGAAGGATGTAGTAGCTGGCGATCCTCTGAAACCGTTCCGAGAGATCAACATAGCGGAAGAGATAGTCCCGGATTGCATCGATCAGTTCACCGGTCGAACCGTACGGCTCCGGCTTATCGGGCAGCAATAGCGCGCCGTGCTTGATGAGGTTATTGGTTGCCGGGACCGGAATCAGGCGCTCGCCGGTATCCACGTCCAGAGAGCTTGCTACCGCGACCTGGCCGTCACGATAGACCGCGAAGGCAGTTCTACGTGTGTCGATCTGGTAGATCAGCTCAAGTATGCCGCCGCCGGGCAAGCGCCGTGACACAGCGGGGGTGACTTTTCCTTGCTTCTTTTCCTTCTCATCTGCCATTCCCAACAGGCTAGCTCAGGGAAGTGCTCCAACGAAGGGGTGAAAACGTGCCGCCCAGGCACGATCTCGCCGATGTAGTAGTGCTCGTTTTGACACCTAATTACCAAATCGGCGTAACATCTTTGGCACGTATCCGTAGGCCCGCGTGTTCTAGCCACGGGGCTATGGAGCGAAGGAGTCTGATGACCCACGTGTCGATCGTCGAGGGCCACGAGGAGAACCGCAACCTCCTCAAGATGCTGGTCAAGGTTAACGGCTACCAAGTGACAGTAGCGGGCGGCGGTCCGGGGGCGCTGGCCGCCGCGCAGCCCGATCCGCCCTATGCCATCGTCTCCGACGTCCCGATGCCGAATATGGACGGCTTTGCCCTGTGCCGCCTGTCGTGTTTCCCAATGAGGCTTCTCATTGGAACGAGACAAATCCGGAGGCGGCTATGCATATCGCGAATCGAGTGCCAGTAGCAAACAGCCTGCTGGCCGCACTGCCGCGCAAAGATTATCAGCACTTGATCGACGACCTGGAACAGGTTGTGCTGACCTATGGCGAGGTGCTGTATGAGCCCGGGGTGCGGATGAAGTACGTCTACTTTCCCAATAACTCCGTTGTGTCCCCGCTGACGCTGGTGGACCAGCACCAGCCCCTGGGGGTGGGCTTGGTCGGCCGCGAAGGCATGGTCGGCATTCCTCTCGCCCTTGAGATCCGCATTTCCCCGGTGCGCGCTCTGGTGCAGGGATCCGGAACGGCCATGCGTATGAAAGCGACGCCCTTCCTCAAGGAACTCCGGCAAAGCCAGGCATTACAGCGCGAGCTGCACCGCTACACCTATACTTTAATGGTCCAGATCACCCAAACTGCCACATGCCACCGATTCCACGACGTGGAAGCGCGGCTGGCCCGCTGGCTGCTGATGACCCAGGATCGCACGCAAGCAAGCCCATTTCGGCTCACTCAGGAATTCCTTTCGCACCTGCTGGGCGTGCTGCGGCCCGCCGTCAACAGGGCCGCGCGCAAGCTGCAGCAAAATAAACTAATCAGCTACAGCCACGGCAATATCACGATTCTCGATCGCAAAGGCCTGCAAGCCGCTGCTTGCTCGTGTTATGAAATTGTCAACGACATGCGCGACGATGCGTGAGACTGGCAGTCGCACCACCACAGTCCATCACTTGCCCCGCCGGAACCTATTGCACACTTCCGTCTTCCCGTGGATCGCTGATCAGGACGGACGAAATGTGGCCACGAAGCGCATCGCGGGCACTGGAACCAAGTGCTAACTGCGCGACTAAACTTGGCGTCTCCGATGGCAACGCTACGGACACCAGAGCAATGTGCACGCGAGATACTGACCATTTTTGTCTGGCACTTTGGTTTGCTTGCACGTGAAGTGCTGCGCCGCAATAATTTTCTTACCCTTTGGCAGCAACGGGGCTACCGTCCGGAGGATTTCAACGCTGGCGTGCAATTTGCTATTGAGAGCGGATGGCTTGAGTTACTCCCCGATCGCAACTCATATCGTTTGACCAAAAGCGGTTTCACCGCAGCCTAACATTGCCGTCGAGAGGGACGCTACGCAAGCGGGCTACCGACCATTGCACTTGAGCGCGGCCGTTGAGACATCCATCATCAGGCTCATCCCTGTGAGGAGTTCGAGACGAAGAGCATTCAGAACGATGGAAATAAACCCGGATCAGGCCCACCTCACGGCGAAATCCTTCTTTCCCGGCGTTCCCATTTTGCCGAAATCTCACTTAAGCGATCGCACCGTTTTCGGGAGGCCGCTCAGCCGGTTCCGGCGGACAGACTATCTGCTGCCTATTTGAAATGCAACGCCGAAATGGCTGTAAGTGTGCCGACATACTTGGCTAGCAGTTTGACACTGGCAGGAGAAATGATCAGGAGGCTGGCGCGACGATCGTTCGCATGTTTACGTCGGCTTACGATTCCTTGCTCAATAAGCCTCGCTAATTTACGGCGTACCGTCGCGTGCGAACTGATATTCAGCAGCAAGAGCTGTTTCAGCGTCAGCGGTTGCGCCTGCTCTTCCGCATATCCTAAATCGATGACGATATCGAAATCGACGATGGACTTGAGGAAAGGTAGTCGCCGCCTTTCAAACTCCCTGATTTTTTTCAATCCGGTGAATATCGTCATGGTTAATTTCGTTTTCATTTTTTTCTTTCGCTTGTTTCCATTTGTCTTCAATACGATCTCAGTTCATTTCGATTTCCTTCCGGCTAGAGCACCATCGATGCCGGTTGCGTTTCTCACGGCATAGAACAGGCTCATCGCGATGCCCGCGACGAAAAGCTGCATATGGGGAATTGGTTACCCGAAGGCTATTGCCGCGCATACCCGGCAATAGATAGTCCTCAACCGTTGCGATGAGTATGACTGCGCCCTGTAGGAAAGTCTGTGCGGCCGCGCACGTACGCCCAAGGCGCTAATTAGCCTGAAACTATGTTCGAGAATTGGGCTGGTCGCCCACAGGAAAAGCACGGCGTCATCTGCCACCATGCTTTTTTCTCCAACGAAAGGGGAAAAAACGTGCCGTCCAGGCACGATCTCACCCATGTGACATTCCCGGCGTTTACGCTAGATTGGTATACGCGAAAACATGAAATATTTTGTCTATTGCAGGAAATCAACCGAATCCGAGGACCGGCAGGTCCTCTCAATCCAATCCCAGCAGGATGAGCTGGAGCGCGCCTTTTCCGGGCGAGAAGACGTAGAGATTGTCGAAGTACTCAAGGAATCTTTCAGCGCCAAAGCCCCTGGACGGCCAATCTTCAACGAAATGTTGGAGCGTATAGACCGAGGAGATGCCGATGGCATTATCGCTTGGCATCCCGACCGGTTGGCACGCAATTCAGTCGACGGCGGTCGAGTCATCTACATGCTCGACAAAAAAGTCCTGAAGAACCTGAAATTCTCCACGTTCACCTTCGAGAATAATTCGCAAGGCAAGTTCATGCTGTCCATCATCTTCGGCTATTCGAAGTACTACGTGGACAGCCTGAGTGAAAACGTGAAGCGTGGGAACCGAGCCAAAGTGGCGCAAGGCTGGCGTCCCAACGGCGCGCCGATCGGCTACCTCAACGACGCGGCTACAAGGACTATCGTTATAGATCCCGAGCGATTCCAACTGGTCAGGAAGTTGTTCGACCTTGCGCTAACCGGCTCATACTCACTACGCGCTCTTGCGGAAGAGGCCCGCAACTGGGGCCTTCGAACGCGCCAGCACAAACGTATCGGTGGAAGCTATTTGACGATCAGCGGCGTTCACCGACTTCTCCGCAATCCATTCTATCCAGGTCTGCTCGTGTGGGGTGGGGAGACGCGCCGAGGTGCTCATCAACCGGTGATCAGCATGGAGGAATTCGACCGAATAGGCGAACTCCTGGCAAAGCCCGGCAAGCCGACACCTATCCGGCGCACCTTTCCTTTCACGGGGATGATCCGCTGTGGCGAGTGCGGCTTCATGGTCACCGCCGAAGACAAGGTAAATCGCCATGGAAAGCGCTACGCGTATTACCACTGCACCAAACGCCGGCTCGATTATCGTTGCGGTCAACGCTCGATCACCGCCGCCCAGCTGAATGCCGCTTTCCGCGCGTTTCTGGGCAATCTTGCTGTACCCCAGCGGCTACACGAGTGGGGCATTCAACAGGTAGCGGACGCGCGCGCGCGGGAGCAAGAACTCCGCAGCGTTCGCAGCGAATCTCTCCAGCATGCCTACGACGAAGCGACCCGGGCTCTGCACAATCTTACGACACTGCGGATACGCGATGTTATCGGGGACGACGAGTTTACTTCGCAGCGGGAGGCGCTACGGTGTGAACAGCTCCGGCTACAAGAAGCGCTTGCCAAGAGTGATCATCAATGGTTCGAACCCGCCGAAGTGCTATTTTCATTCAGTAGTAGAGCCGCGAAATGGTATGACGAAGGGGACGACGCATACAAGAGGCGAATAATCCGCGCGGTCGGTTCGAACCCTGTGCTTAAAGACGGAATACTGAGCATTCAGGCCAAGAAACCGTTCGTCTCGTTCTCAAAAAATGCTAATCGTTCCACTCTGCGGGCAGGCCTCAATGAGGTTAGCACCCTTTATGGTGAGCGCGACCCAGAGTTCTTGAACACACTTCAGTTGGTACGAGAGATCACCAACCAGATGCAGGAAGAGTCTCCACCGTACCTGAAGGTTGGTTAGTCTTTCCTACCACCCGAACAAATGCTCCCTCCGAGGGAAAGAAAAACGCCGTAGATGTCGCACATTTTCTTATGCCCTTCCTCAGAGGCTTGCATTATCGCGGCAGTACAAGACCATCGTGGCTTATCGTGAGAACCATCAAGTTGACATGGTGCCGATGAAAAGAAGCCTTCCTCACCGCTCTAGTAAGAGTGACTTACTTGCCGGTCTACCATAAAATCATTCCTATGGAACCCGAGAGTCAGACTTGGCTATATACGCCGCCCACATCGTCGGGGGATTTATTGCCGCCAGCGAAAACACGCGCACAAACACTTCCATTTGGACAGATTACCTGGCAGAGCTTCGAGAAACTATGCTATCGACTCGTTCGGCTTGAGGCGGATGTCGAACAGTGCAGACAATACGGCGTCCAAGGATCTGAACAGGAGGGCATAGACATTTTCGCTAGGGTAGCTGGCTCGGCTAAATACCGCACATATCAGTGCAAGAACGTTGAAGATTTTGGGCCCGCGAAAATAAAACAAGCCGTTGAAGAATATATTCGAGGCGAGTGGGTAGCGAAAAGCGATACGTTCATTTTGTGTACGAGAGAAAGTCTAAGACAGACAGGTCGCACAAACGCGCTTGAAGAACAGGCGGAGATCTTAAAGGAAAAGGGAGTCTCACTGCTTACGTGGGATGAGGATGAGCTCTGTTCGAAACTTAAATCGCATCCGGACCTAGTCGATGACTTTTTCGATCGACCTTGGGTCGAGGCTTTTTGTGGAAAGGAGGCAGCAGCAAGTCTAGGGAAACGACTGGATGCAAAGAAGCTTGCGGAATTGCGCCGAAAGTTATGTACGTTGTACGGGCGCATCTTTAACTTTCATGACCGAGGGATTCCTTTGGCCGATGCACTTCCTCTGTATGAGAGGTATATCTTGCCGGACATTGAGGATCTGCAGAGTATAGAGAGCCCAACTCTTGACAGTGCAATGTCTGGGAAGCAGTCCGCTGATTTAGAGGCGACTACAGAAAAGAAGCAAGAGGGACGACCGAAATCTTCACGTAGGTATATTCAACGATTTCCAATTTCGTATTGGGCAACGCGCAGCAAGCGGAGCCTGCTATTTGGAGAACCGGGGGCCGGGAAAAGCACGTTTCTTAGATTTCTAGCGCTCGACTTGCTCCAGGAGAGACCATCGATGGAGAAAGTTGCCGAGCGGTGGGGTACCTTCGTTCCAGTATGGATTCCTTTTGCTCTTTGGACGAAGACAATAAATGAAGGGCCTATCGATAGCAAATCTGTCGCGGGGATAGTGTCCGCTTTCCTGAGGAGCTGGGACGGCAGTGATTTGGTACCGCTTGTTGAACAAGCGCTTGAAGACAAGCGCCTCCTGCTCTTGTTGGACGGGTTAGATGAACACCCTAATGTCGAGGCTGCGCGAATAGCTCTAAATCATCTAGGCGTGTTTATGGATGAAAGCGAGGCTTCGGTTATAGCTACCACAAGGCCCCATGGTTTTGAGGAACTAGGTATGCGGCTTGATGGATGGCAACAAGCAAAAATAGCCGATTTCTCAAAGCCGCAACAAAAGGAACTCGCGGAATTGTGGTTCGAGATTAGTTCACAGAAGGTGAACCCAACGCTAGAAGCATTGGCCAGAGAGCAAGATATCGAGAAGCAAACGGAAAACTTTTTCAATGAACTGTCGCGTTCGAATGAGCTAAAAGAATTGGCTCGCAACCCGTTATTACTTTGCCTGCTCATATCTTTCCAGATCTCGAACGTGCGCTTGCCTCAAGGTCGTTTTACCGCCTACCAAACATTGACTGATCATTTGCTTTCCATACATCCCCAGAGGCGACGCGAAGCGGCGGATGCCACAAATCCCGCAAGCCGGGACCTCTCTGAAGAGAATCTCAAGAAGGCCTTAGCCTATTTAGCCAATCAGATTCATTCGGACCATAACGAAGGGGTCATTTCAGAATCAGGAGCGTCTGACGTTCTTATAAGGTTCCTCACGGATGACGAACAAGGGTTCGGCATGAATCGCCACAGAGCGAGCGAAACCGCGCAGGCCATTCTGAATAGGGCCGAAGACAATCTCGGGATTTTAGTAAAAAGATCTCAAAACGATGTCGGTTTCTACCACCGGACGATGCAGGAGTATTTGGTGTCGTTTAATATCTCCCGACTGCCAATTGAAGAACAGGTGGCTATTGTAAAACGACACTGCGCCGATCCTTCATGGCATGAAGTGATTCTCGGCTTGTTCCAAATTACCCCGAGACCGGAGGACGTCAAAAAGATGGTTGAGGCTATACAGTCGGAGTCCCTTGATAAGATAGAAGAGAAGAACGTCGAGAGCCTTCTAGCTGAAACTGCCTTCGGTAATTTCAATTGCCCACCCCTTTTGGCGAAAAGCCTCGCAAAAAAGGCTATAGACGCGGTTGAGATGGGTACCTGGGTGCCTCATCGCGAGCGAATTCTCCGCCATGTCTTGGAGGGTCTACGGTCGCCCGTGTTGAGCGAGGTAGTGCAACAAAAGGTCGGGACTTGGTTTCCGGATCGCGTGCGGTGGGGTATGCCTTATATGTTTAAGTCAATGAGCATGTGGCCGGCTGATGAATTGTTGGTGCAGACCCTCTTCAAAGGATTAAATGCAGAAGCATACGAAGTGAAGGCGGCTGCGGGGGGCACGTTGGCAAAGCTGTTCGCAGGTAATGCTGAGATCGGGAAAAGACTCGTCGATATCGTTAATTATTCAGATGATCCGTTGAATGTAGCAGTAGCCATAGAGACATTGCTTATTGGTTGGAAAGACAACCCGTCTCTATCTGCCATAGTGAATAGAGCTGCGGGCTCTAAGCATCCTCAGGTAAAACTGGCGGGAATAAGGGGTTGTATTGAATTCAGAAAGCAAACCGAAAAGAATCTCGACGACTTGCTTTGGCTCGCGGATCGCAATGCCGCGGCTCACTTGAGTGTAGCTGGTTCCATTTCAGACCTGATCATAAAGGGATGGCCAAAAAACGAGCGCGTGAAGAATCTTTGTTTGCGTTCCCCGAGGCATTGGGTTGGGGATCGCCGGAGAGAAATTGATACTGAAATAGCTTATGCGATCTTGTTGAACGGTTATGAAGCAGACGACCATGTAATCGCATTCTGCATCAATCAACTAGAGCACGAGAAGTACCCGTTTCTACTGTTTGGCCATCGGCAGGACGCCTTTCGTGTTCTTGCAAGAAAGTTCAAAGACAATCCAGCCATTGTTGCGGCGGCAGACACTTGGCTAAAGAATCACGCTTCAGACATGATGTCCATGGAGACTTCCCAGGCCGCTCTGGTGGGTAGGACCCCCGCATTTAAGCAAAAGCTGCTGGCAGATCTAAAGAAAGAATCCTTCCCGCACTGGCCTGCGCGATCCTTACTGGAAGGGTGGGGTATGCAGGACAAGGAAGTCGCGCGCGCCTTCGATGACATTCTAAAAGGAGGAGACGCAAAGAAGATCTCCTCGATAGCCCACCTCCTTCCCAAAATAATTCCCGATAAGGCTGAATGCCGGAAAGTGTTGCTAGACACCCTACGAGATCCTAAGTGTGAGCGACAGGATTTTGTACTTAATGGCCTAGTAGAGCTAGGTGTTTCCGGCAACGATACCGATGTGGTAGACGTTGCCATACCGCTGATCGAGTCTGATTCCATCCATGGCTTAAATATAGATGGTTTCAAAGCTGAGCTAATCGAGAACTATTCGTTCGATCCTCGTATTAAGGAGTTGGCGTTCAGGACCCTTGAAGGAAGAGACGAACCTTACTGGGCAGTTGCGTGCGCGTTCGGGGACGATGTAAGGATACGAGAACGCATTGCCGAGATAGCAACTCCTTTACCCGCCTCTCTCCGGCAAATAATTGCTGAATATTTATCAGATGCCGAGATTGACGATGCCTTTGCACTGAAGACACTAGCATTGTATGACCATGAAAAAGACGATGAGGTTAAGGTACAAGCGTCCATTGGCTACCACACGAGGTTAAAGCACTCCGGGAAGGATATTTCAGCTGCGCTCAAGACCTTGTCGGAGGGTATTGTTTGTGCAGGTCCAGATCACGAAGAGCGACGCATGGCTGCCTTCTGCGGTCTTGTTATATTGAATAAGCTAGAAATAATGAATACGGTCAAAGATCGTTGGGACGCAGTTGGTAAAGCCCATATAAGCAGCATTAGTGGCGTGAACACCAATGTTCCTCACATTCAGTTCCTGCTAAGACACTGGGATGTACTGAAAGATTTCTTCAAGGAAGGTTTCTGGGGTCGCCTCTTCCGGGATGGCTCGGGGCCATATGTATGGAATCATCTTGCTCGCTTCGCAGATGAGTATGACTCGCCGAGAGAAGAACTCGCTGCTATTCTGGAGTCTCATCAGACACGCGCCGCTCAGTCAGAAACGCTCAGCTTCCTTGGCCGTGTAAAACCTGGAGGTACCCTCTTACTCGAATATTGCCTCGACACTATAGGCCTTAGTGAGTCGAAGCCGGGAGACGTTCCGGCACGAAACCGGGACCAAAACCTAACTTATAGAGATACCATTGCTGCCGCGGAAATTCTTGGCGATCAGTTTGCGGAAAACAAAGAAATGCCTAAAAGGCTATATACGGAAAAGAATAGGTACCGGATGGATGAATTAGTACTTGCTCTCTCGGAAGGCTGGCCTGATAGCGAAGAGTTGGATATGTGCTTCAAGGAATTGCAAGAATCGAAACGCAGTTGCTGGGAAAGTACAATCATTCGATTCAATGCGCTACGCGCAGGAGTGGTGAGGCTGTATCTCCAAATGACACAATTGATAAGAGCTTGGTCGTTACCGCGGTACCGTCTCCATGAGGCCGTGCTTCGCCCGATGGTACGAAGGTTGCAAAAGGATGACCGCCTTATTTTGGTCTTGATGCGGCGTCTGGTGTCCTCGGCAACCTCCTCCGAAAAGGCGAGCATCGCGAGATTGATATATCGTGCTAGAGGACTAACCCCGCAACTAAAGGAATGGGCAAAAATCGAAATAGAAAAACAGCTCTCTGGAGCGGGAACCGAGATGGGTTACGACATCACGACGAATGAGATCGTCTCAATTCCACACGTTATATACGGATTATTGGTGAAAACCTCCTGACACCATAAAAAGGCATCGTAAGTTAGCCGACATGCGCCCTATATTCTTCACGCATGCGCTCGAAGAACCTTGGATCTTGCGTGTATTGAGCAACGATCCAGTCTACGTAGCTATCGCTATATTGGGGGCTCGCAAGCCGGTGGGGCTTATATGCGAATTCCGGATGATTCTGAAGAACGCCGAGGTGGGCATTGAGGCACAGTATGTCATGACCATTGATACGCCGTGTCGCTCCGGTTTTCCTATTTACCGCCTCTAGAACATCTTTCTGGCGATGTGGCCAGAGCTCTTCTGCGTTTTGAGGAACTACACGAACGGCACCCGGACCAGCATTGATTTCAGCTGTAATCGCCATTCCTTGCATGCGCGGAGCGCCCCCTGCAGCCGACGGAGGCGAAGAAACGACGTTAATTACGTGCCCGACAGGCGCCTCAACGACTTTTCGTATTCCGCCTAACCAGCTCCGACGTATTTCCTCAAGAGACTTATCTCGCCAACTGAGCAAGTCATCGCGTGTCCCGGGTTCGCTCTTTGCTCCGTGGCGGAAATATATCGTCCCCTTTACGAATGCCGGTCGCTGCTTGCCTCCAATCATGATATCAGCACCTGCTCGCGTGAACACCATCGGTACGTCAGAACCGCCGATTAGAAATGCGACGCGCGCCAGCCCATTGCGCACCACCTCAATCGTTTCGACTTCGGCGAATTGGAACCCCGTATAGGATTGAATCTTATTAGTGATGTCTGCAAGGTCGACGGCGAGGAGAGCTGACAAATCGGTCTCGGCGTTTGTCCCGTCATTGCTCACCCCGAAAACAATAGCGCCACCGCCGGAGTTTGCGAGGGCAACGATGTCCTTTATGATCTCGCACCAATGCGCGGCTGAGGTAATATCAAACTCGCGCTTGAATTCAAGATACTTGGATTCACCCTTCGCATTTTCGGCTCGCTCGAGGAGCTTTGATCTGTCGACCCGCATGGGAATATTCTACTCTCGGCACATCCGACCGCTACTGGACGTGGGAGAGAGTGGTTGCTGCCTGACTGACGTTGCCGAATGCCGTCCGTAGTAGAACACGAGCGGAAGCAAATTCAAGAGGTGAAAACGTGCTTTGCGGACTGGCCTCAACGAGGCTAGCAGGCTTTATCGTGACCGGGACCCTGAGTTTCTTGAAACACTCCAGCTTGTGCGAACACTCACGAAGGAGCTGGAGGGGCAGGACTTGCAGCGAACGGCTTAGCGGCACCCTCTTGTTCGCTCGGTAGCGGTTCCGCAAGTAGCATGTAGAGGTCAACAAAACGCCCTGCTATCTCGCTTGCTTCCGCCTTTGACAACTGCTGTCCGAACTCGGCGGTGTAAAGTCTCATGAATTCCTCAAGATCCTCATCGCTGATTTGCATAATGAGGAGGATAGCCATACACCTCTATCCGCTAAAGAAGTGAAAACGTGCCCGGAAGGAACGTCCTTACTGCTTGCGAGGACGCCAAAACCAACGCCGTCGCGAAAGCCATATAGGAGTCACCTTCTTTCTGTGGTCCCCAGTGGGCCTCCGGTGCCGCTCGGGTAGACGTGGGGACGTGGGGACGAACACAAAGGACATCAAAAGACCGATACCCACTGTGTTTTCTGGCGTTGTGTTTCCACGATTGCGATCCTCCGGACACCTGTATCTACGTCCCCACGTCCCCACGTCCCCCCGACATATCCTCCTTGGCACGTTTTCACTTCTTTGCTGTAGGCTGGGGCGCGAGAAAATGAAGCTGTTCTTCCGAACACCTTAGTAACGGCGGAAGGACGAAAGTCCTATGAAAAAGGAAAAAACAATTGCGCTGTGCTATCTGCGCACCCACCGGCGCGTATGGGGGCTGACCGCCAAAGAGCTGGCGGCCCTCATTGGGCTGAAGAGTGCGTCGCATATGTCCCGAATCGAGCACGGCAAGCGAACCCCGAGGGTCGAGGTTGCGCTTGCCTGCCAGGTGATCTTCGGGATACCCCCGTCGGCGATGTTTCCCCATGTCTACACCCGGGTTGAGGACCGAGTTATGTGGAATATCTACCAGCTACACCTGGCGCTGGAGAAGACTACCAGCCTTTCCGGATTGCGCAAGCGCGAGCTTTGCGAGCTGGCATTGA
>Ga0307375_10000743_pt1 | contig 39003 bp, 43 predicted proteins | sample TR1MG_FD_202531 | JGI IMG/M metagenome (GOLD analysis project Ga0307375, IMG submission 202531) | Soil microbial communities from Risofladan, Vaasa, Finland - TR-1 | ecosystem: Environmental > Terrestrial > Soil > Coastal area > Acid sulfate soil | place: Finland: Risofladan, Vaasa | collected... | reverse complement strand
CAAACCGTCCGTCAAACACCGCAGCCGTAGCCTTGTCAGCAAATGATTTGATCATGTTGTGGTTTCCTTTCACGGCGCCATCACGGCGTTAGTTTGGTGGCTTGGTCAGAATTGACTTGGCATTGCAAATGCTAACCCTTTGCGTTAGTATCGTCAAGCGTTACTATTTGCAATGTTGATTGCGCCGAATGAAAAATCCGGTGCAATGCGCTACGCTTATTGGCACCCTACATGGAGTTTTACGCGAGCTGCCGGTGACGAGAGCGACGAAATACATCACCCAACCGGCAATTCCAACACCGCCACCAACCCACCCTCCGCATGATTGCGCAGAACCAGCGACCCCCCATGCTGCTCCGCAATATTGCGGGCAATAGACAGCCCGATCCCGGTGCCGCCGGTATCGCGCGACCGTGAGGTCTCCAGCCGAAAGAACGGGTCGAACACCGCTTCCAGCTTGTCTTCCGGGACACCTGCCCCGCCATCCCGCACCTGCACGATCACTTTCCTGCCTTCCAGGCTGGCCGTCACCCGCGCATAGCCGCCGTATTTCACCGCGTTGTCGATCAGGTTGGTGAGGCAGCGCCGCATCGCGTTCGGGCGTGCCGTGACGGAAACCCTGGTCTCTCCGCTCAGGGTGACGTCCTGCCCGGCTTCTGCGGCATCGGCGCAGACGCTGTCGAGGATCGAGTCGAAATCGGTGCGCTGCATCGGCTCGGCAGAGTTCATGCTTCTTGCGAGGTCGAGGCCGTCGCGGATGGTGACCTGCATCGCGGCGAGGTCTTCGACCAGCCGGGTCTGTAACTCTTTGTCCTGCACTTTTTCGAGGCGGAGGCGGATGCGCGTCAGCGGCGTTTGCAGGTCGTGGGTGATGGCCGCGAGCATCTGGGTGCGTTCCTGCATGTAACGGCGGATTTGCGCCTGCATGGTGTTGAAGGCGGAAGCGGCGCGGCGCACTTCGGTCGGGCCGCGCAGGGCCAGCGGCGGCTGTTCGATGTTGCGGCCCAGCTTGGTGGCGGCCTGGGCCAGTTGCCGCAGCGGCTGGATCGACATGCGCGCAACGGCATAGGCGAGCAGGACAAGGCAGCCGGCAAAGAAGAAGATGTAGAGCAGCAGCCGGGACTTGGGCGGTGCGGCGGGCGGCGGGCGGCGCGGCTGCATGACCAGTTGCAGGTAGGCACCGTCGCCGAGCGAAAGGGAGATGGCGCGGCAAATGGCTTTTGCGCCGGGCGGCAGGCGCTCTGGCTCTGGCAGGACGGCGCTGCAGGCTATTTTCTGGGCAACGACCCCGCGATCATCGCCCAGCCGCTTGAGCAGGGCAGTGGTGAGATCGGCATCCGGCTCGCCGCCGCTGATCGGGGCGGTGGCAATGGTGGCGCTGAAGCCGTTGCGGTTCGCGGCTGCGGCGACCCGGGCTTTGGCTTCGCGCGGCGTTGCGTCGAGCATCAGCACCAGTTGTTCGACGCGCTCGGCCATGTGCAGCGAGCGAATCTGCGAGATGTCCATCTGACGCTCGCTGTCGGCGAGGAGGAAGGTGAGGGTGGCAGAAGCGAAAATGCCGCCGACCAGGATCAGGAAAACGCGGCCTACCATCGAGCCGAAAAATGCCTTCACATCAGTTCTCCATGGTGACCTGGGTTGCCAGCACGTAGCCTTCGTTGCGCACGGTCTTGAGCAATGCGGGCGCCTTGGCGTCCTCGCCCAGCTTCTGGCGCAGGCGGCTGACCTGCAGGTCGATGGAACGGTCGAAGGGGTCGGCGTCGCGGCCGTGGATCAGGTTGAGCAACTGGTCGCGGTTCAGTACCCGGTTGGGACGTTCGAGAAAAATCCTGAGCAGCCTGAATTCCGCGCCCGATAGCATCACCACCGTATTCTGCGGGCTGAGCAGATGGCGTGCCGTCAGGTCGAGCGTCCACCCCGCGAAGCGCAGGCGTTTGGCGCTGGGCAGTTCCAGGTTCGGCGGCAATGCCTGGGTGCGGCGCAGCACGTTGCGAATGCGCGCAAGCAGTTCGCGGGGTTCGAAGGGCTTGGGCATGTAATCGTCGGCCCCCATTTCGAGTCCGAGTATGCGGTCGAGCGGATCGCCGCGCGCGGTCAGCATGATCACCGGCAGGCTGGAGCGCGCGCGCAGGTTGCGGCAGAGCGTCAGGCCGTCTTCTCCGGGCAGGGTGAGATCCAGCACGATCAGGTCGATGCGGACGCTGTCCAGTATCCGCCACATGCTTGTCCCGTCGGCTGCGCCGTGCGTGCGAAAGCCGTTTGCGTCGAGGTATTCGCCAAGCAGCGAGCGGATTTCCCGATCATCGTCTACGAGCAGAATGCTGGGTTGCGTATCCATGAGGGACATTATGCCGAAACCGGAAGAAATCGGCAGCGTTGAATTGTAGCCGCAGGTATCAAGCCGTCGAATCGACATATAACGATACAAAATGAACATATTCAGGATACATGGGAGTGGTGAAATGCTCATCGTGCACTTGCACTTTAAATTATTCAGGAGATTCAGCCATGACCAAGTTTCGTAAAAACATCCTGCTGATCGGATTGGCAACGCTCGGCCTCGGCAGCGCACCCATTCTGGCGCTGGCCAACACCGGGTGTGGCCCGATGGGCGGCGGGTCGGAAAAATTCGCCCAACAAATCGAAAAACGCCAGGCCCGGTTACACGACAAGCTCAAGCTTACCCCGGAGCAGAATGCTGCCTGGAAAACCTTCAGTGAAAAGATGAAACCCTCTGGTCCCCGTAGCCGGCCAGATATATCGGCGATGGAGTCGCTCCACGCACCCGAGCGCATGGAAAAGATACTTTCCATGATGAAGGAGCACGAAAGCCGGATGGCCGAACGGGTTGTGGCGGTCAAGGAGTTCTATGCCGTCCTGACGCCCGAGCAGCAGAAGCTGTTTGACGAGCAGTTTGCCAAACATCGTCGGCGCTGAGTTCTGGCTTTCCTTGTCTAAAACTTGATAAACGGACTGGATCGTGGCTCGAACGAATCATTCCCGCCATGATCCAAATGAATGGATTCAGTAAGCTCCCGGATTACTCCAGGCCATTTGAGGAGACCAAAATGAAGATGATCAAGACGATAAGCCTGATGCTAGCCTTTTCCACCTTGGCGGCACTGGCTCCCTTGTCAGCCAACGCCGACCGCCGCGATGATGGGCGTCACGACGAGGGCCGCAACTGGCATGGCGATATACGGGAATTCCACAATCGCGACCTCCCGCGCTGGCGTGCCGGGCACTGGCATCACGGCGCTCACGAAGGACGTTTGGGTTGGTGGTGGGTGGTCGGGGGGCTGTGGTATTTCTACCCACAGCCGGTCTATCCCTATCCCGATGCTTATACGCCGCCAGTCGTGGTAATTCAGCAGCCGGCATCCCCTGCGGCGCCTGGCGCACCGGCGGCTCAGGCGCAATATTGGTATTACTGCACATCGGTCAAAGGATATTACCCCTACGTGCCTTCTTGCCCGGAGGGATGGAAGACGGTGCCAGCGACCCCGCCCGGCGTGCCTGTTCAATAATTAAAAGCTGGCAGCAACGCATCCATGATATTTATTGAGACGGCTTTTTAGGAGAGTGGCGATGAATTTCAGCAAGACGGCGCTGTATGTGGTGCTCGGCGTAGCGCTTGCCGGTTGCGCGTCTACCCCGGTCGGCCCGAGCGTGGCGATCATGCCCGAACCCGGCAAGCCATTTGACCAGTTTCGGCTGGACAATGCCGAGTGCATGGCCTTCGCACGCCAGCAGATTGGCGTGGATCCGAATGAGGTGGCACGGGAGCAAGTGGTTACGGGGGCGGTGGCGGGCGCTGCATTGGGTGCTGCATCCGGAGCGCTCGTCGGGCATGGACATGAACGCAGCGCCGAGTCGATGGCGGGCGCGGGCCTGATCGTCGGCTCAGCCGCCGGCGCAAATGCAGCGAACCTGAGCGCCATGTCAATACAGCGCCGTTACGATCTCGCCTACCAGCAGTGCATGTACGCCAAGGGCAACCAGGTTCCGGGCTATGCGTCACCGCGCTATATCCCGCCGCCCCCGCCTCCCCGGCCTTAATGCTGAAGGGGGCAGGTGGCGTCTTTGAACCGGATCGCAATCAGGCCGTTGTTATCGCCTTCTGCACCACCGCCAGCAGATCGGCGGGCAGGGCGGGCGCCAGTTCCAGCGCGGCTTTGTGGCCGCGTTCCGACATTTTCTTCCAGGTCTTCTGCACGATGCCGATCAATTTCGGCTCGGTGTAATGCGGGGCGAAGGGGATGAAATAGTAGGCCAGGAACACCAGGCAGATCACGTCTTCGAGCGTCTGGCCGTCCGGATCTGCCAGCTTGATGCGGTCCTTCAGCAGCAGTTCCTTGACCTTCTCGCACATCACATCGTCGTAGCCCACCTGTTTCATGATCGCGGCGGCGGTATCGCCGTGGAACTTCGCCAGCGTGGTGCGCCAGTCGTTGTAGCCCTTGCGGTTCATCGGATAGTCGCTGCGCGGAATCTTCCAGCGGCAAATGTGCTGGGCGCGCGCGGCGAGCTGAAGTGCCTCCGAGGCATTGGGTTCGAACTTTTTCAGCCAGGCCGTCATGCGCTCGGCGTAAAGCTGTTCCTTGGTGTATTCCTTGCCCTCGAAAATTTCCTTGTTGGGGTCTTCCGCATTGGCGGCGTCGAAACGGGCAATTGCTTCCTTGAAGCGGTCGGATGTGGCGGTCATGGTGGGATGCGCTCTCAAAGTAAAAAAATCAGATCGCCATGGTATACAAGGCCTTGTTTCTTGTTAACAAGTAATTTTTATGCCGCAAATGAACAGGGTCGAAGAAATGCCTGAACGACCCGTGTTCGGGCGTTTTCCCCGTCCGCTCAGTTGTCCAGGCCTTTCTTCAATAATTCGGCTACTACCTCGTTCAATCCGATCCGGCGTGCTTGCGCCAGCGCCTGAATCTGCTTCACCAGATCGCTGTTGAGCTTGACGGCGAAGGGCACCAGGCCGAGTGCCTGATCGAGCTTGCGCTGTTCGCGCCGATCCACTGCAGGCGCCGCTTCCTTGCCGAAACGACCGGGCGCACCGGACTGCTTTATTTGGCTGTTGATCTTTAAACCAATGTTTTTTTCCAGGTCGGTTCTTTTCACGGTTTCCTATCCTCGTTGAATTTAAAGTGAGGGCGTCTCTTCGACCTTTTCGGCCATGCCCGTCAAAACCGGCGGCAGCCCCGTTAAGCGCCGGATGACGGCTCAATCCGGGGTATCCCGCGCAGCTTGCGCAGTTCGGCAAGGCAAAAATGAATATACGCCAACCCGATGTAGATCGGCAGTAAAAGATTAAGGAAAGGCACGAACTGGACCAGCCCCAGCAGCCCTCCCAACAGGTACATTTTCCCACCGGACCGCTCCAGCACCGACTGGAACTCGTCAGGCGTGGCGTGATCGGCGAGCGCATCATAGCGGAACAGCCGCTGGTTCAGGTAGGCCGAAAGCAGGATGGGAACCGCCACCGCAAAAGGGCCGAACAGCCACAGCGGCAATGTAACCAGCCACAACACAGCAAACACGAGAATGCCGGCCACCCCGTTCCAGATGGAGCCCAGCACCGTGCCCCCGTGTTTCATTTCGATGTCGGGATAGTCCCTGCCAGCCACGAAACGCAGCATGTACGGCATCGCGATCACAGCGGCGATCAAAAGAGCCGTCACCACGCCCATCGGCACCAGTAGCAGGAAAGCCAGAGCGATGGCGGCGGTCCGCGCCGCCCAGCCCAACTCGTGCCCGCTCAGAAAGGCTTGCACCGCGGTATGATCGATCAGGCCTTGCAGGCTGGCTACCCAGTCCGACCAGAAGAAAAATGCCAGTCCGCCCCAGATGACGGCCGCCATGACGGTGGGCCAGAGCGCCAAAGCGAGCATCTTGGGGTGGAACAGGCTGCGCAGTGCGCGCAGCAATGCCGTTAATATGTCTTGCATGGCGAACTCCCTTGATTTGCCGGGTCAACCCAAGAAAATTCTGATTAAGTGCGGTACAAGGTACTATAGCAGAACACTTCTTGATGGGAGGACCCCCCTCATGCTCCACTGGGCAGACTACCTGAAAATTTTCATGGCGCTGGTGATTATCGTCAATCCCGTCAGCGCGCTACCGCTGTTCGTCAGCATGACAGCCAGCAACACCGAAGCGGAAAAGAAAAACATCGCGCGCATCGCCAGCTTTTCAGTGGCGGTGGTGCTGGTCCTGGCAGCGCTGATCGGCCAGCCGCTTCTGGCTATCTTCGGCATTACCATCGCATCGTTCAAAGTGGGCGGCGCAATCCTGATCCTGCTGATGTCCATTTCCATGATGCACGCCGCGCCCAACCGGGAAAAGCAGACGCCCGAAGAAGCCAGGGAAGCCGTAGATAAAGAAAACATCGCCGTGGTGCCGCTGGCCATTCCCCTGCTATCTGGCCCTGGTGCAATCTCCACCACCATCGTCTACGCTACGGAGCGTTCGTCACCGGCACATCTTGGCATGATCATCCTGTGTTGCCTGCTGGTGGCGCTGGCAACCTGGATGGCGCTCAGGCTCGCCACGCCAGTCAGCAAATGGCTGGGGGAAACGGGAGTAAATATTGCGATACGATTGATGGGTCTGTTGCTGGCAGCAGTGGCGGTGGAGATACTGGCGAGTGGGTTGGTGGTTTTGTTGCCGGGGTTGAAATAAGGGAAAGGGAAGGGGGGTGACCTCTTTCGCCCTTTTCCGAAAAATTTCAATCTCGAGTATCAGGGCCGGTTCCCGCCTTTTTCAGCGGGGCAGATCGTCGTACACCAACTCACCTTCACGCATATGGAATACACCCGGTCCACGCTCGGCAACTATTTTATGACGCATCCCGCTGACGAGCACTTCAACACCCTCGTAAAGCTTTTTTTCCACGATGACTTGCCCGTCTTCCGATAGCTGGAGTTGCTTGTTAAGCACCTCGAATTCTTCACGCACTGTTGTCGCATGTGTTCGCGCATCGAGATATGTGTTTTCGGCCCGCTGAAAGGATTCCGGCGAAATTTTTCCTGGATTTTGCTTGGCGAATGCCAGCACTTTTTCCATCTCCGCCATCTTTTTATCCCACTCGTCCTGCTCGGCGGCCAAGCTACGCAGCCGTTCGTGCATTAGAGGGTGGAATCCCACTTCCACCACTGTGTTCTTCATGGCCTGGGAGCCGATCACTTTCGCCTTGACCAGCAAGGTTGCCCGGACAGATCCGCCGATAATTTGCCCCTTGCCGCTGGAATTCTCGTTTCCTACTATGATCTGGTTGGCGGCGAAGAGATCGCTTTGCATTGCGGTGTCTTCAACATAAATACTGTCCTCGGCAAACACCCAGGTATTCTGGATGAAGCGGGCGGTGAATGAGCCCTTGCAGTGGATGTGGGAAACCTCGCGCTTACCTTCGCCGGCATCGGCGCGGCCAATCACCCCGCCTTTGACCACGATATCGCCCCCGGCTTCCAACGTCGACTCTCCGGACGTAGCCTCCACTGTGCCGGCAATGTGGATATCGCCCGTTGCCCGGATGGACATGCCGGCATGTACGTCTCCACGCACACTGACCGTGCCGTCGAAGACAATATTGCCGGTGCCAAGATTGACTTGCTCTGCGCTATAAGTCGGCTCGACGATCACGCCATTCGTCACCAGCACGGGTTGGCCGGAAATGGCGGCGACCAGAACATCCGGATCATCCTCGGCAGGCGCCACCCCGCTTAGGTTGGGGGTAAACACCACTTCTTTGCCGGGAGTGGCCGGAATCTCCTGGCCGAGCACGGTTTCGCCGGGTTCGCCTGCCGTGGCCGGAATGCGCCGTACCAGAGCTTCTCCAATATGGACGACCAGGACGTCTCCAAGGTTGCGGTAATCCGCCAGACCGTGTTCATCGAGTTGCGGGCGGCGCTCCTTCATGATGGGAATCTGGCTTTCTACCCGGCCATCCTCGCCATGTACGGGCTGGCGACCGCTTGCGATCAACACATTGTCGGCCTGGCCTGTTTCAATGGCCCGTTCGATGGCCTCGTTATCAAGCCCGAAAACCACCCCCGCCTGCTCGATGGCGCTATGCACCTTGTCCGAGGTAACGGGAGCGCCGCCAAAAGGTGGCGAAATAGTCAGGTACGCGGCCATTTTGCTGGCCTCTAAAGCCACGCTGGCCTCTCCGTCCCTTTTCTCGCCGATGGCCAGATCAAATGCTTGGCCGATACGAATTTTCTTGATCACTTCCGGCAAAAGCCGGTCGAAAATAAACAGCTCGGGAAATCGCTCCGTCAGTTCAGCCTTCAGCAATTCCAGGCCTATTTCGTCAGTTGTTTGTCCCGGCTGACCCGGCTGAAAAGAAACCATCAACTGACCTTCGTACTCGGTCAGCTTGAGTGTCAACCCTCTTTCTTCTAGCGTCCCCATCTTGCCCCCTTGATCCAATTTTGTAACCAAAACTTCCAGGCAGGCCCATCCTCATGAATAATTTATGCCACAAAATATCGCGGAACAAAGACTTTAATAACCGATTGCATACACAACTGCATAAACAAGTAAAAGTAATTCGCCTCCTTGTTCTTTGCCTTTTTTCACCGGGCCCTACAGGCTCTGGCGGAGTCGCCGTGCCGCGTCTTCGTCGCGCGCGGCGGCGATTTCCCGCATCACGCCGTCCAGGTCGGCCGGCTTCTCGCTGCGCTTGAAGCGGCCGGTCAGTTCGATTTCCGGGCGCAGCTCGCCGCCCTCGTAGAGCGACCAGATTTCCTTGCCGTAGTCGGTGGCGCGGAGCTCGGGGGCGAAACGGCCGAAGTAGGCCGTCAGGTTGTCGACGTCCCGTTCCAGCATGGCGCAGGCGTGGTTGTTGCCCGCGGCATCGACGGCTTGCGGCAGGTCGATGATGACCGGGCCATCGCTATCGACCAGCACGTTGTACTCGGACAAATCGCCGTGGACGACCCCGGCGCAGAGCATGCGCACGACCTGGGTGATGAGTATGCGGTGATATTTTCGGGCCTGCTCTTCCGTCAGCACCAGATCGTTGAGCCGCGGCGCGGCGTCGCCGTCGTCGTCGGTCACCAGTTCCATCAGCAGCACGCCCTCGTGGAAATTATAGGGCTGCGGCACGCGCACCCCGGCAGCGGCGAGGCGGTACAAGGCGTCTACCTCGGCATTTTGCCAGGCGGCTTCCTGTTCTTTGCGCCCGTATTTGGAGCTCTTCTCCATGGCGCGGGCCTGACGGCTGTTTTTTACCTTGCGGCCTTCGGTGTAGCTGACGCTCTGGCGGAAGCTGCGTTTGTTGGCCTCCTTGTAAACTTTTGCGCAGCGGACATCGTCCCCGCAGAGGACGACAAACACCATGGCCTCCTTGCCGCTCATGAGTTGGCGGAGGACCTTGTCGACGAGTCCGTCCTGGACGAGCGGTTCGAGTCTTTTCGGAATTTTCATTGGTGCCTTATTTGTCCATGCTGCCTGCCGTAAGCGGCAAGCAGGCGCTGGTGTGTGTTGCAGCCTATCGGTGTTGGCCCCGGTGCGGCCAAAACGAAAGATATATATGCTGGATTAAACGCCACATCCTGCTGAATTACAATAGAATTAATCCTGTCATGCTGCCTTTGTGCGGCTCCCTCAAATTACGCCCCTCTCCTTCAGCTCGCTCTTCAGATAGGCATAATAAATCGGCGCCGCAACCAGCCCAGGCAGGCCGAACGCGGCTTCCATCACGAGCATGGCGGTCAGCAGTTCCCATGCCTTGGCCTTGATTTGAGAGCCGATGATTTTGGCGTTGAGGAAGTACTCCAGCTTGTGGATGCCGACCAGAAACAGCAGCGATGACGCTGCCAACTGGAAGGAGTAACCGAAGCTGACGATGACGATGGCGGTATTCGACAGGATGTTGCCGATGATCGGGATCAGGCCGGTGATAAAAGTGACCACGATCAAGGTGGCGGCAAAGGGGAGCTTGACGCCGGCCAGCGGCAGCGCGACGCCCAGGTAAAGCCAGGTGAAAAAGGTATTGATCGCGGCGATTTTCGCCTGGGCGAAGACGATGTCGCCGAATGCGGCGCTGAATTTGGCGGTGCGTCCGGTTAGCGCATTAACGAAGGGTTTGCGGACTTCGACGGCAACCATTTCATGGAGCGAGAGCATGGCACCGATGATCATGCCGATCAGCACATGGGCCAGGGTATGGCCGGCTTCCTTGCCGAGTAATTGCAGTTCGCTGGAGTGTTCGCGCAGCCAGTGGGCAAGTTGGGTTTTCAGTTCTTCCGCATCGCGCGGCATGGCGCTGTAAATCCATTCGGGAAGAGCGGCGCGCGACGATTCCAGGATTTCGGCCAGTTTTTCCATGAACGGGGCAAGCCCACCGCTTTCGCTGTGGTGAAGGAAGGTGCGCATACCGATCGCGCCCGCCACCAGCAGGGTGATGACCAGCGTGGAAACCAGCACGACCGACAGGATTTTGGCGTTTCTGCCGGACAGCCGGGTGATGGCAAGCTTGATCGCGGTGATGTGAACCAGGTGGTAAACCAGCAGGCCGGCGATCAGCGCGGGCAGCAAGTGGAGTTTGAGTACCAGGAGCAGGAACAGGGCAGCCAGCAGCCAGGCGGCGTGGCGATAAGTTATAGTTTCATTCATATTGGGTGGCTGCGGCGGGTTGGGTACGGGCATTATCGCCTGAAACGGCAAATCCTGCATGATAGCGGGCTTGTTCTTGTAAAGCGGCGAATCCGCCCCATATAGAAGCAGCGTTGTTTCATCGTTGTTTCGTAGTCAATTGAGATATAATCTTGTTTTTTGGAGGGTGTCATGCCAATTTACGAATATCGTTGTTCTTCCTGCGGTTTCCAGAAGGAATTTATCCAGAAAATGAGCGATGCACCGCTCACCGCCTGCCCTGAATGCAAGCAGGAAACCTTCGCCAAGATGTTGTCCGCCGCCGGCTTTCAGCTCAAGGGCAGCGGCTGGTATCAGACCGATTTCAAGAATGCCAAGCCCAAGGAAGAACCGAAGCCGGCCGCGCCTGCCTGCGGTAGCGGTGGCTGCGGCGGTTGCGCCGTATAAATGATCAAGAAGTACTTTATCACCGGCCTGCTGATCTGGGTGCCGCTGGGCATCACGGTGTGGGTGCTGAATCTGCTGATCGGCAGCATGGACCAGAGCCTGCTGCTGCTGCCGCAGCGCATGAGGCCGGAAAGCTGGCTGGGGATGTATTTGCCTGGGGTGGGTGCGATACTGACTATCGCGGTGATTTTTTTGACCGGCGTGCTGACCGCGAACATCGTCGGCCAGCGCCTGGTCCGCTTCTGGGAAGGCGTGCTGGCGCGCATTCCGGTGGTGAAGTCGATCTACTACAGCGTCAAGCAGGTTAGCGATACGCTGTTTTCCGGCAAAGGCGAGGCTTTCCGCAAGGTGTTGCTGGTGCGTTATCCCCACCCGGAGGCCTGGTCGCTGGCGTTGCAGACCGCCGTTCCGAGGAATGTGGTGCCGAAGCTTGAAGGCGAGTACGTAGGGGTATTTATTCCGACCACGCCCAGCCCGGTCAACGGTTTCTATTTCTTCGTGCGCAAGAGCGACACCATCGAGGTCAATATCAGCGTGGACGATGCGCTCAAGTACATCGTTTCCATGGGAGTGATGGCTTCCTCAGAGAAGGAATCGCCGGTCAGGGTTTACGCAGGCGACTAGAATTATCCGGATTTTCCGTTTTTCTTCCCCTATCAACAAGATTCTAAAAATTGGATTGTAAGTATGCGAACCCATTATTGCGGCGACGTCAACAGTAGCCACCTGCAGCAAACCGTTACCCTGTGCGGCTGGGCGCATCGCCGCCGCGACCATGGTGGGGTGATCTTCATCGACCTCAGGGACCGGGAGGGTCTGGTGCAGGTGGTGTGCGACCCCGACCGTGCGACGACCTTCGCCACCGCAGAAACGATTCGCAGCGAGTTCGTGCTGAAAATCACCGGCCTGGTGCGCAGCCGTCCGGAAGGCACGATCAATCCCAATCTTTCCACCGGCGAGATCGAGGTGCTGGCGCAGGAGATCGAGATTCTCAATGCTTCGGCCCCAATCCCGTTCCAGCTCGATGACGAGAACCTCAGCGAAACCGTGCGCCTGACCCACCGCTACCTCGACCTGCGCCGCCCGGCGATGCAGAAGAACATGATGCTGCGCTACCAGGTGTCCAAGACCTTGCGCCACGCGCTCGACCAGAACGGCTTCATCGAGCTGGAAACGCCGATGCTGACCCGCTCCACGCCCGAAGGCGCGCGCGACTATCTGGTGCCGTCCCGTGTTCATCCCGGCTCCTTTTATGCCCTGCCGCAATCGCCGCAGTTGTTCAAGCAGTTGCTGATGGTGTCGGGTTTCGACCGTTATTACCAGATCGTGAAATGTTTCCGCGACGAGGATCTGCGCGCCGACCGCCAGCCCGAATTCACCCAGGTCGATATCGAAACCTCGTTCATGACCGAGCAGCAGATCACCGACATGGTCGAGGAGATGGCGCGGAACCTGTTCAAGAGCGTGCTCAACGTCGATCTGCCCGCCTTCCCGCGCATGACTTTTGCCGAAGCGATGCGCCGCTACGGTTCCGACAAGCCCGACCTGCGCGTGACGCTGGAGCTGACCGAACTCACCGACGTGATGAAAGAGGTCGATTTCAAGGTATTCAGCGCCCCGGCCAATTCGCCTATCGGCCGCGTCGCGGCGCTGCGCGTGCCCAAGGGCGGCGAAATCACGCGCGGCGAGATCGACGCCTACACCCAGTTCGTGTCCATCTACGGCGCCAAGGGTCTGGCCTACATCAAGGTCAACGACGTCGCCAAGGGCCGCGACGGCCTGCAGTCGCCGATCGTCAAGAACCTGTCCGACGCTTCGCTGAAAGCGGTGATCGAGCGCACCGGCGCGACTGACGGCGACCTGATTTTCTTCGGCGCCGACAAGGCGAAAGTGGTCAACGAGGCGCTCGGCGCCCTGCGCGCCAAGATCGGCCATGAGCGCGGTTTTGCCGAGGGCACCTGGAAACCGCTGTGGGTGGTCGATTTCCCGATGTTCGAATATGCCGAGGAAGAAAACCGCTGGGTTGCCCTGCACCACCCCTTCACCGCGCCCGCCGAAGGCCACGAGGAACTGCTGACCAGCGACCCCGGCAAAGCGCTGTCCAAGGCCTACGATTTCGTGCTCAACGGCTGGGAACTGGGCGGCGGCTCGATCCGTATCCACCGCCAGGACGTCCAGTCCAAGGTGTTCCGCGCGCTCAACATCGGCGCCGAGGAAGCCCAGGAAAAATTCGGCTTCCTGCTCGAAGCCCTGCAATTCGGCGCACCGCCCCACGGCGGCCTGGCGCTCGGTCTCGACCGGCTGGTCACGCTGATGGCCGGGGCGGAATCGATCCGCGACGTCATCACCTTCCCCAAAACCCAGCGCGCCACCTGCCTCCTGACCAACGCCCCGAACGCGGTGGACGAGAAGCAGTTGCGCGAATTGCACATCCGCCTGCGCCAGCAGGTGCAGACCTCGGTCGAGGTGGAGAAGACCTGATCTTTGCTGGTTCGCACAAGGAAAAGGGCGGCTAAGAGGCCGCCCTTTTTTTGCCCGTTTTTCCTGCGGTCAGCGGACGCCTTGCCCGGAGGGCAGGGGTGATTCCGTGTCTGCTGTTTCATGAATCCGCCTGCAAGCGGGCGGAGGAAGCGCTTATGGGCAGGTGCTCAAGTCGGTAAAGGATAGGCTGCCGGTGATATGGCCGGCGGCGAAGTTCTGGCAGGTTCCGTTGCTGTGGACGTTGCCGGTCGAGGACGTCAATGTCGTGTTTCCGCCGCCAGTGTTGAAGAAGGCGTAGTAGTTGTTCGCGCCGTGGCTGGCACTCAGCGTGTTCCCTGTTATCGTCGCGGTGCTGTCGATCATGACGAGGGCTTCCGCGGTGGCGCCGGCGCTGGCGCTGATGTTGTTGCCGCTGATCGTGATGTTGCTGGCGTTGTTCAGGGCTACCCCTATGCCCGTGTTGGCGCCGCTCTCCGTACCAGTGATGGTGTTGTTGGAAAGGGTCACGCCGCTGATGCCGTTGACGTAGATGGCGGCAATTCCGGCACCCGCGTTTCCAGAGTTGGAGATCGTCAGGCCGGTCAACGTGCTGTTGTTGGCCAACGCGAAGGTCGAAGAGTTCACGCCGCCGCCTATGCCGCCGGCAACGGTGGCGCTGGGCAGGCTCAAGGCGGCGGTGCGCCCCGAGGCGCTTTTCACGGTGAGCGAGCCACCTCCCATCACGGTTTGTCCGGCCTGAAGCGTGGTGGTTGCAGTGGTGTTGAAGGTGCCGGAGAGGATTACCGTGCTGTTGGCTCCGGCGGCGGTCACTGCGCCGGGGAGCGCTGCGCCGGCGGTGGTGGCGCTATCCAGCACCGTGATCGCGCTGCCGCCTGCCGTTTGGGTGGCGGTTTCCACTAGCATCGAGGCGACTCGGCTCTGGGTCACGATATCTACGTCGCGCATTACCGGCGCGGCCATGCGGCGTTCCTGAGCGTTGAGCGTGCTGGGGCGCGCGCTTTCCTTGCCGAGGGGGATGCGCAAGCGTAGGGAAAGGAAAGACTGGCCGCCCCGCGTATTGTCGTGTTGGGCCTCGGCACCCAAGAATAGCCCCGCGCCCTTGCCGAGCCAGGGTAGTTCTTCCATCGTCAGTTCGGCGCGAACGCGCGGCCCCTCTACCGTCAGCACATCGTCGCTGAAGCGGTAACCGCCGAGAAAAAGGCGAAACTGGCGGCGAGCTTCGGGGTCGAACAACGGTAAACGCCAGCCAGCCTCGGCGTCGAACCCTTTGAGGGCGCGTTCCTCCCGGTCGGTAGTGGTGAGCTGGACCGAAGCGCCAGACAGTGCGGCGCTGCTGGTTTCGCCAAGATCACGCACCCGCGTGCCGATGGGCACATAGCCGTTGGCGCGGAAATCCAGATCGCGCCCCAGCGCCTCGACGCCCAGCGTACCCTGGTTGAAGAAATTGCCCGTGTCGCTACGGCGGCGGTCGAAATAGCCGTAGGCGCCCAGGTTCCAGCCATCCTGCCGCATGCGGCGCACGCCGAGGCCGAAGTTGCCTTCGCGGCTGGCGTTGTCGTCGAAACGTCCGCGCAGGTTGGCGAAGACCAGGGTGCGGTTATCCTGGGAGATCGGCAGGAACAGGTCGGCTTCGCCGAGATTGCGCTTGTTGCCGAGCTTGGCCTCGGCATCGATGTGCGGACCCCATTTGGGGCCGGTGTCGCCGGGCGGCAGCTCCTGAGCCATTGCGCCAAAAGAGAATACCGCCAGCCCGCACAGCCCGACGATGCGCCAATCCCTGATTCCTGCCATAGCCCTGCTCCTGAACAAATCGGTTGTTTCTCGGGAATACCCCGAGATTGAGAATTATCAATTATGCCTATGTGTTTGTTTTTGTTGTACCCCCTAATCAGGGGGAAAAGGTCAGGAGGCTTTGCCGAGCCATAGTGCCATCAGCGTTGCGCGGTTGTTTACGCCGAACTTGCGGTATATGGCGCTGACGTATTCGTGGGTGGTGTGGTAGCTCTGATTCTGGGCTATCGCGATTTCCTTTTCGGTCAGCCCGGACAGCAGCCCGTGCAATACCTGCCGTTCTACCGGAGTCAGGGGCGACCCGGCCACCAGCAGACAGTGGGAGAGCATGATCTGGCGATGGAACCACTTGATACCCCGCAGGGTGTAGGCGCTGATATCTCGTTCGGCCTCGGTAAATGGTGGGCGATCCAGAGTGCTATAGATACCGAACAAGGATTCCGCATCCTCGTTTATTGGGAAAGAGACCCAGATGGCATCCGCCTTGCCTAGGTCGCGGTAATAAGCCTGATAATATGGAGTCTCAAACCACTCGGGAGCGACTATATCCCGCAACCGGTTAGCGCGAAAAATACCCGCTCCCTCCGCATTGCGGATGGTGGTTATATCCGCGACCCCTTGTTCCAGCTTCGCCATCTGTTCCCGCACACCTTCATCCAGTAATGGCGAGGGGTGCAGGAAGCGGACGACGCGTGGCCGCCAGCCCTTCACCGGATCGCCGGAAAAATCGCCTGATAAACGCACTGCACCCACCCAGCAGGCATTTTGGGCGCCGACCAACTCGCACAATCGTTTCATCAGGTGATGAAGTGCCTCATCGGCCTGCGAAGCCTCGAAATCGGCGAGTTCGTCCCACAGGGCATGAGTGCGTTCATGGAACGATTCGGTAGATGGCATGGTGAAACCGATATTCAATGGAAGAATGTATAAGTCATGGAAATCATATAGAAAAAATAAATTTTTAGCTAGGCCGGGGTTTTTGGGATACGGTTCCTGCTCGTCTTGTATTCAACAGGGTTGCTGCGGTGAAAAGTCCGATCCTGATGATACATCTCGCGCTGAACATCACGGGTGCCGCTTGTCTGGGCGATGGGGAACTGAAACAATACGGCATGTCTTATAAAATTCCCATATCCATCCTGGTGGTGATTTACACCCCTGATCGGCAGGTGCTGCTGCTGGAGCGCGCCGATCATCCCGGTTACTGGCAGTCGGTGACGGGCAGCAGCGAGCCGGGCGAAAGTTTGCGCCAGACCGCAGTGCGCGAAGTGCGCGAGGAAACCGGCCTGGATGCGGAGAAGTACACGCTTATCGACTGGGACTTGCAGTTCGACTTCGAGATTTTCGCCGAATGGCGCTACCGCTATGCGCCCGGCGTGACGCATAATGTCGAGCATGTGTTCGGGCTGGAACTGCCGCAGCCCGTGGCGGTCGAACTGGAGCCGCGCGAGCATCTGAATTTCATGTGGATGGCGCATGAGGAAGCGGCAAAAAAAGTTTTTTCCTGGACCAATGCGGCGGCGATCGAGCGTTTGTGCCCCGGTCCGGATTCCCGGATCTTGCAGCACCAGGCCAATCCCGCAATGAGAAAGTGATAAAATGTCGGGGTTTTCCCCTCAACATGAATGGATTTCCTGCCCATGCAAATCGTTTGCCTAGATCTTGAAGGCGTATTGGTTCCCGAGATATGGATCGCCTTTGCCGAACGCACCGGCATCCCCGAGTTGCGCCTCACTACCCGCGACGAGCCCGATTACGACAAGCTGATGAAGTACCGCCTCGGCATCCTGGCCGAGAAGAAGCTCGGTTTGCCCGACATCCAGGAGGTGATTGCCGGCCTGGAGCCGATGCCGGGCGCGCGCGAGTGTCTCGACTGGCTGCGCAACCGCTTCCAGGTGGTGATCCTGTCCGACACTTTCTACGAATTCGCCATGCCGTTGATGAAGCAACTGGGCTGGCCCACCTTGTTCTGCCACCGCATGGAGGCCGATGCCGAGGGTATGCTGGTGAATTACCATCTGCGCATGCCGGAGCAGAAGCGGGAATCGGTGAAGGCGTTCAAGGCGCTTAATTTCAGGACGATCGCTGCGGGCGACTCCTACAACGACACCGCGATGCTGGCCGAAGCGCATGCCGGCATCCTGTTCCGTCCGCCGGAAAACGTGGTGCGGGAGTTTCCCCAGTTCCCCGTGACGAAGGATTACGAGGCGCTCAAAGCGGCGATCCTCGAAGCCAGCGCCCGCATCGGCGAATAAAGAAACGCGAACCATGGATTTGAAAGACATTCCGCCTTCCGCCGCATTGCCTTTTTCCGATTTTCAGTCGTTGCCGGACGAGGTATGCCAGCCGCGCATCCGGGCTGCCAGGGAAAAGCTCGGCAAGCGACTGGTGATACTGGGCCACCATTACCAGCGCTCCGACGTGTTCCAGCACGCCGATTTCACCGGCGACTCGCTCAAGCTGTCGCGCCTCGCCGCCAACTCGGAAGCGGATTACATCGTGTTCTGCGGTGTTCACTTCATGGCCGAGGTGGCGGATATCCTGTCGCGTCCCGAGCAAATCTCGATCCTGCCGGACTTGTCGGCGGGCTGTTCGATGGCGGACATGGCGACGCTGGCGCGAGTCGAGCGGGCCTGGCGCGAACTGAAAGCGGTGTGCGACCCCGATGCAACTTTTACTCCGGTCACCTACATCAATTCGGCCGCCGACCTGAAAGCTTTCTGCGGCGAGCACGGCGGCATCGTCTGCACTTCCAGCAACGCCCCTAAAATTCTCGAATGGTCATTCGCCCGGCGCGACAAGGTGCTGTTCTTTCCCGACCAGCATCTGGGGCGCTGGAGCGGCCACAAGATGGGCATCCCGCTCGATGAAATGGTGTTGTGGGACTGGGATCAGCCGCTCGGCGGCCTGACTCCCGAGCAGATAAGGAAAGCCCGGATCATCCTGTGGAATGGCCTGTGCTCGGTGCACATGATGTTCCAGCCGTCGCACATCCAGCGCTTCCGCCAGGAGCACCCGGATGGATTCGTGATCTCCCACCCGGAATGCAGCTTCGAAGTATGCGAACTGTCGGACTTCGTCGGCTCCACTGAATACATCATCAAGACCATCACCGAGGCCGAGCCCGGTACGCGCTGGCTGGTGGGCACCGAGCTGAATCTGGTGAACCGCCTGGCGGAGCAGCTCAAGGCTCAGGGCAAGATCGTCCAGTTCATGGCCTCCACCGTGTGCATGTGCTCGACCATGGCGCGCATCGATCCGCAGCATCTGGCCTGGTGCCTGGAGAATCTGGTTGCCGGCCATGTGGTGAACCAGATCAAAGTACCGGTCGAAGAGGCCGAATTGGCGCGGGTGGCATTGCAGCGCATGCTGGATGCTTCTTGAAAAGTGATGAGTCAAGAGTGATGGGTGATGAGAAACCGGAGGAGGCTTTGTTTTTGGCGTTACCCATTACCCATCACTCATTACCCCTTACGAATAAAAAATGACACATCCGATCCGGGTCGTCACCTATAACATCCACAAGGGGTTCTCCCAGTTCAACCAGCGCATGGTGCTGCACGACCTGCGCGACCAGTTGCGCGGCATCCATGCCGATATCGTGTTCCTGCAGGAGGTAGTGGGCGCTCACGATCTTCACGCAAGGCAACATCTGAACTGGCCGGTCACATCCCAATACGAGTTCCTCGCCGATTCCATCTGGCAGGATTTCGCCTACGGCAAGAATGCCGTTTATCCCGAAGGGCATCACGGCAATGCGATCCTGAGCCGTTTTCCGATTGTCAGTTGGGAAAATATCGATGTGTCCGCCCATCGTTTCGAGCAGCGCGGTTTGCTGCACTGCGAATTGAGGATGCCGGGATGGGACGAGACCCTGCATTGCGTCTGCCTCCACTTCGGCCTGTTTTCCCGCGGACGCCGCATGCAGTTGTCGGCGTTGCGCGACAGGATCGAAAAGCTGGTGCCGCCTCACGCGCCGCTGATCATCGCCGGCGATTTCAACGATTGGCGCAACGAGGCATGCGATACGCTGGCCCGCCAGATGCACCTGAAAGAGGCGTTTGGGGTGACCAATGGCCGCCCCGCCTGCAGCTACCCGGCGGCGCTGCCGATGTTCCGGCTCGACCGCATTTATGTGCGGGGATTGCACGTGACCGCCGCCGAAGTGCATAGCGGCAGGCCGTGGTCGAAAATTTCCGACCACGCCGCATTGTCTGCCACCGTCCATAGGGCATGATGGATCTGATCCCCGGCAACCGCCTGACCCTTCTCAAGAACGGCGCTGAATATTTTCCGGCGCTGGGGGCCGCCATCGACAGCGCGCACCGTGAAATTTTCCTGGAATCGTATATTTACGAGCACGACGAAACCGGCAGACTGATCGGCGAGGCGTTGAAACGGGCGGCCAGTCGGGGCGTGACCGTGCACCTGCTGCTTGACGGCTTTGGTTCGAGAACGCTGCCGGAGTATTTTGTCGAAGACTTGTGTGCGGCGGGCGTGCAGCTCCTGCTTTATCGCCGCGAAGTTTCTCCCTGGCGGTTCAAACGCCACAGGCTGCGCCGATTGCACCGCAAAATCGCGGTGATCGATGCGCGTATCGCGTTCGTCGGCGGCATCAACGTGATCGACGATATGGATACGCCCGGTCAGATTCCGCCGCGTTTCGACTATGCGGTTGCTGTCGAAGGGCCGTTGCTGGCGGGGATTCTCCAGGCGGTGAAGCGTACCTGGTCCCTGGCAGCTTGGCGGAAGATCCGCCTTTATCGCAGTCGGAAACAAAACAGGCCCCTGCATCCGGCGCCTTGCGGCAGCATCGAGGCCGCCTTCGTCAGACGCGACAATCTCCGCCACCGGCGCGACATCGAGAGCGCCTATCTTGACGCCATCGCTTCGGCCAAGGAAGAGGTCATCATCGCCAACGCCTATTTCCTGCCCGGCAGGCGCTTCCGGCAGGCGCTGATCCAGGCCGCAGAGCGTGGAGTGCGGGTGGTGCTGCTGCTGCAAGGGCGGGTGGAGTACATTCTGCTGCATTATGCTTCGCGCGCCCTGTACGGCGTGCTGCTGGATGCGGGCATCGAAATCTACAGCTACAACAAGAGTTTTCTGCACGCCAAGGTAGCGGTTGTTGACGGGCGCTGGGCTACCGTGGGTTCTTCCAACATCGATCCGTTCAGCCTGATGCTGGCGCTGGAAGCCAACGTCGTGGCGCTCGACGCCGGGTTTGCCGCTGCGCTCAGGGCGAGCTTGCTGCAGGCGATCGGCGAGGGCGCGCAGCAGGTCGCTCCCGACCGTTGGCGTCAGCAGCCGCTTTACAGCCGGTTTCTGGCATGGGCGAGCTACGGCATGGTGCGAATCCTGATGGGAATGGCCGGCTATGCGCGCCGCTACGAGGAAAGCTGAGCGCCTTTATCTGAGAGGGGTGAAATGCTAATATCAAGCTTTTGCAAAGAATACCGAGGAAGTTATGGCAGGTCATAGCAAGTGGGCTAACATCAAGCACAAGAAAGCCGCAACGGACGCCAAGCGCGGCAAGATTTTCACTCGTCTGATCAAGGAGATAACCGTAGCCGCCAAGATGGGCGGCGGCGATATATCGTGCAATCCGCGCCTGCGTCTGGCGGTGGACAAGGCGTTTGAAAACAATATGCCGAAGGATAACGTCGAGCGTGCGATCAAGCGCGGCACCGGCGACCTCGAGGGCGTGAATTACGAGGAGTTGCGCTACGAGGGCTACGGACCGGCTGGCGTGGCGGTGATGGTAGATTGCCTGACCGACAACAAGACCCGCACCGTGGCCGACGTGCGTCATGCTTTCGCCAAGCATGGCGGCAACCTCGGCACCGACGGCTCGGTCGCGTTCCTGTTCAAGCATTGCGGGCAGATGCTGTTCGCCCCCGGCACGGACGAGGACAAGCTGATGGAAGCGGCTCTGGAAGCCGGTGCGGAGGACGTGGTGACGAACGACGACGGTAGCATCGAGGTGACCACCGATCCATATGGGTTCGCCGCCGTCAAGGAAGCGCTGACCAAGGCCGGGTTTCAGCCGGAGCTCGGCGAAGTGACCATGAAACCGGCCAACGAAACCGAACTCACCGGCGACGATGCAACGAAAATGCACAAGTTGATCGACGCCCTGGAGAGCCTCGATGACGTGCAGGAGGTTTACACCACCGCCGTCATGGACGAGGAATAGAGATCCGCATCCTCGGCATAGATCCCGGCTTGCGCGTGACCGGGTTCGGCTTGATTGAAAAAACCGGCCAGCAACTGGCCTATGTCGCCAGCGGCTGCATCCGTACGCCGAGCGGCGAATTGCCGCAGCGGCTGAAAGTGATTGTCGAAGGGCTGGCGGAAGTGATCGCTACCTACAGCCCGGAGCAGGTGGCGGTGGAGAAAGTATTCGTCAACGTCAACCCGCAGTCCACGTTATTGCTTGGGCAGGCACGCGGCGCAGCGATTTGCGCGGCGATCCTGAGGGATTTGCCGGTGGCTGAATACACCGCTCTGCAGGTGAAGCAGGCGGTGGTCGGGCATGGCAAGGCCGCCAAGGAACAGGTGCAGGAGATGGTCAAACGCTTGCTGCATCTCGAGGGCGACCCCCAGGCGGATGCGGCGGATGCGCTGGCCTGCGCCATCTGTCACGCTCATGGTGGGCAGGGACTGGGCAAGCTGGCAACCGCCGGATTCCGGATGAAAAATGGAAGGCTCGTGAAATGACAGTAATGGGCGATGAGCGATGAGTGATAAAAAACGGTGGCACGCGGGGTTTCTCCCATTACCCCTTACCCATCTCTCATTACCCATGATCCGGATAGGCAGATCTGAATGATAGGCAGAATCAGCGGCACTCTTCTCGAAAAGCATCCCCCGCTGGTGTTGGTGGATGTCGGCGGCGTCGGTTACGAGATCGACGTGCCGATGAGCACTTTCTATAACCTTCCCGCCCTCGGCGAGAAAATCGCGTTGCATACCCAACTGATCGTGCGCGAGGATGCGCACCAGCTTTACGGTTTCGCCACCCTGGATGAACGCGCCGCTTTCAGGCAGTTGCTCAAGATCAGCGGGGTCGGGCCGAAGCTGGCGCTGACTATCCTCAGCGGTATGTCGGTCGCCGAATTGTCCCAGGTGGTCGCTGCCCAGGAAGTGGGCCGGCTGACCAGGATTCCGGGCATCGGCAAGAAGACCGCCGAGCGCCTGCTGCTGGAATTGCGCGACAAGCTGCCGGGCGCGGCGGCGGCCTTGCTGTCATCCGGGGCCGGGCACGCGCGGGATGCGCGCAACGACGTCCTGGAGGCACTGCTGGCGTTGGGCTACAATGAGCGCGAAGCGGGCTGGGCGATCAAGCAACTGCCCGGCGACCTGAATGTTTCCGACAGCATCCGCCAGGCCCTTAAATTGTTATCCTCCAAAGCATGATCGAAACAGACGATCTCAAAGCCGGCAGCCGCCTGATCTCCGCCGCGCCGATTTCATCCCGGGAAGAGGCCGCGGAGCGCGCCTTGCGCCCCAAGTCGCTGGAGGAATATGTCGGACAGGAGAAGGCGCGCGAACAGTTGGAGATATTCATCCGGGCGGCCCGCGGTCGCAGCGAGTCACTCGATCATGTGCTGCTGTTCGGCCCGCCGGGGCTGGGCAAGACCACCCTGGCGCATATCATCGCCCGCGAAATGGGGGTCAATCTGCGCCAGACCAGCGGCCCGGTGCTGGAGCGCCCCGGTGACCTTGCCGCGCTGCTCACCAACCTGGAGCCGAACGATGTCCTGTTCATCGACGAAATCCATCGTCTTTCCCCGGTCGTCGAGGAAATCCTTTACCCGGCGCTGGAAGATTTTCAGCTCGACATCATGATCGGCGAAGGGCCGGCGGCGCGCTCGGTGAAGCTGGACCTGCCGCCCTTTACGCTGGTTGGCGCCACTACTCGTGCCGGCATGCTGACCAACCCGCTGCGTGACCGTTTCGGCATCGTGGCGCGGCTGGAGTTTTACACTCACGGCGAATTGAAGCAGATCGTGGCCCGTTCGGCCGGGCTGATGGATGTTGAGCTTTCCGACGACGGCGCTACGGAACTCGCGAAACGCTCTCGCGGCACGCCCCGCATCGCGAACCGGCTGCTGCGCCGGGTGCGCGATTATGCCGAGGTCAAGGCGGACGGCAGGGTGACGCGGGATGTGGCGGATGCCGCGCTGATCATGCTCGATGTGGACAAGGTCGGGCTCGACATGATGGACCGCAAGCTGTTGCAGGCGGTACTGGAAAAATTCGGCGGCGGGCCGGTCGGGGTGGAAAACCTGGCGGCGGCGATCGGAGAGGAGCGCGATACCATCGAGGACGTACTCGAGCCTTACCTGATCCAGCAGGGCTATCTGATGCGCACTCCGCGCGGGCGGGTAGCGACGCAAATGGCTTACCTGCATTTCGGCCTTGCCCTGCCCAGGTCGTCGTCAGGCGATTTGTGGGAGGGCTCGCAGTGACCGGTTGTTGTCAGGCGGGTGTCAGGATTCCTCTCTATCCTGCATTCCGGTCTTGCTGGGGCCGGAATGGGTGAGCACGCTGGATCGACGCAGTCTGAAGCCGAGACGTTCGCTTGGCCGGTGCGTGTTTATTATGAAGATACGGATGCCGGTGGCGTGGTGTATTACACCAACTACCTCAAGTTCATGGAGCGCGCGCGCACCGAGTGGCTGCGCGCACAGGGTTTCGAGCAGCCGGAGTTGCTGCGTGACCATTTAGTGATTTTCGTGGTGCGATCTGTGCAGATAGAGTATCTTCGCCCCGCGCTGTTCAACGATCTGCTGACGGTAAGCGTGCGCCTCCACGAAGCAGGCCGCAGCTGGATCGAGCTGGATCAAACGGTGGAGCGCCCAGACGGGGGGCTGTGTCGCGAGGTGCTGGTGAAGGCGCGGGTCAAGATCGTTTGTGTCAACGGGCAAACCTTCAAACCAGTACAGATTCCCGCCCCGGTTAGAGAGAAACTTGAAAGGATATCGTGAACGTTACGCAAGACCTGTCTTTTTTGAGCCTGATCACACACGCCAGCGTGCTGGTACAATTGGTCCTGCTGATCCTGCTGATGGCCTCGGGGCTGTCCTGGTATTTTATTTTCGGCAAGATGTTTTCCATCCGCGCTGCGGTGCGCGAGGCGGACAGGTTCGAGGATGAGTTCTGGAGCGGCGCCGATCTCAGCAACCTGTACCAGCGTGTCAGTTCAGGCCGGACGCAGGCGGTGGGGATGGAAAAGATTTTCGAGGCCGGTTTCAGGGAATTTCTCAAGCTCAAGCGGCAGGGGCGGATGGATGTCGCGGTCATCATGGAGGGTACCCGCCGCGCCATGCGCGCGGCCTGCCAGCGCGAGCTGGACGCACTCGAGCAGCATCTGGCTTTCCTCGCCTCGGTCGGGTCGGTCAGCCCCTACATCGGCCTGTTCGGCACGGTGTGGGGCATCATGAACGCGTTCCGCAGCCTCTCCAACGTAGTGCAGGCGACCCTGGCGCATGTCGCGCCGGGCATCGCCGAAGCGCTGATTGCCACGGCGATGGGCTTGTTCGCGGCGATTCCGGCGGTGCTCGCCTACAATCATTTTTCCCATGACGTGGATCGGCTGGCGACCCGCTTCGACAGCTTCATGGAGGAATTTTCCAATATCCTGCAAAGGCAGACGAATACTTGATGAATCGTCGCCCCCGCCGCTTCATGAACCAGATCAACGTCGTGCCTTATATCGACGTGATGCTGGTGTTGCTGATTATTTTTATGGTGACTGCACCGCTGATCAATCCGGGGCAGATCGAGTTGCCTTCTGTGGGGCAATCGCTCAAGCCCCCGGTGGCGCCGCTGGAGGTGGAGATTCGCACGGACAACAGCCTGCATTTGCGCGACCGCGAGAAATCCGGCGCGGAGCGCAAAGTTACCCTGGACGAGCTGGTCGACGCGGTCAGGGAACAGCAACAGCGTAACCCCGAGCAGGCCGTGGTGATCTCGGCGGACAAAAACGTGCGCTATGAGGCGGTGCTGAACGTGATGGACAAGCTGCAAAGCAACCATGTGAAGAAAGTCGGGCTGCTGGCGAAGCCCCGGGCTGGATAATGCCGCCGACAGATCGCAAGGAACCGGGCAGGAAGTGGGCGATTGTTCTGGCTGTTCTGGTGCACCTGATTTTTATTGCGGTGCTGGTGTTCGGAGTCAGTTGGCAGAGCAGGGAAGCCGGGCCGGTGATGGCGGAGTTGTGGTCCAGCCTGCCCGCGCCGGCGCAAAAGGTGGCGCCAAAACGCGAGTCGGAGCCGAAACCGCAACCGAAAGCAGTGCCGGAGCCGAAACCGCAACCGAAACCGGAGCCCAAGGTGGAGCAGCCCAAACCGCCCAAGGTCGACATCGAGCTCAAGGCGAAAGAAAAGGAAAAGAAGCGCAAGGAAGAGCTGAAAAAACTCGAGGAACAGAAGAAAGCCGAAGCGGAGAAACGCGAGCAGGCCGAGCTGAAGCGCCAGCAGCAGGAAAAGCTGAAGCAGGAGCGGCTCGTGCAGGAGCAGCAGCGCGAGGCGATGCGCCAGCAGCAGGAAGCGGCACAGGCTATCGCCAGGCAACAGGCATCGGCCAGGCAGCGTGAAGTAGATGGCTACAGGCGGAAAATTAGCGACAAGGTTAAGCGGTTTATCAATAATCAGACTTGCCAGCAGTTGAATAATCCAAAAGTGGAGTTTGATATTACGTTAATGCCCACGGGCCAATTGCTGATGGAACCAAGGCTCAGGAAGCCGAGCGGCAACGTCATGTGCGACCAGGCCATCGAGAAGGCGATTTTGCTGGCGCAGCCGTTGCCCTTGCCGCCGGCAGAATCAGGTCTTTTTGGGGAGTTCAGGGAACTTCATCTGGAACTTCAACCTAATGACTGAGAAGCGGCCCAAGCCGTTTTTGAGGGATGGAATTTTTTAAATGAGAATGGCAATAAATCGGATAATGAATTTTGGGCATTTTTTTGTTGCCGTGTTGCTGGCGGCATCGGGAAGCGCAAATGCAGCGCTGACCATCGAGATCGTTGGCAGCGGTGCCAATCAGGTTCCGGTTGCGGTCGTGCCGTTTGCCGGCGAAAGCCTGTTGCCGCAGGCGATTACTAGCGTAGTCGCGGCTGATTTGCAGCGTTGCGGCCTGTTCAAAATTGTCGATTCCGTCGGGATAACGCCCGAACCGCATGAGCCGGCCGAGGTGAATTACCAGGATTGGCGCGCGCGTAGCGCCGAGGCGCTGGCGATCGGCAGTATTTTGCAACGCCCGGATGGCAAGCTGGAAGTGCGCTTTCGCCTGCTCGACGCGGTCAAGCAGGTGCAGCTTGCCGGCTATAGTTACATTATCGATGCCGCCCAGTTGCGCGCCACGGCGCACAAGATCGCCGACCTGATTTACGAAAAATTGACCGGCGATGTCGGCGTATTCGGCACCCGCATCGCTTACATCGTCAAGAGTGGCAAACGCTACGAACTGCAGGTGGCGGATGCGGATGGCTACGGCGCCCAGACCGTGCTGGCGTCAAACGAGCCGATCATTTCCCCGTCCTGGTCGCCAGACGGCACCAAACTGGCCTATGTGTCGTTCGAGCGCAAAAAACCGATCATTTATATCCAGTCTCTTGCCAGCAGCCGGCGCCAGGTGCTGGCCCAGTTCAAAGGCAACAACAGCGCGCCGGCCTGGTCGCCGGACGGCAAGCAGCTCGCCATTGTGCTGACCAGGGACGGCAGTTCGCAGATTTATCTGGTCAATGCCGATGGCAGCGGGCTGAAGCGCTTGAGCTATAGTTCTTCCATCGATACTGAACCCAGCTTTTCGCCGGATGGCATGTCAATCATTTTCACCTCCGATCGCGGCGGCAGTCCGCAGATATACCGCATGGCCGTCAGTGGCAATGGCGCGCAGCGCCTGACTTTCGAGGGTGATTACAACGTCTCCCCGCATTTCAGCCCGGATGGAAAAAGTTTCACATTCATCCAGCGTATTAACGGATCTTCCTTCAATGTCGCGCTGCAGGATCTGGCGTCTGGCCAGATGCAAGTGCTGACCGATACGCACATGGATGAATCCCCCAGTTTCGCGCCCAACGGTAAAATGTTACTCTATGCAACAGAAATTGGTGGGCGCGGAATATTGGCCGCTGTTTCGAGCGATGGCCGGGTAAAGCAGCGGCTGTCCACCCGGTTTGGCGATGTGCGCGAGCCCGAATGGGGGCCGTTGTCGAAGGATCAGTAATTTAACTGTAATTCCAATGAGGAGAAGAGAAATTGAATAAAATATTGCTCGGTACTTTGTTAGTCAGCCTGTTGGCCGGTTGCGCAGGGCAGGATGTGAAAGAGCAACCCAAGGCCGGGGTTGAGGACAAATCCGCGTCTCAGACCGCCCAGACCGCGCCGTCGGAGCAGAAAGCGGTTGAAGCCAATCCTTTGAAAGACCCCAACAACATTCTTTCCAAGCGCAGCGTTTTTTATGATTTCGACAAGTACGATGTAAAAAACGAGTACAAGCCGCTGGTTGAAGCGCATTCCAAGTACCTGACCGGTCACAAGGATGCCAAGGTGGCCGTGCAGGGCAATTGCGATGAACGCGGCAGCCGCGAGTACAACCTTGCCCTCGGCAATCGTCGTGCCGACAGCGTCAGGAAAATGATGAACGTGCTGGGCGTGCCGGACAGCCAGATTGAGACTGTCAGCTTTGGCGAGGAAAAACCCCGCGCTACTTGCCATGACGAATCCTGCTGGAAGGAAAATCGTCGCGCCGATATCGTTTACCAGGGCGAATAAGCCGTGCGTCGCCTCGCGCTTTTCCTGATCCTGTTCCTTGGCGGTGTTTCGCTGTGTTCTGCCGGGCTGTTCTCGGACGATGAAGCCCGCCAGAAAATTGCTGCGTTGCAGCAGCAGATTCAGGGGATGGAGGAGCGCGTTGCGCAAATGGAGAATACTTCGCGATCCCAGGGTGTGGGGCTGTTGTCCCAGCTGGACGCGCTCAAGTCTGATCTGGCCACGCTGCGCGGACAGATTGAAGTACAGACCCACGACATCGAAACCACGCAGAAGCGGCAACGCGATCTGTATGTCGATCTCGATAATCGCTTGCGCAAGCTGGAGCGCGTTGGCGGACCTGTTTCGGAAACGCCGGTTCAGGCCAATCCCGGCAAGCAGGCGGCTCCTGATCCGACGCAGGTGGCTCCGGCCGCCGGCACAGATACTGTTGATGAGCCTCAAGAATATGATGCCGCTCTGGCTTTATTCAGGGCAGGAAATTACCAGGGCGCCATCGCCGGTTTTCAGCGCTTCATCAGCGCCTATCCCAACGGCCAGTTAGCTCCCAGCGCGCATTACTGGATCGGCAATTCCTACTTTAACCTGCGCGATTATAAAAATGCGATTGCCAGCCAGCAGAAACTGGCCAGCCAGTTTCCCGATAGCGCCAAGGTGCCGGATGCGCTGCTGAATATTGCCAGTTGCCAGCAGGGGCTGGGCGATACGGCAGCAGCAAGGAAAACGCTGGAAAGCATCGTGGCGAAATATCCACTCAGCAATGCGGCGGTTCTGGCCAAGAATCGCCTTGCCAAGATCAAATAGCCAGTCAGTGCCTCTGCCCACGCTGCGCGTCAACGAAATATTCTATTCCCTGCAGGGTGAAACCAGCCGCGTCGGTTTGCCCACGGTGTTCGTCCGCCTGACCGGTTGCCCGCTACGCTGCAGCTACTGTGATACCTCCTACGCCTTTCAGGAAGGGGAAATACTGGAATTGCCGGAAATTCTCGGCAAGGTGGCGCAATATCATGCGCGCTATGTCACGGTGACCGGCGGCGAGCCGCTGGCTCAGAAGAATTGTCTGGTACTGCTGCGGCAGCTATGCGATGCGGGCTATGCGGTGTCGCTGGAAACCGGCGGCGCACTGGATATCTCCAATGTCGATCCGCGCGTTTCCAGGATACTTGATATCAAAACGCCGGGCTCGGGCGAATCCGAAAGAAACCGCTGGGAAAATCTGGAATGTCTGACACCGCAGGATGAAGTGAAGTTCGTGCTGTGCGGCGAAGAGGATTATCTGTGGATGAAACAGGTGCTTGGCGAGAGGCATATCGCCGATCATTGCCAAGTGCTGTTGTCGGCATCGCAAGGTCAGCTTGAACCGACTGTGCTGGCAGAATGGATGCTGCGCGACAACCTGCCCGTACGGCTGCAAATCCAGTTGCACAAGCTGTTATGGGGCGATGGGCGGGGAAAATAAAAAAGGCAGGACTTGCGCCCTGCCTTTTTAGATGATGCGAAGTAAAAATTACTTGGCAGCTTTGTCGTCTTTTTTCTCTTCTTTCTTGGCGCCTTTCTTGGCGCCTTTTTTGGCAGCTTTGTCGTCTTTTTTGGCTTCGTCTTTCTTGGCCTCTACCTTGGCTTCTGCCTTAGCTTCCACCTTGGCTTCAGTTTTGGTGGCTTTAGCAGCGTCAGCAGCAACAGCGGAGAAAGAAACAGCGGCGAAAGCGGCGATCAATGCGGTCAGCAATTTGTTCATTTTGGATTCCCTGTTATTTAACTTAATAAATCGAAATTAATGGTTTGATTTAACACCGTAAAATTCACGGCGTTGGAAGTATAACGTATAAGTCTTCCATGGGGTTGACAAGATGGAATGTTTTTTTACCAGATACGGTTTTTTTTGCCGTTGCGTGGGTAGAAACGCAATAAAAAAGGCAGGGCGAACCCTGCCTTTTTTATTGCTATGCCGAGATTACTTGGCAGGAGCGGCTTCAGCAGCAGGAGCGGCTTCTTCTTTCTTTTCTTTCTTGGCATGCTTGGCTTTCTTGGCATGCTTGGCTTTCTTGGCCGGCTTGGCAGCTTCAGCCTTAGGAGCTTCGGCAGCAGGAGCGGCAGCATCAGCAGCAACAGCGGAGAAAGTAACGGCAGCGAAAGCAGCGGCGATCAGGGCGGACAACAGTTTGCTCATTTTAATTCCTTTAACTAGTTAAGGTTGAATTCAATTGACACGATTTGCGTGTCACATCCAATAACGACTGATTGTTGGCCCGGTTGACAGCCTTGCTGAAGTTATTTTCAAACATTAATTTCCCGCCACTCTCCCGGTGCCAAGCCATCAAGATCCCAGTCGCCAATGCGCCAGCGGATCAGGCGCAGGGTGGGCATGCCGATTTTTGCGGTCATGCGGCGTACCTGACGGTTCTTGCCTTCCTGGATAACCAGCTCAATCCAGCTGGTGGGGATGTTTTTGCGGAAGCGGATCGGCGGTGTGCGTGGCCACAGCTCGTCGGGTTCGTCGATGACGCGCGCCTGGGCCGGGCGGGTGACGAAATCGTTCAGGTCGACGCCGTGCCTGAGTCGTTCCAGTGCGGCTTCATCAGGAATTCCTTCCACCTGTACCCAGTAGGTTTTGGGCAGCTTATGGCGAGGATCGCTAATGCGGTGTTGCAAAGGCCCGTCATCGGTTAAAATAAGCAACCCTTCGCTGTCGGTATCTAGGCGCCCCGCCGGATAGACGCCGGGCAGCGGTATAAAGTCTTTCAGCGTGGCATGCTTGCCGTCGCTGCTGAATTGGGTGATGACGCCAAAAGGCTTGTTGAACAGGATTAGGCGGCTCATGGAAATATTATATAGGACTGGCCCGGAGTAGACATGACGCAAAAATTTCAAGTGCCACCCCAAGGCAGCAAAATCACGGTTAACGCCGATTTTTCCCTGAATGTTCCGGTCAATCCGATTATCCCCTTTATCGAGGGTGACGGCACGGGCGTGGATATCACTCCGGTGATGCGCAAGGTGGTGGATGCGGCGGTGGACCAAGCCTATGGCGGCAAGCGCAAGATTGCCTGGATGGAAATCTATGCCGGCGAGAAAGCAACCAGGGTTTACGACCCCGATACCTGGCTGCCCGAGGAAACCGTCCAGGCGCTGAGGGATTATGTGGTGTCGATCAAGGGCCCGCTGACCACGCCGGTGTCGGGCGGCATCCGCTCGCTCAACGTGGCGTTGCGCCAGCAGCTCGATCTTTATGTCTGCCTGCGTCCGGTGCGCTATTTCCAGGGCGTGCCCAGTCCGGTGAAAACACCTGAGAAGACCGATATGGTGATCTTCCGCGAAAACACCGAGGACATTTACGCCGGCGTGGAATGGGAAGCCGGTTCGCCGGAAGTGAAAAAAGTCATCCGGTTTTTGCAGCAGGAAATGGGCGTGAAGAAAATCCGCTTCCCCGACTCCTCTTCGATCGGCATCAAGCCGGTATCCATTGAAGGCACCGAGCGTCTGGTGCGCAAGGCCATTCAGTATGCCATCGACAATAAGCGCAGGTCGGTAACGTTGGTACACAAGGGCAACATCATGAAATTCACCGAGGGTGGTTTCAAAAAGTGGGGCTATGAGCTGGCCCGGCGCGAATTCGGCGCCGAGCTGCTGGACGGCGGGCCATGGATGAAACTGGCGGATAATTTCGGTGGCATCGTGATCAAGGACGTGATCGCCGACGCTTTCCTGCAGCAGATTCTTTTACGGCCCGAGGATTACGATGTAATCGCCACCCTGAACCTGAACGGCGATTATATTTCCGATGCCCTGGCGGCTCAGGTTGGTGGTATCGGCATTGCGCCGGGCGCCAACCTTTCCGATAATGTGGCGATGTTCGAGGCGACTCACGGCACTGCGCCGAAGTATGCCGGCAAGGATTATGTCAATCCCGGTTCGATCATCCTGTCTGCGGAAATGATGTTGCGCTACATGGGATGGCTCGAAGCGGCGGATCTGATCGTCAAGTCGATGGAGCGGGCGATCCTGGCGAAAAATGTGACCTATGATTTCGCCAGATTGATGGAAGGTGCAACCCAGGTTTCCTGTTCGGCCTTTGGTCGGGAGATGGTGGCGCGGATGAAATAGGCCCCGGATATCATGAATGATTTATGGCTTCAGGTTTTTTTGGGAATATTTTTTTAAATTTACCTAAATAAATTATGGCGATAAGCCGATATATCTAGAAAATGGTTTTACATTCGCTGGTAACATGGTATACACTTTTTGCCAGCAGAGCTTTGAGTCTTGGCCTTGGGGAGGGAACATGCAGTTAAACTGGATAGCAGGGTGCGCATTGCTGGCGGCATCCGTAGCCATGGCTGGCGAAACTGGCACGGTGCAAGGCCAGACTGAACCGACTACGGGTATTGTGTCTCCGTCCGAGCCGCAGCCGGAAAATAGCGACACGCCTGCCGTCTTTCGTCATTCCGGTCTTAACCTGCGTTCGTCGTCGGCAATGGTGGTGGACCAGAAGACCGGTCGCACGCTGCTTGGCAAGAATACCGATGTGCGCACGCCAATTGCTTCCATCACCAAGCTGATGATGGCGATGGTGGTGCTGGATGCACAACTGCCCCTTGACGAAAAAATTTCCATCAGTAGCGAAGACAGGGACTCGCTGAAAGGTACACATTCCAGACTCAAGGTTGGCGTGACGCTCAGCCGCCGTCTGGCTCTGCAACTGGCTCTGATGTCTTCTGAAAATCGCGCCGCCGCCGCCTTGGCCCATGCTTATCCGGGCGGATTCCCTGCCTTTGTCGCCGCCATGAACCGCAAGGCAGACAGCCTCAACATGAAGCATACCCACTTCGTGGATTCCACCGGCCTCAACTGCGACAACACCTCGACCGCCCAGGACCTGGTGAAAATGGTGAACGCTGCATACAGTTATCCCCTGATCCGCGATATCACCACCACGGGTTCCTATGATGTGGCGATGCGGGGCAAATCATTGCGTATGCAATTCAAAAATACCAACATGCTGGTGCGAAACAAGGCTTGGGATATCGGACTTTCCAAAACCGGGTTTATCAACGAGGCGGGGCATTGTCTGGTGATGCAGGCAAGCATCGCCAATCAGCCGATGATTATCGTGTTGCTTGATTCCTGGGGCAAGCAGTCGCGTATCGGTGATGCCCAGCGCATCAAGAAATGGATGGAAAGCAGCCGTGGCGCCAAGCTTCGCGCGGCCATGTTCAATACGCCAAAAAAGGGATGGAAAACCGTCGTGGCGGCCAACTCCGCATCGGATAGCTAGAGGGCCTCTCATAAATATCATGGGATGCGTCGTATCCCCAGAAAGCCCGGCAAATTTCCTGTCGGGTTTTTTTTATTTCTATGCGCGTGCGGAGGATCATTTTTAACAAGTAAAGGACCCTTCTAAAGACGGTTGCCCACCCGTTCTACCCGGCATTGATTCGTTTTTCGCTGGCGGCCAGTTCATCCACGGTATTGAGGTTGAGAAATGCGTGTTCATCCTCGAATGGCACCTCGATACGGCGAAGCCCAGCTTGCCATTCGCCGACTCGGCGGCCACCCTGGCCGATGAAATGCACCAGGCCGGACAGAAGGTTGCGGTGGCACAAACAGGCTGCGCGATGGATCTGTCCGCCGCAAACAGGTAGGGCAATATCCGCGCCGCTTTCATCAAGCGCGTTTGCCAATCGTCCGACCAGATCGTGGGGCAGAAATGGAGTGTCGCACGGCGCGCACAGAATCAGCGGGTGAGTCGCTTCGGCCATGGCGCGGCATAGTCCGGCGAGAGGCCCCTGGAAATCCGGCGAGATATCCGTCAGCACCGGTCGGCCGAATTGGCGGTATTGGTCGAGATTGCGGTTGGCACTGATGAACAGTTCGTCTACCTGCGGTGCGATGCATTCCAGCACCCATGCGATCAGGGGGCGGCCTCCCAGAAGCGTCAGCCCCTTGTCGGTACCGCCCATGCGCCGGGCTTGGCCGCCTGCCAGGATGACAGCGGAGATTTTGGGTTGTCCGGTCGTCATGCGAGGTTAACTCTCGATCTGTTGATTAAGGCGTGCGCTGGAACAGGCGGTAGCGCTCCGATTTGTCTCCGGGCCGGTTGCCCTCCCAAATCTTTCGCCATTCCGGGCCGGGAAGAGTATCCGGATCATTGGCATTGCCTTGAGCCAGCAGTAAATCACATTCGATGCCCTCGTAAACTTCAGTGCGCCGGGTGACGATGCCGGCGTAGTACTCCAGCAAGGCGCGTTGCGGCTCGCCCAGGCTGCTGCTGGAGATGCACTTGTGCTGGGCAGGCAGCGACCGCTGCAGAGAGGCGATCATGGCGCGGTAGCTTTTTCCCGCATCGAGCCAGGGCAGCCAAAGCGTCATGATCATGATCCAAACCAGGGTGATGCCGGCGGCCCAGTTGATCACCGTGCGTGGGTTGCGGGGCAGGGATTTTACCCGGAACACGATGATTAGCCAGGCGATGGTCGCGAGCAGGGCGATTGCGAAATGCAGCGGTTCGAAGGTCGGGGTGTAGCCGGGCTGCAATTCTCGCAGGTGCTCGGCCCGGGCTGCGGGGTGGCCGCTGACCAGGGCGAACCAGAAGAACCAGAACAGTCCGGCAAAGAAGCCGAAGGTCATGATGCTGAACCAGTTCAGCGCGCTGGCCGCACCACGCCGCAGGCTGGCGACACCCGGTGCGGCGAGCAGGGAAAGCGGCAGCAGCATCGGCAGGGCATACACCTCGCGCGCGTCGGAAGCTGCACTCAGCACCGCCAGCATGACCAGAAAGAGGGTGAGAGAAAGTTGGATTTCGGGGCGCTTCAGGCCGGCGCGTCCGCCGTGCCACAATGTCCACAGCCCGATCGGCAGTGCCGGCCAGGCGAACCAGGGCAGGATTTCGAAATAATGCCAGTGGCCGTTGCCGGGGCCGAGATGGGCGAAGCCGAAGAATCGTCCCAGATTGTTGATCCAGAACCATTTCATGAAAAGGTCCGGTGAGCGCAGATAGAGGAGGGTGGGCCAGACGACAAGCCAGGGCATGATCGCGAAAAACGCGACAGCCAGGCAGGAGGCATAACTCCTGCTGCGCCAACTGCGGAACAGGATCGGCAGCAACAGGGCTGTCATTCCGATTATTCCCGGCGCCAGCAACCCCTTGGACATGAACCCGATGCCGGTGCCGGTGCCGAGCCAGAAGCCCGCCAGCAGGGCGCTCCGTCGGCTCAGGGCGAATCCGTAGATAGCCACGGCGAAGCCGGTCAGTAGCGCAATGTCGGTGATCATTTCATGACCGCGGATCAGCAGTCCGAGGCAGCCGATCAGAATCAGCACGGTGAGGCGTCCATGGCCTTTTCCCCATAGCGCCCTGCCTGTGATACCGGTGAACAGCAGCGTGAGCGCCATGAAAAATCCGGTGGCCAGGCGCGCTGCATCTTGCGGCGGAAGCAGGGGTGAAAACATTTTTCCGAATAATGCCGCGCTGATGTAGTACAAAGGCGGTTTTTCCATGAACGGTTCGCCGCCCAATGTCGGCACGATCCAATCGCCGCTCCGCAGGATATGGTAAACCAGCCCGAAGCTGTAAGCTTCGTCGGGTTTCCATGGCTCATGGCCGATCAGGCCGGGGACTATCCAGGCAAGGCAAAGCGCCGCCAGCATTAACAAGGTCGAGCGGTTGCCGGAGAAGCTGTGGGTTGTGGGTTGATTCATGGAGTAATGGCTTTATTCTATTGTTTTAAGTAATTGCCCTGGCCGCAGTTCGCCAGTGGGGTAGGCGTGGTTCATCAGGCGCAGGTAGCCATCGGCATTTTTGCCGAGGGGGGTCAGGAGCGCCAGATTGGCGAAGGTTTCCCCTTTTTTGGCGGGGCGGGTGCGGACAAGCATGGGCTTTGCCAGTTTGCGCTCGGTATCCTGCAGGACGTGAAAACTGGTAATCGTGGCGGACATGGATTCCCGGTAGCGGTTGTAAATGGCGGGGGATTTCGCAGTGGCGGCCAAAACGAAAGTTTTTTCCTTGAGGTAAACGGCGCCGGCCCTGATCGGCTTGCCTTGGCGGGTGCCGCTGATGACGGCGGCGGGCAGACCGTTGATCGGAGAGGTGTCCAGTTCGCTGCCGGCGTCCAGCCGGATATTGCGGCGCAGGAAATCCGCTGGGGCGCCGCGCGCCGGACCGGCCATTTGCAGTTCGATCAGCGCATCATTACCTGGGCTTGACGCAACGACCTTGTCGGGCTGGTTCTTGATCTTCCAGCCAGGAGGGAAATCCAGCGCGAAGCCCAACTCCCCGTGCAGGAACCGGTTGCCGCGAGCGATGCCCTGGCTTGGGCTGTCGCCGAAAACCAGCCCGTTGATCTGTGCCAGGTAGGCGGCCTGGTGATCGTCGGCTCCGGGCTGAGCCAGGCGGTCAGCTTCGCTGACCACCTCCTTGAGCCTGGTATCGTTGTCCGGGTGGGTGGCGAACAGGCCGTGGTAGTGCATCGGTTCGCGGCCCTCCTCACGGGCGATCTGGGCGTCGAACAATTCCTGGTTTTTCAGGATACCGATCACCTTCACCATCGCCTGCGGATCGTAGCCCGCGCGCGCCAGATATTCCGCGCCCAGGCGGTCAGCCTCCAGTTCGTGATCGCGCCCGTAACCGGATATCAGTGCATTGCCGAATTGGTTGAGCAGATCCTGCGCGCCCTGCGAGCGCAAATCCGGCACCAGAATCGAGCCCAGCGCTATGCCGATGCCGGCGGCCATTGACGCACTTTGTTGTCGCACGGCGTGACGCGCGGTGACATGGCCGATTTCATGCCCCAGCACAGCGGCCAGTTCGGCCTCTGAACTGAGGTAAGCCATGATGCCGCGGGTGATATAGATATAGCCGCCGGGTAATGCGAAGGCGTTGATTTCCGGGCTGTCGACGATGGTGAAGTGGTATTCCAGGTTGGCGCGGTGGCTTTTGCGTGCGAGGCGTTGCCCGATATCGTTGACATAGCGTTGTAGCGCCGGGTTGTCATATACCCCGTATTCCTTGCGAACGTCCGCATCGGCCTGCTTGCCGGTGCGGATCTCGTCGCTTTCGGACATCGTGACGAAGTTTTGCCGCCCGGTAACCGGGTTGACCGCGCAGTTGGCCAGCAGGGCCAGGCAGAGCAGGCCGACAACCAATCTGAAAGCGCGAGAGAGTTTCATGGCGGAGTATTTTAAACCAACCAACCCGTATGTTTCATGAATTCGCGCGATCATCGCGCGAATTCATGAAACATACGGGCTAGTGTACATAAACAAAAAAGGCAGCCTCAAGCTGCCTTTGATGTCACTGCGATGTGTCAAGATTACTTCATGCCGTATTTCTGACGGAATTTCTCGACGCGGCCGGCGGTGTCTATGGTTTTTTGTTTGCCGGTGTAGAACGGGTGGCACATTGAGCAGACTTCGATGTTCAGTGCTTTGCTCATGGTAGAGCGGGTCTTGAACTTGGTGCCGCAGCTGCAGGTTACATCGATTTCGGCGTAATCAGGATGAATTTCCGGTTTCATGGCTTAAAGTCCTCGGGGGGAATCTGGCGGCTTTTGGGAGCCCAATTCTTAAAAACCGGAATTATCCCTTAAAAATCGCTTGTTATCAAGTCCGTTTACCCTCGACGCATGGAGTCGAAGAAATCGGCGTTGTTCTTGGTTGCCCTGACCTTGTCGAGGAGAAACTCCATCGCTTCCAGATCGTCCATCGGGTACAGCAATTTACGCAGTACCCAGATCTTTTGCAGGATGTCGGGCTTGATCAGCAGTTCTTCCTTGCGCGTGCCGGAACGGTTGACGTTGATCGCCGGGTATAGGCGTTTCTCCGCCATCTTGCGATCCATGTGGATTTCCATGTTACCGGTGCCCTTGAATTCCTCGTAGATTACATCGTCCATGCGCGATCCGGTATCCACCAGCGCAGTAGCGATGATGGTCAGCGAACCGCCTTCCTCGATATTGCGCGCCGCACCGAAGAAGCGCTTGGGGCGCTGCAGGGCGTTGGCGTCCACGCCGCCGGTGAGCACCTTGCCGGAAGCAGGTACCACGGTGTTGTAGGCGCGTGCCAGGCGGGTAATCGAATCGAGCAGGATCACCACATCCTTTTTGTGCTCGACCAGGCGCTTGGCTTTTTCCAGCACCATTTCGGCGACCTGGACATGGCGCGTGGCGGGCTCGTCGAAAGTCGAGGCGACCACTTCGCCGCGCACCGTGCGCGTCATTTCCGTCACTTCTTCCGGCCGCTCGTCGATCAGCAGAACGATCAGGATGACTTCAGGATGGTTGGCGGTGATGGCGTGGGCGATATGCTGGAGCATCACGGTCTTGCCGGATTTCGGCGAGGCCACCAGCAGGCCGCGTTGGCCCTTGCCGATTGGCGCGACCATGTCGATGACGCGGCCGGTGATGTTTTCTTCAGCCTTGATGTCGCGTTCCAGAATCAGCGGCTGGTTCGGGAACAGCGGCGTCAGGTTCTCGAACAGGATCTTGTGCTTGGAGTTTTCCGGCGGTTCGCCGTTGACCTTGTCCACCTTGACCAGCGCGAAATAACGCTCGCCCTCCTTGGGGGTGCGGATTTCACCCTCGATGGAGTCGCCGGTATGCAGGTTGAAGCGGCGGATCTGCGAGGGGCTGACGTAAATGTCGTCCGGCCCTGCCAGGTAGGAAGTATCGGGCGAACGCAGGAAGCCGAAGCCGTCCGGCAAGACTTCCAACGTGCCTTCACCATAGATGCTTTCGCCTCGTTTGGCCTGGTTCTTCAGCAAGGCAAAAATCAGGTCCTGCTTGCGCAGGCGGCTGGCGCCCTCAATTTCGTTGGTGATCGCCATTTCGACGAGTTCGGTGACGGGGAGATGTTTTAAATCGGATAAGCGCATGGCGGTATGGTCGAGTGAATCAAGAGAATGAGAATGTAAATC
>Ga0307375_10000742_pt1 | contig 39049 bp, 43 predicted proteins | sample TR1MG_FD_202531 | JGI IMG/M metagenome (GOLD analysis project Ga0307375, IMG submission 202531) | Soil microbial communities from Risofladan, Vaasa, Finland - TR-1 | ecosystem: Environmental > Terrestrial > Soil > Coastal area > Acid sulfate soil | place: Finland: Risofladan, Vaasa | collected... | reverse complement strand
CATTTCCTCACTAGTAATAGTACAATTTGCTCCTATAACATCTACACCTAAGTTTGATAATATATTAGCACAATCAACAATTGAATTTCCCATAACAGTGAAAAATCCCCTTTTGGTTTTTTGAAATGTTATTGATGCTATTATTGGAATATTAGTTGCTTTTTTAGCTGCTTTTACTGCTGCAGCTGCTTCCTGAATATCCATCATCGTTTCAATAAAAAATAGATCAACCTTATTTTCAGCCAATATTTTTGCTTGTTCAAGAAAATTCTCATAAAAATCATCAATTGTTGCTTTACCAACAGGTGGTAGGAATAATCCTGTTGGACCTATATCTCCTGCAATTAATCCTCGTTCAGGGCAAATACTATGAGCGTTTTCAACTGCCACAGAATTATATTCTTCTACCTTATCACCTTGATTAAATGCTTCTAATTTTATTCTTGTTCCGCCAAAAGTGTTTGTTAAAACAACATCTGATCCTGCATCAAAATAGCTTTTTTGAATTCTTTGAATAATTTCAGGATGCTCTACATTCCATTTTTCAGAAGGTGTTCCTGGTTGTAATCCTGCTGCTAGTAATTGAGAGCCCATTGCCCCATCGAGAATAACAACTCTTTCTTTCACTAAATCAAGAATTGTTTTTTTGCTGTCCAAAACTTCCACCTTATTTTGCTAGTAGTTTTCTTGCTAATTTAACAGCACTAATAGCGTTCTCCGCTGAACCGTCCGCTCCAATTTCCTCTGTCCAGTTCTTAGAAACAGGTGCTCCTCCAATAAGAATCTTGAATTTTTCACGAATATTTCGTTCTTTTAGCTGATCTATTAATCTCTTCTGGCCTGTCATTGTAGTAGTAAGTAAAGCAGAAATACAAATCATATGAGCATCAACTTCAATAGCTTTTTCGATGAATTTTGAAACAGGAACATCAGCTCCTAAATCAAATACTTCAAAACCTTCAGCAGAAAGCATCGAAGCAACTAATGTTTTACCAATATCATGAATGTCTCCCTCAATGGTGCCAATAACTATTTTTCCTAATGATCTCTCCTCAGCTTTTCCTGCACTGAGAGCAGGTGTAAGAAGTGTCATAGCAGCTTTCATAGCTTCAGCACTTCTCATTAATTCTGGAAGAAAATATTCCCCTTCCTCAAATAAATCACCAACATAACGGATGGCTTCTGAAAAAGCATCAATTACTAAGTTAACATCTTTGTTATCACTTAAAGCTTGTTGAGCTAATTTTTCAGCTTTAGAAATATCTCCTTCAATAACAGCATTTTTACAATTTTCTTGAAATGACAAATTTACTTACCACCAAATATTTCGACGATTAATTTCTTGTTAAAGCGTATAATCATAGAAACACAAGACTATTTAGTTTTCGCTAAAATGTTTCAAAAAAAGAAAAAAGGAAAAACTCACGTTTCGGGCTCTTTTATTTTATCTAGATAATCCAGAACCATTTGTTCAATAGTTGAGTATTGCAAAGCAATGGAAAGCTCTTCGAGAATCTTGAAAGCACAATCTCTAATTTCTTTACAACTATCAGATTTATAAACTTCATAGAGATGAGGAATTAATTTTATGTCATTCATTTTTCCCATTGCTCGAGTAGCAATTAATCGAAGGTCATCATCAATTTCTGGTTGTACACACTCCAATAACAATTCTTTTGTTCTTGAATCATCATAAGAACCGATAATTTCCAAAAAACATCCTTTAAGATTCTTGTAAGATTCTTTGCTGAATACTTTAATTAATCTAGGGATTAAAGAATCATCTTGTAAAAATATAATTGTACCAACAAGAACATTTTGGATATCAATATCAGTTTCATTTAATAATAGCTCGAAAATTTCCACAGAGTTGATTTTTTCACCGAAAAATCGCAACCCACCAGCAGCATTTCTTCTTGTTTCGATATCTGAGTCATTTTTCAATACATCAAGAATGATTGGAAGAGCTTCTTCATTTCCAAGAAAAGATAAAGACAATATTATTGCTCTCCGAACTTCGATTACAGTTTCCTTTTCAAGCTGATTTAGGAGTGGTTTTACTGCACCTTTATTTAATGATTGACCTAATGCTTCAGCTGCATTTCTCCTTTTTTTAGGATCAGAATCGAAAAGCAAAAGAATATTCTTATCAATTGGTATTCTTGACATAACAATCAACGAAGAAGAAATGAGAATCTCTATTTTAGTATATCCTTAAAGATGCAATTTTCATTTCATTTTTTTATTAAATTAATTAAATATTTATAAGAAAAAGAAGTCTGCTTTTTTAGAGTTAATAAATCTCAAGAAATTATTAGAAAATAGAATAGTCACATTCCTTACTGATTCTTCTGGATATAAATCATCACTCATAGAGCTAGCAGAACCAAAAGAATATCGAACATATATTCTCATAATTAGTAAAAATAATTAGAGAACATTCATTTTTAAGAAGAGTTATTTGATAATGAAAATATAAACAAAACATTAAATCAATAGACAACTAATTTTGCTAAAGGCACTGTTGTTGAATATGAATTAGAGGGTTTTACCCCTCTAACATGAGCAGAAATAATTGCTTCATTCAAACAGCTAATTTCTTCATGAGTTAATTCTAATTCTATTTTATTGCCATCAGAAGCAAGAGTCACTTTTTGTTTTCCTTTTTGTTCTTTCTTTGTTAATTTTTGTTCTTTACGTTGAATGGTATATTTATCTATGATCTCAACGTCAGTAAAGCCAGCTCTTTTTATTGTATCCAAATAATCCTCTGTAATAACCGCTCTTGATACACAACCAGACATTTCTTTAAATGCTGTACTAACTTTTTCGGGTAAAGACTTAGCAAACATAATATCAGAAATGATTATTCTGCCTCCTGGTTTTAAAACACGATAAGCTTCTCTAAAAACTTGCTCTTTGCTTGATCCTAAATTTATGACACAATTTGAGATTATTAAATCCGCTGTGTTATTGGCTATAGGTAGGTGTTCTATTTCTCCTAACCTAAATTCAACATTTTTATAATTGCTTTTGAAAGCATTTTCCCTAGCAAGATCAATCATTTCAGGTGTCATATCAACACCAATAACTTTGCCTTCAGTACCTGTCTTATTGGCTGCTAAAAAACAATCTATTCCTGCACCTGAACCAAGATCAACTATTGTTTCGCCTTCTTTGACATCAGCTAAAGCAATAGGATTACCAGAACCTAATCCAAGATTAGCATTTTCTGGTATGTTCTTTAATTCTTCCTCCGCATAAAACGGTGATTTCTTTTTATTAGAGTCGAGTTCATTTTTCTCTTCTAGCATTTCTTGCGTTTTTCCGCTAGCAATACTGCTATATTGCCCTCTAATTGCTTTCCTTGCTTTTTCTTCACTGTCAGTTATTTGCACATCTGAAGGTGTATCGCCAGAACAGCAAGAACTTACTTTTTTAACTGCTTTTTCAGTCATTTTTATTACCACATTTGAATCTTATTCCCTAGAAATATTCATAAGGAATATTTATTAAGAATATTCTAAAAACATAAATATTTAAAAGCTTTTCGATTAAATAGAATATAAAAAGAATATATACTAAGGTGAAAAGAATGATTGGTAAAGATCTTGATGTTACCCCAATGGAAGCTTTTTTCCTATTGGTTTTAAATACACCAGAATCTCTCTCAGGTTCTGAAATTGTTTTAAAAATAAAAGAGAATCTTGGATTAAACTGGACACCTTCAGCAGGAGCAACCTATAAAATACTTCAATCAATGGAAAAGAAGCAATTTATTCAAGAAACAACCAAAGAAGAAGATAGAAACGATCAACGGATAAGAACCTATAATCTGTCAGGGAAAGGAAAAGAAATTTTACCAATTATTGCTTCACGGATAATTAAAATAGCACTATTTGTAGATTCATGTTGTCCTCAATGTAAAACTGAGGATGGAGTAATAGTAAAAATAGTAAAAAAAGAATGAAAGCTTAGTAAAATACCATTATGAAGTTTTATTGGTTGTTGCCAAAATTATCATGCAAGAATAATAGAAAATAAGTAGGGAAAGGAATAACCGGGCAGAAGCAGTCTTCTTGGAATCCCTTTATAGAATCTCCTTTTCAAGAATAACCACCCCTAAATCCTAGTCTAAGGAAAAAGAGAGAGAAAAAGGAAAAAAAGAAAAAAAATTCTTATTGAAATTCAGGGATTTTTTTAATTTCATTAGCAACCTGTTTAGCAAAATTACCCGAAATAAGGAACAGCAGGATTAATCCGCAAACTAAACCAAAAACACAACAAATAATACGAATAATAGCAGAAGGAGGATTCATTTCAACAGAAAGAATAGTTCTTTGATCACTACGTTTAATTTTAACAATCGCACCGATGAAAGTGTTTTTCCAAATAGAAATTCCTGAACCAATTAGAGGCCAAACTTCGATTTTATAGTGAAGATTCTTTTTTAAAATCTCCATTATTGCTTCATCTGTTAGGGTTGGCTTATAACCAATATCAATTTTAACCATAAATTTCCCCTAAATGTGAAATATGTTTTTTTGTATTATTAAAATTATTGCTGAAATTTACCAAATCTAAAATCAAATGATGTTAATCAGTATGTGATAGATGAAATAAAGATAAGTAAAGTATAAGAATTCAAGAAAAAAAAATCACTTCTAAACGAAAAGAAAGTTATCTTAAAAAAACACTCTTTATTTTTCATTGAATAAGAAATCAATTCTAGAAAATGAAGTATTGAGTAAAAATATGAAATTAATTTTAAATAAAATCCTATATAATTTCCGATTTATTACAAATTTTACTGTGAATAATAATAGAGGAGATTTTGAAAAACAAGTACAACAATTATTAAAGTGAATTCTGACGTCTATTAAAAAGTAAAAGTCTTTGAAGGAACTTGGGTTGAAGGTACTAAAATTATCTTTATGCAATATTAGTAGGATAGAAAAAAGATTAGCTCAATGGATGAAATGGTAGGAAGAAATAAAGAGAATTTTTACTAAAAACCTAGCTAAAGTTTGTTGTGTGATATTTCGTTCTTAGATTTTTCCCTAATCCAAGACTGGTCTGAATATTTAATATTGTTATAACAATTTAAAATCAGAAGTCTAGAGGGAATTGACTGTAATGATTAATACTGTTTTAGGACCTATTTCTGAAGATGATTTAGGTGCAACATTAATGCATGAACATATTCTAGTGGATTTGAATGGTATAAACTTGATAGAGAAAACTTATACAACTGATGAGGTTGTTGATATCGTTTTACCATATTTGATTGATGTGAAAAATAAGGGATGTTCAACTATTGTTGAAGCAACTCCTTTTGGACTTGGTCGTGATTTAGAGGTTTTAAAGGAATGTGCTGAAAAATCTGGATTGAACATTATCACATGTACAGGTGCCTGGGATGGTTTTAATGTTAAAGGAAAAGCTGTTCCAGATGATATTAAGGAAAAAACAATAGCTGAGATCGCGTCCATTTGGATAAAGGAATGCAAAGAAGGAATAGATGAGACTGGAATAAAACCTGGTTTCATTAAAATGGCTCTTGGTGATGAAGGAGAAGTTTTCCCTTTACAAGAAAAACTACTTCGTGCAGCAATTAAAACTAGTTTAGAAACTGGTTTTCGCATCCAATGTCATGTTTGGAATGAACCAAGTGTAAAGCGAACTTTTGAAATTTTAGAGGAAGAGAATTTTCCATTCGATAATTTTGTTTGGGTTCATGCTGATGCTTGTTATAAGATACCACTTATGATTGAGTATGCAAAAAAAGGTATGTGGATTCAATTTGATGGAATTGCTGGTGCTAAGGATTTTGAAAGATACCCTCCAGCTATAAGAAAATTGTTAGAAGAGAATCTGATTAATCAGCTATTATTTGGACAAGATTCAGGCTCCTTTATGGTTAAAGAGAACAGAGAAGAAAATAAGAACCAAAACATAAGACCCTATGCAATATTCTTTGATAAATTTGTTCCGTATTGTGTAAAGGAAGGAATAGATCAAAAAATCATCAAAAAGGTAATCACAGAGAACTCGAAAAGAGCACTCACTCTCAAGTAAACTCAAAAAAAAAAAACTAAGAAGAATTTTCCTAATTATAAATATCTAGGACATTGTCATACTTTTCTCAAATGAAATTATTAAAAATAGGTGGGACTTTTAATTTTAAAATAAGTATAAATGAGATAACAGGAGAATTTACTAAAATGGAAGAAGAGAATACAACACCTCTACTACTCCTTATATCCCTTCATTTAGTCTTGGATTTAAGAGCACGATATTTTTACTGCCAGTAGGTGTTATCATCTAATACTAAAAAAAGATAAACAAAAATTGAAAAAATATAACGGCGTTATTGAAAATGAAAATTGAAATACTAGGCACTCCTTTCAACTGTATTGGATCACCACCAGATATTGAAAATACTGCTGATGGTCTTCGGCAATTGAACTTAGTTCCACTTTTAGAATCAAAAGGATGTAGTGTAAAAGATCTAGGAAATTTAGCTGGATATCAATTTCAAGATATCCTTGATTCTGAAACAGGCATAAAAGATTTTGATATATGGATTAAACTTTCTAAAAATCTATCGAAAAAGCTTGAGGGGATACTTAACCGAAATAGATTTCCCTTGCTGCTTGGCGGTGACTGTAGTATGTTGATTGGGATATTTTCAGCATTCGCAAAAAGAGGTGAAGAAATTAATTTGATATTTCTTGATGGCCACGCTGATTTTCATAGTGTTGAAACATCTCCTACTAGTGATCCAGCGGATATGGAATTAGCAGTATTGACAGGACGCGGACCAGAGAGAATTACAAAGATAGCTAACAAATATCCATTACTTGAAGAAAAAAATGTCTTGGTTTTTGGTATCAGAACATGGGATCAAATTGCTGAATCGAGTATACAGGTTTACGACAAAAAAATCATGAAGGAAAAAGGGATCAAAACTATTTTAGAGCAAGGAATAAAAAATCTTCCCAATAAAAAGCTTCCAATTTGGCTTCATCTAGATGTTGATGTTCTGGATCCAAAATATATGCCTGTAATGTTTCCCGAACCTGATGGATTAACATATGAAGATTTGTATGAATTGTTGAGGAATGAATGGGTTTTAGAGCGAATCAGAGGAATAAGCATAGCTTGTTATCATCCTGCTTTAGACAAAAATGGCAGTGCAGGAAAACGATTGGTTTCACTGATTGTAGATATTCTTTCTCAAAAACCATGTCTTAAATAATAAAAATATACAATAATTACAATAATGCCAGAAAATACTATTAAAAAAAAGATTTATAAAACAATTGAGCTTCAGCAAAAATAACTTTAGGGCCGTTAGCTCAGCTTGGTAGAGCAACAGGCTCATAAGGCTTGCACTTGTGAGTTCCTGTCTGAAAAACCTGTGGGTCACCTGTTCAAATCTGGTACGGCCCACCACTTTTCCTATCCTCACTATCTACTCATCTTTGCTGTTTTTATAAGAAAGTACACCAATACCTAAAACAACAAATATAACTGAAATAGGAGATGCATAAATGTTTAAATCTCCACAAAGATAAGAGGTTCTATATTGGAGTTATTTTACATCATTTTTTCAAGGGGTAAAATAAATATGGTTAGAAAATTTAAAATTACTGTCATTAAGAAATTTAGTCCTGAGGATGTGTTTGGAAAAGAAGGTTTCCAGTTTAACAGCGGAGAGAAGGATAAAATCTGTAATTTATTCGAAGAAGGCCAAGAATTCACCTTTGAAGGTGTGAAAAAACCTGAAGGCTTTCCATGTGAATGGGCGTGGAATGATCTCTTCAATGATATTATGTGTTTAGCTTTCGGTGCCTCCTATACCGCTTATACACCTTGCCGAGATGGGAAAAAACCGATTGTGTTTAAAGTAGAACGGATTGCTGAAGAATAATTCTTAAGAAACATTATTTATGGCATGTTAAACCATAAGGAACAGCCTGATAATAAAAAGAGAGAAGAAAATCCCGAGAGTTTTACTTCTCTTTGATTTTCATGCCAATTGGAAATTGATGCTGAATCGTTTCTCATTAAATTTACTTTTTGGTAAGTCGAAACGTATTGATTTTCCATGTTTTTTTTTCATGCAATTAAAGCTTATGATCTTAACTGAATCAAAATTTCTGACAAGACATAAGCATGGAAATTGGAGAAGAAATTATTGGGCAACATTTTGATGTTTACAAGACTTGCAAAAGATGTCTATCTTAGGAGTAAGTAAATCATAGTATTTTCTGCAAGTCGCGTGTTCCAATCGCGCTTGGCCCACCAAATTCTTAATTTTTTATATTTGGTTATTTTTTATTGATTAAAAGAATTGGACATATTAATTAAAGTAAACCGTCTAAGTATAATTAGGGATTATCATGGAGTCATCAATTTTTGAGTCTAAAATAGTTTTATCAAAAGAAGGGAAAATACTTGGAAGAATTCTAAGAATTGATGAAAGAATTGGATACACAAACAAAAAGGAAATTTTCTATATAATCCAATATCGGAAGAATAGAAGGTTAAAACAAACAATCCAATTACCCTTCAAATTGTACAAACCTTTGAAAATAACTGATGAAAATGTTTCAATCGATATTTGTAAAAATGAATTTGAAATTTTGATAAAAAAACTTGAAGCAGAACAGAAGATGAAAGTGAAAGAATCAAAGTTTGGAAAAGTCTCTGATGAAGATGCTGCTATTGCTCGCACGTTAACCGGTAGATGGTAAAAAAAAGTTTGTTTTTTAAAAAAAATCGGAATAAAAGAAATGTAATAATCGAAACAAGTGCATAATATAGGGTGTGAGATTATGAATGGGAAAATTAAGTGGTTTATGATTGCTCTAATAATTGCTATTTTTGTTAGTCAAAATACTCTCTCGAAGGATTTTCTATATTGCACAGATAAGGATTTATTAAAAACAAATACATGTGATGAGGTATTCAATCCTTTTTCTAAAGAGATAAAAGCGAATTCATTTCAACTGGTGGATGAATTTCCTTCGAGTATTCTTCAGCTCTCTAATTATGATAACTTAAAAGGAATAGCAATGGGCGTATTACTAAAGGAGAATTTTCTTTTTTTACAATGTACAGATGGGATACATATCTTTGATATAACAAATGTTTCTGCACCTATAGAGAAGGGGAAATTAGATTTTATTAACGAAGAGATTAGCACACCGATTAATTATGGATTTACGATTGATGGAGATTACCTTTATTGTGATGTTGACATTTGGAATATATCCAACCCTGAACTACCAAGAAGAGCTTCTTATCTAAACATTGATCCTTCACTTGATCCCCCGGAAGAAATTGAAATTGAAGGTTATCAAGCATATATTAAACCTAGTTATGGTAATTCAATAACCAGTATTGATTTGAGAAATCCCTTGTTACCAGTTCAATTAGGTACCTTTGCAATAACCAGTTCAGCAATAAGAAGTATTGAAATCTCGCAAGAAATAGCTTTTGTTCTAACCTTTAGTGATGGATTGTTTGTAGTAAATGAATCAATCCCTAATTTTCCATCACAAATTAACCACTATACGATGACAGAACAACCGTTGGATATTACAATAGCTGGAGATTTAGCGTATATTTCAACAACCTCTGGATTAAAAATATTAAATATATCTCAACCCGGCAATATCCAAGATGTTGGTTTCTACAGTACAACACATGCAGTCTATAAAACAACGATAAATGGTACATTAGCCTTATTATGTAAAAAGAGTTATGGGCTTGAAATAATCGATATATCAAATCCAGCAACTCCAGTACACCTTGGAGAGTTTAGTAGTACTGCTAAAATTGAGAGTGTTATAATTAAGAATACAACAGCATTCATTGCTGCTAATGCTGCAGGATTAATTGTTGTAAACATCACAGAAACAACTTCTCCCAGTCAAATAACAGATTACAGTACCAATACAGATGGGAATTACAAAGCCATTTGCATGAAAAACCAGATAGCTTATATCAACGATGATAATCGTGGACTAGTCATTTTTAACACAAGTAATCCTAACCAACCAATAGAAACTGGATTAGTCTTCCAACAGAATACAATTGATGATATCTATCTCGATAATGAATCCGATCTACTGTTTTTAGCTATTAAGGACAAAGGGTTGAAGGTAACTAATATAAGTGATAGTTTAACAAATCCCATTGAAATTAAGAACTATACTTTTGTTGATGGTGAAACCACTATTAATGATCTAAAGGTTTCAAATAAAATTGCATTTCTTGCATTAGAAGACAAAGGAATTCTCATCATAGATGTTAATAATCCCACTTTTCCATCTAAACTAATTCGAATTCTTGATGGAATGAGTGTAACTAAGATCATTATCCATAATAGCTATGCATATGTCCTAACAAATAATATGGGAGTTTCTATATATGATGTAAGTAATGCAGCAAATCCTATTAAAATAGCTGATTTCGCACAAACAGAAAGAATTAAGTCACTAACAATTAATGAAAACAATATTGCCTTTCTACTAACACAGAATACAGAATTAATTGTTTATGATGTTTCTACTCCTGCTTCGCCTATTTATAAGAGTATAAAAAGCTACTATGACTTTTTAGGTAGAGAACTGTATTCTACTAGCGATGAGGTAATCATCACAGGCTCATTTTATATTTTGTTACTAGATGTCAGCAATTTAAATAGTATTTCAACAACTGCTCAATGGGAGAGTGGGAAAGAAATTCAGGAGGTATATTGGAATAGTGATCAGCTATTTTGTGCTTGTGCTTACAATGGATTAGCGATCTTTTCAATTGATTATGACAAGGATGGATATTCTTCTTATGAAGAAAGCTTTTATGGAACAAATGATCAGAAATTTGATAGCGATCTTGATGGAATGAACGATGGTTATGAAATAGAAAACAATTTGAATCCCTTATTCAATGATGCTCATGCAGATACAGATGGCGATGGATTATCAAACATTGAAGAATATAATTATCAGCATTTTGAATATTTATTACCATCGATATATTATATTTTCAGAGTAAATCCTACAACAAATGATACAGATAGAGATGGATTAACAGATTACGAGGAAATTATAACTTACAATTCAAACCCAATATTAGCTGATACCGATGCAGATAAATTGGATGATTGGCTTGAATTACAATGGTCTTCGGATATTACTGATCCTGATACAGATGGCGATACATTACTAGATGGATTTGAAGTTTTTTATTATAAAACGAATCCAACAAATAGCGATACAGATGGTGATAATATGCCTGATGATTATGAGATTTCGAATGGATTAGATCCAGTGTTAGATGATGCTGCTGCTGACAATGATGAAGATGGTTTGAGTAATTATGAAGAATTTTCTTATGGTACGGATCCAAATAATCCAGATACAGATAGAGATGGTTTAAGTGATTATGAAGAATTGAATACAGGGGAAGATGGGTATATCACAGATCCTCTAAAAGAAGATACGGATGGAGATGGATTAACAGATGGAGAAGAAGTGAACGTATATGCTACCGATCCGACTAACAAGGATTCTGATGGAGATGGTATAAATGATTACTTGGAGATTACCCTTTACAAAACAGATCCAAATAATCCTGATACTGACGGAGATGGGTATACTGATAGAGAGGAAATAGACGAAGGTTTTGATCCACTTGATCCCAAAGACAATCCTAGGGTAGTTCGAAATAGAATCCTATTAATTTCATTTGGTGGTTTAGGAGTAATAGGGTTCATTGGAGTAGGAGTCTTTGTGTACAATAAATACTTGAGAAAATTTAAAAAACCAAAACATGAAGTGTAATTAAGTTAGTAAAAGGAAACGAAAATAGAAATTAAAAAACTATTATCTATTTTTTTTAAATTTAGAATATTTCCTTAGCGTTAAAAAACTATTTCCTTTTTAATTTTGATAATTCAACTGAACGTTCATTATGCTTCAAGAGGTTTTTTTGTATGATATTATGAACTACTCCTTGAGTATTTGAAAGAATTATTTACTATTAGCTCATAAAAAAGAGAGAAAAGTGGATGTATTTCAAAAATTGATTTGTTTATCTGAAAGGTAAGTTTTTTTCAATGGAATTAATAAAATTATCATCCATATTCATACAAACTATTGTTTTTTTATTTACCTTGTCTGTCGTTGTAACCTTTTTATTAACACAATTTATTTTGATGTATTTTTCAACATACATATCTTGATAATTTACATAAGATCGTGTGTACCAATCGCGCTGGGCCCACCACTAATTTTTTTATAAATTAATTAGTGCTACTTTCTTTTTAAAATAAATTTCATGGAAAAAATTTGAAGAGTGAAGAATCGTTGTTTGTTTTTCTTCACATCTTTTTCTTCTTGAGTCTTTTTGGTAATATTCTTACAACTGTAGCAATAACTGCTATTATTAGAAATGATGCAATAAATCCTATATTTGGTATTGGACTTGTTCCTTCATTTATGACTTGATACCCAAATCGTATTGTTGCACTGGAATCTTCTGTTAGTGCATGGCATCCAAAAATGAAATACCCCCCCACTTGACTTTGATTACAAACTACCAATTTAGTTGTAACTGAGTATGTTTCTCCCGGTGCTAAAGTGAAATTTAAAGGTACATAAGGGGACCAAGTAAGCACCTTATCACTTTGCGGATCACGGGTGATATTTACTCTTGATGCGGAACTTTGAAGGTTTGTGAAATTTATAAAAAGAATACCATTTTCATGGATGCTTGGTGTATCAAAATTTCGACTGTGCCCCTCTAGAATAGTATCTTCTTCTTCCACATACTCCCCTGTAGATTGACCATATGAGATATTAATAAAAAATAAAGTAATCAGTACAAGAACTTTTATTTTCTGTGTTTGATTATTAAAAAATAGACCTCTCTTATTCTTACGCAAATCTTATTAACCTCCCTAGATTTTTTCTTCTCTTTATTCAACTATTCGTACAACTTTTTCTGTTACTATTACTAATTTGTTTGGTATTTTCTCAGCATATTTTTCTAAAAGTTTTTCCAATATTTTTATTTTATTTTCTGCTCTTTCATTTTTTAAGCGAAGTATTATTACTCCTCTATGTTGTTTTTGTTGTTTTATTACCAATTCACCGAAATCTTTGTCATTTGTTATGATGATATATTTTTCATCATATGCTTTGGTAATTATTTCTTCATCACTCATTCCTCTTGCTTGGTCATAAACTGAGAATACTTTATGTCCTTTTTCCCTTAACCAAACTGCTACTCTTGGACCGGTACATTCATCTACCAAAAGTCGCATCTTATAATGCCTCTTCAATTATTGGCATAAAAGTAGTATTTTCAATTGTTTCTGAAGCATAAAATAAACAGGCTAAAATATCCTCCTTTGTTAAATTTGGATATTCTTCTAGAATCTCTTTTATCTCCGCTCCATTTGCTAATAGATTTAATATGAATTGAACTGTTAATCTTGTTCCTTTAATCACAGGTTTTCCTGTCATAATTTTAGGATTTACTGTTATTCTTTCTAGATAATCCTTTCGTTCCAAGGATCTATTCTCCTATATGTTATTTTACACTATTAGTTATATAGTAGGTACTAGTTATAGGTTTCTTTATTATTTTTATATTCACACCTTTTATAAAATATTCAACTGGAAGTCGCGTGTTCCAATCGCGCTGGGCCCACCATTTTTTATTTTTCTGATTACAAACGCTATAATGAGTTTGGGATAGAATTATAGAAAGATTTTTTCTGAAAATTGTTTTTATCAATAAAAAAGGAGAAAATTGAAGCTTATTTACTCCTATATATATACATTCCAATTTTCCTTCCTCCAATAAAATAATCAACATTTCTATATAGACTCTATTTCAGTTTATTGAGCTGTTTTTTAAGAAGTATTTAAATTCATAAAATTATTAATTTAACACAAGAATATTTTATCGTGGGGTGGGTGCATGCGCAATTTTGCAGAAGAAAATGGCATGTCTGTCAAAGTAATTGCTGGTAGTCATGTTGTTCTTCTATGTATGAATGTTGTTGAAGAAAAAATAGATGGTTTACTTGGTTTCGCAATTGAATGTGAAGATCATAAGAAAAATAAGAAGTATTGGTTGTCAGGGATAAAGACTTTTGAAGAAGTACTATCAAAACCTGTACCAGGTTCTTTACATCCAAGTAATATACATCCAATTCAGGCTTTTATTTGGGGTGATTATGTTGTTGAACCTAACAATATGTACACTTATACAATTAAACCAATGTATGGTACTCCAACTAAACCAAAATTAATGAAAGGTGTCTCTGTAACAGTAACTACTATGAAAACTGAACAAGGAATACATTCAATTTTCTTTAATCGAGGAAATACCGCAAGTCAAGCTTTTAGCCGCGAATTTGGCGAAAGAGACTTAGAGCAAATTTCTGATGAAGAGTTTTTACCTTGGCTATCTCGAGGATTAAATGAAGCTCTAATTGAATTTATTATTCAAGCTAATAGTAGTGAATTTTCTTTACGTGCTGCAGTTTATGAATTTAATTACTTGCCGATTTTAGAAGTTTTTAAGAAAGTTTCTGATTTAGGCGCAGATGTGAAAATAATATATGATTCTAGAAAAGACTATCCCAAAGAAAAAACTGAAGAAGCGAGCAAGAAAGCTAAAATAAAAACTCTAATGACACCAAGAAAAAAAGGTGAAAGTCACATCTCGCATAATAAATTCATTGTTCTTCTTAAAAACAATGAACCTATTGAAGTTTGGACTGGATCGACTAACATTACTAAGAGTGGTTTATTTGGTCAAGCGAATGTGGGGCACATTGTTCGAGATAAGGAAATAGCTGAGAAATATTTTGAGTACTGGCAAGAATTAAATAAGGATCCTGAAATTGAGGATTTAGTGGAGTGGAATTATACCCATACTCCTTTCCCAGAAAATCTTTCTCTACCGAAAAAGAATTCAATTCAAGTTATTTTTAGCCCTATTAAAACACAAACTGAATCAAAAAAAACTATAGATTCGCTAGATTGGTATGTTAAGCTAATGGATAAAGCAAAAGAAACTGTTTGTTTAACTGCTGCTTTTGGTATTTGCGATCGGGTTGCAGAAATTTTCAAGAAAGATAAGCCCTATTTAAGGTATCTATTGTTAGATAAAAAGGATGATGATATAGAGTTAATTAAGAGAGATAAAGAAAATCGAATTGCAATTGCTTCAAAACTAAGAAAAACCCCATTAAGTCATTTATTAGAAGAAAGAGCATTATTAAGTCGAGCTGTTAAATATATTCATGTAAAATATCTGTTAATTGATCCTTTATCTGCTGACCCTATTGTAATAACTGGTTCTGGTAATTTTAGTAAGAATTCAGCACGGTACAATGATGAGAATATGCTAATTATAAGAGGAAACACCAATGTAGCTGACATATACCTGTGTAATTTTATGCGGCTTTTCAATCATTACTTCTTTAGACAAATCTATAATTCCCAGAGTATCTTAGCTGAACGTTTTTCATATAAGAAATATCTCTGGAGAAGTAGATACAAAAGATATGCCTATTTAAGACCTGATAATAGCTGGTGCAAGCAATTTTATATGAAAGATTCAGTTCGCATGAAAGAACGAGAATTATTTAGTTCATTTTCAGAATAAAAATAGAATAAATTTAATTTGGAAAAATCAATTCTAAGGAGTTAAAGAAACAACAATCTCTAGATAATTCCTACTAATAATCTAAATATAGGTCGCGTTTTCCAATCGCGCTGAGCCCACCACTTTTCTTTCCTTGAGAATATTTAAATTAAAAATATTATATATCTTACAATTCAATAAAATTAGATTCATAAAAATTCTTTAATTAAAGAAAATGCCTTATAATTTGTGATATTAATGAGTAATAAAATACCACCTAAATTCTATACCAAAAACGAATCAACTTATTATGATACAATTAGATCTAGTTCAAAAACGATAGTTGATTTAGCAAAAGCATTTACAGAGAAAATCAATAAAAAAGAAGTTAATACTATTATCTCAAAATTATATGAAAAGAAATCAGTTGATAACTTAAAACAATATATAGCACAAAATTCTGTTAATAATTTTGATGATTTTAAAAAAATCTTCAAAAGTATTATGAATTCGGATTTTATGAAAATTTGTTCAACACATAAGATAGTTGAAGAAACAGATAATAAAATAAAATTTAACATTACAGAATGTATCTGGGCAGAAGTTTTCAAAGATTTGAATGAACCAGAAATTGGTTATTGTGTAAATTGCTATAATGATTTTGCTATGGCTAAAATATATCATCCAAAGATTAAACTTACTAGAACGAAAACTTGTATGCAAGGCGATGATTATTGTGACCATACTTATACTTGGGAAGATTAAGTATTATTTATGAGCTTTTCAAGTGAAATATTATATTCATTAAATTTTAATACAATTCTTTTATTTTGTAGAAATTATCAATATTTTACAGTTAATAACAAGATTACTGCCTAAATTTATTAGGAATTGATTTTTTTTTCATTTATGTTAGAGAAAAAAACTTGCATGGATTTCAATGAAACATTAAAAACATCTATTTCGTTGGATGAATTTCTATTAGAGTGTATGAGAAATTTTAATCTTTTTTTGGAATTACTTATTGAGCATAGCAATATCCCAATAAAAGATTTAATACTTAAATATTCACAAAAACTTGAATCAATGGAAATATCTTCAGTAAAAAATGAAATCCTAAAAAATATGAATCTAGACTATTCTGATAAAAATTCATTAAACAATTATCAGGAAATAATACCACTAATTGAAAATAGTATTCTGCAATTTTTAAAATTCAAAGAAAAATATGAAGTCAATTTTAGTTTTGGACAAAAATTAGCTGTTTTTCATGAAGATTATTTACGAGCAGGATTTTTTTCTTTATATTACCTAGCGTATACTTTGATTGACTTTACCACTAGAGATTTTGTGCTTGATTTGGCGAGAAAATTTAGTGATGCAATGTTTGAACGATATTATCAGAAAGTCATTACGAAAAAAAACACTATCAATGAGCTTGCTGAAATGCTCTACAAAAATGGTTGTTTAAAAACTCATAATTTCATTGTTCAAATTGATCATGGTAAGTGTTTTGTGAAAGTTGTTCGGTGTATGTATGCAGAAGTTTATTCAGAACTACCTGATTTAGAATTAGCTTGTATGCTTGATTGTTATGGTGATTATTCTAAAATGCCTTATAATAATCCAGATTTCGTTTTATCAAGAACAAAAACTATGGTAGAAGGCTATCCTTATTGTGACTTTTTATATTATGATAAACGTTATTTCAGTGAGATTGAACATCCTGATGAGGACTTTTGGGAGGGTTTCGAATAATTTAAGCTTTCTTATCTTTTAAAGTTATTATAATCTCTTTCTACTCCCCACTTCAAATTTGGGATTTATGACATATAAATACAAATTCTTAATATTGTGCAAGAAATTTATTACTTGGTGATTTATGTTGCCTACTTCAAACGAGAGTAAAACAGAATCTGAAATCAGTAAAATCCTTCATGCTGCATTTGGTTGGGCTCTAACTAAAGATAGAGTACTTTTTGAAAGCATTTTTGCAAATGACGATGATTTTTTCTCGTATTTTCCAGATTCCAAAAGTACAGCGATAGGTTGGAACCAATTTGAAAAATTTTTAGACGGATGGATGGATCCACGTAATATTGCTAAAGGATATGAAATAAGAAACCTTAGAATCGTTCTCTCAAAAAGCAAAGAAGTAGCTTGGTTCTCTGCAATCGTAGATGATGAAGGAGAATTCGATGGAAAACCATGGGGTTCGAAAAACATTCGATGGACAGGAATTCTGGAGAAACGAAATGGTAGTTGGAAAATATGTCAACAACATCTCTCAGATGCTAATGATAAGAAATAATAATCAGGGATAAGCATTTCTTACCTTGTTCATTTAGATGCTCGTAAATTTTTTCCATTTTACTACTAAATTATCATTTCAACCGATAAAGAATAACTTTTTATAAATTAAATTCTATGAGTGTTAGAAAAAATATCTTTTGTGAGATTAATTATAATATATCTGCAAAAACCTTTACTTGGGCTAAAGAATTAGATGAAATACAAAAACAAGCTCTTGATTCTAGGAATATTGATGATTTACTTGATATTATAAGATGTCATCCAATCTTCAAGATTTCCATACATTAGTCCATTATTTACCTATGTTAAATGCTATTGGTGTGAATCAAAAAAATGAGATGATTAATTTTATTTTCGAAGGACACCAACATGCTTCTATCTCTCTTCGGAGCTTTGAAATTAAGTAATTTATGAACTAAAAGTTATAATATTTAGAAATTTCTTCTCAAAAACCTTAGTTTATGCTTTGCTAGGTTTTTATAATTTTGTTGCCTTGTTAACATAGCAACTTAAACTAAATTTTTGTTTAGTTTTAGATGTAAAAAGAAGATGTAAAAAAATGGTTTTACCTATTGGTCCATTAATGATTGAACATAGATTAATTGAGCGAATGATTGCTCTTATGAAAAAAGAGTTGGTAAATATCAAAGAAACTAGAAAAATAAATCTTGTTTTTATTGATGATGCAGTAAATTTTATACAATCTTATGCTGACAGATGCCATCATGGCAAAGAAGAGGATATTCTTTTCAAAGAATTATCAAAAAAAGACCTCTCTTCTGAACATAAGAAAATAATGAATGAACTTATTGAAGAGCACAAATGGGGTCGAAAAATCACAAAAGAGCTTATAGAAGCTAAGAAAATGTTCACTGCTGGCAATGTTAATTCACTTAAGAAAATAATTCAATTACTGGAGGAATTAATTGATTTCTATCCAAAGCATATTGAAAAAGAAGATAAGCATTTCTTCAAACCTGTAATGGATTATTTCTCAAAAGAAGAATTGAATAACTTGCTAGAAGTGGAATACGCATTCGATAAGAATTTTATCCACAAAATTTACCAAGATAAAATTACATCTTATGAGAAAAAAATAACATAAAAGCAGAATTGAAAATTCAATTCGCAGGAAGTTGTAATATGACAACTGATTCAAATAACACAATAAAAGTCGATTGTCTCGGAGAAACTTGCCCAATTCCTTTAGTGGAAACTAGAAAGGCTATTCGAAAAGCTTCACCAGGTGATATTATAGAAGTTACAGGTGATCATGGATCATCGATGAAAGAAATTCCAATGGCAGTAGAAGCACTTGGACTTTTACTACTAGCTGTAGAGGAAAAAGATAACCATTGGATTATACGAATTAAAATTCCAGAGAAGTAATGAAAAAAATGAATGAAAAAATGACTATAATTGTACATAGTGGCGATTTTGATAAGTTGTATAGTGCCCTTATCATCGGAAATGGTTCTTTAGCTATGGGAATGGATGTTTCAATGTATTTCACCTTTTTTGGGCTTCAAAGGTTAAAGAAAAATCAACTGGATAAAGGTAAGCTTTCAAGAATGCATCTTCTAGGGTTTGGAAAATGGATGATTAAGCGTAAAATGAAGAAAGCCAATGTGCGTTCCTTGGATGGGCTATTATCAGATTTCGTTGAATTGGGTGGAAAAATTCTAGCTTGTGATATGACTATGGAAATCATGGGCATTAAAAAAGAGGACCTTAGACAAGATGTCATAACGGATTATTGTTCTGTTGGTACGTATGTAAAGGAAGCGAAAGAATCGGTTACAACGTTGTTTATTTAAGAAGGTGATAAAATGAATAAAAAATTGATTTATTTAGATAATTCAGCAAGTTCTCGTCTTGATGAACGAGTTTTGGAAGCAATGAAACCTTACTATTTTGATACTTATGCAGTAGCTACTTCTGAATTTGCCTACACTCTTGGTATTTTATCCAGAGAAGGTTTAGATGAAGCCAGAGAAAAAGTAGTTAAAAGGCTTGGGGGAACGAACGAAGAACTAATTTTCACTTCAGGCAGCACTGAATCAAGTAATTTAGCTATTAAAGGTGTAATGAAAGCAAACGAGAAAAAGGGAAATCATTTGATAGTCTCGAAAATTGAAGATTTTCCAGTTTTAAACAGTGCTAAAGCATTAGAGAGAGAGGGATTAAAAGTTACATATCTTGATGTTGATAAAACTGGTACAATTAACCTAGAACAATTAAAAGAAGCAATAACAAAAGAGACAATATTGGTTTCTATTCAACATGCAAACCAAGAAATTGGCACAATACAAGACATCAAAGCTATCTCAGAAATCACTCGAGATAATAACATTCTATTTCATACTGATGCCACCCATTCATTTACTAGGTTACCATTGAATGTAAAAGAAATTCCCGTTGATTTAGTAACCATTTCAGCCCATACTCTACATGGTCCTAGAGGTATAGGAGCATTATATGTTAAGAAAGACACATCGATCAAGAAAATAATTGATGGCGGTTTTCAGGAAAACAATATGCGTGCAGGAGTTGAAAATATTCCTGGTGCAGTAGGTTTCGCTAAAGCAGTAGAGTTGATTACAAAAGAAGAAAATGAGAAAATCAAAAATCTTAGAGATAATTTAATTGCTAAGATCCTAAAGGAAATACCAGATACCGATTTAAATGGTCATCCAACTAATAGAACACCTCAAAATGCCAACATAACATTTCATTATGTAGAAGGTGAATCAATTACTTTACATCTTGATATGCATGGAATAGCTGTTAGTACTGGATCTGCTTGTTTTAGCAGGTCTTTAGAAGCTAGTCATGTAATTTTAGGAATTGGTGGCGATCATGAACAAGCGCATGGTTCTGTACGGTTTACTTTTGGACGATTTAATACTATAGATGAAGTAGATATTGTAACAAAAACTATTGCTGAAATAATTAAAGACCTAAGAGAAATTAGTCCTCTTAGTAAAAAAACAAAGGAGAAATGAAAAAATGAAATTACCATATAGTGAAAAAGTATTAGAGCATTTTAAGAAACCAAGAAATGTAGGAGAAATTGAAGATCCGGATGGAAAAGCTGTCGAAGGCAGTCCCGCATGTGGGGATATGGTTCAATTAACACTAAATGTGGACGAGAAAACAAAAAAAATAACAGATATAAAATTCAAGAGCTATGGTTGTGCTTCAAACATTGCAACGGGTTCAATAATAACCGAGCTAGCGAAAGACAAGACTTTAGATGAAGCTAAAAAAATCTCTTGGAAAACCGCTTCAGATGAATTAGGAGGATTACCAGCTATAAAAGCACATTGTTCTGTACTAGCAGTTTCTGCACTTCGAGAAGCAATTAGAAATTATGAAGAAAAACATGGTATTATTGAAAAACCAGAGCCCACTACTGAAGAAGTTGTAAAAAACCGATTAAGACATGTAATGAATCCTTTAACAGGTTTAGATGTTATACGAACTAATCTCATTACAGACATAAAAATTACTGGCGATGAACATAGAGTTATTGAAATAACAGTCGATTTACCAGTGGATCATCAATTCGCCAATAATGTAAGAGAAGAGATAAAAGAGAAATTAGAACATCGAACTGATGTAGAAAAGGTTATTGTTAATTTTAATGAATAATGCCAATTCTCATCTTTATTATTTTTATTTATTCAGAATGAGTTGTTTTTACCATGGTAAAATATCAGATAACAATTCACAAGAAAGATTGTATTAAATGTGGTAATTGTTATTCATTGGATCCAAAACATTTCAAACCAGATGTTGATTACACCTCTATGGTTGTCAATGGTGAAACTACTGCAGAGATTTCTAAAGGTACTTTTGATAATGATGATTTATCATTAGCTGAGCAAGCTGCTGAAGAATGTCCAATGGAGATAATCCTAGTGACTCTACAAACATGATGCAAAAACTATCTTATGCATTTCTTTTTGTTAATTCAGAAAATTCTACAAGAATTACTGATAAATTGAAATTGAGGATTATTATTCTTTTTTTAGGTTATACAAATGTCCATAACTCTAAAAACTATAAATAGGGAGAATTTCGAAGAACTAATATCTTTACATGTTACACCAGAGCAAGAACAATTCGTTGCTTCAAATCTCTACACTATTGCTCAAATGCAATTCAAAGAAGAAAAAATTGCTTTAGGCATTTATACTGGTGGTATTGCTGTCGGTTTGATTGCTTATGATCTTGAGGATTATGATATTTGGCGGTTAATGATTGACAGCCAGTACCAGGGAAAAGGCTACGGGAGAAAAGCAATAGAACTAGTTCTTAATGTCTTGCGTAATGATGGTAGATTAAAAATTGCGCGAACGAGTGTTGTAGTTGAAAATATAGTAATGATTCATTTGATTGAAAGTTTTGGTTTTAAGGAAAATGGAAATGTACTTCGTTTTCGAGAGGATGGAGAACCTGATGAGATTGAATTTGAGCTTATTCTATGATATGATTGGTAATAATCTCTGCAAGTGTGCTTTTAGTTTAAAACTAATGAATAAAACCATTTTTTAACCATCTAATATTTGCTTCTTTTTCTTAAGAGAACCAATGTCACAACAATTCCTATTGTAAATGTTAATACAGCTGAAGTGAAAATTAAACCTGATTCTACAGTAGTCGTTATCGTATTATTTAGGGTAATAGTCTCATTTTGCGTAATGGTTTCAGGAGGGTGGTCTAATGGGTCAATAGGATTAAAACCGAGAGCAACTTCCAATCCGTCGGTATACCCATCATCATCACTATCTTTAGCTAAGGGATTCGAATAATAAATGTGTATCTCCTCTCCATCTGTGAGCCAATCATCATCGGAGTCTGAATCTGTAGGGATAGTTCCTTCGACATATTCATCTCCGTCATTTAATCCATCGTTATCTGTGTCAGAATCTGTGGGATCAGTAATGTATCCATCATTACCATTTACTGATTCTTCATAATCACTCAGGTCATCATTATCGGTGTCGTCATTAATTGGATTTGTTAAGTAACCATCTGTACCCAAGTTTACTTCCTCATAATCATCCATTCCATCATTATCGGAATCATTATTCCAAGGATCAGTAATATAACCGTCTGATCCACTAGTTATTTCCTCCAGATCATCCAATCCATCGTCATCTGAATCGTCATCGTTGGGATTGGTACCTTGGGTCGCTTCTTCTTGGTCGTTTAGTCCATCGTCATCTGAATCACTATCCCAAGGATCAGTTATATAGCCATCTAAACCACTAGTTACTTCCTCTAGATCATCTAATCCATCATCATCCGAATCAGGATCATTAGGATCAGTACCGTAAATTACAATTTCATCGAAATTTGGAACCCCATCCCCATCCGAATCCAATCCCGGATAATCTTGATCATCATTTGGATCAGCGTCTGCAAAAACCTCCATGCCATCAGAATATGTGTCATCATCAGAGTCAGGATCGTTGGAATCAGTATTATAATATTCTTCAGTCAAATCGTCGAGATAATCGCTGTCAGAATCCATCCTACCTGTTTGAAAAACAGAACCATGATGACAGTACCAAGGTGCTAATCCTGAAGTAGAAACACCTGTTTGTTCAAGGCAGTATAGATTATCATCCCAAGAGCCTACTAGTACCTCTAGAATCCCATCACCATCTAAATCAGCAATACAAGGAGATGAATCAACAAAGTCGTCTGTTTGGTAGCGCCATTCCTCATCTCCAGTATGATTCACACAATAAAGATAATCATCACGAGATCCTATTAATACTTCCAACATACCATCTCCGTTTAAGTCTGCTGTACAAGGAGTAGATAAACCAGCATTAAATAACGGAAACTGCCATTCCAAACCACCAATGTGATTTACACAATAAAGGTCATAAGCTCCTACTAACACTTCCAAAGTGCCATCCCCCTCTAGATCAGCTACAGTAGGAGAAAAGACCTCATCACTTGTCAAGTAGCGCCACTCTAATCCCCCAGTATGATCCAAACAATAAAGATAAAAATCATAGGATCCCACTAGCACTTCTAAAGCTCCATCATCATCAATATCAGCTATTGCAGGAGAAGAATGAATTTCATTACCAGTTTTATAGCGCCACTCCATTCCTCCAGTATGGTTCACACAATAAAGATAAGTGTCCAAGGATCCCACAAGCACTTCCAGAGTGCCATCGTCATCCAAGTCAGCTACTGCTGGAGAAGAATCAATATTATAACCTGTCAAGTAGCGCCACTCCCTTCCTCCAGTATGGTTTAGACAATACAAATAATCATCCCATGAGCCTACAATTACTTCTAGGGTACCATCCGAGTCCAAATCAGCCACACAAGGAGTTTCCACTAAGTATCCGGTCAGGTAACGCCATTCAAATCCCCCAGTATAGTTCAGACAATAAAGATAGTTACCAGAGCCTATCAGTATCTCCAGTGTCCTATCCCCATCCAAATCAACTACAGCAGGAGAAGAGTCCACTATATCGTAACCTGTCTGGTAACACCACTCCAGTCCTCCTGTATGGTTCAGACAATACAAATAGCCACCACGAGATCCTATTAACACTTCCAACTGCCCATCCCAATCTAAATCTGCTACAGAAGCAGAAGTCGTATGAATATTACCTCCTAACTGATACTGCCAACCAAGAGCTATACCCATTGATTGTAATGAGGGAGGTTCATAAGGTATGATTATACTTTCTACTATAGACAAACTCATCCCCATAACCATACAAATAACTAATAGACTAGTAGTTAGCTTTCTCATTTCAGGTCCTTTCTCTCAATAAATTAAAATACCAATACCCGTAATCTTAATAAGTTTTCTTTAAAAAGAATAATTTATGTCAAAGGAATTTTTTTAGAAAATTCACAAGCTATTCTTGAAAAGCGAGATAAAGAAACGGTGAAAATTCTCGAGTATATCAAATTATTTGTTTTGAAAATCCAGTTCTTCTTATTCCTAATTATTTGTTTAAATGATAATAGCATCATCCTACTTTTTTTAGTGATTATTTCAAAACAATCGATTTATTAGACAATATTTTTCCCCAAATTTGTAGAATGATTTCTCGATTTTTGAGAAAATTTATATTCTTTGTTCTAAAAATATGAATAATTATCATTATTTGGGAGAAAAAATTTGAAGCTTGAGAATTATAGAAATGAGTTACTCACTCGAGAACTTACTGAAGATTCAATATTAGCAATTTTGATGTTAATTGATACTTTTGAAAATTTCTTTCAAAAGTATAAAAAAACAGCTAAAGAAGTTACCATTAAAGAATTCCATAACTATGTTACTTTCCTAGATGAATCTGGGAATTTATCTTATTTTAATTTATTAGAAATACTTAGGTATCTCATGTTTATCAAAAACGAGAAATTAACTTTTGATTTATTAGAAATAATAGACGGTGCTAATTTAATGCATGTTCTTTCTAATAAAATCATAGAAGTACTTGGTGAAGAAAAAAGAAATGAGATTTTTATTGGGATTGATTTACCACAAATTGTTTTGAATAATAATGAAAAACCAAGTCTCACTAAAAAAGTAATGGATCGAATGGATACCTTGATAGATAAACAAACTTGCCAAGAGATAATGGGAAGTGGTTTACATAAACTGCAAAAAGATGGTTTGATTCGTTTAAGAAAAAAATTTTTAGAGGAGAAAAATCTAGATACCTACCTCGAAACTCAACGCAAGGGTTTTCTTAATCGACTAGAACAATTAGCAAAAGAAGGTTCTTTGTTTTTCACTCAACCAGTAGATGACCAAGTAATTGAATATATCAGGAATAATCCTACCACTGAATATGGTGTAAGAGAAGGAAACAAGATAATAATTTCAAAAATACCTTATAATACTAAATTATACCTTAATGAAAGTGATAAAAGGTTAAAGGGATATTATTATTGTCATTGTCCTTGGGTAAGGGGAGCAATAAAAAAAGGTGATTTTCATATCTCGCCTACTTTTTGTCATTGTAGCGCTGGTTGGTATAAACAAAAATGGGATGTTATTTTCGATCAGCCAGTAAAGGTTGATTTAGTTGACACTGTGCTTAAAGGTGATATGAGATGCACATTCACAGTTCACATTCCCAAAAAAATTCTAGATGCTCTCTAGGAATAAATGTAAGCTAGTGAATGGTTTTAATTTCAGGTTAAGTTTTTTTTTCAAGACTAATGTGAATTTTATTTAAGAATAGTACTTGCATAATAATCTGTATTATTATGGGATTTTTAATGAGGGAAAGAAAATAACAAGTAAATCTATTTGTGAGGAGTTAATTTGATAGATGTTTTACAAATAAAAAAATTTGATGAATTGCACCCAATTTTGAATTCATTTAGCAATGAGAATAATTTATCTGTTGAAAGTAGGGAAAATTTCTTCAATGTATGCCAAGAGCAATTTAATAAAGAAAATTTTGTTTATTTTCTTCTTATAGTTGATAATACATCTAAAGGTTTTATGTCATGTATTGTAACTGACAGAATTATTAGAACTCAAAGATTATTTGTAGAAAAATGTGAAGAATATGATGAATTGCTATTTGAGTTGATTATAAAAACTTCAAAATTGTTGGAATCACTAAATAAGGAATTCTTACAGATCTTTTTCGTTAATAGTCTTAAACTAGAAAAGAAATTAGTTGAGAATGATTTTGCTGTTTTCCAAAGGATAAAAATGGTTTACAACTTAAAAGAAAATCAGATTCCTGAATTTAGTCTGGATGCTGATTATCAACTTGCTTATTTTACTCTTGATAAATTGGACGAAGAATTGCAAGTTGTAGTTGATGCTAATAGAAATCATATTGATGGTGAAATTTTTATGCAATTCTCATCTTTAGTTGATTTGAAGGAATTATTCTTTAGTAGTAATTTAGATGCTGGTCGTCTTAGAATTGATAGTCCAATTATTCTTAAGAATGGTAAAATTATAGGGATTAATATTGTTGTAAATCTTTCAGAAACGGTGTCATATATTTGGATCATTGCACTTTTATCTGAACATCGAGGTAAAGGATTGGGTAAATATCTCATGTTGAAATCTCATGAAGAATGTAAAAAAACAAATGTTGATCAGATGGTTTTAGATGTAACTGAAGCAAATATTGCTGCTTTTAATCTCTATAAGAAGCTTGGTTATAAGGAAACAAATCGATATTTAACTGTAATAAAGAAATATCATTAATGAATGAATATCTTTATTGATTCGTTTTTTACCAATTCAAATAACGATGTTTTCATCAATTTTTCTCTCCTTTATTTAGAATATTGAAAAAGCTAGATTGAATTTAATTATACTCTTATTTGTAGATTACTAAATTTTTTCAAATTAAAAAAAATATCAAATAACTAAAATATATTTTCTATGAAAATAATTTCTTTAATTCATTTATTATCTGCTAGATGATTTCTTATTTCACTAAAAACATCTGAGAAATTCATAACATTATTCTCAATATTCACCATTTTTGTTAAATCTGGTATTTCGATTTCTTTTATACTAAAGGCTTTTTCTAACGCAAAAATAAGTAATTCTCGACTGTTTTTAACTATATTTTGGACTTTCTTTATAGAGAGGTTTTCTTCTCTACACTCTGCTATCTCTATTATAAATTCTCCTAGTTCATTATCATATTCATTCCTAAACCAGTAAGCTCCTTTTGTTTTTCCAATAATATCCTTCTTTTCTAATGAATAAAGCATTCTGGATAAGTATAAAAGCCAACTTATTACATATTCATCATCAATTGTTTCATTATATTGAAAAGGATATTTCTTTGATGCCTTTTCAATAGATGGGAGTGAATCCACAAACATTAACCAAAAACAATTAACAGGTGGTTTGGGAAAATTTTCTTTCAAGTTTTTACCAAATAATATTTTTCCTTTCTCACGAATACTAAAATTATCCATCATAGATAATGGATATTGATTTATTGCTTTTTTTTCCATATTTCCAAAAATTAATCCTTCAATATCATCGAATTTTTTCCTAGGATTTTCAAGCATTATTTTGGGTATAAAATAAATATATAATAATCGAGTAAAATTTTTATCCACTTCTATTAGTTTTTTAATTATCTCATCTATTTTTCCTTGATCGTTATTATCCATTTCTTTATCTAGGATTATTACTATGTCTATGTCACTATATTTCTCTGAGAAATCATCTATTACTATTCCTCCAAATAATATCATAGAATGGATTAGTAATTTAGATGTTATATATGTAGTAACTTCTTCAATATAATATTGTAACTTGGGATATTTTTCATAAATAACTTCCATAAATCTAGAATAGTATTTTATCAATTTATTTCTTATTATTATTTGAAGATACATAACAAAGTATTAACATTGTTGATGCTTTCAAGTCCAGATGTAATTAATTTTTTTTGATCTCACACTGAGCTCATTTCTTTCTTTCTACTAAATATATTCTATGTTTTAAAACTATAATACTGTAAAAAACAAAAGAAAAATCACAATATCATAGCACTGAGAAACCTAATAGGTATAGTATTATTATCTTTCCTTTGAATTATAATGTCAGAAAATCCTAACTCAAGAATAAGAGCAAAAGCAGTAATTACTGGAGCTTCAAGTGGAATAGGTGCTGCTTATGCTCGAAGATTTGCAAAAGATGGTTATGATTTAATTCTAGTTGCTAGAAGAGAAGAGCTTCTTGTAAAACTTTGTGAAGAACTTAGTAGAGAACAAGGTATCATAGCTGAGTATATGATAGTTGATCTTGCTAAAGAAGATGAGCTGAAGATTGTTGAAGAAAAGATAAAAGATACTGATAATTTAGAAATACTAGTAAATAATGCTGGATTTGGAGGAGAAAAAAGAGTTTTCTATGAAATACCTATTCAGAATCATATAAATATGGTACAAGTTCACAATATTGCTCCACTTAAACTTATTCATGCTGTTATTCCAGATATGATTAAAAGAGGTAAAGGATCAATAATAAATGTCTCTTCAATTGCATCGCTTGCTCCCAGTCCCATTATCATGTACAGTACTACCAAAAATTTTCTGAATTATCTCTCTGAATCACTTGATTTTTTGTTAAGAAGAAAGGGAATAAAAATTCAAGTACTATGTCCTGGTTTTACCTTAACTGATTTCCATAAAAGACTAGGATATGAGCCAGATGATCCAATTTACAGAAGAAAATTCATGATTGCAGAGAAAGTAGTAGAAGCGTCTTTAAAATCCTTAAAAAAAGGGGCAATTTATTGTATTCCTGGATTTAGAAATAAATTATTAGTTTTCTTTATTCGAATACTACCAAAACGTATCTTAATCTTTGCTTACAGAAAAATGTTATTGAAAAGAAAGAAGGATTAAAGGAAAAGAAATATTTACTTTTTCTCTTCACCATTCTTTTTCATCTATGATTTAGCAGCTTGTATTCATAAAGCTGTTTGGGACAATCCAGATGATAAAAATTTGGATTTTGCAAACCGATTTATCCCTTCACTTTGGAAAGGTTGTTCATCTGTTTTCCAACTGGATAGAAAATGGTTTGTATATTTACCTGAATTTCTTAAATGGTGTGAGTTTGATATTTTCATTACGTTATTAGAATCCTTTATTGATAAAACTGCCTCTGAACAATTCTTACAAAGAGTAGAGGAAACAATGATCGAGTTACGAGAGAGAGATGAATCAGATAAGCAGATTATCCCCATTCCAAATGACTTAGAAGATTGGTTTCAGAGGTACTAACACTTTCTAATGTATATTTATAGCTAGTATCAGTCTCAAATCACGCAGGACTCACCAATTTTTATTTTATGTATTAAATAACTAATGATTTGAACTAGTAATTTTCTATTTACTTATTATTTCTTGCTTCTCCACGAAAATCCATGCTTCTTTGAAACTTCTCTAACATCATATCAACAAACAGAAGTTCCTTTCAAACCTGATGGTGAAAGATCTGTTTACTGTCAGGATTGTTACAGAAAGCAAAAGCCAAGAAGATATTAGAATAATAATATCTAAAAAATCATTCCTGTTGAATTATAACTTTCATTTGATGTTATTATTCCGACTAGTTTTTTTTATTACAAGATTTAATTATAAAATTACATGTTCAAACCGCGATGAACCCACTTTTTTTCTTAATTTAATTAATTTTTTACAAGATTAATACAAATTCAATTTAAAAGCACTATATTAATCGTAATAATCAAAATAATGGGGGATTTTTTCGATGAAAGTAAAAATAACTGTGATTAAAAAATTCAATTCCATAGATGTTTTTGGTAAAGAATATATAAATCCTAAAGGAAAAGTTATTCCCGAATGTCCTGTCTTTAAAGTAGGACAAGAATTGATTTCAAAAGATGGTGAGAAACCAGATGGTTTCTGTGGTTTTGGATGGAGAGCTATCCAACCAGAAGTAATGGTTCTTGCTTTCGGAGGAAATTTCTGGGAAAGTTGGACTGAACCAGGAACTATGTTTGTTGCTTGTCCAGATGGCATTAGACCTGTTTGTTTCAAATTAGAACGAATAGAAGAAAAGTAATAACTACAAATACCTGGAGAAATGAATTTTGACAAAATTTAAAATTACTGTTGTGAAGAAATTTGGACCAGAAGACGTACTTGGACATGACTTTTTTATGCCTTCTGGTAAAAAAATTATCAAATGCGATTTTAAAGAAGGAGATTCTTACATTAGTATTGATGGAAATATACCCAAAGGATTTTGTAATGCTGCATGGGCTGTAATTTTCCCTAGAATTCAGATGTTTAGATTTGGTGGCAATTTTCCTGCTTTTGATCCTGGTACTACCTATACAACATGTCCTGATGGTATCCGTCCCGTATCTTTTAAGGTTGAAATGTTTGAGGATTAGATAATTTATTCTGATTAAAATCTCTTTATTTTAATTTTTCAATTATATTAATCTAATATTATAAAAAATAAGAGCTAAGGTAAATTGTTTTAATTTATTGAACAATTCTTTTTTTGGTGAGTTATATACCCTACAAGCGAATTGAAGTAGAAGTTAAAATGTGAAAGAAAAATACTCCACTGGGTATGAGATAGGAAATAAAATCATATTTGAAAATGATTTTATTGAAGTGAAATTATATTACACAGCATAATATTGATTCACTAATATTCCGCCAAAAAGGAGAATTTTCCCTGAAATAGAATTGTAGACTATCTTATGATGGAATCGTCCATCAGGAGAATTTGTACCAGAAAGTTTGGTCCACGTTTTATTTTAACTTGAAAAATTCAATGTTGTTTCGAAATCATCCAAGCTACCACCATTAATCTCTCCTCCAAACATAATTATCTAATTATTTTAGGAGTCATAGACCATTTCATGACCAGTTCTAGTAAAAGTGTATTTGTATCTGCTGTGGCAAAATTAGTGAGAATATGGCCTCCACTGCCTAACAATAGGAAAAAAGATCAATAAACAAGAAGCTTCACTGAGTTTTTACTAAATCTTGAATTACCATACCATTGAAAAAATTTCATTTAGTATTATTGAAGTAACTTCTGTGTTTTCTCCATTTGTAAAAACGATGACTCCCTCATTTCTTATAGGATGAAATAGCATTAGAGTACTTACTCCCGGAGCACTTCCACCATGTCCCCAATATTCACCATCACTTTGCCAAAATAATCCAGTATTTGGAGCAATAGCTGGTAATTGTATTGTTGTCAATAAATTCACTGAGCTATTATGTAATAACTCTATTTCACCATATTGCCCATCATTAATAATTGCCATAAGAAAATAAGAGAATTGTAAAACACTCGTTCTGAGAAAACCGCAAGGATAGACTGGTGAGCTATAATGAGTTATAGGATAGAGATACCCATAGCTTTCTTCATATGGTACAGCAATATCATTTACATCCAAATTTGATAGGAACCAAGAAGTATTTTCCATACCTAGTGGTAGAAAAATATTCTCTTGGCAATATTGCTCAAAAGTTGAGTTTGAAATTACTTCTATAAGGTATGCAACTAATGTTGACCCAACATTAGAATAATCATAGTATGTTCCTGGTTGTTCTGAATTAAAGTTCGAATAATAAAAATAGGAACCATTCTCATTTAGATAATTAAAGATAAATTCTGCTAAACATATTGGCGAATCCGTACCGATAGTTAGCTTTGGATAGATAACATATCCATTATCAGTTATTCCTGACGTGTGGGTTAGTAACATTCTTGGAGTAATTGAGCTATTAGTATATAGTGGATGACATATATTGAAAGGCAGATAAGCATTGATATTACTATCTAATTCAACCAATTCTTCTTCGACTAATTGCATAAATGCAGTACTAATTACTGATTTTGATATTGAACCTAGCATGAATAGTGTGTTTTCAGTCACTACGATATTCTCTTCGATGTTACTGTAACCATATGAATTCATCCATACTATTTCACTATCTGTAATAGCACTCACCGCAAGCCCTGGAACCATATATTCATCCATAATGCTCAATATCGCTTGATCAAGTCTTCTTGTATTGTTATTAATATAATATTGATTCACTAATATTCCAACAACCGATGATGTTACAATTAGTGGTATTGCTATTGCTAATGTTATTTTTACTGCTTTTTTCATTGAAACATTCACCTCAAGTTGTTATTTATCTTGGTTATTTTCCTTTCTTTTCCTTCTAAACTCTAAGGTTATTTTTATTCCTGCGATTGGAATTGCTAATAGTCCATAGTACAAGTTTACTTCATTGGTATTCTCCACTTTTGTATCACTTAATTCTAAGAGTAGAAAACCATTATCTTGATCAGCTAGATAGATATAATTTCCACGATACTCTATATCGTGTGGAGTTGCTACATAACTTGCTACTTCAATTAATTGGGCTGGATTTGAATAGTTTAGAACTTCTACTCCTTCTTGTAAATCTCCAAGGAAAATATATGAGCTGTTACCACAAACACCATAAACTTCCCCACCATCATTGTAATACTTAATAATAATAGGATTTGTAGGATTCGAAATATCTAATACTCTGAAACCTGCACCATGACATCCGAGATATAGCAATTCATTATTCAAGTATAAATCCCAAGCACCAAGAGTATTACTTACTGTTCTAATCTTCTCAGGATTTGTGTGATCTGTAACATTAATTACTTCTAGTCCTTCATCAGGATCTGCATAGTAGGCTATTTCACCATGGATAATGATATCATTCCCTCTGCCAGAGTCAAGATAATGCCCAACTCTTACGGGATTATTCAAATCACTAACATCATAAATATCCATATCCCCACCTTCTACTGCAAAAGCTAGAGTATTATTTACTCTCAGATTATATGCCCATTGCCCTTCATCTGATGTTCCTAATATTTCAGGTGCATCTGCATTCGTTACATCAATTACTATCAAACCATTCGAGTTTGTAGTAAATATGATATTATCTTTTATATCAAAGCCCATTTCCCCTTCTTCTACTGTCGCTATTCTTGTAGGTGCTGTTGGATTTTGAATATCAATTATCTCAATTCCACGGTTAGATGAAACATATGCTCTGTCGTTCTCCAGTGTAATTTTATATCCTGCACCATTTAAATCTACTTCACCAACAAAATTCACATATAAATTGTTTTCAGTAGTATTCGCTTCAACGATAAGATTTTCATTTACATTGATTATACACAAACTACTAAATGTTAGAAATTGGATAAAAATCCCTAAAATTATCAAGTTCTTGGTTCTCTGTTTCATAATTTATACCTCCGATTTTTTTTAACTCAATTTTTTTTATTCACATTTGCTTTCTTTTTTAATACTTTAGAACAAATTATTGTTAGACTAATTAATCCTAGAAAAAATGGAGCTGAATATGCTTCATTTGTATTGATGTTGTCTTCTATAATTAGTAATCCATTAGATTCTGCTGTAGCATAAATTATCTCATTCGCTACAAAGATTGAATTAATTCTGATTTCTGATTCTGTATACTGACCAACTTTTTCGAAATTGTCAAAATCAGAAATATTATAGATTGCTAAGTTTGTAGAGGATTCAGATGTATAGAGAAGACTATTTCTTATTTCTAAACTAATTATTTCATTTCCACTTGAATATAATCCTAAATCTTGGATATTTGTAAGTGTGTTTATATTGAGAGCTTTTATTCCATTACTACTTGCCATAAAAATTACATCATTATAAATCTCCATCTCTCGATAAGTCACACTTGTAGTATACCAATGATTTATTTCCACTGGTGAAGCAGGATTACTTATATTAAGAATTGTTAGTCCTTGAAAAAGTTCTAAACAAAAAAGAATATCATCCTTTATAATTAGATCAATTACTGGTAGATCTTCATTTCGATAAATCTCTATTGGATGGGTTAAATCACTAATATTCAATATTGATAAGAATGGATCTCCAATACATGCTATATTTTCTTCTCTAACAACATTGGAGATTTGATTTCCATTAACAAATTCACCAATTTTTATAGGATTATTGGGATTTAAAACATTAAAAATCATTAATCCATTAAAATAATCAGCGATTAGAGCAATGTTATTATCAACATATACACAATGTTCCACTCCATTATTCAATTTATGAGATAATACTATAGGATTAGTCAAATCACTAACATTTAAAATCCAAAATCCATCACTTGCATCAGCAATATAAGCAATATTATCAATTACTTGAACATCATAAGCAAAACTACAATCCTGAAATTGACCTAATTTTGTTAAATTAAATGAATAGCTGCTTACAGAATCATTACCAGATTTGATAAAAAAACAACACATTAAAATGACGATGCATAGAATTGATCCTTTCTTTCCTTTCAAAATTTTATCACCCACCTGAATTAGTCTTCAATAAAAATCTCTTTCTCAGTAACACTAGATTCACACCTTAGGTTTTACTTCTAATACAAGAACCATAATTTCTTTGTTTCATTGGATTATAATTAACATACATTTGATAATAAATAAGAAGTGTAATTGGTAATAAAAAGTTAGAAAGTAGTTTCCATTTGGAAACTAGTTAACATTTATAAAAACACCTAATTTTCGAATGACTTGCAATTTTTTCTTCAAAAGTATTTCAATCGATTTGTTTCTTAGGAAGAAATAATTCCTTCCCTATTCTGAATTTGATTTATAGTATTCTTCAAAATAATATTTAGGATACTTAGAAACTCGAAACCTTTTGCTGTTATCTTGAAATTCCTATATCGAGCATCAAACAAAACTTGGTTTGAAATATGACTTTCAATATAGTTCAAGGTGATTAGTTTCTTGATTTCCTTGGAGAGAGTTGAAAGTGGAATACCTACTCCTTCTGCGATTTTCACAGGATTAGTTTCTGAAGGATTTTGATAAGCAATTTCTATCAACACCATTACCGTTCTTCCTCTTATCTCAGATTTTAATTCATTCTGAAAAGAGCTCGGAAAGCTTTGAACTATAGAACCATTTTCAAGTGAAACAGCTGCTCCAGATGGAAGTGAGATTTCAGGAGACCAATTACTATTATCTTTGATTTTTTCTAACCCAATAATCACTTTGTGACTTAAAGTCTTTATTTTATCAGTTTGATCAGTTTTGAGAAAATTAAATGAAAATCGTTTTTGTAATCTTGATCTATTTAAAAATAAACCAGTTATAGATCCCACTGAAATTATCAATAATGGAATTATTATATACAAATACCAAGGAAAAACATTTGGAGTTTCTTCTCTATTATTAATAGTAAAAAATCCTTCACTTATTGCTTCTAAATCAGTACTCCACTCTTTACTAGATGCAATTATCTTAATTTTAAAATTTGAACCAAACTCCTCATAAAGAATAGTATTCCACTCAAAGGAATTATCTATAGAATCAAATCCTAATAGAATCCAATTTAAACCTAAATCTGATGAGTAAAAAACACTACTTATGGATTCTGCATAATAATATGGATAAGAAAAAGTCCAAAGAATAGTTGTTGAACCTGTTATCACCTCCCCATTTCTAGGTGAAATTATCTCTAATCCATTAGTTTGTTGATATATACCTGGAGCACGGAGAAATATTTCTTGTGGAGTTTCTGTTTTAGCATTATCTTCTAAAGCACAATAGATGAAACTAATTTGAAATAATACCATCAGAAAAAGAATACTTAATTTCAAAAATATTTTTTTCATTCGCTCTCAAAGGGATATTAGATTGTGTTTATTTATAGCTTTTCTCAAGTCAAATAATTATTGTTTAATATTTACTCCTCGAAATAAGACTAAACAGATTCAAATCGTGTTGAATCCGTCACTTTTTATTTTCAGAAAGTAAATGTTTCAGTTAGAATATCGGTCCATGTTCTTCCAAATTTTGTACTGAGGTGTGCTATTGCTGTTATTGAATATTCTAATCCCTCTAGCAGCAAATTAATAGATCTCTTGGTTAAATTGCGCTAAACTCACCACTTTAAATCAACTTAAAGCCATCTAATTTGCTTATCTCACAACGTTTTTTAATATCGTTGAAAAGTTTCATTGATTACTTTGAAGTTTACAAAACTAGTTTTATTAATTAATGGCATAATTGATGTGATAATTGGGATTTCACTTGTGTTTTTCCCAAATCTTATAGCTCAACTTTTAAGCTATCCTTTATTAACTGACCATGCTTTCTTTTTTGCTGGTGGTTGGGGTATTGCTGCTATATCTTTTGGAGTAGCTAGGATTTGGGCTTTCTTTGTTGATTCCTTTGTTTGGTATAATGTCACTGTTGGATTATTTGAAGGAACAATTCTCTCAATATTCTCGATAGTTATTCCCCTTATCTATTCTAGTGTTAGTTTCATTCACACAAGTATGTCTTTAGCTGTTGGATCTGTTTTCATGGTTCTATATGGTGTTTTACTTTTATTGCATTTTTCTAAGAAAAAAAATGTGAACAAAGAGTTAGACTAAGTATCTTTTTGTTTTAATTTCCTTCATATTTTTTTCATTTTAGAACATAATTCTTTTATTTTTTGTTAACTTTTAAGAGCAAGAATTTAGAGAGAAGAAAAAATTGTCAAACAATCTCATCCTAGGTATCATACTTGCACTTACTGGAGGAATAGCAAATAACTCTGGTGCTCTTCTACAGAAATTTGCTATAAATAAAATACCCAAAGAAGAAAGAGAAAAAGGGTTCTACAAGAAATTATTCAAAAGCCCTTCATGGGTTATAGGTTTAATTCTAATAATGGGTGCTAGTGGAGTATTAATCTCATTAGCTCAATTGTATATAGGAGGTGCACTAATTCCTGGATTAATGGCTGTAGGAATGATTGTACTAACTATAGGTGCTGTTAAACTTCTTGGTGAAAAACTGAAGTTAGCGGAATATATTGGTATATTCTTGTTGATTATTGGGATTGTGTTAATAGGTTTAAGTGCTTTAGAAATTACTGATGATGATATGGCTAATTTAGAGGGCACTAATTTTGTAATACGATTTATGATTTATTCAGTAGCATTTTTTATCCTTTGGATAGGCAGCCGACAATTAGGGAAAAGGCTTGAAAAAGGAAAAACAATCTTTCTAGCTTTAGGAGCAGGTTTTCCATTTGCATTGGCAAATGCTTGGATGCAACCATTCATATTCATTTTTAGAGAATTTATTAATGGGATTTTTACAACACTGAACATTATCTTGTTCATATTTTCCATCTTAATTGTTGCAGGTGTGAATATAGTAGGTATCGGTCATGTTCAAGATGCATTCAAACATGGCGATGCAAGTAAAATTTATCCTATAAGTCTAATACCACAACAAATTGCTCCTGTAATATTATTTTATGGAATTTATTTGAAAGCTTCTCCACAAATATATTCTCTCTATTTGCTTCTTATAGGGATAATAATTATTCTTATAGCAGGTTTCTTACTAGGAAGAAAACAAGGTCAAATAGAAACAATGGGTTTGAAAGAAGATACTGAACACGAAAATGGAAGAACTAAAGAATTGGAATTACTTTAACAATAAATAAAATCCTAAATAGAAATACTAGTTTAAAGTTATTTCAAAGTTTTTTTAAACTAACTTTTTCTTATTCTTGATTTATCAGTTGATTTATATTATTTCAACTATTAACTTACCTGATCATAATGCCACATTACAAGAAAATAGTTGGTAGATTATGCTATTTATCTCCTGTTTCTGATGAGGACGCAGAGAAGTGGACTAATTGGTTTAATGACTTTGAAGTCACTATTCCTTTGGGTGATGAAGCTTATATTCCTACCAATCTTAACAATGAACAACGAAACATCAGTGATATTCTACAACACAATCTACATGTGTTTAGCATTGTGGATTTAAATTCTGATGAGCTTATTGGTCGTTGTGTATTATTCAATATTGATAAAATCAATAGACATGCAATGTTTGGTATCGTTATAGGTGAGAAATCTTATTGGAGTAAAGGTTATGGGCAAGAAGCAACCAAACTTATTTTGGATTACGGTTTTAATTTGCTAAATTTACATAACATTATGCTTGGTGTTTTTTCTTATAATAAAGCAGCGATTAATTGTTATAAAAAAGCTGGTTTTAAAGAGATTGGCTCTAGAAGGCAAGCTAGAATCATCGGTGGGAAAAAGTATGATATCATTTTTATGGATATCATAGCAGATGAATTTACTTCAATTTACATTAACAAATTCCTTGAATAATAATTTTTGAAAAAGAAATTTCCTTTTTCAATCGATTTTTATTACTTACCTTTATTAAATACTGATAAACCAAATATTATGAGAGGCATCTCATTAAATGGCAGTAGTTGATTATGATTCAAAAATTAAGAAAAACCTTGTTTTAATGTGGATCTTTGCTTCGTTTTTTGTTGTTTCTATAATACTGGCAATTTTATTTTTGGTAATTGATGCAATAGGGAATGATTTGGTGTCAATTATATTATTTGTTTTAGCGTTTCTTTCTTCAGTGCTTGGTATTATATTTGATAAATTC
>Ga0307375_10000741_pt1 | contig 39072 bp, 33 predicted proteins | sample TR1MG_FD_202531 | JGI IMG/M metagenome (GOLD analysis project Ga0307375, IMG submission 202531) | Soil microbial communities from Risofladan, Vaasa, Finland - TR-1 | ecosystem: Environmental > Terrestrial > Soil > Coastal area > Acid sulfate soil | place: Finland: Risofladan, Vaasa | collected... | reverse complement strand
GTCTGTGCACCCAAATGCGCAACTACGATTGCTGGACCTGCGGACATTACACCTATCGCCTCAAGGATACGACGCGCCGCAATGCCGATGGCACTTATCAAATCCTGACCACCGAGCATATATTCAAGGACTATCAGTTCAGCACCGATAACAAGGTCGCCCTCCCCCCGCAAAAATAAATCTTCGCCCCACCCTTGAAATAGGGTGGGGCCGCCCCGACTATTGGCACTCGAGGATGGAGAGTGCTAAACTCCGTCTCCGCAATTTTTTAACCCCTTGTTTTAGGAGACATCAGTATGAAAATTCGTCCTTTGAACGATCGCGTGATCGTTAAACGTATGGAAGAAGAACGCAAGACCGCCTCTGGAATCGTTATTCCGGATGCCGCAACTGAAAAGCCGGATCAAGGCGAAATCATCGCGGTAGGCAAAGGAAAAGTTGGCGACGACGGCAAATTGCAGGCAATGAGCGTCAAGATCGGCGACCGCATACTGTTCGGCAAATATTCCGGCCAGGCCTTCAAGATGGATGGTGTCGAACTGCTGCAGATGCGTGAAGACGACATCATCGGCGTGATCGAAGCCTAACTAATACGAGAATTCAGGAGAAATAACATGGCAGCTAAAGACGTAAAATTCCACGACGCCGCTCGTGCAAAAATGGTGGTCGGCGTGAACATTCTGGCCGATGCAGTCAAAGTGACACTGGGCCCGAAAGGCCGCAATGTCGTGCTGGATCGTTCCTATGGCGCACCCACCATCACCAAGGACGGTGTATCGGTCGCCAAAGAAATCGAACTGAAAGACAAATTCGAGAACATGGGCGCGCAAATGGTCAAGGAAGTCGCTTCCAAGACATCTGACGTGGCAGGCGATGGCACCACCACCGCAACCGTGCTGGCACAATCCATCGTTCAGGAAGGCATGAAGTTTGTCGCCGCCGGCATGAACCCGATGGACCTGAAACGCGGCATTGACCAGGCGGTCATCGCAGCCGTTGCAGAGCTGAAGAAAATCTCCAAGCCATGCACCACCAGCAAGGAAATCGCCCAGGTAGGCAGCATTTCCGCCAACTCCGACACGGTGATTGGCGAGAAAATCGCTTCAGCCATGGAAAAAGTCGGCAAAGAAGGCGTGATCACGATTGAAGATGGTACCGGCCTGGAAGACGAGCTGGATATCGTGGAAGGCATGCAGTTCGCTCGCGGCTACCTGTCCCCTTACTTCATCAACAACCAGGATCGTCAACTGGCATTGATGGAAAATCCCTACATCCTGTTGCATGACAAAAAAGTGTCCAATATTCGCGACCTGCTCCCGGTACTGGAACAAGTCGCCAAGGCCGGACGTCCGCTGCTGATCATCGCCGAAGACATCGATGGTGAAGCACTGGCCACCCTGGTTGTGAACAACATCCGCGGGATTCTGAAGACCGTTGCCGTCAAGGCTCCCGGCTTTGGCGACCGTCGCAAAGCCATGCTGGAAGACATCGCCATCCTGACCGGCGGCACGGTGATCGCTGAAGAAGTCGGCCTGACACTGGAAAAAGCCACCCTGGAAGAATTGGGCCAGGCCAAGCGCGTTGAAGTCGGCAAGGACAACACCATCATCATCGATGGCGCAGGCAAGGAAGATGCAATCAAGGGTCGCATCTCTCAAATCAACAAGCAGGCTGAAGAAACCACCAGTGACTACGACAAGGAAAAACTGCAAGAGCGCAAAGCCAAACTGGCTGGCGGTGTTGCCGTAATCAAAGTCGGCGCAGCTACCGAAGTTGAGATGAAAGAAAAGAAAGCCCGCGTGGAAGACGCGTTGCATGCAACCCGTGCAGCCGTTGAAGAAGGCATCGTTCCCGGTGGCGGCGTGGCTCTGTTGCGCGCCAAAGTGGCGGTCGGCAAACTCAAGGGCGACAACCACGACCAGGATGCAGGTATCACCATCGTGTTGCGTGCCATGGAATCCCCATTGCGCGCGATCGTATCCAACGCAGGCGACGAGCCTTCGGTGGTGGTGAACAAGGTTGTGGAAGGCAAAGGCAGCTTCGGTTACAACGCAGCCTCGGGCGAGTATGGCGACATGCTGGCCATGGGTGTGGTTGATCCGACCAAGGTGACGCGCGTTGCATTGCAAAATGCAGCTTCCATCGCCGGCCTGATGCTGACCACCGCTTGCATGGTGGCCGAGCTTCCGGAAGACAAGCCAGCTCCAGGCGGTATGGGTGGCGGCGGAATGGGCGGCATGGAAGGCATGATGTAAAAAATAGCGTATAAATCTACTGCGCGGACCGGCATCAAGGTCGCGCGGTGCGCGGCATCCTCATGTACCTTGCGTACACTCCGGTGCCTGTGCTCCGGGCTCCCCCGATGTCGCTCCGCTCGCTACGATTTCTATCGCTATTTTGGAAATTGCCGCTTGTTAAGACAAACCCCGCTTCGGCGGGGTTTGTTATTTGGCGCCGTATCGGTATAATGCGCGGCTCCCTGAGTTGGCTTATTTGCTCGGCTAACCGGGAAGCGCAGCAACAATGGCCTGGTAGCTCAGTCGGTAGAGCAGAGGATTGAAAATCCTTGTGTCGGTGGTTCGATTCCGCCCCGGGCCACCAGTATCTATAAGGCTTGCAGCGATGCAGGCCTTTTTCATTTTCTACCTGGGGTTACGCCGGGGTTACGTTCTGTATCCACCCCAATCAATAAGCATCAATTATTTTGTTATGCTTCACGCCTCGATCTTCCAGTTTCAAATCCAACAATATCATGCGTGAAATACCTACACCGCCATCTTGGTTCGAAATCAATAAATATGCACCCGCAAGGAGTTTTGGTTTTCGAGACTGGGCAACCCATATTGGAAACAGGTTTTTACTCGGTGCCCAGCTCACCCATGGAAAACTTGATGAGTTCGATCAATTCTTTTCACGGATACAGGCGAACCCGTTTGATGATCTTGGGTACAGAGGGTCGTATCCTTCCGACAATACTGTGTTCCCCTTGACGTTTGGCGTTGCAAAAACGTTCACCAAGGTTCTGGCCGAATCAAGTTGTGCGGATGAAGATATCTGCGATAAAAAACTGCGTGAGCTTCACCCTGACATGTATGCTGGACAGGCGCATTTATTTGTAAACTTACATGCGCCAAAAGCTTTACTAGTAAAACAATTTAGGCATTGGCTCGATGAGAACCTTTTGGAACGTAAACGAGGGCCAGCCATATCTTCTTCCGTAATTCAAACCTGGGCAGTAGTTAACCCAATCTTGCCATACCAGGATTTGAAGTTATGGCATAAACGTCATGGACAGGATTTATCCCAAGGCTCCGTCATGGCTGATTGGCTTGACGTGCCATTTACAGATAGAGAAATAATCCGAAAGATCGGAGACAAAGCTGAATGGATATTTACCGATGACTGCTATTTTGACTTAATTCTCTCTGCATCAAATGAATCTCCAACCGCTGATTGACCTACACAATTAGTCTGAGCTTATTGCGGGTAAAATTCTAAAAATCCCTACCGCAATTCCATCCCTTCAAGCCTGTATAACCCCTCCTAATGCTGGTGCAAGCCAGCGGTAACTGAGCGGAAGCTATGCATTAAAACCAAATTGCTTCTGTACAGCTTTCTGCGGGAAATTTTCTACAATTTTGCTCCGCAAGAATTCTTCATAAATCAAATAAAGTGTACTTACTGTCGGAATTAAACGGCAGTTGCAGAAGCAAAACGTGTATCGAAATGAAAGGTTGGTGAATATTTTGTTGCGGGATTTTTTTCAAAATTCTTCTCCGCAGATTATTTGATCAAATGTAATTTAATGATACTCCCCGGCGAAATTTACCGGTTCTAAAAAGGAGAAATAAAAGTAATGCAAAACACAAATAACTTAATAAGTCGAAAGCAAGCAGCTCAATACTTGGGCATCAAGGAACAGACCATGGCTGCATGGGCATCGAACCACAGGAACGATTTACCCTACATAAAAATTGGCAGTCGTGCAATGTACGAGATCGATGACCTTGACGCATTCAAGCAACGCAATCGGGTTGGAGATTGATTCCAATCCGGGCAGTTTGGGCGGCTTGCAAAGCATCAGCAACAAAACTGTTTTTTTGCCTTGGCCGAGCGCCTCGATGTGAGGTTCTCGGCGGCAGGCAACAACCAATAATCGTAAATATATTAGGAGTAAAAGATGGGAAAAAGTAAAAATTTAATTCAGAAATCATCCACCGCCGCTGGAGACAACATCGTTAACTTCAAGACGTTGGCATCCGTGACAAGAACCAGCCTAGCCAGCCAAAATGCAGCCAGCGGTTTCGGCATGACTAACGCAAGCCAGATAACGCTTCCGCCAGGGAAATATTGGATAGGTGATCCCCACCATGCCTTGAGAAAGGAAATTCATGAATTTAACGAAATGATTCAAGCTGATTCGGTTACCAGAACCGTGTATTTCCCAAATGAAGCAAAGCCTGACGGGAAATTTGGTTGGTATCAATTCACTGAAACTGGCGATGGATGTTATCAGGTGCAGAAGAACACGCTGCCTAACGTTCAAGTCTCTGGTAGCGGATTTTTTAAGACTCCGGACGTGATTGGCATCTTGCCGTTTGATTTAACATGTGATTCGGCCGCCGATTACGCATCCGGTATGACCGTGACAGTCCTGAAAGCGGTGACATTATCATTCGAAGACGGTCAGCTCCGCTTTAAGTCTGGCAAAGGCGAACTGGTGATCGAATCCGTTCCGGACGAATATGTAGCCCTCGGAGTTGACCTGTCTTACCTGGCGTCAGCTGAGCTAGCCGAAAGACGTCTTTACTTGATCGGACAGATTAATCGTTTCGCCCATGGCTTGTCAGGCGGCTACGTCGGCCCAGCTTATATGATGGACGGGTATCTGCAGATCACTGTGCATAGCAACGAAAATCCTTACTTGGTTTATCAGGATTTTATTTCTAAGCTGGATAGTAGAGAAATCGATGTTCCGGAAGACAATCCTGAAGGTCTAGTTTTAAGTTATGCACTGGTCTCATTTATTGATTTTGAAGATCCCATATATTGCTTGAAAGAGATGAGCGGGGATGGCATACACTTTTCCATGAGTGACAAAGAGCATAGCTCTCCCGACGAAAGCTTGGCGTCAAGGCTGTTAAGGGATGCCGAGTCGTACGAAGCTAGGGCAAAGGAACAGGAGGAAAGCCTGAATATATCCACACCCAGCTGCGGACGCAGCGGACGCAATGGACATATTTACGACCAATGCGGCGTGACTTTGGCAAGGATCAAGGCCAAAAGACTGAAAATGATCGCAAAAAAGGCGGCAGAAAAAGCGAATCAAAAGGGGGGAGCAAAAAACAAAGGTAAATAAGACTGAAATTGGATCCTGGGTGGGCGCCCGCCCGGGTATTCAATGCCACAGCGGATTTGATGGTTTTTCGAAAATATATTTTCAAAATAAGCCAAAAACACAAAATCACAACCTAAAATAAATATATGGATATCAGGATTTCAATAAACTCTTGCCTGGTAACCAAAAGGAAAGTGACACCGATAGGAGATCAAAACATCGATTAAACGCAGTAGCCCAGTTGTAAAAAACCGACAAGATGTGGATCTGGCCGGTTTTATATTACGGACACTTACCAGGTGTACCGTGCCCCTTAAGAAAGGGTGAAGCACAATGGAATAATCATCATGCATCAGTCTTATTTTAACTCATTCAATGAGGAAAACGTTTCACCAGTAACAGTTGCAAACGCAGTACCAGCAACACAATCAGCAGATAATTCATCGCCGAATCCGGCAAGCCAAACGTTCGAATATACGGTGTTCAAAAACGAAAAGGACAACGTCCCGGAGGCAGGAGTACGTACCTGGGCTGACTTTTCAACGCGTATGCAGTATCACACCGCCAGAAAGACTAAGGAAGGCACCAGACTATTTTCGCCGGTCAAGTATAAGGAAGGGGCAAGGCGAGGCAATGACGGCGTAGAGGCCATTACGATGGCCGTGTTCGATGTGGATGGCGGAGTGACACCCGAGGCCGTCAAATCGCTTCTGGGGGGCTTTGCGTACGTTTTACACAGCACGTGGAGCCATACCCCTGACAAACCCAGCTACCGGGTGATTGTTCCCTTCACCACGCCGGTACCGAAACAGGATTGGCCGCAGATTTGGCCGAGGCTGAACCTGTTTTTGGGCGGAATCAACGATCCGGCCACCAAGGATCCCGCCAGAATCTATTATTTGCCCAGCCACCCTGAAGGCAGAGATGACTTCTTCGTGGCGGCGGGCGAAGGCAAACCCCTGAATGTGGCTGATTTGCCAGAACTTCCGCCAGCGGCCAAGGCGCAAATCCAGTCCACAAACAGCCACAGTAACGTCAAAATCGACGGGATTGAAGACATCCCGAAGGATCTAAGCCCCGAGGCGGGATTGCACGAAGTCTGCAACCGTTGCGCCTTCATGGGGCAAGTGTCACAGCCGGAAAACCAGAACGCAGTCGCCGAGCCGCTATGGAAGGCGATGATCTCGAACGCTGCCTGCTTCGAAAATGCTGATGAGTGGATCCACCAGGCCAGTTGCCACCATGACGGTTATGCCGAGGCAGAAACCGACAAAAGCATCCAACGTTTCAAGGATGGCAGCTTTGGGCCGATGACCTGCCAGCGAATTCAGGATCTGGGATTCCAGGGCTGTCCGGCCGGGGGGTGCAAAACAACCACGGGCAAGGTGACGAAAGCCCCAGCAGGACTTGGCAGTTGGCGCACGCAACAGCAAAGCTCGGGTACCGACAAACCAACGAAAAAGCAGCACGTCGATAACATCGTGGCCATGTTCGACGGCCACTTGCAATATATTAACGGCGAGCCCTATGCCTATACCGAAGGGCATTGGCCTATGCTGGACGAGCGTGTGGAAGTCGAACAGCTGATTGCACATTACCTGGGCAATAAAGTGAGCAAGGCTGCTGTTAATGAATTGCTTTCCCTGGTGCAGATATTTCAGGCCAGAACAGAGCAGGCCGTTGCACCAGACATGAACCTGATTTGCCTGTTAAACGGCACGTTGAATACCCGTAACGGCGAGCTTATTCCACACAGCCCAGACCACAACCTGAAGAACCAGATCAATTGCCAATGGGACCCCGCAGCACAATGCAAGCGATGGCTTCAGTTCCTGGATGAAATCTTCGTTGATGACCCCGACAAGGCGGAAAAGATACAGTTGCTGCAAGAGTGGTTTGGCTACTGCATGATCCCGGATAACCGCCAGCACAAGTTTCTGTGGCTGGTCGGCGGTGGTGGCAATGGGAAATCGGTTCTGCTGGACATATTGAGGCTGCTGGTTGGCCTGAAATATGTCAGCGATGCCCACATTGAAAGATTGGCAAGGCCAGCGGTACTGGCTGAACTGGAAAACAAGCTGGTCAATATCAGTTCGGAAATGTCAGCCGAGGCCACCATATCAGACTCCAACTTCAAGGCGATTGTGGCAGGGGACTTTATCGAGGCCGAGCGAAAGTTCAAAAAGCCGTTTTCATTCAAGCCAACAGTCAGAATGATCGGCGCAACCAACCACCTGCCACGCTTGCAGGACTTGTCTGATGGATTCTTTCGTCGTGCCATCATCCTGACTTTTAACCGCAAGTTCGAGGACGCTGATCGTGATACCAAGCTAATCGATAAACTGGTCGCAGAGTTGCCAGGGATTCTGGTATGGGCGGTACAGGGACTGAACAATCTGCGTGAGCGCAAGATGTTTGTCATACCCGAATCGTCAATTGAGGCACTCGTTCAGTACAGAAAGGATTCCGATCCGGAACGCATGTTTTTTGATGAATGCTTGGTTTTGGATCCTATCGGCAAGGGGATGACCCCGAATCAGATATATGCCGGTTATGTCGTGTGGTGCAGAGTGTCGGGCCATAGACCCAAGGCGAAGAACAACTTCGGCAAGCGTCTTCCTGATTTTGGAATTGACCAACTTCGTGTGCATAGTGGCAGGCGTTGGTTGGTCATGCCGAGCCCAGACTGTAACGAGGTTTGGAACGATGCCAGGCTATTTGGCGTGATACCCGGCACCTCTCCAGCCATGGAGACTGGCGGCAGCAAAACAATCGATGGCCACAAGTTATAGCAACAGAAAGTGCGTCAGCTGCGTCAGCAGTGCGTCAGCAGTCGGCATAGAGCTGACGCACTTCTCCCACAATAAGCATTGGCACTAAAGCAAAACGCGTCAGCTGTGTCAGTAGTATTCAATAAGATTGATTTTTTTTATTTTGAATTAAGTTTAGGGGGAATAGGAGGTGCTATGCCACTAATGCAATAATATTAATGACTTGCTCAATACTACTGACGCAGCTGACGCGTTTGGCTTTTCGGCCAGTTATTATTGGTGAAGATCCGCGTCAGAAGTATTTCGAGAGCTGACGCAGTTGACACACTGCTGACGCGGTATTGCAATCATTTCCCGGGGGCATTCTGCGGAACCATTCGCCACAGGCCCAGTCTCATCGAATAGTTGGCGTAAAAGCCAGCCCAGTGTTATCAAATGTAAGCGGTATTGTTGCCGTACCGGTCAGTTTGGTATAATTGACACCGCACCAAACGTTGAATTTAAACTAATAAGAGGATTTGCCATGAACCTTAATCAAAGCAAACAATCACTAGAGCCCAGTACTGGATGGAACTGGGACGCATTTGATCTGTAATTAAGAATAGCCCCTGCAAGTCGGGGGCTTTTTTTTCGCCTGGCATTTATTTCACCGCCAGTTTGGACATCAGATGATTGCTGATGCCATCGCAATGCCCTGCCCTGTTTCAGGTACCAAAATTTCCCCGCATCTATCGTCGCCCTCACTTTAGTATGCCGCTGCGACAAGTTCCGGCTTGAGCCATTACCTGTCTTGTAGCGTAGCCTTCCCCGCACCGTTCCCGGCCAGTGTTTATTGCCGAAGTTCTGCTCTTGGGCCTTTAACTGGATACAACGAGGTTCTGTTGTTTGCCAGGCGCTGATATTCACATAGCTGAAATTTAATGACCGCTTGCAAGTGAGCGGAAGACGTTGGAATATGCGTTATGTGAGGGCAATGTTGTGCCAAATAGCTGATATTGTCGAAAAACATGGCTGTGTTCGTAAATAGTGTTGGTTTTCCGCAGGCCCATTGATTCGTCAAACATATTTGAAAATCCTAGTTGCAGTTGGTAAAGACCTGACTACCTATAACAGTGCTAGTGCAATTTGTTTGGGATTGCGTTCCTTGATTGTATCCTTTGAGAAAAGAGTTCGTTAAATCGAGAGCGCCTATATTTCCGCTTTGGTTTGCGAGGTCTGCAGCTGGCACTGGCCACCCATGTTTTGTTAAATCTTCTTGTGCAGTTGGTTGTCCATATCTTGCCGCAAGCGTAAGCCAACTTTTTGCAGAATCAACCCACCCAAGTTCAAAATCAACTGCCCCCACAGCCCACATGCAGTTTGGATTGCCTTTGTTTGCGCATCGAGTAAAACTCTTTAAAGCACTTGGTAAATTATTTTGGTGAACTTTTTTTGTTCCATCATTAAAATCCGCAGTTCCAATATCATAAATTGTGTTGACACAACCAGATAACAATATAAAAAACAAAATCAATAGTGATTTAAAAAAGTTTTTCATAAGACCTCTTTAGGATGTTTAGTGGTCAAACTAAGCCCAACATCAAAACTTGTAGCTGATTAGCTCTTATCCAACCTGAAAGGTTCAAGCTGCTCATAAAGCCTCATTGCCTTTTCGTGAGTGTCTTCCATCCGTTTTGTTAGTTTTTTAAGAATCACGTGGTCTCTTTCACTTCTTCGCATCGCCTCAAGCAACTCTTTTGTTGCTGTGGCTTCATCTATTTTTGCTTCTGAGTATTTTTCAAATATGGGTGTGGCTTTCATATCAAAGATCATTTTTTCTCCATTAAATAATGATGCTCCTAAATATAGTTCAATATACAAAATCTGAACCACCTTGGTTTAATGTCAAATGATTGACAACAATTGGCACGTTTCTGCCGGTCACGCAGACTGCACTATTGCCGATACTACGTCTCTTGTTGATTCAATAACAATCATTAAAATCTTGAAGTTCTATACCTTTCGAAGAAATGCGAATTTCTGAGCGGTCTCCATAGCTTACTAAAGCAAAGCCAGGACCAAAAGCTGTGCCATCACCAACACTATTTACGGACACAGCAAAAAACATTGATGCGCCGTAAGCAGACTGGCACATGTTAGGTTACTATGAAACTGAGAGATCAAGTGAATCTGATCCTGATATTTCCTAAACTTTATTCCGCAAGAACTTCTGGGAAAAATATGCATACTCGAATCATTACTACCACCGAAGTCTTAGCTCTTTCAGTAAGAGAGGAATCTCATTTTTACGACAAGAAGGGTTCGAACATTGATGGTAGAAAGGTTCAAAAAATTGCAGTTGCTTTCGCTAACGCAGATGGCGGCGAATTTATAATAGGAATTGCAGACGACGAAGATGAGCCCTTGCCTGAAAAAAGGTGGCACGGTCTGGAGAAGATAGAAAATTTAAACGCATACCTTCAGGCATTATTTGAAATTTCTCCAAGTTTGGATCTTCGATACGAAATATTGAAATGCGAGAAAAAACCGGGGCTTTGCCTACGCGTTCAGATAGAAAAAAGCTCCGACGTACACAAAACAGCCGACGGAACGGTATATCAACGCTACGGAGCGCAGTCTCTTCCGATAAAGGATCCTCAAAAGATCACCGAACTAGCCTTTGCAAAAGGGGCCTCCTCATTTGAAGACCAGCTTCTAAAAGATATCCCCGCAGAGCAAATAGTCGACTCAAAAGAGTTATTGAGTTTTCTCGGTGACTACTCTCCTGCAACTGAGGCTCTTGATTTCTGCATTAATCAAAATCTTCTTGATTTCCGCACATGGGAACCGAGAGTCGCGAGTGCCCTTCTATTCCATCCGTGCCCAAGTGCTGTAATTCCTAGAAAGTGTGCAGTCAAGATAACTAGATATGAAACGAGAGAGGATGATCCGGAACGTGAACATCTTGCTGGCCAGATAACCATTGAGGGGCCCATTTATAGCTTGCTACATGATTCTATCAAATCAATTATGGATGTCATGTCTTCAATTAATATCTGGACAAAAAATGGTTTGAAGCATATGGAATACCCACATGAAGCGATCTGGGAAATTCTTGTGAATGCTGTAATTCATAGGGACTATTCTATATCCGATGATGTTCAGGTATTGATATACAACAATCGAATTGAGGTGCTTAGTCCTGGCCGATTGCCCGGATATGTAACTGTCGACAATATCCTTGAAGCACGCTTTTCGCGTAACCCAAAAATTGTCCGTACATTGAATCGCTATAAGGATGCGCCAAACAAAGACTTGGGTGAGGGCCTAAATACGGCCTTCCAAAAAATGAAGGAGTGGGGCCTAAAAAACCCAGAAGTAGTAGAGGAACGGGGGTATGTTCGTGTTACTTTACCGCACACCCCGCTCGCAAAAGCTACAGAACTTATCCTCAACTTCTTGACTAAACATGACTCAATAACCAATCGACAAGCTAGAGATATCACTGGGATCAAGTCAGAGAATCTGGTGAAAGTTGAGTTCTATAAGTTGCGTGATGGATTGCTGCTCGAAAGAATTCCGGGCTTAGAAGGGCCTAGGTCAGCATGGCAACTTACGGAAAAGGGAAAAGTAGAGGCATTACATTTCGATGATCAAGTTTGAGCGCTAAGCTTCTGAACTTCCGGTTCCGTAAAAGAGAATAGCTGCAGTGGGTCGTTAGCAGATCAATTAACACCGATTTTATGACTGCTTTCGGTCTTAAAGTAAATACTAATATCTCCAACTCCATATTCCATATTGCAGCAGTGTGCCAATCACTATTCAGCCCAGGCCACTGACTCCCACGTCCCCCCAAGCTTCCTCACCCAAACCCCCACGACTCCTCAACTCTACTGATCGTCCAGCAAAAGCCACAGATGTCCAAGGAGGATCTCGCTAGGGAAGCATGGTAGGCGAAGCGCACGCAATACATTGTTTATAAGTAATAATTAATATCGCCGTCCCGGCTGATCGGGCATGCTCACCCCTTACCTCAAGACAGTAAATCGATTGCAGGGGGTTCTATGAGGCCGGGGGAAATTGATGACTTGGAAAATTGCTGGCCGGAGGAATGGCGGGGGAAAAGACGTTCTTAAACATGTTGGAACAGGTACCACGATCAACTGACTTGATGCTTAATTTCTCAAGGGCATGACATGGATCTTCCCGGAATCAGCTGCCAGTTCAACACTTTGGTTTTTCACGAACCCATTGTTGGAAAGTGCATCTACAAGGGTCATTCTATTACCGTCTTGGTCGTAAACTTTTGCAGAAATCCACAAATACTTATTACTTGCAGTCGAACGAAGCTCCCCGTTAAAAATCGTACTTCCAATCTTTAATTGGACTGGCATTTGTGAGCCAATTACATGCCCTAAGTTTGTTGCATTGGACTTTGCTATGTGTATTTCGAAACGCTCAGTACCGTTCGGATAGTACTGGCCGAGACCTCGAACTTTGGCTTCAACCCTGGACAAATTATCACTTGATATTGCCTTTTCTGGTGTACGTGTTGTTACCGTATTTTTTGATACTGGGGCATAAACTTTAGCTGAATCAGTTTGTCGTCCATACGTCCATAAAATCATGTCAATTTTTCGTGGAGTCCATTCTGTGGATTTAAATAATTGGTTTAGCTGAACAGCTTTGCGCTGCATAATTTGAATAAGGATTACTCCATCTTGGGTGGTCAAGGACATTTCATTCATCCGTTGTATATCCGTGGCCTCCGGCAAGCCCCTGACTTCTCGCAATGCTTTTACGGCAAACTGATCTACCGTTCCAAAACTACAGGGATATAGAAGAGAAAGTAAGCCAGATGCGCCAGCACATCCTAGCCCTCGTATTTCTTGTGCAATTGCCAGTCCCTGGGCAATGTCCCCGCAGTCAAGTGAAATAAGCCTAAATTTGATGTTATGGAGCTCGTCAAACGTATTCTCGTCGAGGTATCTGCGAAGGTGTCTAGTTGTAGAGGCATATCGATTGTTCGCAGTATATTTCCAGCGGAAATAGTTATCCCTTAAAAACTCATACCAGCCATGAGCATCTAAATTCTTTAATTGATCTGGGCTGAGCTTTTCCATGCTCTGTTCTAATGCAATATTGGATGGCTTCACAAACTCCCAGTAACGTTGAAGAGCCTTTTCCCAGACCTTTGGATCTTTTGAATTCCATAATTCATCAATTGTGATCATCATTTTCATCCTATGTGTCTGCGAAAACTACGTTGTGGACATCAGCTTATACAGTGCAGGACCTCTCAACAAGGGTCTTCAAAATGCGACCCTGTCAGTTGACATAGTCACTCGACGATTGTATCTGGGGTGTTTACGGGCACTGATCCGTTCGTGGTAATGTATTGCCCAGGAGGCAAGCCATGGGTTTCCGGTGCAGCAAACGTATCAAGATCCTCCCTGGCTTCTGGTTCAATCCGAGCACGAGCGGGCTCAGCACGTCTATTGGCGGTAAGGGATTGACCGTTAATTTAAAGGACTGCAAGGCCAGGACAACCGTGGGTAAGGGAGACAACGTTGTGCCTTCTGTTGTGGTCTGGGATGGCAATAAATTAATTGAAAGTGACAGGAGGAAATAATGAAAGCTATTTCAATTTCAATCATAATTTTTGCTTTTATATTGCCTGCAGTATCTGACGCTAAAGAAAAAGCCATCCATTTAGATGATGGTGCGTTTGATCATTGCAATGTACTAATTGGCTATTTTTCTGAGTTGCCAATGTGGAGAGATACGGGCATTCCATTGACCCGAGTTGAAAACACGCTTGATCATATAATTTCCGAAGATCCTCCTGTGGCGACTCCAATAACTAAAACTGATTTAGATAACGTTCTCGGCAGGGCGTCAACGCCTCAGGACATGGCAGATGCGAATGCGGCAATTGAATCCTCTAACTCAGGTTTAAATGCATGGCGCAGTGCAGTAGCATCAACGCCACAGGACATAGATGACTGGAATGCTGCAATCAAAGCTATATACAGTAGCAAGATTACAGCCAAACAAATTGACAGAACACTAAGAAAATATTGTTCGAATTACACTAAGCATGAATTTCGTGCCAGCGACTTAAATAATTTGTTATCTAAGTCTCAAAAATCACTACAAAATATATCTGTTACATCTAGTGCGACTTTGTTAATGGCTGGAGATACAATTGGATTCAAGCTTTCGGCCAAGAAATTGTACTCAGAATACGACAGGAATGAGATAGCCGCCGATGCCAAATATAAGGGTAAAAAAATAGTCGTTACAGGAACTATACGAAGTCTCGGTATCGACATATTGGGTGACCCCTATATTGAACTGATAGGAGGAGGAGGTTTTCTGGACGGTGTGGAGTGCGTATTTCCTAAGAGTGAGCAATCTTCGTTAATCCACCTAATTAAGGGTCAGAAAGTCTCTGTAAAAGGCATTGTTTCTGGAATGCTTGGAGAGGTTCAGGTTGACGCTGAAAAACTGGTCGATAAATAACGTTAACCAGCCATCTGAGCACATAGCACATGTTGGATATGTTTGTTGCGAGAAGCAGCGTGGCCTCTTTTACCTTGAAGTGCCGGTAAATTTCCGGCGAAAAAATATTGAATCGGTTGTTAAATTACTTGGAGACGATACAAACAAACCTGTTATTACACACAGAACGAAACAAATTCGTAATTCTGAGCTGATTTTTAGGGGCTAGGACATGTATGGTCATAGCAACGGCTTGTTCGGTAATATTGGCTATAAACCGTCGACAATAAGGTGGTTGTTGACGAGAGACCGATAATGCTAGCCATGACAACGAATATACAAACTGGTGTGCCTGGCTAGATCTGGGTTTTAATCGTGGTGGTATTACCTGAGATTATTTATGTTGTGCAAAAGGATCTCTAGCAGGTCTTTGTCCTCAAAAGTTATCCATGCGATCAAAGGTGTAAGGATTGCTGCACTTATCAGGCAATATATGATCATGCGTTTCTTGTCAGTGCCAAGGGCTTGAAATACAAGTACCACCGTAAATGTCCCAAGCACCAAGGGTCCAAATGTGACAGCGTAAAAAAGTCCCTTCCCTTCAATAAACTTCGTAATTTTCTTGCCACGTTTTTTCTCGATAAATCGCTTAATAGCGGGGAATTGCTCGACCTTGTCAATAAACAGTATGATTACTATGGCAAGTATAAAGGTACTTATTCCTGTTACAACGCACACCCAAGTAAAAGGCAAATTCAACCCGATGCCAAGAGGTATTGCAATACCCCTGCCTGTTAGAGGATTGATTGTTACAAGAACCACTGCGATCCATTTCTCAAGTAGGCCCATTCAATTCTCGTTCGTGATGGTTACATCGAAGGCTGGCTATTTATTACCGCCATTATTGGCACGCTGTTGCCTGTCAAGCAGAAAGTTCCGGTTCAAATCTTACGCTCACTCACTGACTAATTCGCCAGCCAGTTATTAGTCACAGACCAGAATGAATCATACTGCAAGCACAGCAATTAATCCCCTAAGCCAATGCCGGATAAATCTAGTATATTGACCACGCTTAATCCTAAACCCCAATCACCTGAAAGGACCATTATGAACCGCACAGAATTAATCGCTGCACTATCTACCAAAACAAACTCCACAAAAGTAGACGCAGACAAAGCAATCGCAGCACTGCTTGAAATCATCACCGCCACGCTGAAAAAGGGAGACGCCGTTGCCCTGGTCGGCTTTGGTACTTTTGAAGTTAGAAAACGTGCTGCCCGTGCTGGCCGTAATCCAAGCACTGGGGAAGCAATCAAGATCAAGGCAAGTAAAGCTCCGGCATTCAAGGCTGGTGCTGCGCTTAAGGCTGCGGTTAATGGCGGTGGCAAGAAGTAAGGAATGACACAAATTCATTGCGAGGGGTGTGGCAAGGATACTCCCGGCTACGACATCACCCACTACGGTTCCATCGATGGGGTTTATCGAGACCTTTGCAGCCTTTGCTTCAATGCAGAGGTGGCGAAGCGCAGCGGTTTGGAAAAGTTTGACAACGCTCGACTCCAACCCATCGGTATAACTGACTGCGATGGTGAACTACACCAATTCCATTTTGTGACTCGCCTGCTGGGACATATAGTCACTCTGGAAGCTTTTGAACTTAAAGAAGGACAGCGGGCTGGCTATGAACTCCAGATAATCGGAGACCCAGAAGAAGACCAGTTTGCCCTGCTGGGGCGCATGGTAAGCAGAATACGGAAGACACTTTCTGTCAAACACATTACTGACAAAGGTGATGGGCATGGACTTCAGATTGCTGACATGACAGTGCGGGGGAGGATCGAGTGTGACCTCTCCGCAGATATTCACACGCCCTGTGTTGTTGTCGATGGCCAGGAAATATCATGGGATGAATTTGGTCGCATGATTAGCTCATATGAGGGTTGGCAGTTTAAGCTTGAGATTCTTGATAGCAGTGATGAATTATGAGTTACCAAGTTATGGGTAAGCAGCATCCTCCAATCAAAACAATATACAAATGATCCGCTCCGAACTAATTGCCAGTCTCGCTGAAAAACATCCCCAGTTGACCGCTTCTGATGTTCAACTTTCCGTCAAAACTATTATTGATTCCATCAATAACCAGTTGGCTAAAGGCGGTAGAGTTGAAATAAGGGGGGGTTGCAGTTTCAACGTTCATAACAGGCCACCAAGAAAGGGACGCAATCCCAAGACAGGTGAAGAGGTTAAAGTGCCGGAAAGGGCTACGCTGAAATTTAGGGCGGGAACTGAGTTAAGGGAGAGGGTGAATATCGAGAAGTTGAACAAAATTGCTGCCTAGGAAGTTGGTGCATTAATTGTTCGACGTTAGCAGCGTAGGCTGAGGTCAGCGGATTGCTGCTAGATTTCGAGTTATGTATTTATAGCCCCCGTGTTACTTGAACGGGGAATCATGAAACTTAAGGAATGCGACCTTGCGATTAAATTTCAAAAATCCTTATCTGTCAATAGATCAGTTTGATCCCATAGACATCCCAGATTTTGTTGTCTTGACAGGCGTTAATGGGTCAGGGAAAAGTCATCTCTTAGGTGCAATAGAAAAGCGGCATGTGGATATTGAGGGCATGGAACAAGCAAATATTGTCTTGTTTAATTATGAGACATTTAGACTTGATAATGAACCTGCATTTAATGCCCACCAGTTATCAGCTGAGCGTGAGTCTGCATGGAACTATCATGAGCAACAAATTAAAAACAACGCAATTAGCTGGCGTTCTGGAATGGGTGCAAACTATGAGCCACTTAAGGCGTCATGTGAAGCAGAAAAAAGTAATTTTTGGAGTCTCGCTGCAAATGAATTAAAACAGTACAAACAGAATGCCAAGAACTTCTTTAACAGTCCTCATATTAAACAAAATGCACAAGCGCAAGGGATATATTCGCTAACAAAAAATATTCCTTACAGTATTGACGAAATCCGTCACGATGATTTTGTTCGTCTATATAAACCGTATGTATTCAAGAATGATTTTCTTCCACAGCAACTCGGTAAAGTTATCTGGGACTACTACGTTAAATATCGTAGCAATCAAGTTAATGCATACGAGAACGCGAAAAATGGGAAAAACTATGAGGTATTAAGTGAGCAAGACTTTATTTCTGTTCACGGCGAAAAACCGTGGGATTTAATCAACCGAATATTGGAGACGTTTGACACCCTCAAATACAAAGTCAACTCTCCAGAGGGTGCTGACTTTTTCGGCAGCTTCCAGTTAAAGCTAAAGCACATCGAGAAAGAGAATTTAGAGGTTGAATTTAGCACATTGTCGTCGGGCGAGAAAATTCTCATGGCGCTCGTTGCTTCAGTTTATAAATCATCCGGAGACAAACACTTCCCTGACATACTGCTACTGGATGAAGTAGATGCTTCTTTGCATCCTTCAATGATGAAAAATATGCTTGAAGTGGTTAAGAATATTTTTCTCAAGCAAGGCGTAAAGGTTTTATTGGTGACACATTCGCCTACCACTATCGCACTTGCACCCGAAGAATCAATCTACGTAGTCAATCGCTCTGGAAAAAATAGGATCGAAAAGAAATCCAAGCAAGATGCACTTTCGATCTTAACGCAAGGTTTTGCAACAATTGAGCAGGGGTTAAAACTTTTTGATGAGGTTGCAAGATCAAAGCTAACGATAATCACAGAGGGCAAGAATACTCTTTTAATATCGAAAGCTCTTCAACTTCACGAGATCAATGACGTTGAAGTATTGTCGGGAGTCGAGGGGTTTTCTGGCAAGAATCAACTAAAGACACTATTTGACTTTCTATCCCGAACGAACCACAACAATAAGGTCATTTTTATATGGGATTGCGACGTGACTCATGGAGTTCAAGCCTCGAATAATACTTACCCTTACACACTGCCGTTTAATCAGGAAAATACAATCGCAAAAGGCGGTATAGAAAATATTTTCCCATCCTCGTTATTCGATAGTTTCAAGAAGATAATATCCCTATCTAATGGAAAGCTTATCACTGAGTTCGATGAATCCAGGAAGCGGGATTTTGAAAAATTTATAGTTGGGCGAAATAATGCTGCCGATTTCCAGAACTTCTCTTCTTTGATAGCTGAAATAGAAAGAGTGAGAAAGATTTGAAACCTATTTTAAATTGGTACTATGATAAACCAGTACCCAGATTTATCACTTCCTGCGCACCAATATCAAATTTAAACTATGATTATTCAGTTGCCAGCCATGCCAGAATCGACGAAGCTGAAATCACTCCTGGCCACCCTGGCTCTAACCCTAATCACCACCCAGGCAATCGCCTCCGACCTCCCCAACCCCCAACTCACCCCAGGCGCAATCGACCCGTACATTACGCAACAAAACATCCAGCAAACAGTCCGTATACATGGCTACACTTTGACCATAAGGCCTCCGGCTCACTACACCAACAAGTTAAAGAAGCGGCAGATCCGGGAATATGGCTACGAAGACAGGAACCCCAAACATTACGAAGAGGATCATTTTATTGCGCTTAGCATAGGTGGAGCCCCGCACGATCCTCGCAACCTTTGGCCAGAACCACGTAAAAGTGAATTTAATGCAGCCAAAAAAGACCAGTTAGAGTTTGTGCTTTACAAGATGGTGTGCAGGGGTCAGATTTCACTTGCCGAGGCGCAGCATAAGATGGGTACAGATTGGATCGAGGCTTATAAGAGGTATGTCCATGTTAATGGGAAAAGGCATGGGCGGAGTTTTGGTCACGTGGATTAAAGCGAAGTTTAATCGAAGTTGAGACACCCCCTCGCAAAAGCACTGTAAAGTCAACCCTGCGCCACAATGGCAAACTATAATCCCCCTACGACTACACATACAGACGAAACCCTATGCTCGATGACATCAAGAAAACCCTGTGGGCAACTGCGGATAAGCTGCGTGCCAATATTGATGCTGCTGAATATAAGCACCTTGTACTGGGCCTGATTTTCGTTAAATACGTATCTGATACCTTTGCTGCCCGACGTGCGGAATTGGAACGCCGTTTTACTGATAAGTCTGATGATTATTACTTGCATGGTTACACGCCTGAATTGCTGGCTGTCGAACTGGAAGACCGGGACTACTATACTGAGGTCAACGTATTCTGGGTGCCGGAAACAGCCCGATGGGAAGCCATACGTGCAGCTGCCAAACAGCCTGATATTGGCAAGCGCATAGACGAGGCGCTGGTGGTCATCGAGGTGGAGAACCCCAAGCTCAAAGGCATCCTCGACAAACGCTATGCCCGTGCACAGTTGCCTGACGGTAAACTGGGTGAGCTGGTTGATCTGGTTTCCACTATCGGTTTTGGCAGCAACGCAGGGCAAGCCCGTGACGTGCTGGGTCAGGTATATGAATACTTCCTCGGACAGTTCGCCAGTGCTGAAGGTAAAAAAGGTGGGCAGTTTTACACCCCAGCCAGTATCGTTAAAACGCTGGTTGCGGTCCTCGCTCCCCATCACGGGAAAGTCTACGATCCCTGCTGTGGTTCAGGCGGTATGTTCGTGCAGTCTGAGAAATTTATCGAGTCACACGGTGGCAAGCTGGGTGATGTGGCCATCTTTGGGCAGGAGTCCAATCCGACGACGTGGCGACTGGCAGCAATGAACCTTGCCATACGTGGCATTGACTTCAACCTCGGGCGTGAACCTGGTGATACCTTCACCAAGAATCAGCACCCTGATTTACGTGCCGATTTTATTCTTGCCAATCCCCCTTTTAATATCAGCGACTGGTGGCATGGCAGCCTGACTGGTGATCCCCGTTGGGAGTTTGGTGATCCACCCGCAGGCAATGCCAACTATGCGTGGCTGCAACACATGCTATACCACCTGAAGCCTACGGGTCGTGCAGGCATTGTGCTGGCAAATGGCTCCATGAGTTCCAGCCAGAACAGCGAGGGCGATATACGTCGTGCGATGGTAGAAGCAGACGTAGTTGAGGTGATGATTGCCCTGCCAGGACAGTTATTTTTCAATACTCAGATTCCCGCCTGCCTGTGGTTCTTAGTCAAACAGAAAACCACCCGCAAGGGTGAGGTATTGTTCATCGACGCCCGCAAGCTGGGTCATATGATTAGCCGGGTACAGACTGAGCTGACCGATGAAGTCATAGACCGTATTGCCGGTACGGTGGCTGCATGGCGTGGTGAAGGTGGCGAGTACCAGGACACACTTGGTTATTGCCGTAGCGTAAAGCTGGCTGAGATTGCCGAACATGGGCATGTCCTCACTCCTGGTCGGTATGTCGGTGCCGAGGCAGTGGAAGATAACGATGAAGACTTTGCCGACAAGATGCAGGCCCTGACCGAAAAACTGGGTGAGCAGATGGCAAAGGGAGTGGAGCTAGACCAGTTGATACGCCAGAAGCTGGGAGGGCTGGGGTATGAGTTCTGACAGCCCCACTTGCATAGAAATTAGAAATAAAATTCCCGATGATTGGGATGCCCTACCACTTGATGCTGTAACTGATTTTCAAGAAGGCCCGGGCATTTTGGCAAAGGATTTCCACGATATAGGCATACCACTTCTGCGATTGAGGAACATTGAAACGCCATTAGTACAATTGAATGGGTGCAACTTTCTCGACCCCGAGAAAGTGAAAAAAAAGTGGAGTCACTTTGCATTAAAGGAAGGTGACCTGCTAATCAGTACAAGCGCATCGCTTGGGCGGGTTAGTGTTGTAGGAGAAGACGCTGTTGGGTCTATTCCCTACACTGGGATTATTCGATTCAGGAGTTCAAGCCCCAAGCTAGACCATAAATTCCTTCGTGCATTCTTATCGTCCGCCGCTTTTATTCAACAGGCAGAGCAAATGGCGACCGGTAGTGTTATTAAACACTTTGGGCCATCTCACCTGCGGCAGATGGCTATTGCCCTTCCAAGCATTTCTGAACAAGTTTACATTGCAGGAATGTTTGATGCGCTTGATGAACGCATTCGACTCCTGCGTGAAACCAATGCCACCCTGGAAGCCATCGCACAGGCACTGTTCAAATCGTGGTTTGTTGACTTCGACCCTGTACACGCCAAGCAGCAAGGTATTGCCCCGGAAGGAATTGACGAGGCTACCGCTGCGCTGTTTCCTGATGGGTTTGAGGAGTCGGAACTGGGGTTGGTGCCGAGGGGGTGGAGGTCTGCAACGCTGGCTGACTTGGCTGTTTATCAGAATGGGTACGCCTTTAAGACGACAGACTGGAAGGATAGCGGTCACCCAGTAGTAAAGATAGGAAACGTCAAGCCCGGAGTTATTGATATTTCTGGCAGCTCTTATGTTTTCCCTGAAGTGACGAAGGGGTTAGAGAGGTTTTTGCTCAAGCGTGGAGATCTGTTGGTTGGTATGACTGGTTATGTTGGCGAAACGGGATTGGTGCCAGATATTGAACCATCTGCTTATATGAATCAGCGTGTTGGGCGTATTTCAACCAGCAATGGAATTGACGACCTTGGGTTTGTATATTGTCTTGTTCGTAACTCTGCATATAAAGCACATGCAGAGGCAAAGTCGCATGGCAGTGCTCAGGCTAATGTAAGCGGCTCAGACCTTATGTCATACCCAACGGTGGTGCCATCATCTGAAGTATTGGACTCGTTCAATCAAATAGTACATCGGCTAATTGACACAATACTTTCTAATCACGCCCAAGCCCAAACCCTCGCCACCCTTCGTGACACCTTGCTCCCCCGCTTAATCTCTGGTCAACTGCGACTGCCGGAAGCGGAGGAAATACTGGAAGAGACTATGGCATGAACAGACAAACCTCCAAATCAGAGCAGCTTGCCGCTGAAAAGACAGAAAGATTTGAAGTTGCTAAAGCCAAGCTGCTGGAAGGTACTATCCGTGCCATCTCCGTTGATACCTGCATATTCACTGAGACCGGATATAGGCTAGACAGTGGGATACTCAAGCACCTAGAACAGTTTAAGGGCAATCCTTTTCAGCTGGTTTTCTCTGAAATTACACTTAGGGAAATTCGTGGGCATATTGTTAGGGACTCTGAGGAAGCTAGAGTCAAACTAATAAGTGCACTTCGAGGTGTCGGAAAATACTGGGCAATACAAGCAGACAAACAAGAATTAGTTGCAAATGACCTGCTTGGAGCAAAAACAGCCAAAGACATTGCGTTGATGAGATTGCAAGACTTCGGGAATAGATGTGGCATTCATGTTATTGAAGCCAAGACAACACTAGATATATCCGAACTTCTGAAACGCTACTTTAATACTCAACCACCATTCGAGACTTCTGCTGAGAAAAAATCCGAATTCCCAGATGCTATCGCACTACTTTGCCTACATGCATGGGCGAAAAAAGCAGGTACTGCCGTCTTGTTTGTAACCAAGGACAAAGGGTGTAAACGTTTTTGCGTTGACTCAGAGTACATATATGCAATAGATAGTTTGAGTGATGCTCTAACTTTAATCCAAGATCGGGACGTTCATTGTGCCGCTCTTTGCAGGGCTATTGAGACAAAGATTGATAGTGGCGCTTACCCAGATTTAATCGACAGAATCGAAACTGCTATTAGCGACAATATCTGGGATATTGATTGGATTGTTGATGCTGATGCAGCCTACTACTATGATAGCGAGTTGGAAGAGGTGATAGTAGTGAGCTGCGAGTTTGCAAGTCCTCATGGACGTCCTGAGTTTAGGGCTGTGGATTTTCGTAGTGACTCACTGGTAGTGCAAGCAAGTATCAAATTAGATGTTGATGCGTCTTGTGGTTTTTCATTCTCTGTAAAGGATGGCATTGACCATGACATGGTGCATATCGGTGGTGCAACGGTAAATACAAAAGACACAGTAACAGTAGATGTACTTCTAACGGTTGAAAACCTAAGCAACGGAACTCCCGAAATTACTGAAATTGAGCTGATTTCAAGCCGTCAGTCACTTGAGTTCGGTTCAATTGCGCCAGACTACGGTGATGAAGACCCCAACAGTGAGTATTACTGATGACCGAAGATCAACTTGAACAGGAAATGCTGGTCTGGCTGACTGATGTTGGCTACACGCACCTCTACGGCCCTGACATCGCAGTGGATGGTGACAGTACTGAGCGAAGTGATTACGTGCAGGTGTTGCTCCCCTTCAGGCTCCGTGAGGCCATTCATCGTTTAAACCCTGATATCCCAACGGCTGCCCGTGAGGATGCAATTAAGCAGGTTATTGATCTCGGCATTCCCGTTCTGCTCTCTGCTAACCGCCATTTCCATAAACTGCTGGTGACGGGTGTGCCTGTTCAGTACCAGAAAGATGGGGAGACCCGTGGCGACTTTGTGCGTCTGATTGACTGGGCAAATCCCGCAAAGAACAATTGGCTGGCAATTAACCAGTTCTCCATCAAGGGTGCACACCATACCCGCCGCCCGGACATTATCCTGTTTGTGAATGGCTTGCCGCTGGTACTGGTTGAACTTAAAAACCCGGCTGATGAAAAGGCGGATCTCTGGAAGGCTTTTGACCAGATACAGACGTACAAGGAGCAAATCCCGGACATATTCCAGTACAACGAAGTGCTGGTCATATCCGATGGCACTGAAGCACGCATGGGCGGGCTTTCCAGCAATGCTGAACGGTTTATGCAATGGCGTACCATCGACGGCATCACGCTTGACCCGCTTGGAGAGTTCAATGAACTGGAAACGCTGGTACGGGGTTTGCTGGCACCGGAATACCTGCTCGATTACCTGAGATTTTTTGTGCTGTTTGAAGATGACGGCACGCTGATTAAAAAGATTGCCGGATATCACCAGTTTCATGCGGTACGCTCAGCCATCAACCAGGTTGTAATAGCCTCACGTCCCGGTGGATCACATAAGGGTGGGGTGGTGTGGCATACACAAGGAAGTGGCAAGTCCATCACGATGACCTGCTTTGCTGCACGGGTGATGCAGGAAACGGCGATGGAAAACCCGACCATCGTAGTAATTACTGACCGTAATGATCTGGACGGGCAACTGTTCGGGGTATTCTCACTGGCTCAGGATTTGTTGCGTGAGCAGCCTGTACAAGTGGAGACACGGCAGGACTTGCGTGCCAAGTTAAGTAACCGTCCCTCGGGAGGCATTGTCTTCGCCACGATACAGAAGTTCATGCCGGGTGAAGATGAAGATACTTTCCCGGTGTTATCTGACCGCCATAACATCGTGGTGATTGCTGACGAAGCGCACCGGACCCAGTATGGATTTGAGGCGACCCTGAAAGGCCAGCCAGGACATGAAAAGTATCAGGTCGGCTATGCACAGCACCTGCGTGACGCACTGCCCAATGCTACCTTTGTAGCGTTCACCGGCACACCCGTATCGTCTGAGGACAGAGACACCCGTTCGGTATTCGGTGAATACATCAGCATCTATGACATGCAGCAGTCGAAAGAGGACGGTGCAACGGTTGCCATTTACTTTGAGTCCCGCCTTGCCAAGCTGTCCCTGAATGCCGAAGAGCTACCGCACATTGATGCTGAAGTTGATGAGCTGGCAGAGGGTGAAGAAGATAGTCAGCAAGCCATATTAAAAAGCCGCTGGGCTGCACTAGAAAAAGTGGTGGGTGCGGAACCCCGTGTTGCCAGTGTTGCCGCCGATCTGGTCTCCCATTTTGAAGAGCGCAACAAGGCACAGACAGGCAAAGCAATGGTGGTCGCCATGAGCCGTGATATTTGCGTTCACCTGTATAACGAGATCATCAAACTACGCCCTGACTGGCACGACCCCGATCCTGAGAAGGGTGCTATTAAAATCGTAATGACCGGTTCGGCCAGCGACAAGGCTCTGCTACGCCCCCATATTTACAGCGGACAGGTTAAAAAGAGACTGGAAAAGCGGTTTAAAGACCCCTCAGACCCGCTACGGATGGTGATTGTCAGGGATATGTGGCTGACTGGCTTTGATGCGCCCTGTGTTCATACGCTGTACGTGGACAAGCCCATGAAGGGACATAACCTGATGCAGGCCATCGCCCGAGTCAACCGTGTATTCAAGGATAAACAGGGTGGCTTGGTGGTGGATTACATCGGTATCGCCAATGAGTTGCGCAGTGCCCTGAAAGAATACACAAATAGCCAGGGTCGTGGTCGGCCCACGGTAGATGCAGCAGAAGCCTATGCTGTACTGGAAGAGAAGTTGGACATACTGCGGGGTATGTTGCATGGATTTGACTACAGCGACTTCATAACCTCCGGTCACAAACGTCTGGCTGGTGCTGCGAATCATGTGCTGGGTGAGAAGGACGGCAAAAAGCGGTTTGCTGATACAGCCCTTGCGATGAGCAAGGCATTCTCACTTTGCTGCACACTGGACGAAGCCAAGGCGGTACGTGAGGAAGTGGCATTCTTCCAGGCTGTGAAGGTGATATTGACCAAGCGGGAGATTAGCCAGAAAAAGCGTACAGACGAGGAGCGTGAGCTGGCTATCCGTCAGATCATCAACTCAGCCGTTGTGTCTGAAGAGGTGGTGGATATATTTGACGCCGTGGGGCTGGATAAGCCCAACATCGGCATATTGGACGATTCATTTTTGGCTGAATTGCGTAATCTGCCTGAACGTAACCTGGCGGTGGAGTTGCTGGAGCGTTTGCTTGAAGGTGAGATAAAGAGCAAGTTTTCCGGCAACGTGGTGCAAGGCAAAAAGTTCTCCGACATGCTGAGTAACGTGATCAAACGCTATCAGAACCGTGCCATTGAAACGGCACAGGTCATCGAAGAGTTGATCGAGATGGCCAAAAAGTTCAGGGCAATTGCTGAACGGGGTGATGAGCTGGGACTGACGGAAGATGAAATCCGGTTTTACGATGCGCTGGCAGATAACGAGTCTGCTGTGCGTGAGCTGAGTGATGAAACACTGAAAAAGATTGCCCATGAACTGACTGAAAATCTGCGCCAGAACTTGAGCGTAGACTGGTCTGAGCGTGAGAGCGTGCGTGCCAAGCTGAGGCTGATGGTCAAGCGAATCTTGCGTAAATATAAGTACCCACCGGACCAGGAGAAAGCGGCAGTTGAACTGGTGTTGCAACAGGCAGAGGCTTTGGGGGAGTCGTGGTATTAAGGTTGAATGTCAAGTTGCATAATTTTGTGTGTGCTACACAACACTTCACGCAATCTGTGTACAAGTTTATGCGTTTTGGAATATTGACCGATGTCCCATGAGAAGGAAAAGGAAGAACCCCGCAGCATCACGGAGTTCTCCATTACATCACCACACAGAATCACGACTGAAACAACTTGGCTATAACATTCTGATTGTAAGTGGTGTCAAAACCTTAACAGAAAGCAATTATCACTACATTCTGGCAGAATGCAGTATCGCTGATAAATTGCTGCCCATATATCTGTAGCCTTCCGGGCATTGTCAACATGAAGGCACCCTCTCCGTGAACCAACAATATTCAATTCACCCAAAATATCGTCCGGATATAGATGGGCTTCGTGCTATTGCAATCCTTTCAGTCGTCGGCTTTCACGCATTCCCTGAATGGATACGAGGTGGATTTGTCGGCGTAGATATTTTTTTCGTCATATCTGGATTTCTCATTAGCATTATTATTTTTGGGAATCTTGAAAATAATAGCTTTAGCTACTATGACTTTTACGCTCGTCGCATTAAGCGTATCTTTCCTGCACTCATACTTGTTTTGGCCACCAGCTATGTATTGGGCTGGTACCTACTATTGCCTGAGGAATTCAAACAATTAGGAAAACATATTGCTGCAGGGGCAGCCTTCATTTCTAACCTTGTTTTTTGGAGTGAGGCGGGATACTTTGATAAGGCTAGCTATACAAAACCTTTGCTGCATTTGTGGTCGCTGGGCATTGAAGAGCAGTTTTATATTTTCTGGCCTCTATTGTTGGGCCTCGTATGGAAGTATCGGCTGAATTTTCTAGCCATTACAATATTTATAGCGGTAGCTTCGTTTTCGGTAAATATCTTTACGGTTGCTTCCAACCAGGTTGCAGATTTTTACTCACCCCTATCCCGTTTTTGGGAGTTAATGATTGGCGGCATTCTTGCCTACTTAACGCTACATAGGCCACACTATCTTCCCAAAAACACGAATATTCAATCGATTATTGGGCTGCTCCTAATAATCATAGCGATATTGAGCATCAATCAGAAAAGTGCATTCCCTGGTTGGTGGGCTTTGTTACCAACAATTGGCTCTTTTCTGGTTATTTCCGCACAGCCAACAGCCTGGGCAAACCGATATGTGCTGGGGAATCGCGTGCTTGTATTCATCGGGCTGATAAGTTACCCGTTATATTTGTGGCACTGGATAATACTTTCATTTTTGCGGATCACAGAATCAGGCCTTCTCTCGGTTAAGGTTCGTATCGTTGCCATCTTGGTAGCGTTTCTTCTTGCATGGTTGACGTATTGGCTAATTGAGAAGCCCATTCGATTTAAGAAAAACGGAAATTGGAAAATAGTTGTTCTGTGTGTATTACTCACTTTGATTGCCTTTATAGGCTTTAATACTTATCAGCGTGATGGACTAAGTTTTAGAATGATGAAGATAAGTCCAGAATTAACTGGCTTTAAACCAGATCTTGCAAAAGATTGGAGATTGAAACAATGTTTTTTAGAGGACAGCGACAAATTTTCTGATGTTTGCTTGGAAAACAAAAGGCCATTAATTTTTCTTTGGGGCGATTCACATGCAGCAGCGTTATATGCGGGCCTTAAGTCAATGCAAAGAGATTACCATTTTGGCATTGCTCAATATACTTCTTCAGGTTGTATGCCACTGATTGGCAGACACGTTGCAGGTGAAAAGTTTTGTAAGGAAATTAATGATGAAGTTATTGCTAAAATCGAAAAAGTAAAACCAGAAATTGTTCTTTTACATGCCAACTGGTCAAATATAAATGACCTGGCCGATCTCAAAACTACTATTAACGTATTGAAGAAGGCAGGGATTGTAAACATTGTCTTACTGGGACCAGATCCGGCATGGAATAAGGAGCTTCCAAGAATCATCTTTTCCTATTATCGAAAGGAACACAAAAGACCACCTCTTCGTATGAAAGAAAACAATGCCGATAATGTTCGTGTACTCGACATCGCAATGAGCGATTTCGCAAAACTTCAAAATATACGGTACATTTCGAGCCTTGATATTCTCTGCAACAAGGATGGTTGCTTAACTCGAACTGACGCGAACAGTATTGACATAATGACAATGGATAATAGTCATTTAACTGCTCAGGGTGCAGGTTATGAGGCAAAGTTTATCTTGCTGGATTTATTTAAACTAGCTCCACCCCCAGACCAGTCTGATCACGAGCCATCAAGATTAATTGTCGTACATACTTCAGGAAAAAAATTCTGAACAACTAAAAGCCCCCGCCCAAACTTCTGGCGGAGCCTCTCAAATACCTACTTCACACCCAAGCAAACAACCAGCCAGACTGCGCCAATAGCCACAGCCACACAATCTCGACAATAAACATCAAGCTCACGCCAAGTCGGGACCAAAACCACTTGGGTATATTTTTTCCGCCTATGTATCAGAATTCGGGGCAAACTTTTTAAAGAAATTGAATATTATCTGTTCAAATTCGCGTTTAAATACTGAATTATTTTCATTCCATGTTGCGAGCTTAGCAAACTGGTTTACAACCGGGTAAAGGTTAAAACAAAAATCTTCCAGCCCTGACATATCTTTTTTATCTACCTGTTGATAAACAAATGCCAATCTTTCAGATTGCTTATCTTCGAGCAATGTTCTGACTTGTTTTGCCAATTCATTTTGAACTGGGGACATTTGATGATCAGCAATAAACGTCCTAACATCGCACGTTCCTAACTCACGATTGAGTTTTCCAAGAAACATGCCATTTTTTGAAACGAATGGAATAGATATATTTTCGAGTGATGGTTCATGTTTGTCACCGGTAGTTAACAGCAAGAATAACAAATACATGGGCTGTCCTAGCAAAGCCAGTGATTGGAATTCTGGGAGTATTTTGAATATATCGAAATCACCAGAATCCGGATTGTATATTTCAGGATGTCGCTGAAATACACGACTTACTGCATGCTCTCCGATCCGAACGACAGGATCATAATGGTTTATTTCGCCCCATGCATCAATCGATATAGTATTAATGAGGAACATTTTTTCGACCCATTCATTCTTTTTCTCTTCAGAACTGTTGTCTAGTATTGCAAGTAGCACAACTGGGTTAGACCTCGACTTGCTCTTTGATGAAGCCAGTAGGAAATCCTTGAATCCCGATTGAAATAATTTTTCCAGTTTTATAATTACGGTTCTGGATCCCCATTTTAATTTGTGTGATTTTTCATATTTCGACAATAATCTAGGAGCTCTGCGAGCAATATCATTACACTCATTCCACAGCCTTTCCTTCAAGCCATTTGCTAAAGATTCATTTATGTACATAGTCTGGGTTCGTTCGGCTGTATCGTGATCAATCTTACACAGCCTACCGGAATTTGGACACTAAAAAAGCCCCACCAAAACATCTGGCGAGGCCTTTCAAACCTACTTCAGCCACCTGGCTATCACCACCAGCACGCCCAAAAATACCAGGTACAGAATCAACGGCGTCACCGCCAACCAAAACAGCATGGTAATCATGATCAAAAGACCAGGCGGTGCCAAAGCCACATCACGCCGATGCTGGTCAATACCCATGGAAAGGCAATTATCCATAACATTGTTTTTAGAATCATGCTGCCTCCCCAGCCAACTTGCTGGTCAGCTTCGTCGGTATCGGCACCACTTTCTGACCTGACACTACACCTTCACCAGTCTCGGAATAAAACTCCTCGACAATGGCCGGAACATCGTCTTCGCTATCTTCGAATGAACCATTGCTAAGCCCTGTTCTAGCGACTTGCTCCAGTGCTTTGATACCGACACCAGCCTGTTCGCTTTTGGCAGCTTCAGCGACCGCCTGAGCGACCGCATCTTCAAGGCTGATACCGTCCCGTAAGCACAAGTCAACATAGTAGACAGCGGCACGATGTGATTGCGTCGTGGATTTAGCCCTGAGTTTTAACTGCAACGGAAGGTAGCGAGTGTTCCCACCACTGACCGCTTCGAAGTACTGGAGCCTGGCCGTTAAGGTTCGAATGGAATTGAACCCGGTAGTGCGGAACACAAACGACGACAGTTCCTCCTCTTGGCCCTCGATGGCAACGTTGAGCCTGCCATAAGGCTTGCAACCTCCTGACTTGGCAAAGGCACAGCCGTCAGGCGAGGCGCAGGGAACCTCGGTTATCCCCTCGACCGTTACCCGCTTGGCTGTCTCGCCATTACCGACACAGATTGGCCTTCCCGTGGTCCGGTCAAACAAACTGTATTCCGCCCGAAGATTCAAGTCGCTGCTGTTGAACAGCACTTTTACCGGTATTGCTAGGATCTTGCCGTTGGCCGCACCCTCGGTCAGCTTTGCGTGTAGCGGGTGAAGCAGCCAGCCATCCTTTTGCTGGACCTGTGTGGTGATCGTGAAGCAGTCGTCTTTTTCCGGCAGTCGTTTGCCATTCTTCTCCACTACCTTGCCAATTGAAATCCGCCCAATCACAGGTGGCGTTATTGCGAGTCCTTTAATCATGGTATTGCTCCTTATAAATGCCCCCGCCAAACTGAACGGGGGCGTTGGATTAAACTTCGTTTATGGTTTGCTACTGCCCAAGCTTGAAGAAGGCATTCACTTCCTTTACCAGCCATGCCTCAGCTTCCTTTTGGCTTGGCGCTTTACCACCATGTTTCAGAATGTATTCGCCGAACCATTTGCCAAACGGGCTGCTAACTTCGTAATCAAACACGCCAGGGAATTGGCCATCACTGGCTATTGCTCCGTAATTGCAAAGCTGGGTGGTGAAGGGCACATAACTCACCAATGCATCCACCAGTTCAATGCAACCTTTGCCCCATGCTGTAATGACTGCGTCATAGCCACCAGGCTTAACCTCGTGCAACCCCTCCACGAAAAATGCTGCGGTGAGTAGTTGGTTTCTCATTTTTGGTATCTCCTTTCCTCAAACAAAAAGCCCCCGGCAAACTGAACGGGGGCATTGAACGACAATTGAATTTGCCACTTACTACGACCTACAGAAGCCCTCGCTCGGCAAAGCTGAGTACGGATGCTCCGGCCACGATGAAGTGGTCGAGCACACGAACGTCAACCAGCGACAACGCCTGCTTCAGTGCCTGTGTCAGTAGTTCATCAGATTTACTTGGCTCAGATACTCCGCTTGGGTGGTTGTGACTGAAAATTACAGCAGCGGCATTGGCCCTGAGTGCGGCCTTGACCACTTCGCGGGGATATACTGAGGTTTGCGTTAGCGTTCCCCGGAATAACTCATGTGTAGCGATAAGCCGATGCTGAGCGTCAAGGAACATTGCGACAAAACTTTCATGCTCATATCCAGCAAAATGCATCCGCAAGTAGTCACGTACGGCAGCTGGAGCGTTCATCATGTCACCATGACTAAGATCTTCCTCCAGCCAGCGCCTGACTAATTCCCTTGCCACTACACATTTTTCAGGTGGCATTTCCTGGTCATTTTCCGGTGCAAACAACGGTGCCAGTGATCCACGATAAAGTTCATGGGTTTGCCGTACACCGATAAGCTTTCCAAGCAATGCCGTATCAGAAAGGTTTGAATAGATGTTCATCATGCTCTCCCAATCTGCACGAGGAACCTTCGGCTACCTGGCTTGCTAACCTCGTAACGGGCAACCAACTCGGGATTCTCTGCGGTCAATTTCTTGAAGTCGGTTTCCGTTGAGTCCTTTGACTTTCGCCAACTGATCTTGCCGGAATCCAGAACAGCGCCACTGGCAAAGCCCAAACGTTCCTGCAATCGCTGCTTGAGCAGGTTTTCTTGATCCTCGGCTGCCTGGCGCTGCTGGCGATAAGCCCAGTAGTCAGAAAACAGCTTGTTCATAGCGGTGTCTTCGGTACAGTCCAGGACATCGCCTTTGTCAGCCGGGTACATGCTGGCCAGTGCCTTGCCACTGGATTCAGATCCGTCCACGGCAGGGGGAATGTCCTGAACCACGCATTGCCAAAACTGCTCCTCACGCAGGATCAGGTCTGCGATCTTGGCATCGTCCCGAATGACCCGGTAAATGCGGAAGTCCTGGCCACCTATCAGCACCGCCACGTCGCACCATTCCTTGCCCGTTACGGCGAGCTGGTGCAACACCTGGCACTGGTAACTATCCGGCACACCTTCCTCCCAGAATGGGGCTGAGTGCAGACCAGCGGTTTTGACTTCCAGAATGCCGTTCCCGTCCGTTGGGTGCAGCACAAGCCGATCCAGGTTGGCCAGCATGAACAGGTACTCGGGATGTTGCAGTACCGCATTGACCTTCCTGACCTTTGCACCGGTCCGTTCGGCATAGACGTTGGCTATGATGTGTTCCAGGGTGGTACCCCAGAAAACAGCGTCGTTATCTGACAAGTCTGGTGCGGGTTGGCGGTTTGTCTTTTCAAGCCAGAGTTCCAGGGGGCTTTTGTAGGGTGAAATACCCACGGCAACGGCTGCATCGCTGCTGCCTATGCCATTACCCCGGACGCTGAGCCATTCTTCACGGCTCATGTTCTTGGTTGAAACCAACCTTACTGCGTTGCTTCGTTTCATTGTTTTCTCCTTATAAAATGGAAAACCCCGGCCAATCCGAAGATCGGTACCGGGGTAATGTGTTGTGGTCATGGACCAGTGTTACGGCTTTGTCATGTTTATTGAGTACATCAATTTCGAATAACGATAATACTGTTTTGTCCAATAATTGAGCAATCTACTATCGTGGCAAACATTGTCTTCGGGTAGCTGTGGATATCAACAGAGTTGCTAACAGAATCTGTGGATAAGAATTACGCTGCCAATAACATCGCTTTTTCAAACGCTTTCTGTTTGATTTGAGCGCCTTGTCCGAACCACGCACTGTCCAATCTATAGTCCTGGCTTCTGGCCCTGCGTTCATGGTCGATAAACTCGGTGACACTGTTGAGCAATCCCCAGGTCGTGCCATGTGAAGATTGCAGATTGCTCCCCTTGCCGCCACCGGAATAAAGCCCATAAACTGCCTGGATGTTTTTCTGGTTGGGTTGCTCGTTCAGGGGCAGGTCTGGATCTCCAAGGACATTGACCAAGTAACTCATCGCCTCGAACTTGTTCACCGGGCGTTTTGCCATTTCCTTTATGCTGGCCATGAACTGATCCCACGCTGACATGCCAAGGCCTAGCTCCTGCTTAACGGCGACCGGATCGAAGACTCGGCTATGTGGCACACGAACAGCGCCCTTTGATTCTCCGATTGCCATGTTGAGCGTATTTGAACAGACGACTCGAATTGAACAAAATTGCGCTGTAGTGGCGAGTGAACCGTCACATGAAGTAGCCAGCAAGAGATACGCCTTAACCTTGTCCAGTCCTGGCAGTAATGTTTCCTGCCCGGTTTTGGCCAATGCCCAGAGCTTCTTTCCGCCCTTGAGTACGCCTGCTGTTTCAAGCTCAAATCCACCAGCCGAAACCAGATCCCGGTAGAATTCCAGCACATCTTTTGGCTGCACAACCTTGTACCGCTTTGAAACGACCGAGAGCGGTTCATAGCTGTCACTGCGATACAGCACCGTTGCATCTGGATTACTGCGAAGGTTGAGAATGTTGCCGTCACTATTTGCAGCGTTGAACAGAACGGGAGTTTGGTTGATTTCGAAATTCATACCCGCCTGTTGCTGCCAGATCTCGATTGGCTGGTTCTGTGGGAGCTTGTTTCCAAGCCCATGCCAGGGCGTGGATCCTACATACGCCATGTCATTTGATGATGCTAATTCGTGCGCCATTTTGATTTCCTTTCAGAAAATAATAAAACCCAGAAACGGATCTCGTTTTGGGCGATGTGGTGATACTGAGGCTAAACAGGGGTGTGGCTAGTTAATACCGGTCGTATTCGTCATAACCTGGCTGGTAATAGCCGTCCTCGTTTCTGTCTTCGTTATAGCGGCGGATTTCATCTACCGCTACGCTTGCTAGTGTTGTGACAAGCGTGACGAGGATTGCACGTAAAACAACTGCTGCGATTTGATTCACATTGTGTTCCCTCCATGGTTGATGCGTACTCGGGCTGAGTTCGCTTCAATTTCTTATACCAAGAAGGGGCGGGGGAATTGAACGTGGTTTGATGCATGATAATCTCCGTGAAAATATCTTGATATTATGTAACTCTGTTGCGTGCCAAAAGCTGACAATCCTAAGTATCTTCTAACCCTGTGGCGATTTAATTGCGAGAAATTTCATATGTCATTGAAAACTACTAAGACACATCTAATCCAACTTCTCTCAGACCCATACAATAGCGTCATTGCCCTGTCGGGAAAGTGGGGAACCGGGAAGAGCCATCTCTGGCGTGAAGTAAAAGAAGAATCGAAAGACAACAAAATCAAGTCTGCCCTTTATGTCTCACTTTTTGGTTTAAGCAGCATGGATCAAGTCAAATTGAAAATCATCCAAAATGCTATTCCAAACGCTGAAGAGCACCCTTCTTGGTGGGAAAAGTCAAGGAAAGGATGGAGTGCCGCATCCAAGTTACTTGAAAGTTTCCACAAGGGATTTTCTGCGCTCAACGAAATCGCTCTTCTGGCTGTTCCATCGATTCTGAAGGACAAGGTAATTGTTCTCGATGACATCGAGCGCAAGCATGTCAACCTTAGCGTTGACGAGGTCATGGGCTTTATTGATGAATTCACTCAACAGCATGGCGCAAGGATTATTATCATCCTTAATAGTGACCAGCTTGCCGATCGTTCGCTATGGGACAATCTGCGGGAGAAAGTTATTGACCAAGAGCTGAGGCTTGACACTTCTCCAATGGAAGCCTTCGATATTGCGGTGGGGATTGTTCCGTCCGCTTATGCGAGTCGCATCAAAAAAACGATCGAGACTTGCGGCATCACCAACATCCGAATCATTTGTAAGGTGATTAGAGCCGTGAACCGAATTTTGAACAATAGAATAGACCTCTCGGAAGATGTGCTTGGGCGGGTAATTCCTTCGACAGTTTTGCTGTCCGCTATCCACTACAAAGGCATTGAAGACGGGCCAGACTTTGAGTTTGTGCTTAATGTGGGCAAAAACGCTTGGGGAGAAGACTGGGGAAAGAAAGAGGACGAGCTGGATGAGGCTGGCAAAAAGAGGGCTAGGTGGCACCTTCAACTCCACGAGCTTGAAATAAACTCTTGCGATGAGTATGAAAAGATCGTTGTCGACTTTTTAAATTCAGGCATGTTCGATGTGGCTGACGTGGCAAAGATCATCGAAAGATATTCATCTGAGGCCGAGTTGATGCGGGTGCAGGGCTTGTCACGCCAACTTCATGATCATCTGATCTGGCACTACAATATGACCGAGCCCGAACTAGTGGCTGAGGCCAAAATCTTGGCCGAAAAAGCCAACTTGCTGGACGCCTACACTGTTACATCATTGCATAAACTGGTGTCGGAACTCGCTGATGGAGGCCTTGTAGCTGATTTGATAGTCGATACTTGGATAACGGCATTCAAGCTGCGCAATGTACAAGACGAGGACTTCGACTTGGACGATTTATTGCGGCGACCTATGCACCCTCGGATCAAGGCCGAGTTCGATGCTATGAAAGCGACTTCGCAAGCGAAGACAACTGTCTTTGACGCTGTTAAGCACATTGCCCAACACAATGGTTGGGGAAGCAAGCAAGAGGGTGTTATGAAATCGACGACCGTGCAAGACTTCGAGGCAACGATCAAGTCGCTCGACATCAATGACCTGAGAATGTTCATGAGCCGATTTCTCAATTTATGCGTCCAGCGTGTTACATACCAACCACACTTCGGATCAGCCATGGATCACTTTATTGAAGCTTGCCGAAATATCTGCGCTGATCCTAGCGATGTACGATTAGGTGACCTCATCAAGTTGCTATTTAAGGATGCGAATTTGGAGTCGGAGCTCAATCAGACGCCTCCAACTGCAGCCGGTCTGGGGAATGTCGTAGTTACGGATTCAGATTGACCCCATCCCTGAATAAATTCAGTCGCTGTCTTAATAAGCAGGGTATGGGTTTTCCTGATAAATTGCGGTTTATGTATTTGTAGCCCCCGTTACTTGAACGGTGGTAAGCGCACGATATTCTTAGTTCATCCAGCTAGGGTCCTAAGTCTCAGGCTTTCAATGCGCCCATTTTAATTTACAAATTTGTGCGGAGTTTTGATGCTAGATTCGATTACCTTGAAGTTCACTCAGCATGATGATCTTGTGTTGCCAGCTGCTGGAATAACCATCTTTGTTGGACCAAATAACTCGGGAAAGAGTTTGATTCTCAGAGAAGTCGAACAAGCTTTTTTAGTGCACCCATTCCCAAACAATTTACTGGTTCTTAAAGACTATGAAATAAAATGGCCAGAAGTTGAATCTGTCAAATCGGAATTGACCAAATTTGATGCTTTTCAGGATAAGAACAGCCCTGTAGATCACATAACCTTAGGGAGAATAAATCCGAATGGTAGGCGTGAGGCATTATTGGTTGGTATTCCTGCCCTGTTAAATATGGCTGCTCAGAAAACTGATAAGCGTTGGTGGGCTACGCAATTTCTACGATGGGGTGTTTTGAGGCTTGATGGTCGATCACGATTCAACTTGACCAACGACCAATCTGCGGGTGATCTCCTTGGTGCTCCGCAGAATGTTCTTGCACATCTATTTCAGGATGATGTTGCTCGCAAAAGAGTTAGGCATCTGATCAAAGATGCCTTTGGACTTAATTTCGCAATTGACCCAACCAATCTTGGCCAATTGAGAATACGACTCTCAAAAGAAGAACTACCTGAGGAAGAACAATCACTAAATGAAAAGGCCCGAACCTTTTATAGGAACGCAATATATATTAAGGATGCGAGTGATGGGGTCCAAGCTTTTACGGGTATTGTTACTGCGGTAATGTCTGGTGAGTTTCATACCATTCTTGTCGACGAACCGGAAGCATTTCTTCATCCACCCTTGGCTCGGAAGCTTGGAAAGCACCTAGCCAATTTGGCTACTGCCCGAGGCGGGGCCCTTCTTGCTTCAACGCATAGTCCAGACTTCCTCATGGGTTGCGTGCAGGCGACGAAGAAAGTTCGTGTTGTCAGACTTGAATACAGTGAGGGTAAGTCACGGGGTCGAATGGTGGACCCTGATCAATTGGAAAAACTGTTCAAGAATCCATTAATGAGAAGTACGAATGCCATTTCTGGTCTTTTTTACGACGGTGTCGTGGTCACTGAGTCAGATAACGATAGAGCATTCTATGGTGAGATATATCATCGACTGTCGGCGCTCAATAGCGACTATCCAACAATACTATTTATAAATGCCCAAAACAAGCAAACCATAAAAAACATAATTGGACCTCTTCGACAATTTGGTGTTCCTGCTGCAGCCATTTCAGATATCGATATTATTAAAGATGGCGGGAAAGTATGGACTGATTGGCTAGAGTCTGCACATGTACCGAATGCACTTCACGAAGGCTACGGGTCACAACGCAATTCGATAAAAAATTGTTTTGTTGGGTCTGGTAAAGACATGAAGTTGGATGGGGGCGTGAATGCTCTACCGGCAGGAGACAAGCAGGCTGCAAATCAACTTTTTGAAAATCTTGCGGAATATGGATTATTCGTCGTTCCGAGTGGTGAACTCGAAGATTGGCTTCCGTCCCTCGGTGTGCCAGGAAAAAAGACCGATTGGACAGTAGCGATGTTGGAGCGACTAGGTAGCGACCCTGCCGATCATGACTATGTTAAGCCGACGACAGGAGATGTATGGAAGTTCATGAAGGATATCGTGGGGTGGGTACAAAACGCAACACGAAAAGGTACCCTTTAGTTACCTTAGTAGATATCAATCTACTAGTATTCACTTCCAACCAATCCCCCTAACACACCTCCCCCCCCAGCACAAGAAAAGTTTTAATCGGGGGGTATTTCCACGCCCAGGCTGCTGCGAAAAAATAGTTCAGTAAACAGGCCATATTCGGCAGTTTGGTTCATGCGGGAAGCTAAAATAAAGATATAGAAGTGACAAATTAAGCTTCTGTGGTAAATAAAAAAATAATAATAAAGGAAAAGAAATGAACGGTTTAAATTTTCAGAACAAGGTAAAGATCGCTGTAACGAGAGCAGGCGGACCTACCAAGGTGGCGCTGCAAATGGGATGCTCAGGAAGCGCAGTATTCACCTGGATTCGCGATCAGCATATTCCGGATATCGACAAGGCTACCAAGCTTGCCTCGCTAGCTGGCATGGATGTGAGGGATCTGAGGCCATGCAGATAAAAGGTTACGACAACCCGGTGGCAACTGCTGTTAAAAAAATGGGTGGCATCAAAAGGGCGGCGAAGAAGCTTTGTATATATCCGGGAACGGTTGAGATTTGGATCAGGAATGGT
>Ga0307375_10000740_pt1 | contig 39115 bp, 41 predicted proteins | sample TR1MG_FD_202531 | JGI IMG/M metagenome (GOLD analysis project Ga0307375, IMG submission 202531) | Soil microbial communities from Risofladan, Vaasa, Finland - TR-1 | ecosystem: Environmental > Terrestrial > Soil > Coastal area > Acid sulfate soil | place: Finland: Risofladan, Vaasa | collected... | reverse complement strand
GCTCTCGCAAAAAGCATCGCGCACAGGGTGCGCTCCTACCGCAGGTCTCGACCGCATGCGCCGAACCCGGCATAATGCCCCGCTCACATGCCGGTGTGGCGGAATGGTAGACGCGGCGGACTCAAAAATAGGTACTTCTACCTATGGTTAGCTTGGGTTCATCGTCCGCCAAGCCGCACTAGGCAAGGGGTTGAACGAAGTATCGGCTCTTGATCGAAAAGTACACTTTTCGCATCAGGAACCAAACAGGAGCCAGGGCGATGCAGACTGGTTCCAAGCGAGTAGTAGAAGGTAGTGCTGTAACATTGCGTCACGCCCGAGTGGTGGAATTGGTAGACGCAGAGGACTCAGACCAAATTTGAGCCCTCTTGGAGAAATCCTTGAGGTGAAGCCCGTCAAACTCGGTGAAGGCCCTGGACGCAAGTCCGAGCTAATGCCGAGCCAAGCCCTCGGACCGAAAGGTCCAAGGGAAGGTGTAGAGAGCAGACGGCGGGCACCTACGGCAATGCGGTCACACGCAACGCTAGGGTGAAGGCGTGCTCCAGACCACGAACGCCCTGCCCTGTGCAGGACGGCGGCGAAAGTCGAAGTGGGAAGAAAATCCTCCGCCGCAAGGCTTGTCGGTTCGAGTCCGACCTCGGGCACCATTTCCAAAGCCGCTTCTGTTCACACAGAAGCGGCTTTTTCGTTTCACGACGTAGCTCTCGTGGTGGCAGAGACCGAGCTTCAACTATGAAGCTGGGGGTAACATGTAGATGCAAATAACTGACCGCCGGGGAGACTGCTAGATGAGTGAACGTGACGACCTACTCGTTTCCGTCGCGAACGAGATCAAGACCTACCGGAAAGGGGATCTCCCAGAACCGATGCCGGGGCATGTCGATCGTTGGCTTAGGCAGTTCACGCCCGCTCAGCAGTTGCCGTTCCTGCGCGAGTTTGCGCACGTCATCAAGCAGACCTTCATCACCCGAAAGAACGTGAAGGACTTCCTGCGTCACCTCGTTACCAACCAGAAGCTGGCCGGGAGCGACCCCACAGCGTATTGGTCATCCGCGAACTTTCTGAACATCCAGCAGAACGGGCAAAGTCAGAAGGCGATGCTGAAGCTCTTCGCGAAGTGCCTCAAAGACGAATGTGGCCTCGACCTGGACGACTGCGGAGAGGATGGGGGCGACTTCATTTATCTTGACGACGTGATGTTCAGCGGCAATCGCGTAGGTAACGACATGGAGCGCTGGATCAATGAAGACGCACCGGCAGTGGCTAAGGTGCAGGTGATCGTTGCTGCTTGGCACACTGGCGGCCTGTTTCTCGTCCAGCGCAAGCTCAAAGACATCATCGCGAACTCAGGCAAGAAAATCACAATCACATATTGGCACGCCCTTGAGGTTGAAAACCGGAAAGCCTATAAGAACAGTTCAGGGGTGCTATGGCCCACGGCTATCCCCAATGTGGCCGAGGTTCAAACCTATATGGCTTTGCCGTCAAAGTTTCCCTTCGAGCCTCGACAGCCCGGGACGACGGTAATCGAGCCATTCTCGTCGGAAGCCGGGCGCCAAGTCTTGGAGAGCGAATTTTTTATCGCCGGTGCCAAAATCAGAGCGATGAGCGAGAACCCGAAGCCATCCATACGCCCGCTCGGCTTTAGCCCGTTTGGCGTGGGCTTTGGTTCGATGATCGCCACGTATCGAAACTGTCCAAACAACTGCCCTCTTGCAATGTGGTGGGGAGATCCTGAAGCGACTTCGGGCGCCCTGCACTGGTATCCGCTGCTACAGCGGGAAACCTACTCGTCCGCAGGAAACGTTTTCGATGACCTCACGGCGCTCTAACATAAACCGGACGGAAGATAACCTTCTGCGAACCTACGCTCGCGGAGAGGTTGTCGTCGTTTACAAGACGAAGGAGGATTTCGGCGGACTGTCGAATATGGCGTCGGGTTACCCATTACAGGTCAACGGCATTCGTATCCTAACGACCGAGGCCCTGTATCAGGCCTGTCGCTTCCCACACCTGCCTCATGTCCAGCGGGAAATTATTGGCCAGCATAGCCCGATGACCGCGAAGATGAAAAGCAAGCCATACCGGCAAGACTCCAGACCCGACTGGGACGAGGTCCGATACAAGGTCATGCGCTGGTGCCTCCGCGTGAAACTCGCGCAGAACTACGAGAAGTTCGGTCGGCTGCTGCTCGCCACCCGAGACCGGCCGATCGTCGAGCAGTCGCGCAAGGATGACTATTGGGGTGCTAAGTTGGAGGATGAGTCGGGTGAAACCTTGGTCGGGCAGAACGTCCTCGGACGGCTACTTATGGAACTGAGAGAGAAGCTGAAGGATGATTCCCAAGGCGCACTGAAAATTGTGCCTCCACTAGCCATTCCAGATTTTCTACTGTTGGGGCGACCAATCGAAATGGTCACGGTCAAGGCGCCAAGCCGAGAGCAAAGACCACAGAGCGCGCTGTTCTAAAGCGAGCCGCGGTGCCCCTAACGCTGGGTCGCCCTTACGTTACTAGGGGTACTGCCTCTCTTAAATCCACGATCACCCGCCATGAATACTTCCAGCATGTGCGGGATCAGCACGGTGGCATCGACCGCCTCGCCATAGGTCTGCGCATGCAGCGCAGCGTAGCGGTCGAGATCGGCTTTCAGGCTGGCCGGGCACGCAAAGGTCAGCTTGATGCTCTCGGTTTTGGGCAACGGCCCCAGCCGCAGCTTTCGTGTCGTGCTCATCGTGAACTCCCCCGCTGGAAGAACAGCGGCTGATACGGTCGCAGCACCATGTCCTTGTTCACCATCACCTCCACCGGAAGACCGGGCCGCGCCGTCAGCGTCGGCTGGACGCTCAGGTTGCGGCGCGTGAGCTCCTGGCCGACCTGATTGGCCGTGTCCTGCGCGCTGTCGCGCAGCGCAATCACCGTGTTGCCATTGTTGAGGTTGCCCTGATTCGACATCGCCATCTCAGAGCTAACGCCCAGCAGCGTGGACAAGGCTGCGCCGGCCAGGATGCGGCTCCAGTGCCAGTCCACGCCGTCTTCCAGGCCCGCATAGCCGGACGGGTCGATGCCGGGCAGCTTGTCGAGCGCGATCGACGAGGCATCGGGCAGCACTAGACGCAACCAGACCAGCAGCATGCGCCGCTGCCCGAACGCCACCTGGCTGTCGTAGCGTCCGATCAGCCGCGCGCCTTGCGGAATCAGCAGATAACGCCCGGTCGCGGTGTCGTACACCGGCTGCGTTACCTCAGCAATGATCGACCCCGGAAGATCGGAGTTGATGCCCGTCACCAGCGCCGCCGGAATGACGGTGCCGGCCATCACGGTGTACGGCGAGGCCGGTGTTTGCAAGGTGCCGCTGTTGCTCGTGGCGTTATCGCCGCCCTTGGCCATGAACGCTTCCTTCTGGCCCTGCCGGTTCTGCACTGCCGTTGGATCGTTGGGCTGCGCTACCGTCGAGGCCGGGCCAGCGCCCTGCGGATCGAAGGCCGCCAGACTGCTCGCCGGTGGAGTGGCCGCCGATGTCGCTGGCGCAACCGCGGCATGCTGGCCACCCGTCTGATTGCTGGTACGGAAGAACACCGATGACCCGGCGGCGGCTTCGGCTTCCTTGCGCAGCGCGTCGCGCTCGGCGGCTTCCGGGTCTTGCCCGGGCGATGTGTTGGGCAACGGCGGTGGCTGCTGCGACTGGACGATGGCCGGCCCCAGGTCGCCCGGCAGCGGCGGCCCCAGCGTCGGCACGCTGACCGCCGGCTTGGGCGGCAAGCCGGAATAATCTTTCGGAAGCTGGTCGAGTTCTTCGGAGCGCGCCACGCGATCGACGTTGTAAAGCTCGGTCGCCGTGTTGCCGGCGTGTCGATGGGGCTGCAACGACCAGAAGGTGGCCCCGATCACGGCCACGCCCAAGCCGCCAGTCAAGAACGCCAGCGTGCGCCGGTTCAGTCGCGTCACCGGACGCGGCTGCGAGCGCAGCGTCATGCTCTCCGGCGCGACCTTCGGAGCAGCGTTAGGCATGGAGGCGTCCGGGGTGTCGTCCTGGCTCATGGTCAGTTCCCCCGCGTGCTATCGGTGCGCTCGATACGCACCACGTCGCCCTTGTCACCACCGAGCCGCAATTCGGCCGCACCGAACAGGCGATCCACGATGTAGTACGGCGAACGGAAACGGTAGTTCACCAGTTGGCCGTCGCCCTGCGGGCCGATGACGAAGAGCGGCGGCAGCTCGCCCTGAGCGATGCCTGCGGGAAACTGGATATAGACCTTCTCGCCATCGTCGAAGGCACGTAGCGGCTTCCACGGCGGATTGCTGCCGCTGATCGCGTAGCGGAAATGGATCTTGTCCAGCGACAACCCGGCAGCGACGGGCGCGGCGGCCTGCGCGGCCTGATCCTGCCGCTGCAAGGCGAGCATCTGGTCTTTCGGGTACTCCCAGGACACCGACGCCATCCATGCCTTCTCGGTCGAAGTCAGCTCCAGCAGGTATGTCCTGCGGCTGGTGGTGACGACCAGATTGGTTTTCAGGCCGGAACGGATGGGCTTGACCAGGACGTTGACACGCAGCGCATCGCCGGCGCCGCTGGACGTGTCGCCGACAATCCAGCGCACCGTATCGCCGGCGGCAACCGTCACCAGCTCCTCGCCAGGCTGCAAGGAAATGACCGTCACGCGACCGGGCGCGGCATAGACCTGATACAGCGCGCCGTCGGTAAACGGCCACACCTGGATCGCATTGACGTAGCCCTCGCGCGTGGGCTCCATGCGCGCCTCGGCGTTGGCGCGCGTGACGCGCACGGTTTCGTCGGCGGGTTCGGGCGCGGGTTTGGCATCGCTCGCGTCCGGCAGCGGCTTCATCTGCCCTGGCATCGGCAGCACCTTCGGCACCTCCACCACTTCGACGGGCTTAGGTGGTTCGGGCAGCGGCTGCGCGGCAATCGGTTCGTCGAGCGAAATGCGCGGCGGCGGCTTGCCCTGCGTGGCGCAGCCCGTCAGGGCTGCGAGCATCAGTACGACGGCGTAAATGCGGAAAGACGGTTTCATGGCTTGGCTCCTTCGGACACGTCCAGTTCGCGACTCCACGACAGGCCGTTGACGTAGATGCCCAGCGGGTTCTTGCGCAGGCGCTGTTCGGTGCGCGGGGTTTGTAAAACAATGGAAATCACGGCGTTCCAGCGCTGGGTGCTGGCGGGCGCGTCATTGACGAAGTGCTGTTCGATCCAGCGCACGTTGAACGACGTGTCGCTCGCGCGCGTGACGCTGGTGATCTGCACCGTCACCGACTCCTTGCCCACGCGCGCGAACGGATCGTTCGTGCGCGCGTAGTCGTTGAGCACGGCCGCACCGCGATCAGTGGTGTAGTCGTAGGCATCGAGCCAGTTCTGCCGCATCACGACTGGATCGATGGACAGCGAACGCACCATCGTGATGAAGTGCGCCAGGTGATAGGCAATCTGTGCATCCGCCGGCCGGTAAGGTGTGGTGGCTTCGCCGACCGTGCGCACCTGGCCGGCGTGGTCTACCTCAATCACGTAGGGCGTGACGATGGACTGCGCCGAGCGCCAGACGAGGCCGCCGGCCATCAGCACCGCGAGCACCAAACAGCCGAAGGCCATCCATCGCCAGTTCTTTGCCTGCACGCGGGCCGAGCCGATGCGCTCATCCCACATTTGCGCCGCAGACTGATAAGGGGTGGCAGGCTGCGGCGTACTGGCGTAGCGCACCTGCGGTCGCTTGAATCGCATAAGTCGTTCTCCTTACTAATCGGAATCGCCCAGACTCGGGCCTTGTGCTGATCCGCCGCCGTCGCCGCCGCGCAGCGTGTGCGCGGCCGTCGTGGCGGCATGGCTGATCTGTTGGCGGCGATGCAGGCGCTTGGCCCAGGCGGGTTGTTTGGAATCGGGGGCAGCGGACGATGCGCCGCGTTCCGGGGCGCTGGAATCGGCCTCGGCTCGGTTCTCGCCTCGGAAGGCCGACGCGGTGCGTTCGCCAAACGCCCGCGCGCCGGAAGCGACCTTTTGCCCGGCGGCCTGTGCGCCGGTCTTGGCGACGTTGCCCACGCCGGCCGCCGCGCCCTTGAGGCCGCCGCCGGCTGCGGCGGAACCGGACTGGTAGGCCGAGCGCGCACTGCCGACCGTCGAGGAGGCAGCCCGCGCACCGCTGCCGAGGACGCTTGCGGCCGCCGGCGCCATGCGTGCCCCAGCCACGACGGCGGCGCCAACGCCGGTAGCCGCCGCACCCACGCCAATCGCGGCACCCGCTGCCCCCACTGCCGCGCCGGCCATCGCGCCCGCACCGAGCTGCGGCGCACCGGACACGAGGCCTGTCGCAATGCCCGGCCCGAAGATGCCCAGCGCGAGCATGGCGAGCGAGGCCAGCATCACGACCAGCGCGTGGTCGATGGATGGTTCGGCGGGCGTGGTCGGGAACTGGGTAAAGAGGCCCGTCCCGATGCCGACGATGACCGCGAGCACCAGCACCTTGATGCCCGCCGATACCACGTTGCCGAGCACCTTTTCGGCGAGAAACGCGGTCTTGTTCCAGAGCGCGAACGGCACCAGCACGAAGCCGGCAAGCGTGGTCAGCTTGAACTCGATCAGCGTGATGAAAAGCTGCACCGCGAGCACGAAGAAGCAGACGATGACCGTGAACCAGGCGAGGAACATCACGACGATGGGCGTGATATTCACGAACACCTCGGGAAAGCCTGCCATCTGGCTGATCTGTTCGAGGATCGGCATACCGGCGTCAATGCCGGTCTTGGCGAGGTGGCCCGGTTGCAGGAACGTGTCCATGCTCAGGGTCGAGCCGGTGGCCGTCAGACCCAGGCCCGCGAACGAGCGGAATACGATGCCCGCCAGCCAGTTGAAGTTGCCGATGATGTACGCGAAGGCACCGACATAGAGCACCTTGCGGATGAGCTTGGCCATCACGTCTTCGCCCTGACCGGCGGCGTGTCCCAGCGCCCAGGTGAGGCCGGCGAGCGTCATGTCGATCGCCACCAGCGTCGCGGTCAGAAACGCGACCTCGCCATGCAGCAGGCCAAACCCGGAATCGATGTAGGTCGAGAAGATGTTGAGGAAATGGTCGATGATGGAAACGTCGTTCATGGCCGCGCCCCCACGGACACACTGGAATCCGCGCCGCGGCTGGGGCCGTCGAAGCTGGGCGGGATGTCCGCAGGCAGTTCGTCCAGCGTGCGGTATTCGTCGGCTCCGGCCTTGCCCGACATAAAGCGTTGCAAATCGGCCTGATCGACGCGCGCGCAGAAAGCGGCGTCATGTTCGCCACGGCGGCACTGCGCAAGCAGCCGATGCAGCCGCACCGGATCGGCGGCCAGCGCATCGACCGATAGCGCCTGCGGCCGGTCGCAACCGACCAGCAGGCAGGCGACAGCGAAGTGCGCAGCAAAAAGGACGGGCGCGCGAGTCATGGCCTCCCCCTCAGTTGCCGTAGAAGTTCACGGATTGCGGCGTGTACGGCGTGCCTGTGCCAAGGAAGCGTTGCGTGATGACGCGGCCTTGTTCGACGGCGGCGGCCTGCCGCGCCAGTTCCAGCGCCGCCGCGCGACCCTGCGTGAGCTGGAGCTGCTGCGACTCGCTGGTCTGTTTCGCCTGCAGGGCCAGTAGCTGGTTGGTCGCCTGCATGGCCTGCAAGGCGCCGGTGGCCGACTGGCTTTGGCCCACGAGGTCAGACATGACGCCTGCATCGGCGTTGATGTTCTGCGACACCTGTGCCTGCATCTGCATCGTGGTCTGCAAGCCGTCGAGCGTGTTCTGCCAGCGCTGGTGCGCATCCTGGTACATCTGGTTGCCGCTCACGGTCGCGGCGTACTGCTGCGGATACAACTGCGCGAACTGCTGGTTCATGCTCTGCACCTGGAACGCCAGTCCCTGTGCCTGCGTGATGAGCTGCTGGGTGTTCGCCAAGTTCGTGCGCAACTGACTGACCACGTTGAACGGCAGGCTCGCCAGGTTGCGCGCCTGGTTCATCAGCGATTGCGCCTGGTTCTGGAGCTGGCGGATCTGATTGTTGATTTGCTCCAGCGTGCGCGCGGCGGTCATCGTGTTCTGGATGAGGTTGGTCGGATCGAGGACGACCCACTGCGCCTGTGCAGTTGAGGCGACGCCGAGCAACCCGGCGAGCGCGATGGCAAACGAGAGGGAACGAAGACGAATTTTCATGGCGAGGTCTCCAGTGATGGGGAAGCGAGGAAGGACGTGGCGCAAGGTGCGGACAGCAACAGGTCGGCCGCCCAATCGAGGCCGCGATGGCACAGCCACGCGCCGGTGAAACCGGGTGTGCCCGCCTGCGCCAGCACGCTGTCGATGTCACGCTGGTCTTGCGGTGTGGATGCGCCCGCGAAGGCAAGCGTGACCGGCCCCAGGTCGAGGTCGAACAGGCGGTTTCCCGCGCGGGACTGGTAGTAGTAGTCGCGCTTGGGCTGCGCGGTGGCGACGATCTCGATCTGGCGGCTGTTCAGTCCAAAGCCTTCGTAGATCGTGCGGATCTGCGGCTCGGTCGCCTGCGGGTTCGGCAGGAAGATGCGGCTGGCGCAGCTCTCGATGATCGCGGGCGCGATGCTCGAATCCTTGATGTCCGCGAGCGACTGCGTGGCGAAGATGACGCTGACGTTCTTCTTGCGCAGTGTCTTGAGCCACTGCCGGATGCGCGCGGCGAATACGGGGTCGTCGAGAAAGAGCCACGATTCGTCGAGGATCAGCAGCGTCGGCGCGCCGTCGAAACGCTCGTCGAAGCGCGCGAAGAGATACCCCAGCACGGCCAGCACCGCCGCCTTGCTGTGCATCAGTTCTTCCATCTCGAAGCACTGCACGTCGGCAGCACTGAGCCGGTCGTGATCGGCATCGAGCAGCTTGCCGTGCGCGCCGCCGAGCACGTAGGGCGCGAGCGCCTGGCGCAGCGCGTTCGATTGCAGCAGCACCGACAAGCCCGTGAGCGTGCGCTGTTCGATCGGCGCGCCGGCAAGACTGCCGAGTGCCGACCAGATGGCTACCTTCTCGTCCGGGCCGACCGCGACGCCTTCATGCGTCAGACGACCTTCGACCCATTCGGCGGCCCAGGTGCGGTAGCCCTCCTGGTCAATGCGCGCGAGCGGCTGGAAGGCGATCGCGCCATCGGCGCCGAGGTCGTAGTATTCGCCGCCCAGGCCCAGCGCCGTCGCACGCATCGAGCGGCCCATGTCGAACGCGAAGATGCGCGAGCCGGGATAGCGGCGGAACTGCATCGCCAGTGTGGCGAGCAGCACCGACTTGCCCATGCCGGTCGGCCCGACGACGAGCGTGTGACCTACGTCGCCGATGTGCGTCACGAGCCGGAACGGCGTCGCGCCCTCGGTACGGGTGACGATCAGTGGCGCCCCGTCCAGGTGCGCGTTCTTCTCCGGCCCGGCCCAGACCGCCGACACCGGCATCAGGTGCGCGAGGTTCAGCGTCGAGACGATCGGCAGGCGCACGTTCGCATAGGCATTGCCCGGCACCGACGACAGCCACGCCTCCACCGCATTGAGAGTTTCAGGGATGGTGACGAAGCCTCGGCCCTGGATGGCGCGTTCGACCTGACGCAGCTTTTCGTCGGCCACGGCCGCGTCGGCATCGAACACCGTCACGGTGGCCGTGACATAGCCGTAGGCGACCTGATCGCTGCCCAGCTCCTGCATCGCGGCATCCGCATCGGCTGCCTTGTTGCTTGCGTCGGTATCGACCAGCGGCGATTCTTGCTGGAAGATGGTTTCGCGCAGCAGCGCGATGACGTTCTTGCGCTTGGCGAACCATTGCCGGCGCAGGCGGCCGAGCTCCTTCTCGGCCTCGGCCTTGTCCATGCAGAGAAAGCGCGTACTCCAGCGATAGGCAAAGCCCAGCCGGTTCAGATCGTCCAGAATCCCCGGCCAGGTTGAGGTCGGAAAACCCCGCACCGTGACGACACGAAGATGCTGGTCGCCCAGCATCGGCGCGAGGCCGCCGATAAGCGGCGCGTCGGCCAGCAGCGCGTCGACATGGAACGGCACCTCGGGCACGCCGACGCCGTAGCGCCGCGTCGATATGGTGGCGTGCAGGTACGTGAGTGTTTCGCTGTCGTCGAGCCAGGCGATTTCCGGCATTACGCCGTCGAGCAGGTCGAACACCCGATCGGTTTCCGCGACGAAGGCGGCGAGCCGTTCGCGCCAGTCCACGCCTCGCGTCGCGGTGTTCTCGTAGAGCAGTTTGGCCGCACGGGCGCGGGATTCCTCCGGCGGCAGGTAGGCGAACGTGACGTGATAGCCGCTCTCGAAGTGATTGCCCGATTCCTCGAACGTCGCGCGCCGTTCCTCGTCCACGAGCCAGGACAGCGGTTCGGGGAAATCCGAGGGCGGATAGTGCGCGGCGGGCCGGCGTTCGGCTTCGATGAAGAGCGCCCAGCCGGCGCCGAGTCGGCGCAGCGCGTTGTTCAGGCGCGCGGACGTGGCGATCAGTTCGCCTTGCGTGGCGCTGTCCAGATCCGGCCCGCGAAAGCGCGCCGTGCGCTGGAACGAACCGTCCTTGTTGAGCACGACGCCGGGCGCGACGAGGCCCGCCCAGGGCAGCCAATCGGCGAGCAGTGCCGGACGCTGGCGGTATTCGGCGAGGTTCAGCATGGGCCATCCCTCACACGTCCAAGAGCGGCTTGTGCCGCAGGTGCTTGGCGAACACCTGCATGAACTGCGGATCGACGCGCGCGCCCCACACCGCCAGCGAATGGCCGACGATCCAGAGCGCGAGGCCGGGAATCCAGAGTTGCAGCCCCAAGCCTACGGCGGCGGCCAGCGTGCCGTTGGCGATCGCTACGGTGCGCGGCGCACCGCCGAGCAGGATCGGCTCGGTCAGCGAGCGGTGCAGCGGCACTTCGAAGCCCGGTAGCGGGGTGGCCGTGTTCATACGACGGCCCCGCCGGAGAAGCTGAAGAACGACAGGAAGAACGAGGACGCGGCGAACGCGATAGACAGACCGAAGACGATCTGGATCAGCTTGCGAAAGCCGCCCGACGTGTCGCCGAAGGCCAGCGCCAGCCCCGTGGCGATGATGATGATGACGGCGACGATGCGCGCCACCGGCCCCTGGATGGACTCCAGAATGGATTGCAGCGGCGATTCCCACGGCATGTTGGAACCGCTCGCCTTCGCGGTGCCGGCCATCAGCAGCATCGCAGCGGCCGACAGCAGCCCGTGATGCGCGGGAGCGGCCAGGCGCCGCAGGCGCGAAAGGCACGAAACCGGATTTACGGAAACACGGAAAGCAGCAGCACTCTGCGTCATGGCAGTTCTCCAGAAGGTTCAGGGGACGGGGAAGCAATGGCGGATGCGTTCGGGTTGGGTGTTTCCAGCGCATCCGCGAGGTGGTAGCTGATGCCGTCGAAACCGACGACGCGAGCGATGCTTTCGATGCGGCGCCGGCGGCCGCGACCGGCGATGTGGATCACGACGTTGACCGCCTCGGCGATCAGTGCACGCGGCGGGTTCACGGCGACTTCGAGGATCAGTTGCTCCAGGCGCAGCAAGGCGCCCACGGCGGAGCCGGCGTGGATGGTGGCGATGCCGCCCGGATGGCCGGTGCCCCACACCTTGATGAGATCGAGCGCTTCGCCGCCGCGCACCTCACCGACGATCACGCGGTCGGGGCGCAGCCGCATCGTGGCGCGCACCAGCTCGGTCATAGTCACGACGCCCGCGCGCGTGCGCAGTGGCACGTGGTCGCGCGCGACACATTGCAGTTCCACCGTGTCTTCGAGCACCAGTACACGGTCGCCGGTGGCCGCGATTTCGGCGAGCAGCGCGTTGGCCAATGTCGTCTTGCCGGTACTGGTGCCACCGGCGATCAGGATGTTCTGCCGCTCGCGTACCGCGCTGCGCAGGAACTCGGCCTGCGCGGTGGTCATCATGCCGTCGGCGACGTAGCGATCCAGCGGAATCACGCCCACGGCGCGCTTGCGCAGCGCAAAGGCTGGGCCGGGAGCTGCCGGTGGCAGGATGCCTTCAAACCGCTCGCCGGTCTCCGGCAGTTCGGCCGTCAACAGCGGCTGGCCGCGATGCACTTCCGCACCGACGTGCGCGGCGACGAGGCGGATGATGCGTTCGCCGTCTTCTTCGGACAGTTCCGCGCCCAACGGTGCGCGGCCCGAGGACAGACGATCAACCCAGAGCGTGCGATCCGGGTTGAGCATAATTTCCACCACGTCCGGGTCTTCGAGCGCGGCGGCGATCAGCGGCCCCATCGCCGTGCGCAGCATACGGACGCGGCGATCAAGCGAGGTCGTGGCGAAGGACTGCGGCAGCGCGCTCATGAGGCGTGCTCCCCGGCCAGCGATGCTGCGTCGTCCAGCGACGCAGCATCCGGATTCAGTTCCTCCACCACGTCGCGCACCAGGCTGCGTCCGCGCATCAGGTGGCGGCCGAGCTGTTCGACAAATTGCGCGAAGCGGGCCTTGCCCTGTGCGCGGGCCGCGTCCTGATGCGCTTCGGGAACCGGCGTACTGACCGTCAGGAAATAGCGCACGAACAGCGCCAGTGTCTCAATCTCAATGTTCTGGTCGCGCTCCAGCTTCTCGAACTGACGCGAAAGCCGGTCGAGACGTTTGGCGATAGCGGCCTCGCGCTGGTCGCCCGCGTCGGGCGAGAGCCACGACGCCAGCGCCGCCGCGACGATGGACGACTTCGATACGCCTTTCTTCGCGGCCAGCTCGTCGAGCCGTTTGGCGTGTTCAGGCGAAATGAACAGATTGAGGCGGTACTGGCTCATAGCTGGAGTCCGTCGTCGGGGTCGAGGGAGGCCAGCCGGGCCGTGCGTTGCATGGCCGGATCGAACTGGCGAGGAAGCGGCAGCGGAAGGTCGTCGTCATCGAGCAACACCAGGTCGTTGGCGGTCGGTGTCGGCTCCGGATGGTATTCGGCGACTTCGGATAGCTCCGGCTGCCGGCGCGGGCCGCCGTCGTCGGCAGTAGCCGCGAATCCCTCGGCCGCATCGGTGGCAGGCGCGGCCGGTACGACAGGAATTGCCAGCGCGCTCCAGTCGTCGGGCCGCAGCGGTGGCGTATCGGCGTAGGGGCCGGACGCGAGCGCGGGCGGCGGTAGCACGCGCCGCTTGAAGTTGGCGTCGGCGTAATAGCGCAGCTTCTTCGCCTTGATCGGCGCTACGCTGGAAACCATCACCACGGCCTCGTCGGGCGGGAGCTGCATCACTTCGCCGGGCGTGAGCAGCGGGCGCGCCGTCTCCTGCCGCGACACCATCAGATGCCCGAGCCAAGGGGAAAGCCGATGGCCGGCGTAGTTGCGCTGCGCGCGCAGTTCCGTGGCGGTGCCCAGCGTTTCGGAAATGCGCTTGGCGGTGCGTTCGTCGTTGGTGGCAAACGTCACGCGCACATGGCAGTTGTCCAGGATCGAATGGTTCTGGCCGTAGGCTTTGTCGATCTGGTTGAGCGACTGCGCGATGAGGAAACTGCGGATGCCGTAACCAGCCATGAACGCGAGCGCCGTCTCGAAAAAATCGAGCCGGCCGAGTGCCGGAAACTCGTCGAGCATCAAGAGCAACTTGTGACGGCGCGCGATGCCGTCGCTGCCGTCGAGCGATTCGGTCAGGCGCCGCCCGATCTGGTTGAGGATCAGGCGCACCAGCGGCTTGGTACGGCTGATGTCCGACGGCGGCACGACGAGATACAACGAGACCGGGTGTTCGTCGGAAATAAGATCGGCGATACGCCAGTCGCAACGCGAGGTGACTTCGGCCACGGTCGGATCGCGGTACAGACCAAGAAACGACATGGCCGTGGACAGCACGCCCGAGCGTTCGTTATCCGATTTGTTCAATACCTCGCGCGCGGCGGAAGCGACGACGGGATGCGGTGCATTGCCCAGGTGTCGCGTCGTCATCATGCGGTGCAGGGTCAGCTCGAACGGGCACGCGGGGTCGGACAGGAAGTTGGCGACGCCGCGCAGCGTCTTGTCCTCGCCTGCGTAGAGCACGTGGAGGATGGCGCCGACCAGCAGCGCGTGACTGGTCTTCTCCCAGTGGTTGCGCCGTTCCAGCGCGCCTTCGGGATCGACGAGAATGTCGGCGATATTCTGTACGTCGCGCACTTCATGCGCGCCGCGCCGCACTTCCAGCAGCGGGTTGTACGCGGCCGACTTTGCATCGGTCGGGTTGAACAGCAGGCAGTGCGAGAAGCGCGAGCGCCAGCCTGCGGTGATGCTCCAGTTCTCGCCCTTGATGTCGTGAATGACGGCCGACGCGGGCCAGCTCAGGAGCGTGGGAATGACCAGGCCCACGCCCTTGCCGGAGCGCGTGGGCGCGAACGTCAGAACGTGTTCCGGGCCTTCATGGCGCAGGTACTGTCGTTCATGCAGACCGAGAAACACGCCGGCCGGCTGATCGAGGCCAGCCTTGTGAATGTCGTCGGCGTTGGCCCAGCGCGCCGAGCCGTAGGTCGTAACACGCTTGTTCTGCCGTGAGCGCCAGACCGACATGGCAATGGCGACCAACACCGCCACCAGACCACTGCCGCCCGCGATCACGCCGCCCTTGTCGAAGACGCGGGGCGCATAGCCGTCGTAGAAGAACCACCACTCGAACAGCCGCCAAGGGTGATAGACCGGCGTGTTGAAGAAGTCGAACCAGGGCGGGCCAAGGCGTAGCTGATAGCCCAGAGCGGCGGCTGTCCATTGTGTGGCACTCCACACTCCGGCGATCACGATGCCGAAAACGACGGCAATCTGCCCGAGTAACACACCTTGACCCTGCATGTCGGCCTCCGCTTTCTCCAGTGCAATTCGCGGCACATGCACGTGCCGCACACGGGAGGATCGGAGTCAGGTCAAGGGTCGGTCAAAGACCATTATCGGGAGAAATATCGAGAAAAAAGCAAGGATTCACGCAGGGGCGAACGCATGAAAAACGCCGCATGCGAAGGCGCATTGCGGCGTAAAAAGGGAAAAATAGGAAAATCATTGATCGATAGCTAACGATCAGAACTTCGGCGGGTCCTTCGGCGGCGTATAAGGCGTATTGCCGTTGCCGAAGAAACGGCGGTTCGTCGCCTCAGCCACGCGGTTGCAGAGTTCATCGCCCAGCTTCGCGCGATCCGTCTTGCACTGCTCGCGCAGCACCTTCAACCGCTCGGGATTGGCTACGAGCGAATCGACTGTATCGGCCGGCGCGGATTTGCCGCAGGCGGTCAGCATCACGGCGAACATCAGCAGCAGGATCTTCTTCATGGCTCGGTTTCCTCCGGAACATTGGGACGATCGCTATCAAGCGCTTCGACTGCATGAACGCATTCGATGAAGCGCGCGATGATTTCCGATGCCTCGTTGTCGGGGCGCAGGAGATAGGTCGTGAGTTTGGGGGAGAGTCCAGCCAGTGGGCGCGGGATCACACCGCATTCGCGGATAGTCGCGAACTGCGAAGCTCCAGCCAGACCCAAGGCACAGCCCGCTGCCACCATCGCCATCATCAGGTTGATGGTGGTCACGCGCTCGGCAACTAAAGGCTCTCTATCGGCATGTCGCAGCAGGCGATCAATCTGCCGCACGTAGCCTTCACACGCATGGGGATCGCCCAGCACCAGCGGATAGCGCAGCATTTCTTCCAGCGGGATGCGTTTGTACGACAGCAGCGGATGGCGGTCGGGAACCGCCACCATCAACGGATCGCTCCAAGCTGGCTCCGCGATGATGCCGTCGCCAACCTCATCGGCTCGTGCGAATCCCAGGTCGTAGGTGTCGTCCAGCAGCCCCTTGATCTGCTGCGACAGGGGTACTTCGGACAGACGGATTTCGATGTCCGGTTCGTCCTGGCGGCATCGCGCCAAAAGCGCTGAAAAGCGCGTAGGCGTGATGCCGTCCGACAAGGCGATACGCAACTGACCGTGGAAACCATTGGCTGCGGCTTTGACGCTATCGCGGGCCTGCTGCAAGGCGGTGAAGACGCGCTGCGCATGCTCCCCGAACATGCGTCCTGCACGGGTCAGTCGGGTGCTGCGCGAGGTGCGTGCAAACAGCAGCACGCCCAGTTCTTCTTCCAGTTCCTTGATGGCGCGCGACAACGGCGACTGCTCGATGTGCAGTCGTTCGGCTGCGCGGGCGAAGTGGAGTTCTTCGGCGACGGCAAGAAAGCAGCGTAAGTGTCGAAGCTCCATTGCTCCTCCGTGAATTCGGTGGTGTACCGATTTGCGCCTTATGTCCCGCGCGAGATTCCCTCGCTAGTTAGTGGGTGTGCAGTTCACGGCCGATGCACACAATTGCGTGCTCGCCCTCGACGAGTGCCGTAGGGCTGGCATGCATCTAGTAGCGGCCGGTGAAGATCGCGCGAACGTGGGGTGGCCGAACAGAGCACGAAGCGCGTATTAGCCATAGCTTCAAATTCGATCGATTCGTCCAAGGGAGCACACGCCTAACTCTCCTCTTCTGACCTGCTCTAGCGTGCGTAGACTGCCATCCATCACGGCACTCTGGCCGACTTGGCGGCCCGCCGGCGGCTGATCGATCCACCGCTCGCCGGGTCAAGTCGGTCCTTGCCACTCTTCGCGCCGGTTATTCGCCGGAAACATCAAACGGGCTTGTCGCCACAATGGCTAGTGTAGAAACTGACGCCATTCCCATCGGGATCTTGTATCGTGAAATAACGATGGCCGTATAGCGCGCGTTCTGCGATGGCTGACGGTGAATATCCTTTATCAATCAGGCGGGTCCTGTAGAGTTCCAGATCCGCTTTTGTATGCCCAGCGATCATCAGGTCCAATTTTTCGCTGCCAAACTCTGGTCTTTGACCGACATGACTGTTCTGCAACGTGCTGCTCTGCTCGTCGTCCTTTTGAAATAGCAGCAAATGCGTGCCACCGCGCAGTTCAACGATCGCCAATCCAGGAAATGCGTCGAGTGCGCGCAGACCTAAGCCAACATAAAATTGATGACTTGCCTCGATATTTTGCACTTTCATGACAAAGTGACCGAGGGCTGCGGCGGGTAACGAGTCTTCCATTTCTAAGTCCTTTCATAAAGTTCGCTAGTGGGCTAGCTGGGGAGCAGTCTTGCCGAGCAAGTGCCGCCGTGCTAATCTGACTGGTCAGTCGGAAATAGTATGCGACTGATCAGTCGAAAAAGCAAGGGGGTGTTGTGGCGCGAAAGAAGGAAATCGACAGGGACAAGGTCTTGGATGCTGCCGAGGCCGTCATCCTCGACTCTGGTGGCCGAAATTTCACGCTCGACGCCGTCGCCGAGCGTGCGGGGATCAGCAAGGGCGGTCTCGTCTATACCTTTGCGACTAAGGATGGATTGGTATACGCGGCGCTAGAACGAGAAATGGCTCGTTTTCAGGAGGCAGTGCGTCGGCGACTCGGCGGTGGGCCAACTGGGCCGGTCGAATTGGTCCTCGCGCATATCGAGGAAGCCCTGGCCGAGGATGACGCCTCGACGCAAATGGCGGCTTTTCTCATAACCGCACTGGTGCACGCCCCTGACATGCTGGGACCGGTGCGACGCCTTTACAGCGCACTGCTCGATCCGCTTCGATCGGAGCATGGTGAGTTTGCTGAAGTCCGTCACGCACTGCTGGCTGTTGAAGGTATTTTTCTGCTCCGAGGACTCGGGTTTGCAGAGGTTTCCGCGGACGAGCTCAAGTCTGTCCTGCTCCACGCACGCAACATCGTCCTTGCGGCGTTGGATAGGTCGGCGTACCGACCGCTCTGAGAATCAGAGGTTTAACGATGAGTGCGGCGATCTCCCAATTCCGGCATACCATTCAACGCATCGAGGCTCGCCTGCTCCCTCAATCACAGCCACCGACTCACACAGCATCGTTCCGTCTGCGCATCAACCACGGCCTAACTGGCGCTGTCGCCCCATATCCCAAGATATCCCACTGCTTCGCACCGTCGCAGCGATCTGCTGCCCCAGCCGCTGCTCGATCACCGGCCTCCACGGCACCAGGCTAAACCCCATGCCATCGTCAAGCATGGCGTATCGCCCGCTGGCAAGCATGATGCTGCGGCGGTAGATACCGGCCACGCGCTGGCCATCGGCCACGGGCCGATGCTCCAGGCCAGTTTCGGTGGCAATTTCCTTCCCGGCCTGCGCCAGCTCCCGATTGCGCAGTGTGCCCAACAGGTTTCGCGCCAGCATCACGCGCTGGCCGCGCCGCTCTGCCAACCCCTGTTCGGCCAGGAAATCGGAGCGCTTTTGGAGCGCGTCTTTGACCTCGCTGCCAAACCCCAAATCGCCGAGCCCTCGACCACTTCCAATCAGTTGCTGGTCGAGCCATGTAGCGCCCATCACTCGGGCCTGCCGCTCTATTGGCAGGTGCGATTTCAACTCCACGGCCACGCCACCCAAGCGCTGCGCGTCATACTGGCGGCCTTTCTCCAGCAGGTCGTCCGGCACCTTCCACAACCCTTCGGCGACGCGCTCCACGATACCGGCGCGGCGTAAGGCTTCCAGCCGGCGGACATGGGCCGCGACAACTTCCTGCGGGTCGCGGCTTGCCTGCGCCTGTCCCTGTGCGACCGCTAGGTGATGATCCGTGCGGTACAAGCCGTCACTCGCCAGCGCGGTGATGTTGCGGTCAGCGGTCCGCACTTCCGCATAACCGCGCACCTCCACCACCGATCCCATGGGGTAGTTCCCGGGTTCATCGCGGGCATTGAGCGCAACATAGTGGGCCTTGCCGTCCACGCCGTCGATGACCAGATAGCCCCGGTCGCTCAGCTCATCGGCCAGTCCTTTCGCAGCTATGCGCCCGACGACCGTGCGGCCATTGTCGCCTGGCTCGAACACTGCCAGATCGCGCGGCTGGCCGCTCATGGCCCGCTGCATCGTGCGGATGATGTCGCCGCGCTCGCCCAGGGCGCGCAAGGTCTTTTCGGCATCGACATGGACGGCCCAGGTGCCGGGTTGAATCTCGTCGGCCAGGCTCAGACGCTGCAAACGTTGCAGCCGCCCGATCAGCAGCAGGCGCTGGCGTTGCAATCGGGGTTCGTTGAAGCGCTCGATCTGCACACGGCCATCGTCGTCTACCTCGCGTTGCAAGGTGTGATCCAGGCTCGTCCACCGCTCCTGTTCCACTTCGCGCTGCAAGGTCTGCTGGATCTCCAGCTCGGTGCGTGGCCCCAGCCATTCGGTCGCCAGCTCGGCCGCTCGATGCCGGAAGCCTTGGGCGATGTAGTCGCCCGCGATGATGAGGTCTTTGCCGGTGTCATCGCGCCCGCGCACGACAATATGCGTGTGCGGGTTATCGGTATTCCAATGATCCACGGCTACCCATTCCAGCCGGGTGCCCAGGTCGGCTTCCATGCGTCCCATCAAGTGCCGGGTGTACGTGCGCAGGTCGTCCAACTCGGCGCCATCCTCGGGCGAGACGATGAAGCGGAAATGGTGCCGGTCGTCGGCGCAGCGTTCCTTGAAAGCGTCGAGGTCGGCTTCGTCGGTCTGCGGGCCATAGGCGCGGCCCGGCTCGCCCGCGCGGCCCACGCCATCGCGCTCGATGTAACGCAGGTGTTTGGCAAGCGTCTGCGGGCTGGCGCGGCGCTGGTTGACCAGCAAGGTCTTGATGGTCACGCGCCGCGACATGGGCGTCAGCTTCGCGCCCGCGAAGCGCGCCGCCGTATGCCCGCGCCCGAGGCGCGAGCCGGGCCGATGGCCGGTACGCTGGCCCTTGCCGCCGACCGTGACGGGACGGTGCATGGCCGACTTGCCTGCGCTGGCGTTGCCGGTCTGCTTGAGCACCCTGGAAACGAAACCCTGCCCCCGGTGTTTCGGCGCGCCGGGACGCACGCGGAAATCGTCATCGCCGCGTTGGCTCATGGCCGATCTCCCGCAACGCATGAACGCAAGTTGCGGCGGGCGCCAGCGTGCAAAGCACGCAGTGACGCCCCCATCGGCGCGAACTTCGCGCCCCACGCGGCACGGCGGCGAAGCCGGCGTGTGCCGCGCCACCCCCACGTGCAGACAGGCTTTGCGGGCGGACAGGTGCCGCCCCCTTTTGTCTTGCCTTCCGCCTTTGCCTGTCGCTGTCGCTCCAGGCGTCGTCGGCCCGGCGGCACTGCGCTGCATGCAGCCAGCGCGCCGGCGAACGCGACCACGGCCGCAGGCCAGGCGCATTCGAGGCAAGACGCCTGCACGTGGGAACGCAGCACCGGAGGTTGCGCGACGTGCAGCGCGAATGCGCTTGCACGGCACGCGCGACGACATGGCGATGCGCAACGAAACGACATGTCTGATGGCACGACAGCATGCACAACGATATGCAGCGAGTCGGCGGCCCTCATCGGCGTGTCTCCAGCCAGAGCGGATGCGCCACGCCGATCACGGCGGAGGCAGCCACCGGCCCGAAATACCGGCTGTCGAACGATGCGGGATTGGTCGTGCTCAACAGGAACAGCTCGCCCGGCCGCAGATGCCGGCACTGCTGCCAGGCAGGCAGCGGCCGGCCCAGGTGGTCGGCGGCCAGCGTGGCGGCCACCGGCACGCCGTCGATGCGCACGCTGCGCCCGACGATGCACACCTGCTGCGGCGCGATGGCGCCCACGCGCTTGAGCAGCGGAATACCCAGCGGCAGGTAATCGCGTTGCGCAGCCAGCAACGCGGCCTGCGCCGGCAGGTGGGCCAGCACGATGCTGTCCACCTGCACGGGGTTGTGCAGCGGATCGGCCAGCCAGTTGGACGGATCGATGCGATACCAGCCAACCGGCTCACTGTCGGTCGGGTTGTAGATCACGCGCGGCAGTGGTGACACGAAGGATGCACAGGCCAGCGCAGCGAGGCCGCAGGCGGACAGGCTCGCCAGTCCGAGGCAAGCGCGCCGGCGCGAGCGAGGACGTGGCGAGGCGGCGGAAGTGGGCATGTTCGTCATGACAGCGCCCTCCCGGCGAGCCAGGCCGCGTGTCGCTCGGCGGTGTATGCCGGCAGTGGCAGGCGTGCGGCGAGCCGGTTGGCGAGCGTGCGCCAGTACGCGAGCGACACGGCAGCCGGTGCGATGCCCAGCGCCTCGATGGCGTCGATCTGCGGCAGCACGGCGCGCACGGCGGGTTCGCCCTCGGCGTGCAGCAGCAGGCGCGCGCCGGGCAGTACGCCGGCGATGCGCTGCGCCGCGTCCAGCGGCGTGCAAGCCTGCATCACCATGAGCTGCCAGCGCACCGTGCCGTAGTCGTTGGCGTGCCAGCGGATGCGGCAGAACACGGCGCCCGGCAGGAACACTGCCACGCGGCGCCAGCGATCGAGCCGGACGGTACGCGCCGGCTCGCCGAAGCGCAGATATAGGTCGATGCGTTGCTCAACGTAGACGAGCGATACGCGAGTCAGTGACGCGGTAGCGGCCTGACCGGCGAACGTCGAGCGTGATGGCGGTGGCGCAGCCGTGGCCGCCGAAATGGATGCGTTCATGGAGTCGTCTCCGGGAACTCGCGTTCGAGCAGTGCGCGCAGCAGTTCGGCCAACGTCACGCCTTGCGTGAACGCCGACACCTTGATGCGGGCGCGCATCGCGGGCGTGATGTCGAGCGTCAGGCGCGCGGTGTAGAGATTGCTTTTGTGCAAGGTCTCGGCGTCGCCCTGGCGAATCCACGCCTCGGCGTGCGGGTTCGCCGGCGGTCGTGCGCCGATACCAATGCGTTTGCTGCGCGTGGTTGTCATGCCGGCCACCGCAGCAGCTCGTCGGTCAGCGCCGCGATCTCGCGCGCGGCGGCGCTGTCGGGCGCCATCTCGCGTGCGAGCCGGCCAGCGGCCACGCTGTCGGCGAACACGATGCGCTGATGCACTTCCGAGCGCAGCGCCGGCAGCGGCTGCTCGGCTAGCGCGCTGCGCGCCTCGCGGCCGATGATCGTGGTGCTGACACGCCGGTTCACGACGAAGGCCGCGCGCAGCGCAGGCCGGAACACCTGCGCCTCGTGGATCAGCGCCACCATCTCGGCACTGGCCCACAAATCGTAGGGGCTGGGCTGCACCGGGATCAGCACGCGCTCGGCCGCCAGGAGCGCCGAGCGCGCCAGCGCGGCGATGCGCGGCGGGCCGTCGATAACGACGTGATCGGCCCGCCTAGCGAGTTCTGGCGCTTCCTGGTGCAGCGTTTCGCGAGCCAGGCCCACGGTGCTGAACAGCCGGGGCAAGCCCTGCTGGCTTCTGCGTTGCGTCCAGTCCAGCGCCGAGCCTTGCGGGTCGGTATCGAGCAGAATGACCGATTGCCCGCGCATCGCCAGTTCGCCGGCGATGTGCGTGGCGAGCGTGGTCTTGCCGACGCCGCCTTTCTGGTTGAGCAGCGCAACGATCATGGCGCGGCCCTCCGTGTTGGAATGCCGGGCTTTCTCGGTTGCGCGTGGTGCCGTTTGGCGGTTGTCCACCGAAACGGCGCGCTTCTACTACCAGTTAGAGGTTTTAAGTTAGATAAGTTAGAGGACGCCGAAAACCGCGCCGTTACTAGCTTTCCGGCGATTTCGCACGCCTGATAGCACGATAGGGACACGCCTGATAGCACGACACCTGGCACGCCTGATAGCACGAGCCCGTTCACACGTTTTCCCGAGGTTATCCCCGTGCCGTGAGTGGCACGGGCCGGAAGGTCAGCAGCTCGGCGCCGGATTGCGGCATCCGCTCGATGCCGAGCACGTAGCCGGGCAGCGACTGCCGCGCGACCAGCGCGCGCAGATCGCAGGCGAAGTCGTAAGGCTTCGCCGTGCTGCCCGACTTGCGGTGCAGGTGCCGGAAGTCGAATTGCCAGCCGTGCGGTTGCTTGCCGCCGTGCTTGCGCACCAGGCGGTACAGCCACCGCTCGATGCCGCCAGTCAGCCGGAAATACGCCGGGTCGATGGTCAGCACCAGGGCGGCGTCGAGCACGCCGGCATAGAACCAGTCCGGCAGGATCAGCTCGATGCCCAGCGGCGTGCCGTGGGCGTCGGCCCGTTCCTTCCACTCGTTGATCCACGAGAAGCGGTGCAGGCGCCGGCCGGTCGTCTCGCGGATGGACGTCGCCACCGTGGTCGATTGCAGCCGGTCGAGCGCAGCTTTCAGGCGCTGGTAGTCGCGCAGCGACACCCCGCGTCCGATGAAGCGCAGGATCTCGTAGGGCGTGGCGTGCATCAGGCGCGACGGGCGCAGGCCCACGTCGCGCGCTTCCACGATCTGCGAGGCTGCCCAAATCAGCACGTCCGCGTCCCAGATGGTGGCGATGCCGTGCTCCTGCGTCCCCTCCACGCGGATGGTGACGTTCGCGCTGCGGAAGTCGATCGGCGCCGTGCGCCGCGATTTCGCCAGCGAGAAGAACGGAAAGGCCATCAAATCCTGGCTGTCGCGCGGCACCATGCCATCGCCCGGCAAGGCGCGGAACAGGTCGAGCTGTTCCCGCTCCCGCCGAACTTGCCCAATGAGGCTGGACATGGCGATGGCCACCGGCGAGCCGCCGATCAGCGCGCACGGCTGTCGGCCGAGTGATGCTCGGCATATTCGGGATCAGACGTGGTTTCGTAGCTACGCAGATCGGCCCAGGCATCGAGGTCGGCCACGGCGTACATGACGCGGCGGCCGAACTTGCGAAACTTCGGCCCGTTGCCGATCACGCGTTGCTTTTCGAGCGTGCGCGGCGACAGCCGCAGGTAGTCGGCCGCTTCGTCGTTGGTGAGGTAGCGTTGGGGCTGCGGGGGCGTGGCGACGGTAGCGGCGGCGGGCCGCAAAGGAGCTGGGCGCATCGGATGAACCTCCATCGGTCAGAATCGCCCGGCCACACAACGCGACCGGATGGAAGCAGTCTCGGAAAAGCGGCGCGGTGCGCAGAGGGTCGTTTTGCAGCGCAGGGAAAACGACCCTTCCCAGGTCAGTCGAGCTGTGCGAGGCGGCGGTAGCCGCCGTGCATCAGCGTCTGGCCCCGGCGTACCAGGCGGCGCACGCGCGAGCGCAGGCCGCCGTCGGCGTACCAGCTTTCGGCGACCCGATCGGCGCCGAACAGTCCCGCCGCTGTTTCGCGCAAGGACGCACCCGCCAGGGTCGCGTCGAGCGCCTGCAAGGTGTGCAGTTCCAGTAGCGCGGCAGGCGTGGGACGGCTGCGGGCCGATGCCGCAGGCGCGGCTTCGCCGGTGGCGGCCCGTTGCGCCTGCCTGGTCGTCAGCATGCGCTGGAGCGTGCTGGCCGAGGCGCAAGCGCGGATGACATGGACGTAGGCCATGCCATCCGCAAGGCCCGGTGCCAACGCCAGCCGTAAGCCGCCGCCGGGCCAGCGCACCAGCAACACGAGGCGCTTGCCGTCGTGGATCAGGCATTTGTGGCCGGGGATGCGCCAGAACGCGAAGACGGCGGCACCCGGTGGCGGGTCGGCATCCGGGTAGAACTGGAACACGCTGTCGTGATCGGGGAACCAGGCGGGATGCGCGTCGCGCGCATCCCATGCCGGGTCTTCGAGCAGGCGCAGGCCCCAGGCTTGCGCCGCCTCGGGTCGACGGCGATGACGCAGCCAGTCGCGCCGATAGTCAGGGTTCCTGCGCAGGTACTCCCAGGCCAACGCGGGGCCGTCGAGGTGCAGCACGTAGAGATACGCGGCAGTGGGATACCAAGGCTCGGCGCTTCGATCGGCCATGATGCACACTCCCTTCGTTGAGCAGGAACATCGCCACGGTCGTCGCTGTGCAGGGACTACGGCACTACTTCAAGACGTCATCAGGCACGAGGTAAAGTAACCAGCGGTGTCAAGTCCAATGGGCTCCAGCATCTTGCACGTGCGGTCCGAATCGTGACGGCTGTGCGTGCGCGAATCGCACGCAGGACGGAACACCCTGCCGCAAGCCGCGCTCCACATCGTGACTGTTTCGGTCAGGCCGCCTATGGCCCCGCGCAAGAGTGGCGTTTCAGACAGGCCGGGTATGGAGCCAGACCCATAAAGACAGAGTGCAAGGATGGCTGTGGCGGGCCTTGCGGCTCCATCAGTCGGGGATCGAGCCGTCGAGTTGTGCCAGCCGTACATACCCGGACAATGGCCGCACCGCATGGAAATACAGGTCGCGCAGGACGGGGCGCCCGAGCGGCCCGACGATCGCGGCCAGATCCGACAGTTTCACCACGCCCAACGCGGGCATGCCGATGCCAAGGTCGATCAGGCCCCAGGCCGTATCGCCATCGGCCGGATCAAGTGCGGCCAGCAGCCAGGTCGCGTGCGCGTCCGGGGTGAACAGCCGTACCACCGGCATCGGGTCGATGTCTTGACCGGCTGCACGTGCCTCGCCGACGGCGAGCAGTTGCGTGCGCTGTTCGGCGGTAACGAGCGGCTGGGTCATGGCGACGATTCCCACACATCCGACGATTCACGAATCCGCTTTGCCGCCGAAGCACGAAACCGGCGAAGCGGATCCGTGCATTCGTGGAAAAGCACGAAGGCGCAAGTCATCGCATCCGACCATGCACGGAAACGCCGATGCGCAATGGTGCAAATCAGGAAAGACACGGAAGCGACTCTCCGGTTCTGTCGGAATCCGCCAAAGCGGATTTCAGTAACACGGCAGCAGGCTAAATTGCTGCCAATGAGTTAAAGATAACGTGGTTTTAATTGTCCCGCGACCGGACGCTTCTGTCCATGCAGAAGCGACCCGTCCAGCCCGGCCGACCGGCCGGCGCTACCACCTTCGATGCCGAACTGGCCCAGGCGTTCGGGGCGGCGGTGCGTGCATTGCGGACGGAGCGCGGCATTGCCCAGGAACTGCTGGCGAACCAGGCCGGGATCGAGCGCTCCCACCTGGGAAAGATCGAGCGCGGCGAGCACATGCCCACGCTGGCGATCATCTTCAAGATTGCCAGCGCCTTGGAGTGCAGCACGGCTGCACTGATGAGCGCGACGGAAAGCCAGCTTGCGGCGTCCGGCGCGTAGCTTTTGCCGTGCTGTCTCTGGCAGCACTGCGCCCCGCCACAGTGGGCGGGGCGCGATGGGTGGCCGTCAGGCCGCCTGCGGCTTGCTGCGCGACCAGATCAGGTCGTGCGTGCCGTCTTCGCCTTCGATCAGGCGGGCATAGACCGTTGCCGGGAACGAAGGATCGTCGAGGGTCACGGACAGGTACTCCCGCTTGGCTTCGCTGACTTTCTTCCACGCCGCGCCGATGTCGTGGCCGGCCGCCTGAAGGCGGAAGTCGGGGGCGTTCTCGCTGTCGCCCTTGTCGTTGGGAACCAGCTTGACCTTGACGTTGAGCGTCAGGGTGCGAAGCGTGCCGGTGAAGCCGTCTTTCTCTGCGGTGAAGGTGCCGATGTTAGCCATGATGGTTCTCCTTTCGGGTTGGCAAGGTCGCGCCCATCGCGTCCTTGTTGTGATCCGTCAGGCGGGGGACGGGCTGGCGGCATCGCGCAGCGGCCGCAACGCAGTGAAGGACCTGGAGGCGAAAAGAATTTGCCTCGCGAGGAATGCGCGCAGCGCAGGGGAAATTGTTTTCGCCGCAGGGTTGCCGCCATGAAGCCCGAGGCGCAGCCATGCCCCTGCCAGGATTCACGACAAGCCAAGGACGCCATGGGACAAACTTTCCGAAAGGAGATTGGCCGACTCGGCATCCCCGCGTAACGGCTTCACCGGCTTGCGCCCTGATACGGGCAAGGCCAACACCCCAACGACAGGCGAGAACGCCCCCGGCCGCAGCTTGCGGCAACGTGCGTGAGGCGTGGCGTGGAAGTTCCATTAGGCAAGGCCGGGCGGCGTCTGTGAACCGCCCTTCGTGACGTGGTTGCGCTGAACCACCAGCGTCGAAGACGGCACGCATTTGCACAACCTGCCGCAGCAAGCCGGGGCGTAGCTCCTGTCGTTGCCGCATGCGCCGCGCCCCTCGTGGCGGGGCGCGAAAAAAACTTGCCCGCTCCGGCGGGCACTGACGGGCCGTATCGCGCGCAAAACACTTGCGCGCCGCCTGATCGCCGCCTGCCCGAAGGCGGCGACCAGGCGGTTTTTTGCCGTGGACGTTCAAACCGGGCGCGGCAGACCTGCCGCGCCCGGTTTGCGATGAAAGCCCCGGCGCACTGCGCCAGGGCCATGCTTCATCACGCGGCCAGCGCGTGGGTGTCCGTTTCATCGGCGGCAACATCGGGCGTTTCCGATTCGTCCGCCGCTTCCTTCACACCTTCCGGCTCCGTGTCGTGTGCGGTGCGGAATACGGCGGGCATCCAGCCCGTCCCCTCGGCCAGCCGTTCGGCTTCGCTGGCAATGTCGGCCTTCTTGAGCTTTGCCAGCCGGGTCAGGTGCTCCGGCGCAAACTCACCCACGGCTTCCAGAATCGCGGCCTTGGCAACATGGCGGAAATAGCCGTCCGCTGTCGGCTTCCACCATGCGGCCATGTCCAGCCCCACGGCCTGCGCCAGTTCCATGCCGGGCTGGCGCTGCGTCGCGCGCGGCGTCACCACGTCCACGGTCGCAGCCACGCACACGGCCAGCAGCTTCACCAGTGCGTCTTGCTCCATCGCCAGCAGCACGGCAAACAGTGCGGCGCTGTCGTGCGGCAACGCCTCGCCCGCGACCTGCTGCATGTCGCGCAGCGCCACGGCGGCGGGAGACTCCGGCCAATCCGGGGCGACACCTTCCAGCCTGTCTTGCACGTTCACGCGCACGCCGAGCGGCAAGCCGCCGCCGTAGGTGTCGGACTGCAAAACAGTCTGCGCCATGCCATGCACCAGCGTGGCCAGCGCAACGTGTGGATGCCGTGCGACTTCGATTTGCAGCGCAGCGGTGCGGTGTGCGCTCAACCGCTGCGCCAGCCGGTCGGACAGACGGGCGGCGACCGTCACCGGTTCGACGTCCTCGCCTTCGTCGGCGTTCGTGTCCTCGGTTCCGGCGAAACCCTGCCGCAACCGTTCCAGCGTGCGCAGCGCCTTGGCTTCAGCTTCGCGCAGCAACCCGCGATGAATCACGGCCTCGCCGTCGCGGTCGATAGTGACGATGGCACCGGCTACGGCGCGCACGTCCGGAGCGTAGCCCTGTAAATCGTCCTCGATGGTCTGCAGTTCCCCGGCCACCTGTTCGCGGCGTGGTTCCAGGGTTGCCGCCTTGTCCTCGTCCTCGGCGTCGTAGACTTCTTCCAGCTCGGCGTCGATCTTGTCGAGCCGGTTTTGCAGCGAAGCGATGCGGCGGGCCTCGCGGGCGGTCGGTTCGCGACGCTGGCGCGGCGCGTTCTGGAACGCCTGCCGGTCGGCGTGGCTCATGTGCGGCACGGCCTCCACCCATGCCCAACCCTCGGCGCGCACGTCCTCGGCCAGCGCGTCCAGCTTGCCGCGCACCAGCGTTTCGAGCAGTGCAAAGTCGTCCAGATACACGCCGCTTTCATCGTCGGCGAACAGGTCGCGGCGGATGCCGCCACCGGCCGCCGTGTAGGCGTCCAGCCCGACGAAATGCACCAGCGGGTGGGTGGCGTCGATTTCGCGTTCGGTCAGGCGCTCGCGCAGCGCCGATGCGCCGCGCTGCCATTCCGGCGCGCTGTAGTACGCCGCTTCCTGCGCAGTGTGGTCGTCGGTGATGGTCAGGGCCGTCAACTGTTCCAGCGTCACGCCGCCGGCCCGGTAATCGGCCATCAGGCGCGGCGAGACATTGGCGAGCTTCAAACGACGTTGCACCACCAGCGGCGACACGCCGAAATCGGCGGCAATGTCCTCAATGGGTCGGCCTTCCTTGACCAGTGCGGCGAATGCCTCGAACTGGTCGGCGGGATGCATCTGCTCGCGCAGCAGGTTTTCGGCAAGGCTCACGGTGCGGGCCGATGCGTCGGCCACCAGCAGGCACGGCACCTCATGGTCGGCGGCGATGCGCTTTTTCTTCGCCAGCAGCTTCAAGGCAGTCAGGCGGCGATCGCCGGCGACGACTTCGTAATGCTCGCCATCGGCGGTGAGAATCACGACGAGGTTTTGCAGCAGGCCGACACGCGAAATACTCGCGGCCAGTTCGGGGATGGATAGGCGCGAGGTCGTGCGTGCGTTGCGCCTGGAGCGACGCGGCAGCAACTGCGACAGCGGAACCAGAATCAGGTTCTTGGTCGGGTCAGCCACTTCCAGCGGCGCGGCGGTTTCGAGGGCGTGGGCTCCGGCTTTGGTAACGGCGTTCATGGTGATAGCTCCTTGCGAATTGGGATGCAGCAGCGAGAGAAGCGGCAAGGGCTGCTGCGTGCCCCTGCCGCGTGGGGATTCAGGCTTTCAACTGGCGCAGGCCATCGGCCAGCAGCCACAAGGCGCGGTTGAGGCGGATACCGTTGTCGATGCCCTGCACGGGGCGCGTGGTCTGGCGGCGACCGTTCGCGGCGCGGGCGGACAAGCCGCCTTTGACGAGGTTTTCCTGCGTGCGGTTGAATACGCTCCACAGGTCGCGGCGACTGTCGTCGTGACGGCGCGGCATCAGGATTTGCGATTCCGTGATGGGTGCGGGCGTGGCCTCGTCGTACTTCAACGCCAGCGCAGCGCGGGCGAACACTTCCGATTCCCCGCTGTCCAGCGTGATGGCCTGCATGGCATCGCGGGATGCCTGTGCCCGGTCGAAACCGTGCAAAACTTCGTAAGCGCCTTCGATGACGTGCCCGGCCACGTCGCCCTTGTGGGGTACGCGCACGTCTGCCACGGTGTCGCCGCAAACGAGGCCGTTCTGACACACGAAGCGGAACATGCCGGCGAGCATCTGATAGCTGCTCGTGCCGTCGTGCGAGTTCAGCAAGATGATTTCGTTGGCCTCGCGGCCGTTGATCTGGCTGGCATGGCGCAGCCGGATCATGTGCTTGGTGTAATCGCGGCGGTCGTCGGCCCGCACGCGGGTCTGGCACACCATGAAAGGCTCGAAACCTTCGCCGCGCAGTTCCCGCAATACGGTGGCGGTCGGGATGTAGCTGTACCGCTGCGAACGGCTTTCGTGCGGGGCGTCCGCGAAGATGGACGGGGCCACGGCGCGGATTTGGTCATCCGACAAGGGATATTCCGAACGCAGCACCGGGGAACGCGAAGCGAAACGGGAAGCGAGTTGCATGGTCTTTCTCCTGACAAGGGTTGGCTGTTGAAAACCCCACCGGATTCCTAGATTCGGAGCCCGCTTTGGACTTCCGGTGGGGTCGGCGCAGAGACCTGGGCCGGCCTCGTTGCCACCGTCTTTCCTGAGTTCATCGCCCGCGACGGTCAGGAGCGCGCGGACGGGTGCCGTCAAGGAGGAAAGCGCCGGGTTGGTGCGGCCCGCAGGCGCAGCCGAGGACACGGCCCGGCGCGCCTTGACGGCGCACGGCCGCGGGCTACAGTCGCGGAGAAGGTAATGAAGTCAGGGAAGACGGCTGGACAGGCAACCGGCCGCATGGGGTGCCGATTCCACGCAAGCGTAAGCACGCAGGCCCGGATCGAAGAGCCGGGCCGAAGGCGTCAGCGATGGAAGCCCGCAGGGGGCGAGACTCGCACCGCGAGGCTCGATGCGCAGCGCGAGAGCGCGGCCGGCCTTCTGGCCGGGGACGCCATCGGTCAGTTGCGATCGAGCAGGTATCTGAAAGCCGTTTCGGCGATGATGACTCGGATACCGACAAACCTGCCCGGGTTGAATACGCTGCGAATGGCTTAAAACATCAAGGACTAAACGGTGAGTTCAACGCAGCCCACGAATCCGCAGCACATCTGCGAAAACCTTCTCCGTGAAGGCATTGAGTACAACAACGCGCGCAGTATCCTGCCCAGTGAAAACGCCGTCGCAAACCGCTTGCTTGCGCGTGGTGTCGAGCTGAAGGATGCCTATCAGGAGCTGTACGACAAGCTCAATGCGCCCCCAATCGCACTGAAGGTCTTCCTCGACCTGCTTCTAAGCACGGCGGCCTTCTGGAATCCGGCGAAGATGCAAGAAGCACGCGCCGCGCGCGATGACCTCGCCAACGTCAATCGGCAAATCGTGAAAAAGGCGACCGAATTGTCGGCACTGCTGGAGCAACGCTCCAATCTGCACGACACGTCCGGATTCAGCAGCGAAACCCACTGCCACGTCGGCGACGTGATCGAAGCCGCCTCCCGACATAACCACCTGTTCGGGTTCTATCTGAAAGAAAAGCTGGATGCGCTGCGCTACCAGTTCGATATGAAATACTGGCCCTCATTGAGCGAGTTCGTGCAGGAGTTGGCCTCGGATGCCGAAAGGGCCGGCATGTCGGCCACCGAACCGCTGACGGCCGCAGCGACCGAAGCGTCACGCCCGTCCAAAGCCGATTTCTTCAAGGCGTTGTTCGCATCGATCGAGGAAAACAGCGCTGCGAGCTATGGCCAGCTTCCGCGAGACTTCAAACTCACCGACCGGGCGCTGGCCTCGCTGGCGAACTGCGCCTTGGATCTTGGGCCCGATGAGCTGGTGGACGATACGTATATGAAGAGTTATCGCCAAAGGCAGCGCAAACGCGACTCGGAGCAGGCGTAACACCAGGCGCAGCAAAAAAGGGGGCCGAAGCCCCCTGGGTTACAGCAGGCCGCGTTCGACCATCGATACCGTATCGTTACCGGCGACGACAATGTGATCCAGCGTGCGCACCTCGACCAGCGCCAGCGCCTCCCGGAGCTGGCGCGTAATCAGCTTGTCCGCCTGGCTCGGCTCGGGATTCCCACTCGGATGCGGATGCGTGAAGATCACCGCCGCCGCGTTGAGCCGTAGCGCTTCCTTGACCACTTCGCGCGGATGCACCGAAGCGCCGTCGATCGTGCCTCGGAACATCTCCACGTACTCGATCAGTCGATGGCGCGTATCCAGGAACAGCACCGCGAAGACTTCGTGATCGAGGCCCGCGAGCTTGGCGCGCAGATACGTCTTCACGTCCGCCGGTGAACTGAAGTCGGCACCGCGCTGCATCTTCTTGTCGATGGCTTGGCGCGCCGCCTCGAAAATCTGCTCGGTCGTCGCCGGCAGATAACGGCCGCGCGCATCACGTACCAGCAGCGAGGATTCGGAAGAAAAAGAAACGTGCGACATGATCGTGCTCCGGTTGACGGGCGGAATTGCCCGGAACCGTGGGGAGCACGGCGCAGCGCAAGCGGTCAGGGATCGCAAGACGGCCATCGGCCGCAAGCGCACCGCGCGCCGTCCTTGAACGCGAGAACGCCGTGATACGGTGAAGGGAACAGCAAGACCGCCCACACCCTCACCAGCAATCCTCCTCGTTCATTTGTGCAACGGGACATTGCACAAATGGCAAGCAGAGCGCGCAGGCCCGCGAGGGCCGAAAGCGTCAGGGATCAAAGCCGGATGGCCGCGACTCGGCACGAGGCGCGGGGCGCAGCCCGCGAGCCCGACGGCGGAACGCCGGGACGCTATCGCATTGATGATCTTTGCAGATGGACACAACGGTTATGGATACAACGGTCCTCCCCGACATCGCATCCTTCAACATCGACCGCGGCAACGTGCCTTTCGTCATGCCGTGGCCTCAACCGGGAAATCCGGCCGCCCTGTTCGCCTTCCACCACTTCCAGGAATGGCAGACGTTCATCGCAGACCGTGGACTGCACCCCGCCATACCGCGCATCGTCGGCGACAAGTTCCGCCGTGCCCAGCGACTGTACGTATTGGCGTGGCTGGACGCGGACCTGGTGAAAGCCGGCGAACTGGTCGCACTGACCGCGCTCGAACTCGCGTTGACAGATCGGTATGGCGGGTTCTTCTGCCAACGACCGACGCACGCAGGTAACAAACAAAAGCGCAGGCAGCCTCCCATGTTGCACGACCTGCTCGAATACCTGGTGGATAGCGACGGCCTCACGGATACCCAGTTCCCGTTCACGCAACGCTACGGCGGCTCCATCATCCCCGTACTGCGCCGCAGCCGGGCGACACAGGGCGAATCAAACAGCGGGAATGCCTCGCGACCAACTCTCGCCGAGGTTCGTAACTCGCTTGCGCACGGTGATCCATTCGACGGCCTGCCGTGGAGCGGCTTACTCGAACTGGTACGCGACCTGATCGAGTACGCCTACCGATCCTATCTGCTAGAAGGTCGAACAGGATGCGGCGGTTGAAAGCCAGCCGTACCTCAACCAAACCACTGTCGGGATGCTGTCGGGTTCCTGCCTCTCGCTTTCCATACTTCGGTCACAGTCGAAAACAATAGGACCAACGGTGCCGAAAATGCATATCCAAAGCCAACTTGGCTAGTTTGCTACCATGGCTGGCGACTGGCAGGCGTTGGGCACCTGGTTTGCGGCCGTAGTCACAGGGGAATCGAAGCAAAGTACGCCATGGCGCAAGGCTGCGCCCTCCCCTGCTATGCCGCCGGACCCGCCCACAAGAAGCGGACATAAGGACTTGGGCATGGCCGAGGCATCAACCGATAAGTTTTCAGCCGGCGAGCAGGGTCTGGGATACATCTACCAGGCGCGTCTCGCCCTGCTGCATCTGCTGCAGTTGCCCGAGGACACCGCTGTCTTCCTGGAAAAGGACGACGACCTCGATTTCATCGACGGTGTCGGCGGCAAATCCCTAGCCTCGCTCAAGCACAAGGCTGTCGGCGACAGGCTGACCGACTTATCGACTGACTTTTGGAAGTCCGTCAACATATGGTTGGTGCGATATAAACGCGATGGCCGTGCCGCATCGAACCTGCGGTTCTTCCTGTTCACCACCGGCACGGTATCGGCCGACTCTTTCCTTGCTCGTCTCCTTTCCGACCAGCCTGTCGCCTCCGGCGAGGCAGCCACACTGACCGAGTTGGCCGATGCCGCACTCGCCAAGTCGACGTCGAAACTCATCGCTCCGATCGCCACGGCGTTCAACGAACTGAGTGACACCGAGAAGCAGGATTTTCTCGAACGCATCCTGATCCTCGACGGCAGCCCGCGTATCGGTGACATCCCGGCAACCATCAGGGACAAACACATGCGGAGCATCCGCCGTGAGCACCGTGAGTTTGTCTTCGAACGGCTGGAAGGCTGGTGGACTGACGCTGTGATCAAGCAGCTGACCGGCGCCAGGACGGAAGGAGTCTTCGGTTACGAAGTCTCGGACAAGCTGTCCAACTTCGCCGAGGAATACAAGGCGGACAACCTCCCCATTACGTTCCGCGGAAAGGTGCCCGCCGGCGAGATCGACACTGAAGCCGATACGCGCCTGTTCGTAGTGCAATTGCGGGAGATCGGCATTTCCTCCAGCCGGATCAGGAGCGCGATCCTGGACTACTACCGGGCGTTCGAGCAGCGGTCGGCCTGGGCACGAGAAAATCTGCTGGTGTCGGGAGAGGTTGAGGAATACGAAGACCGCCTGGCCGACGAGTGGAACCGCTACAAGGATGTCGCCTTCGAGAAAGTGAAGGAAGACAGCGCCGAGGACGCGCTTCGCGAAGCTGGCGCGACCCTTTACAACTGGGCAGAGTTCGAGACCGGGAAGATCGAATCCCTGCGCATCCGCGCACGCGTCACGGAACCCTACGTCCTTCGCGGCAGCCTCCACATCCTGGCGGATGCCACACCCGAACCCAGGGTCTACTGGCACCCCAGGTTCCTCGACCGTCTCGGCAAGGTGCTGGGGGTGGCCCCATGAAACGATGGGATCAGCGCCCGTTCGAGATTCGGAACCTGTTCAACCCTGCCTTCTGCGGCTTGATCCTGTTCCGCGCCCTGCATGGCTACGAGGAAGAAGACGCCCGCGGCATGCCCTTCTCGCTGTCGCTGCTGGTGCTACCCCTGTGCCTGCACAAGGATTCGCGCGAGGTGATCGCCGGCAGTCCACGCAGTTACCTGCTCAAGACCACGGAGAAGAACCAGCAGGTCATGGTGGGCTTCGCCGACAGGGTCACGCAGATGCTGCCCTATGCCTTCGAGGGGTTCGGTCTGCTGATGGAAAGAGGCTGCATCGCCGTCGCGGACGATGGCCGCATCCAGACCGTGCCCAAGAAGGTGCGTAAGGCCGTCGACGGAACCGACGAGACCGTCGCCTGCCAGAAAGTGGCACGCATCGTCGGAAAAGAATTCGCACGCATCGCCGACCGTGTGACCGTTTATACGACTTTCGGAATTCGTCCATGAAGATCAGCTCCATCCATATCTACAGCCATGACGGCCAGCGCCGGGACCTTCGGTTCAAGGTGGACGGGCTCAACGTCATCACGGGTCGCTCCTCCACCGGCAAGTCCGCGCTTTCAGACATCATCGAATATTGCATGGGGCGCTCCACGTTCAACGTCCCCGAAGGCGTCATCCGCGACAAGGTGGCTTGGTTCGCTGTGATCTACCAGTTCGAGAAGGAGCAGGTGCTGGTCGCCAAGCCGACGCCGCCTAGCGGGGGTGCCAGTTGCAGCACGGCGATGCTGCGAAGGGGTACCCAATTGCAGGTTCCCGAGTTCAAGGACTTGGCGGTCAACACCGACGACGACAGCATCGTCGAACTGCTGTCGCGCTTGCTTGGTATTCCCGAGAACCGCACCGAGGTCGCGCTCGAACACAGTCGCGACAGCTATGATGCGAACGTCAAGCACACGCTCTATTACCTGTTCCAGAAGCAGGGGCTGGTCGCCAACAAGGACCAGCTTTTCTACCGCCAGAACGAGCAGTTCCAGCCACAGGCGATCCGCGACACGCTGCCGATTCTGCTCGGCGTGTCCTCCCACGATCGATACGAACTGGAATCCAGGCTACGCACAGCGCAACGGGATCTGAGGATCAGCAACAAGAAGCTGGAACAGGCACGCGATACCGTCGATACGTCGCACGAGCAGGCTATCGGCCTCTACTCGGAAGCCCGAACGGTCGGTGTCATCGGCCACACCGATGGGAACCCGGGTGCCGACGGCGTCATTGACGCGTTGAGGTCAACGCTATCGTGGAAGCCCGAAACGGTACCCGACGACGACGGTAGCCGGATTTCGCTTCTGGAAGAAGAACTGAGTCAACTGCGACAAGATCGCCGCGACACCCAGACCAGGATCGACGCGGCGCGACAGTTCGCCAAACGGGCGGGCGGATACGAAAGCGAGGCCGCCGAACAGATAGACCGACTGGCCTCGATCAAGGCGCTGCCGAAGAATTCTGACAGCGGCGAATGGCAGTGGCCATTCAGCGAACGGAACCTGGCACTGGAATCCCCGGTCGCCGTCGTCCTGCTCAACGAGCTGGCATCACTCGACAAGGAATTGCGCATCGCCACTGGCCAGCGCCCGAAACTCGAAGCCTATCTGACCGAACTGACCGGCAAAGCGGACGAGATCGCGGGCGTCATCAAGCAGAAGGAAACGGAGCTATCCGCGGCGATCTCGGCCAACGAGGTCATCGCCCAGATGGGCACCCGCAACAACGCCGCCGCACGCGTGGTCGGCCGCATCAGCCTATTCCTGGAAACCCTCCTCCCGAACGAGGATCTTGCCAAGCTGGAAGCGGAAAATCGGCGCCTCAGCAACAAGGTGAAGCAGCTTGAAGACCAGATCGGCGCCGACGACAGTAACGAGCGCCTGACTTCGATCCTCAACAACATATCCGCCCAGGTGTCGCGGTACATCCAGAAGTTCAACGCCGAGTTCGCCCCCTACCCTGCACGGCTCAACCTGCCGCAGTCGACGATCATCTTCGACCGGCCCGAACGTCCAGTCCCGATGGGTCGGACCGGTGGCGGCGAGAACCATCTGGCCTACCACCTGTCGGCACTGCTCGCTCTGCACCAGTTCGCGGCGCAGAACAACCGCCCAATCCCGCGTTTCCTGCTGATCGACCAGCCGACCCAGGTCTACTTTCCGTCCGAGCAGGTCTACAAGAACGCCGATGGCTCGGTGCAGAACACCGAGGCCGATGCCGACCTCGATGCAGTGCGCCGGTTGTTCGAGTTGCTGCTGAAGTTCACCCAGGAGGACGTCCCCGGCTTCCAGTTGATCGTCACCGAGCACGCGAACCTCAGGGAACAGTGGTTCCAGGACGCTTTGGTAGAAGAACCCTGGACCAAACCGCCTGCACTTGTTCCAGAGGATTGGCCTCCGGAAACAGCGAACTGATCCTACAAGCAGCCGTCCAAGCCGAGAGACTGCTGTCCAACAGCACTTCCATAGGAGGAGATTTACGTGTGGGAAGGATTGAAGAAATTTTGCGAAGACAACACATCCATTATTGACGTCTTCTCCAAACTTGTTTTAGGTGCATTTGCTCTCGTAATCTCCTTGAAGTCTTGCGCAATAAGTGACACGCAAGCAAATTTGATGAAAAAGCAGACCATCATACAAAGCGAGCAAACTACTATCCAAAAGCTCCAAGAAGATATCGCATCGAAGCAGATGGATATCGACAAGAGTCAATATCTCCCCAAACTTAAGTTACGCCTTACTTCGAACAACGAAGAGAAGAAACCCGAAATCATCGCTTCCAACTATGGCGGCCCGCTTTACGACGGGCAATACGATGTTCATACATTCCTCGCTCTTCGTGAGCTTGAGCTGATTGACTTGAAATCAGGCAAACCAATCGGAAAGAGCAGATACAGAAAGATAGAACTTCCGATCCAAGATGCCTTTATAGGTATCGAATACGATAACGACGCCTTCACTGGCGTTTTAGCTCGGATTCCGCAGATGAATTTAGATCACCTAGAAGCCGCGGAAGCCTCTTTTGAAAAGCTACGCAGTGATGCCGGTGAAGATGTCGACGAAACTCTTGAAATATTCGTAACCGTGACCTATAGCGACCAATTCAACGAAACGAAGACCGAAACCTACAAAGTCGATGAGATTAGTCAGAAATTGATTTCAAAGAGCGAATGGGCTCATCAACTTGGCGTTTACGACACTTATTACAAATCCCATACCATTCTCAGCACCGATAGCATCACGGCTCAGCAGCTTCAAACTGCCTGGACCATGGGCCAGTAACCCCAGCCAGCCCAAGCAGTTCGCAATGCCGAAATCCGGCGACATACGCCCACAGAGCGATGCTTACCAACCGCGCTGCCAAAGGCGTGCAGGCAACGGCCGCGTCGATGTGCCGACGACCGCACGCAAGCGAAGCGCGCAGGCCCGGATCAGGGAATCCGACCCGTAGGCGCCAACGAAGCGGAAGACTGGCAAACGCCAGTTCCGGCAGGGATGAGCGAATAGCAAACCTAGAGCGGAGCGATCAGCGAAGCGGAGACGCACAAGTTTTCTTCGGCTACGTTGATGGATTGGACAATTCTGGTTAGAGGTTCCAATCTAGAAACCCACCATTCAGTGCAAGCCGACCTTTAAGGGGGAGAGATGTATCAAGAAGATATTTACCGACTGTCGCCCAACGAGTGGGAGTGGTTTGCGCAAGATGTCTTATTTCACTTGGGCTTTATGATTCATGAAGGCCCATCAGAAGGCGCGGATGATGGGCTCGACATGATCGTTGAAAGCGGAGGTGTAAAATATCTGGTGAGTTGCAAGCACAACCATAAGTCTAGGAAAAATGGGCTCTCTCTCGATTCGTGTGGTTGACTCTCAAGCGCAGCTCGGTTGAGCGGGATGGAGCCATGGGTTCTTCGGCAGGTGCTTGAGCTTGGCGCAGACGAGGTAGCTGATGGTGATCAGGTGCGCGTCCGAACCGTAGCCCTTGGCGCGCGCCTTGGCGGCCTGGACGCGTCCGTTGATCGCCTCGGCAAAGCCGTTGTTCAAGCGCGAGCGGAAGTGTTCGAGGATGCCGGCCAGATGCTTCTTAACCGTGGCAGCCAGGCGCTTGAACGGCGCCAGTCGGCTGCGCCTGGCCCAGCGGATCCAGCGCGGCAGCAGCGCCTCGGCGGCGGCCCGATCGGTACACTGCGCAAACACCTCGCGCAGTCGCTCCTTGAGCCGCCACGCCCGCGCCGTTTTCAAGCCCGAGCGCTGCAACCAGTGCATCTGGGCGACCTGCTTGGCGGTCCAAGTCACCGCGTCCTTCAGGGTGCCCCAGCGACAGCCCTTGAGTTCGACCTCCTGCTTGACCTCGGCACGGCGCACCTGATCGAGCGCCTCGTTGGCCAGCGCGATCACATGGAACGGATCGAAGCTCACCACGGCGTTCGGGCAGTGCATCCGCGCGCCGGCCTGGTACGCCGCGCCCAGATCCAGACTGACATCGGTGATCGCCTGGGCCTCACCACCGTGTGCGGCCAGATCCTCGGCAAACGCCTCGAACGTGGCGGCGTTCTTGCCCGGCGTGGCAAACAGAAGACGTCGTGCGTCGGCATCGCAGAACATCGTCACGTAGCGCTGGCCGCGCCGCGCACTGCGTT